>Ga0182739_1001638_pt1 | contig 22736 bp, 18 predicted proteins | sample eDN5th30CBELigBY_FD_128873 | JGI IMG/M metagenome (GOLD analysis project Ga0182739, IMG submission 128873) | Enriched backyard soil microbial communities from Emeryville, California, USA - eDNA 5th pass 30_C BE-Lig BY (version 2) (version 2) | ecosystem: Environmental > Terrestrial > Soil >...
CGCCTGACCGATGCCACCACCGCCGCGGTTTCGGAAGGCTCCCGGCTGGAGGGGCTGGCCGCGGGTCTCGACGAGGCGTTCGGGCGCCTGACGGAAGGGCAGGACCGGCTGATTGCGCTGGCGCAGACCGGGACGACCATCCGGCTGCCGGACGAACTCTATGACAGCATGGCGCGGATCGCCGACAGCCAGCAGCGCCTTGCTGTGGTCCCGCCCGCGCCCGAGCGTGAGGGGGAAGGCCCGCAGATCGCCGCGCTGACCCGCGCGCTTGGCCGGCTGTCCGACGGGCAGTCGCGGCTGGTCGAACTGGCCGAGGCGAAGCCCGCCGGGCAGGACGATCCCGAGGCGCGGATGCGCCTGCGCTCGATCGACGTGCAGCTTGGCCGCCTGCTGGAGGAAGCGGCCAGCGGTCGCGACGGGCTGATTGCCGAACTGCGCGAGGACATGGCGGCCCTGACCCGCGCCATCCGGTCGCTGGAGGGACGGAATGGGGCTTAGCCGCCAGGGGCGCGAGCGGTTCTCGGCGACGATCTGGCCGGGATTCGTCGATGCGATGTCCACGCTGCTGCTGGTGCTGATCTTTGCCCTGACGATCTTCATGGTGCTGCAATCGGTGCTGCGCCAGCGGATCACCTCGCAGGACAGCGAGCTGGAACAGTTGGGGAATCGCGTGGCGCTGCTCAGCGATGCGCTTTCCACCTCGCAACAGCAAGGCGCCGCGCTTGGCCGCGACCTTGCGGCCGAGCGCGCGCGGCTGCGTTCGTCCGAACAGGAGGTCGCCGCGGCCCGGCAGGAGATCGACGCCCAGAGCGAGGCGGCCCGCCTTGCCGCGGCGCGGCGCGAGGCGCTTGAGGCGCTGCTGGCCGATATCCGCCAGCGCAGCGAGCAGACCGGCGCAGAACTGACCGAGACCCGGCAGAAATTGACCGAGGCCGAGACCGCGCGCCTTGCCGATGCTGCTGCCGCCAAGGCTCTGGAGGAGAGGCTTGGCAAGGCGGATGCGGAACTGATAGCGAATACGCTGGCCCTCGACGCCGCGCGCAAGAAGGCCGAGGAGACCTTGACCCTGCTGGCCGCAGCCGAGGCGACGAAGAAGGAACTGGGCGAGAAGGCCGAGGCGACCGCGACCGAGGCCGAGCGCCAGAGCGGCCTGCTGGCGCTGGCCCAGCAAAAGCTTTCCGAACAAGAGGCGCTGTCGACCGAGGACCAGCGCCGTCTCGCCCTGCTGAACGAGCAGGTCGCGCAGTTGAACGGCCAGCTTGGAAATCTTCAGGCGGTGCTGCAAAGCGCCGGCGACAGCCAGCGCGAGGCCGATCTGAAGGTCGAGGATCTTGGCAAGCAGTTGAATGTCGCGCTGCTTCGCGCCGCGGATGAGGAGCGCAAGCGCCGCGCGCTGGAGGAGGAGGCCCGCAGCAAGGCCGAGGAAGAGGCGCGCGACCTCGCCCGCTATCGCTCGGAATTCTTCGGCCGCCTGTCCCAGATCCTCGAGGGACGGGAGGGCGTCCGCGTCGTCGGCGACCGCTTCGTCTTTTCCTCGGAGGTGCTGTTCCCCGCGGGCGAGGCCACGCTCTCGACCGAGGGTAAGGCGCAGATCGCCCGCGTGACCGAACAGCTCAGCCAGATCTCGGGCCAGATCCCGCCGGAAATCGACTGGATCATCCGGGTTGACGGCCATACCGACAACCAGCCGCTCTCCGGTTTCGGGCGCTACCGCGACAATTGGGAGTTGAGCCAGGCCCGCGCTTTGTCGGTCGTGCGCTACATGATCGACGATCTGGGCTTTCCGCAAAGCCGGCTGCTGCCCGCAGGTTTTGCCGATACGCGCCCGGTGGCCGAGGGCGACAGCCTCGAGGCGAGGGCCGCGAACCGCCGGATCGAGCTGAAGCTGACCGAACGCTAGGCGCGCGGTTCGATCAGCGTGTATTGGTCGGGAAAGCGGTTCAGGTAGCGGATCATCGGTCCCGCCGCGCGCCATTGCCGGAAGAGCGAGGCCCGGAGCGCCGAAGTCTCCGGCCAGTGCCGCCGTGTCCCGCCGCTGACCTGCGGCGCTTGCGGGAAATGCCGGGCCAGCACCCGGCCGAAGGCATCGCGCATCCGCATCGGCACCACCTGCCGCGACGAATCCAGCCATGGCTTGCGGGTGCCGATGAAATGGACGAGGCAGGGATCGACCATGCTGGTCAGATGCGCCGAGGCCGAGGTGAATTGCCAGTTCCAGAGCGGGCTGATCTCGGCCCAATCTCCTTTGAGGATGCCGTTCATCAACGCCTGATCGCGGCCCAGCCCGGCAAGGTGGTCGCGGGCGAATGTCGCGGCCCGCCCGGCCAGATCCTGCGCGGCGAAGGCCTCGGTGTCGATCATCACGACGCCCGCGTTGAAATAGGGATGCGCAGGCTCGCCCAGTTTGCGGAACTCTTCCACCTTGCGGCCGGGGGTGCGCCATTGCCGATTGTCGCGCACCGCCGCAACCGCGCGCCCCAGCATGTCGGCCGAGAGAAGCTGCGCCGGATTGCCGCGTTCATAGAGAATATCGGCGTCGATCACCAGAATGCGGCGGTAGTGACCACGCAGCGCATTGCCGAGGAAAAGCTCCATATAAGTCGCAAGCGACCGCCGCGCATCCAGCGGCAGCGCGTCGAGAAGCGCATCATCCCGCGCCGCGACGTGATATATCCCGGCCTCGGTCAGCGCCGGCGGCAATTCGACCGGTTCCGGCCCGCCGATCAGCACATCATGCGGATAGCCCGCCGCCGCCATGGCAAGGGCAGGGGTCGCGGCATAGGGCAGGTAGTTCGCATCGCAGGCAACGATCACCGCCAGGTCGGATTTCGGCTGGAAGCCGGTTGTGAAAACCGGGGTCAGGGCCATGGTTGGACCGGCGATGTCATGTTGGATCCTTTGCTCCAGACGCTTGATCCCATTCTTAGAACCGGCATCCGGGCTTGTGCAATCCCGTCAGGTCTCTGCGGGGGGCGTCACCTCGCGCGGCGGACGGCCGATGATCTCGCGCAGGGCGTCAAGCTCGATGAAATTATCGGCCTGGCGGCGCAATTCGTCCGCGATCATCGGCGGCTGGCTGCGCATGGTCGACACGACCGAGACGCGGACGCCCTGACGTTGCAGCGCCTCGACCAGCGGGCGGAAATCGCCATCGCCGGAGAAAAGGACCGCATGATCGAGGCGGGGCGCGAGTTCCATCGCGTTCACCACCAGTTCCACGTCCATATTGCCCTTGACCTTGCGGCGTCCCAGCGCGTCGGTATATTCGCGGGCCGGTTTCGTCACCATCGAGAAGCCGTTGTAATGCAGCCAGTCGACCAGGGGGCGGATGGGTGAATAATCTTCGTTCTCAAGCAGGGCCGTATAGTAATAGGCGCGGATCAGTTTGCCGCGGCGCTCGAACTCTTGCCTCAGCAGCTTGTAATCGATGTCGAAACCCAGCGATTTTGCCGCCGCGTAAAGATTCGATCCGTCAATGAACAAAGCTAGCCGATCGTCTTTGTAAAACACGATAACCTCGATATGACACAGAATATATTGCCTGCGCCAAACCTAGCCCTCGTCGCAATCGGCGGAAACCTACCTAGTTCGGCAGGTCCGCCCGTGGCCACGATTCGCGCCGCAATTGGGCAATTGGTCTCTTTGTCCGGGGTATCTCTTTATAGTCTCAGCAGGTTCTGGCAAACTCCGGCTTTTCCGGCCGGCTCCGGCCCCAATTATGTGAACGCAGCCCTCGCCTTGCAAACGGAAATTTCCGCTGCGTCACTCCTTTCGGCACTTCATGCCGTTGAGGCGGATTTTGGCCGGCGGCGCGAGGGCGCGCGCTGGCAGGCGCGGGGGATCGATCTGGACCTCATCGCCTATGGCGACCTCGTGCTGCCCGATGAGCGGACGCATGACCATTGGCGGGGATTGCCGCCCGAGCGCCAGTCTGAACACGCGCCGCCCGAGTTGATCCTGCCGCATCCGCGCCTTCAGGATCGCGGCTTCGTGCTGGCCCCGCTGGCCGAAATCGCGCCGGGATGGGTTCATCCGCGGCTGGGAAGAAGTGCCTCGCAGCTGCTCGCGGCCTTGCCAGCCGGGGCGATGGCGGGTATACGGCCGCTAACTGCTTGACATTCCCCCGGCGAGACGGCAATTATCCGGCCTCGCCCAAGCATTCCGTATTCAAGCCAAAGGTGACCGATGGCCCGCGTGACAGTCGAAGATTGCGTCGACAAGGTTCCGAACCGTTTTGATCTCGTGATGCTCGCCTCGCATCGCGCGCGCGAGATTGCGGCCGGCAGCCAGTTGACCATCGACCGCGACAACGACAAGAACCCGGTCGTCGCCCTGCGCGAGATCGCCGACGAAACTCAACCCGTCGACGAATTGCGCGAGCGCATGATCGAGGCGACGCAAACCCAGATCGAGGTTGACGAGCCCGAAGAGGACGCGATGGCGCTGCTGCTTGGCGCCGAAGTCGATCGTCCCAAGCCCGCCGACGAAGAGTCGGAAGAGCGCATGCTTCGCATGATGCTCGAAGCTCAGGGCCGCAACTGAGGCAGGGCTGACAACGAGGTCTTCGACAAAACATGATCGACGTCGAAGACCTTATCGCGCTTGTCCGCAACTATAACCCCCGGACCAATTCGGATCTGGTGCGCGACGCCTATGAATATGGGCGTCGTATGCATGAGGGGCAGTTCCGCCATTCGGGCGAGCCCTATTTCACCCATCCCGTCGCCGTCGCCGCCATCCTGACCGAGATGCGGCTGGATGATGCGACGATCATCACCGCACTTCTGCACGACACGATCGAGGACACGCGCTCCACCTGGGCCGAGGTGGCGCAGATGTTCGGGCGCGAGATTGCCGATCTTGTCGATGGCGTCACCAAGCTGACGAACCTTCAGCTTTCCGGCGCGCATTCCAAACAGGCCGAGAATTTCCGCAAGCTTTTTATGGCGATGTCTCGGGATCTTCGAGTCATTCTGGTCAAGCTTGCCGACCGTCTGCACAATATGCGGACCATCAAGTCGATGCGCCCCGAGAAGCAGCTTCAAAAGGCGCGCGAGACCATGGACATCTATGCGCCGCTGGCCGGGCGCATGGGGATGCAATGGATGCGCGAGGAGCTTGAGGATCTGGCCTTCAAGGTCATCAACCCCGAGGCCAGGAACTCGATCATCCGCCGCTTCGTCAGCCTGCAGCGCGAATCCGGCGACGTGATCCCGAAGATCACCGCCGATATCCGCTCGGAGCTGGAGCGCGAGGGGATCGAGGCCGATGTCTATGGCCGCGCCAAGAAGCCCTTCAGCATCTGGCGCAAGATGCAGGAAAAGCAGCTTTCCTTCTCGCGCCTTTCGGACATCTACGGATTCCGCATCATCACCCGGACCGAACCGGACTGCTACCGCACGCTGGGCGTCATCCATCACCGCTGGCGCGCGGTGCCGGGGCGGTTCAAGGATTATATCAGCCAGCCCAAGGCCAACGGCTACCGTTCGATCCACACCACGGTCTCGGGCCGCGACGGCAAGCGGGTCGAGGTGCAGATCCGCACCCGCCAGATGCACGAGGTCGCGGAATCCGGCGTCGCCGCGCATTGGGCCTATCGCGATGGCGCGCGGACCCAGAACCCTTTCGCGGTCGATCCGGGCGAGTGGATCGCGAGCCTGACCGAGCGTTTCGGCGAGGAAGATCACGATGAGTTCCTCGAGCACGTGAAGCTCGAGATGTATTCGGATCAGGTCTTCTGCTTCTCGCCCAAGGGCGACGTGATCCCGCTGCCGAAAGGCGCGACCCCGATCGACTTCGCCTATGCGATCCATACGCGGCTGGGGAATTCCTGCGTCGGCGCCAAGGTCGACGGCATCCGCGTGCCGCTGTGGACGCGGCTGAAGAACGGCCAGTCGGTCGAGATCATCGCCGCCTCGGGCCAGCGCCCGCAGCCGACTTGGCTCGACATCGTCGTCACTGGCCGCGCCAAGGCCGCGATCCGTCGCAGCCTGCGGCAGGAGGATCGCTCGCGCTTCATCCGGCTCGGCTCCGAGCTGATCCGCGTCGCCTTCGAACATGTCGGCCGCCGCGTTACCGACAAGGCGCTGCGCACCGCCGCCCGGACCATGGCCTTGCCGGATACCGACGAGTTGCTGGCCCGGATCGGCAGCGCCGAGATTTCGGCGCATGAGGTTCTATCCGTGCTTTACCCCGAACTCGCCGCCAAGCGCAGCGAGATCGACGCCAAGCGCGCCGTCGCCGGGCTCGAGGCCGATCAGGAGTTCACCCGCGCACCCTGTTGCAACCCGCTGCCGGGCGAGCGGATCGTCGGCATCACCTATCGCGGCAAGGGCGTCGTCATCCATGCGATCGACTGCCCCGTCCTCGCCGAGTTCGAGGATAGCCCCGAACGCTGGGTCGACCTGCATTGGCGCGAAGGCCAGCACCCGCCCGCCTATTCCACCAATCTCTCGCTGACGATCCGCCATGACGCTGGCGTCCTTGGCCGGATCTGCACGCTGATCGGCGGGCAGGGGGCGAATATCTCGGATCTGGTCTTTATCGACCGCAAGCCCGATTTCTACCGCCTGCGGGTCGAGGTCGAGCTGCGCGACAGCGAGCATCTGCACGCGCTTCTGACCGCGCTCGAGGCCGAAAGCGACGTGGCGCAGGTGGCGCGCATCCGCGATCCGCTCGCCCATATCGAGTGAGATCGGCCTCCCAGGCCTAGATCCCCAGCCTGTCCCGCAGCGAATACCAGGACATGCCCGCGACCAGCAGCGGCCAGCGCAGCATGGTGCCGCCGGGAAACTCGGGGCTGGGCAGCGCCGCCATGGCGTCGAAACCGTCGGACTGCCCCTCGACCGCCTGTGCCATCAGCTTGCCGGCCAATGTCGCCAATGCCAGCCCGTGACCGGAATAGCCGCTGGCCGACAGGCAGTTCGGTGCCGGGCGCATGAAGCAGGGCAAGCGATTCATGGTGATCGCCAATGTCCCGCCCCAGGCATAGTCCAGCCGGACATCGGCAAGGGATGGATAGATTTGCAGCAAGGGTTTCATGACCTTGGCGGCAATATCTGAGGGGAAGCGATAGCTTACGTTCTCGCCCCCGCCAAAGATCAGCCGCCCCTCCGGGTCGAGCCGCCAGTAGTTCACGACGAATTTGGTATCATGAACGCCAATATCGCGGGTCAGAACTTCCGCCCGGCGCGCGCCCAAGGGTTCGGTCGCGACGATGAAATTGTTGATCGGCATGACCCGCGCCGCGACACTTGGTTCGATCCCGCCCAGATAGCCATTGGCCGCAAGGATCAGGTGGTCGCAACTGACCTTGCCGGCGGAGGTCGTCACCACGGTCCTCTCGCCCGCCTGCCGGGCATGGGCAATGCCCGTTACCTCCGACCGCTCATGGATCATCGCCCCGGCAGCGGCGGCCAGCCGCGCCATCCCCAGCGCGAGGTTCAGCGGATGCAGATGCCCCGCGCCGTGATCCAGCTCCCCGGCAATATAGGCCTGCGAGGGCAGGATCTCGCGGAAGGCATCGCGGTCAAGCGGCTCGATCCTGTCATAGCCATAGTCCCGAGCAAGGCGGTCGATCATCGATCTCGCATGGTCGAACTCGGCGGGTTTGCGGAAGGCATGGGCGATCCCGTCCACAACCGGCACACCCGCGCGGGCGGCAAGGTCGCGGGTCAGGCGCTTGGCTTCCTCGGCCAGATCCCAAAGCCGGCGTGCGGCCTCCTTGCCCGCGATGGCCTCCAGCTCGTCGACCTCCAGCCGTTGCCCCGAACCAAGCTGGCCGCCATTCCGTCCCGAGGCGCCGAAGCCGACGCGATGGGCTTCCAGCAGCAGCACGCGCCTCCCGCCCTCGGCCAGATGCAACGCGGCGGAAAGGCCGGTATAGCCGCCGCCGATGACCACCACATCCGCCCTTTCCTCGCCCGCGAGGGGCGGAAACTCGGGCAGGGGATCGCGGGTCGCGGCATAAAGGCTGGGCGGATAGGCCCCCGGCCGGTCGTTGGAATGCAGCAGATTCATGCTTCGGCTTTCACCGTTTTTCAAATACCCATCCGAACCGCCCGCAAGCCTCCCGACGATGCCGGTTTCACACGTTCAGCAGCAAATGCTCACGCTCCCACGGACTGATGACCTGAAGGAACTCCTTGTATTCATTGCGCTTCACCGCCTGATAGACCGCAAAGAACTCCGCCCCCAGCACCTCGCGCATCGGCTCGCTCTCATCCATCAGGTCCAGCGCGTCGCCAAGGTTATAGGGCAGCTCGTCCTGCGACATATAGGCGTCGCCAAGGCATTCCGCGCGCGGGTTCTCCTGCTCCAGCAGCCCGAGATAGCCGCAGGCGAGGCTCGCGGCGAGGCCCAGATAGGGGTTGCAGTCCATGCCGGCCAGCCGGTTCTCGATCCGCCGCGCCTCGGGGCCGGAAATCGGCACCCGCAGCCCGGTGGTGCGGTTGTCGCGTCCCCATTCGAGGTTGATCGGTGCCGCGAAATCAGGGACATAGCGGCGATAGCTGTTGACGTAGGGAGCCAGCAGCGCGACCGCCGCCGGCAGGTGCTTCTGCATCCCGGCGATGAAATGCATGAAGGCCGGCGTCTCGCGGCCCTGCTCGTCCGAGAAGATGTTCTGCTCGGTCCGGGTGCTGACCACCGAATGGTGGATATGCATGGCGCTGCCCGGCTCGCCCTCGATCGGCTTGGCCATGAAGGTCGCGAAACAGTCATGGCGCAGCGCGGCCTCGCGGATCAGGCGCTTGAAATAGAAGATCTGGTCGGCCAGATGCACGGGATCGCCGTGGTTCAGGTTGATCTCGACCTGTCCGGCGCCGCCCTCCTGCAGGATGCCGTCGATCTCGAAGCCCTGCGCCTCGGCGAAATCATAGATGTCGTCGATGACCTTGCCATATTCGTCCACCGCACTCATCGAATAGGCTTGCTTCGCCGCGGCGCGGCGGCCCGAGCGGCCCATCGGCGGCATGATCGGCTGGTTCGGGTCGATATTGCGCGCGACAAGGAAGAATTCCATCTCGGGCGCGACGATCGGCCTCCAGCCCTTCGCGCGATAGAGTTCGACTACACGCTTCAGCACGTTGCGGGGCGCCGTCGGCACCGGCTCACCCGATTGGGTCGAGACGTCGTGGATCACCTGCAAGGTCACGTCATTCGTCCAGGGCGCGGCGGTCGCGGTCGAGAAATCCGGCGTCAGGATCATGTCGGGCTCGGTGAAGGCGCCCGTGGGGTTGTCGGCCCAATCCCCGGTGATCGTTTGCAGGAAGATCGAGTTCGGCAGGTAGAACCGCTCCTGATGCGCGAATTTCGAGGCGGGCATCGCCTTGCCCCGCGCAACGCCCGCGATGTCGGCGACGATGCATTCGACCTCGTCCAGCCGTTTTCCTGCCACGAAATCCTGCGCGGCCTGCGGCGTTTCTTCGATCCAGCGGGGTTTCATGCGGCACCCTGGCTGCGCAGCGCGGCGCGGGGATGCTTGAAAAAGCTTTCGATCCGGTCGGCGATGCTGCCGGACTGGCGCTCTCCGCCCATGCGCGCGCGCGCCTGATCCAGCAGGTGATCGGGAACCACGCCCTTGGCGCGTGCGTCGATCAGGCCCTGGATGAAACGATCGGAAAACTCGGGATGGGCCTGAACGGTAAAGGCACGATCGTCATAGACGAGGGCCGCATTTTCGCAGAAATCGTTCGAGGCCGCGACAGCCGCGCCCGCTGGCCGCTCGACCACCTGATCCTGGTGCCAGGCGTTAAGGGTCACCGGCTCGCCGTCGAAGTCATAGTCCTGCGCGCCGACGGACCAGCCGGCGGGATGCTTGACGACCTTGCCGCCAAGGGCCTGCGCGATGATCTGGTGGCCAAAGCAGATCCCGACCATCGGCACATGGGCCGCGTAGGCGTCGCGGATGAACCGCTCCAGCGGCGGGATGAAGGCGTGATCCTCATAGACGCCGTGGCGCGAGCCGGTCAGCAGCCAGCCATCCGCGTCGTGGACCGAGGCGGGGAAGTCCATGTTCTCGACATGATAGCTGGTGAAGTCGAACCCGCGACCGTCCAGCAGCCGTTCGAACATGGTGTCGTAGTCGCCCAGCTCGCCGCGAATGACTCCGGGCGATTGACCGCATTTCAGGATGCCGATGCGCATGATTGGCCTGTTGATTGTTCGCCACAAAGGTAGTCGCCAGAACCGGAAGCGGCAAGGCCCCTCCCTCCTTGGTGGGGCTGGTCCTGCACCGTGGCAGCGGATAGGCTTCGGCCAAACCGCTCGCAGGAAAGGAAATCCCATGCCCGGACTTCGCCCCGATGTTGATCCCGACGGTCTGCAGGAATTTTCGGTCGTCTTTACCGATCGTTCCCTGAACCACATGTCGCAGAAATATCAGCGGGTCATGCGCGAGGTCTCCTCGACGCTGCGCGAGGTCTACAAGGCCGAGGCCGTGGCGATCGTCCCGGGCGGCGGCACCTGCGCGATGGAGGCGGTCGCCCGCCAGTTCGGCCGCGACGCCCATGCCTTGATCATCCGCAACGGCTTTTTCAGCTTCCGCTGGAGCCAGATCTTCGAGATGGGCGGCTTCACTCGCGAGACGACGGTGATGATGGCGCGCCCGGCCGGGAACGAGCCGCGCCCGGCCTTCGCGCCCGCCCCGGTCGAGGAGGTGGTGGCCAAGATCCGCGACACCCGCCCCGATGCCGTCTTTGCCCCGCATGTTGAGACGGCGGCCGGGATGATCTTGCCCGACGACTATATCAAGGCCGTCGCGGACGCGGCGCATGAGGTCGGGGCATTGATGGTCCTCGACTGCATCGCCTCGGGCGCGATCTGGGTCGATATGGAAGCCACCGGTGTCGATGTGCTGATCTCGGCCCCGCAAAAGGGCTGGTCTGCCTCGCCCTCGGCCGGGATGGTGATGCTGTCGGCCCGCGCGGCGGAACGGCTGGAGGCCACGACCTCGAACAGCTTCGCCCTCGACCTGAAGAAATGGCGGGCGATCATGAAGGCCTATGAGGATGGCGGGCATGCCTATCACGCCACCATGCCGACCGACGCCATCCTTGGCCTGCGCGATGCCATGGACGAGACGCGCGAACTGGGCTTCGAGGCGGCGCGCGAGGCACAATGGCGGCTTGGCAATGCCGTCCGGGCCGAACTTGCACGGCGCGGCCTGCGCTCGGTCGCGGCCGAGGGCTTTGCCGCGCCGGGCGTGGTGGTCTGCTATACCGACGATCCCGATATCCAGAACGGTCGGAAGTTCCTGGCCGAAGGCTTCCAGATCGCCGCGGGCGTCCCTTTGCGGGTGGGCGAGGGCGAGGGGTTCCGCAGCTTCCGCATCGGGCTTTTCGGCCTCGACAAGCTGAAAGACGTGGACGGCACCTTGGCCCGTCTTTTCCCGGCCTTCGACGCGGTCCTCTGATCGCGCAGAAATTCCCGGCGCGGCTGCCCTTACTGAAACAGCCGCGCCCCGTCAGCGGGCAGCCGGTCCGCCGGAATATCCCGAGAGCTGGTTCAACTCGCCGCGCAGGCGTTCGGGGTCGGGCAGGGCGCCCTCGATCTCGGCGTGAAGCCCGCGCCAGATCGGCAGCGCCCCGGCCAGCGTGGCATGGCCCGATGCGGTCAGGCGTGGCAGCCGCGTGCGGCGGTCCTCGGGGTCGGGTGCCGTCTCGACCAGTCCCCGGCGCTCCAGCGGCTTCAGGTTCGCGGTCAGGGTCGTGCGGTCCATCGCCAGCACCGCCGCGAGTTGACCCAGATTGGGCGGCTCGGGCCGGTTCAGCGCCATCAGCAGCGAGAACTGCCCGCTGGTGACGCCCGCAGGCTTCAGCGCGATGTCGAACCGGCGGGCAAGCGCCCGCGCCGCCCTTTGCGCATGGAGGCAAAGGCAACTGTCCCGCACCAGCAGGGTGGTCTGGAAATTGGGTTCGATCAGCGCGTCCATCTGCATGCTTGACAGCGAGGGGTCGATTACGTTGATATCAACCTTGCTGGAGGAGCGTCAATCCGTGTCGATGACCCGATACCCCGCATCGCGCGTCACCGACAGCCGACCTCCGCCCGGAATGCATCGAAACCGACCAGAAGGAGACGAGCATGAAGATCGTGACCAGCCTCAGCTTTCAGGGCCAATGCCGCGAGGCCTTCGAGTTCTACGCGAGGATCCTCGGCGGCAGGATCACCGCCGCGATTCCCTATTCCGATGCACCCCCCGGCATGCCGGTCAGTGGCGAGGAGTATCGCGACTGGCTGCTGCATTGCTGGCTTGAGGTCGGCGATCAGGCCCTGATGGGCGCCGACATGGACAAGGCATGGGCGGCGAATATCGACAAGCCCAAGAACGGCTTCGACGTCACCCTGCATACCGATGACATCGCGCAGGGACGGAAATGGTTCGAGGGCCTCTCCGACGGCGGCCGTCAGGTCATGCCCTTTTCCGAGACCTTCTGGTCGCCCGGATTCGGCTCGCTGATCGACCGTTTTGGGGTGCCCTGGATGGTCAACACGATTCCCTCGGCCGATTGGACCCCGGCGCAGGGCTGAACCGCGCCGCGCCCTGTTCGGGAGAGTGTTATGGAGCAATCCTATCGCTGGGTGATCGTCGCCGCCGGCGGGCTTCTCGGATGCGTGGCCATGGGGGCGATGTTCTCGCTGCCGGTCCTTCTGCGGCCGATGGCCGAGGCGACCGGCTGGTCGGTGACCGGCATCTCGATGGCGATGACCTTCGGCTTTCTGGCGATGGGCGGGGCCAGCATGGTTTGGGGCGGGCTTTCCGATAGGTTCGGGCCGCGCCCCGTCGTCCTTGCCGGGTCGGTCTTGCTGTCGGCAAGCCTTGCCGTCGCCAGCCGGGCGCAGAGCCTCGTCGGGTTCCAGCTTGCCTTCGGCCTTTTCGTCGGCGTTGCCGCCGCCGCGATCATGGCGCCGATGATGGCCTGCGTGACCGGCTGGTTCGAGACGCGGCGCGGTCTGGCGGTCTCGCTGGTCTCGGCCGGGATGGGAATGGCGCCGATGACGATGGCGCCGCTTGCCGCATGGCTGGTGACGCTTCATGACTGGCGGACGACCATGCTGATCATCGCCGGGGTCGCCGCCTTGCTGATGATCCCGACCGCCTGCCTCGTCCGCCGCCCGCCGGCGCTGGCGCGTGGCGGGGAAGGGATGGCGGATGCGGGTCCGCAGGCCGGAATGACCGTCGGTCAGGCGGTCCGCAGCCCGCAATTCGCCACGCTGATGCTCGCGAATTTCTTCTGCTGCGCGACGCATTCGGGGCCGATCTTCCACACCGTCAGCTATGCCGTCACCTGCGGCATCCCGATGATCGCCGCCGTCTCGATCTACAGCGTCGAGGGGCTGGCGGGGATGTTCGGCCGGCTCGGCTTCGGCGTCGCGGGCGACCGTTTCGGCGCGCAGCGGGTGCTGGTGATCGGATTGCTGGCGCAGGCGCTTGGCGTCTCGGCCTATGTGCTGGCCGGTGGTCTCGGCAGCTTCTACGCCGTCGCGGCGGTGGTGGGGTTCATCTATGCCGGCACCATGCCGCTTTACGCGGTGATTATCCGCGAGAATTTTCCGCTGCGGATGATGGGCGCGATCATCGGCGGGACGGCGATGGCGGGCAGCCTCGGCATGTCCACGGGACCGCTTCTGGGCGGCATGATCTATGACCGTTTCGGCACCTACCTGCCGATGTATATCTGCGCGGGCGCGCTGGGGATCGCGTCCATGCTGATCCTGATGACCTTCCGCCCCTTCCCCGAGCGGGAGGAGGGCGCCATGACGCCTGCCTGACGCGCGTATTCCCCCCCGCGCGGTTCCTGTCCGAACCCGCGCGCGGTGGTCAGCGCGCCTTTGCGGCCTCCTCGACCCGGGCGATGTCGATTTTCTGCATCGTCATCATCGCCTCCATCGCCCGTCTCGCGACCTCGTGATCGGGGCTCGTGGTCAGCTCCATCAGCCGCCTCGGCGTGATCTGCCAGGAATGACCCCAGCGATCCTTGCACCAGCCGCAATCGCTCTCCTTGCCGCCGTTTCCGACGATGGCATTCCAGTAGCGGTCGGTTTCCTCCTGGTTCTCGGTCATCACCATGAAGCTGACGGCCTCGTTCGGGGTGAAGAATGGCCCGCCATTCAGGCCAAGGAAGGATTGGCCGAGCAGCGTGAACTCGACAGTCAGCTCATTGCCTTCCTTTCCGCCGGGATAGTCGACCGGGGCAAGGGTCACCCGGTCGACATGCGTGTCGGGAAAGGTCTCGGCATAGAAGGCGGCCGCCTTTCCGGCCTCGCCATGGTCGAACCACATGCAGGTGACGAGCGGGGTCATGTCGTTTCTCCTCCAGTCGGTTTCGGATCTGCGCCAACGGGGGGCGGAGGGAGAGAAGGCCGGCCGTGGATCATGGCCTTCCGGCCGTCCGCCATGTGACGCCTGCGGGCCGCCCAACGCGGCCGTCACCCCGGAGAGTAGAGCCTGCGCCGCGCCGCGTCGATGTTTTCTTGACTCGGCGACCCGGCGGCCTAAGCGGCAGGACGATCCGGCGGCGTCAGAACCTGCCCGAGCCTTGCGGCCGCATCCATGACGGCGCGGCTCGACGCTTCGCGGTCGAGCTTGTGCAAGGCGACGACTCCGACCGCGAATTCAAGCCCGGCATGCAGGTCCGGCCCCACCCGGACCGGGGCGGCGATCCCCTCGGCATTCGACTGCAATTCGCCCTGCGACCAGGCAAAGCCGTCCATCCGCGCACGCTTCACCGCCTCCGGGTCGTCGTCGCGCGGCGGTCGCAGGGACATCAGGGCCAATCCGGGTGCGGCGCGTCCGATCGGATAGCGCAGGCCCATCCGATACTGGACGTTCAGCGGCATGTCGGGCGGGTCCGCCGTGCCGATCGCGACATAATCGTCGCCCTGCCGTATCGAGATGAAGGCCGAGGCGCGGGTCGCCAGCGCCAGCTCCTCGAGGATGGGTTGCGCGGCGGCGCGGATATTGCCCTCGCTCCGCGAGGCCAGCACGATCGCTGCGCCGCCCATCACCACCCGTCCGCTGGGCAGCCGCTGGACCATGCCATGTTCGGCCAGCGTCGCGACGATTCTGTAGGCAATGGCGCGGTTGACCCCCAGACGCGCCGCGATGTCGCCTGTCGTGATCCCGCCCTCGGTCTGGGCCACGAGGAACAGCGCCTCCAGCCCCCGGTCAAGCGTCTGAAGTTTCGCGGCGACCATCGTAATCCCTTATCCTGTTGGCGTTTTTTCTGCGCGATCACTGCCCGGAAGGCAAGCTGGCCAGATCTCGCCTCAGATTTATTGACATTGCAACGATCAAGATGTCTATATGCGACACAAGATGTTCGATATTGTAGACTGGAGGAGCGCAATGGGAACAATGGAGGGGAAATCCGCTTTCGGGCAAGCGACGTCCGGCTGTCCATTTCATGCACCCGCGATGTCCACCAAAGGCGGCTGCCCCGTCGCTGATTTCGACCCGTTCGGCCCGGCCTATCAGCTTGACCCGGCCGAGGCGCTGCGCTGGTCGCGCGACCAGCTTCCGGTCTTTTACAGCCCCGCGATTGGCTACTGGATCGTCTCGCGTTACGAGGACATCAAGACGGTCTTCCGCGACGGCATCCTGTTCTCGCCCCGCAATGTGCTGGAAAAGATCGTCCCGGCGACACCCGAGGCGATCGACGTGCTGAAAAGCTACGACTACGCCATGAACCGCACCATGGTGAACGAGGACGAGCCCGCCCATATGGAGCGCCGCCGCCTTTTGCTCGATCATTTCCAGCCGGTTCGGCTGGAGGACCAGCAGGAGATGGTCCGCCGTCTGACCCGCGAAAAGATCGACGCCTTCATCGACAGCGGCCGCGTCGATCTGGTCGATGCGATGCTTTACGAAGTGCCGCTGAACGTCGCCCTGCATTTCCTTGGCGTCCCCGAGGACGAGATCGCGGTCCTTCGCACCTTCTCGGTCGCGCATTCGGTCAATACCTGGGGCAAGCCCACGGACGAGGAGCAGGTCCATATCGCCCATGATGTCGGGCGCTTCTGGCAATATGCCGGCCAGATCATCGAGAAGATGAAGCAGGAGCCCGAGGGCAAGGGCTGGATGCATCACACCATTCGCATGAACCAGCTTCACCCGGACGTGGTCCCCGACAGCTATGTCCATTCGATGATGATGGCGATCATCGTCGCCGCGCATGAGACGACCTCGCTCGCCTCGGCCAACATGTTCAAGACGCTGCTTGGTAATCGCGACGCCTGGGAGGATATCTGCGCCGATCCGGGCCTGATCCCGAACGCGGTCGAGGAATGCCTGCGCTATGCCGGCTCGATCGTCGCATGGCGGCGGCAGGTGACCGCGCCCACCACCGTTGGCGGGGTGGAGATCCCCGAGGGCGCCAAACTGCTGATCGTGCAGGCTTCGGGCAACCGCGACGAGGCGCATTTCGAGGATGGCGACCGGTTCGACATCTACCGCGCCGATGCGGTCGATCACCTGACCTTCGGCTATGGCAGCCATCAATGCATGGGCAAGAATATCGGCCGGATGGAGATGCGCATCTTCCTTGAGGAGATGACGCGCCGCCTGCCGCATCTGCGGCTGGCCGAGCAGGAGTTCAGCTATCTGCCCAGCACGTCCTTCCGCGGCCCGGACCACCTGTGGGTGGAATGGGATCCGGCCCTGAACCCCGAACGCCGGGATCCGGGCCTGCGCGAGAGCTTCCGGCATTTCCCGGTCGGCGCGCCCTCGCGCCGGTCGATCGCCCGCAGCGTCCGCGTGGTCGGGCTGCGTCAGGAGGCCGAGGGCGTCCTTGGCCTGACGCTGGCCGATGCCAATGGCCGTCCACTGCCGAAATGGAATGCCGGCGCGCATGTCGAGCTTTGCGTGGGCCCCTATGAGCGGAAATATTCGCTCTGCGGTCCCGCCGATGACGGCACCTATCAGGTCGCGATCCTGCGCGACGATCAGGGCAGGGGCGGCTCGCGCCATATTCACGAGGTGCTGGCCGAGGGGGCGGAGCTGCGCCTGCGCGGTCCGGCGAACCTCTTCCGGCTGGACGAGGACGGGGCGCATCATGTCCTGATCGCGGGCGGCATCGGCATCACCCCGATCGTTGCGATGGCCGACCGGCTGAAGGCGCTGGGGCGCAGCTATGAAGTCCATTATTGTGGCCGCTCGCGCGCCGGGATGGCGTTCCTTGACCGCTTGCAGCGGGATCATGGGGCGGAGCTTGTCCTCCATGTCTCGGGCGAGGGGGGGCGCGTGGCCCTGTCCGGGCTGGTCGGGGCGCTGCCCGAGGGTGGCCAGATCTATTGCTGCGGCCCTGACCGGATGATCTCGGAACTCGAGACGCTGACCGGCCATCTGCCGGAGGGCAGCTTCCGTTTCGAGCATTTCACCGGCGGCTCGGCCGGCCTTGATCCGGCGGTGGAAACCGCGTTCGAGGTCGAGCTGGTCGATTCCGGCCTGACCCTGACCGTCGCCAAAGATCAGACCATGCTGGACGCGATCCTTGCGGCGGGCGTCGATGTGGCCAGCGATTGCTGCGAGGGCCTTTGCGGAAGCTGTGAGGTCGGCGTCATTTCGGGCGAAATCGACCACCGCGACAAGGTGATGACCCGCGCCGAGCGCGCCGAGAACACCCGCGTCATGACCTGCTGCTCACGCGCAAGGAACGGCGGCAAGGTCCGGCTCGCGCTTTAGGCGCGGGCCCCAATTCCAAGCAATTGCGACCCGGGCAGGAGGCGTGCCGGTCGCGACGTGTCGGGCATCTGGGCTGCCCGTCAGCCATCCATGGGAGGAAAGCTGTTGAAACGTCTTAACCTGATGATCGCGAGCACGGTCGGAACCACGCTGGAGTGGTACGATTTCTTCGTCTTCGCGACCTGCGCCGTGCTGGTCTTCGACAAGAAGTTCTTCCCGGTCGATGATCCCTTTGTCGCGACGCTGCTTTCCCTTGGCACATTCTCGGTCGGGTTTCTGGCGCGTCCGCTGGGCGGGGTGATCTTCGGCATCGCGGGCGACCGTTTCGGGCGCAAGAACATGCTGGTGATCAGTCTGCTGATGATGGGGGTCGGCACGTTCCTGATCGGCCTGCTGCCGACCTATGAAACGATTGGGATCATGGCGCCGATCCTGCTGATCGTGCTGCGCATCCTGCAAGGCATCGCCGTCGGCGGCGAGGCGAGCGGCGCGATCCTGATCATCGCGGAATCCATGCCCGCGAACCGGCGCGGCTTCTGGACCAGCTTCACCATGTTTGCGGGACCGCTCGCGAATGTGCTGACCGCGCTGGTCATCGCGGCCATTCAGGGCATCTATGGAAACGAGGCCTTCGTGGAATGGGCCTGGCGGATTCCCTTCTTCATCTCGGTCCTGCTGATCGCCATCGGCTTCTGGACCCGCCGCCGGGTCGAGGAATCGCCCGCCTTCATCGAGATCTCGCGCCGTCAGGAAAAGGTCGAGCACGCCCCGCTGGCCGAGGCGTTCCGCAACAACCTGCCCGAGATGTTCCGCGCCTTCTTCGTCAAGGCCTCCGAGAACACCTATCTCTACCTCTTCAGCACCTTCGTGCTGCTGCTCGCGACGACCCATCTGGGCTTCCCGCGTCAGGTGGTGCTGAAATCGCTGCTCTGGGCCTCGGCGCTGGAAATCGTCGTGGTGCTGGTCGCGGCCTATGTGTCGGACCTCATCGGCCGCAGGCCGGTGCTGTTCGTGGGCTTCGCGGCTTCGGTGCTGACCAGCTACGGGCTTTTCACCCTGTCGCCCGGCGCGTCGGCGGCGCATCTGCAACTCACGATCACGCTTTGCCTCGCCAGCCACGGCATCATCCTCGGCGCCATGGCGGCCTTCATGGCCGAGCTTTTCCCGACCCGCGTGCGCTATACCGCGCTGTCCTCCAGCTATCAGCTTGCATCCGTCGCGGGCGGCTCGATCGCGCCCCTTGTCGGGACGATCCTGCTGCATGAGACGGGAACCCCGGTCTCGGTCGCGATCTATGCGATGCTTGTCAGCATTCCCGCGCTGATCAGCGTCGGATTGGCCAAGGAAACCGTCGGGGCGGGGATCATCGGGGAAAGCTCCACCCCGGAGGCCGAGGGCGAGGCCGTGCCGCTGCCGGGACGGGCCGGCTGAACCGATTGCCGGGCCAGACCGGCCCGGCAATGCCACCTGCTCGACAGGCTGTTCCTTACCGAGGGCCGATCGGCCCTCGGCCCGAACCCTGCAGCAGCCAGTGGCTCGCGACCATCGGTCCGGCCTAGACGCTGGATACAACCTTCCGCTGCGGGCGGCGGCGCCATTGCAGCGCCGCGATCCCGGCGGTCAGCAAAAGCGCGCTGAGCGTCGGCCACAGCACCGAGGGCTGCGGCGCGCGGACCAGAACACCCGCCACATCAAAGCCCGGCTCGAGCCCCATTCGCGCGGCGTAGGAGCCGAAGCGCACCTGTCCCGTCATCAGCCCTTCGCCCAGCGACACCATCTCGAGCCCGTTATCGGCCAGCCGCTCGGCGGCACCCGCCACATTCGTGCGCAGGTTGATGGTCTTGCGCACCTCGTCGCCCATCAGATTGAAGCCTTCGACGACAAAGCGGAACTGCGTGCCCGAAGGGGTTGCCTCCAGCAGGTGGGTAAACTCTGACGCCGGGCGCAGCTCATAGGGTTCCGAAATCTGGTTCACCCACCAGTCGGGGCGGAACAGCGTGAAGCAGATGACGAGCAGCGCGGCGGATTCCCAGATCCGGCTTTTCGTCACGAACCAGTTCATCGTCGCGGCCGAGAACAGAAGGATCGCCACCAGCGCGGTAAAGCACAGCCAGGCCGTCTCGACCCAGTCATGCACGTCGATCAGCAGCATTGCCGGGTTGAAGATGAAGACAAAGGGCAGGATCGCCGTGCGCAGCGCATAGATCGCCCCCTGAAACGAGGTCTTGATCGGATCCTCGCGCGAGATGGCGGCGGCGGCAAAGCCCGCCAGCCCGACTGGTGGCGTGATATCGGCCATGATCCCGAAATAGAACACGAACATATGCACCGCGATCAGCGGGACCGACATCCCCGCCTGCGAGGCGAGGCTGACCACCACCGGCGCCATCAGCGACGAGACCAGGATGTAATTTGCCGTGGTCGGAATGCCGAGGCCCAGCACGAGGCTGATCGCCGCCACCATGATCAGCATCACGAAGACATTGCCGCCCGAGATGAACTCCACGAACTCGGTCATCATCAGGCCAAGGCCGGTCAGGGTGATGGTGCCGACGACGATGCCCGCCGTGGCGGTGGCGACGCCGATCCCGATCATGTTGCGTGCGCCAAGCGCCAGCCCGTCCCAGAGGTCGATCAGCCCGGTTTTCAGCCCGGCACCGGCACCCGCACCGCGGAACAGCCCCATCAGCGCCTTGCGCGTGGCGGTGATGACGATCACCGAAATCGTCGCGTAGAAGGCCGACAGGCCCGGCGACATCATCTCGACCATCAGGCACCAGAGCAGCACGACGATGGGGATCAGGAAATCGAGGCCGGTCCGCGTCACGTCCCAGGCCAGCGGCAGGTTCAGGATCGGGGCGTTCGGATCGTCGATCTCCAGATCGGGATGGCGCGAGGACAATGCCACCGCGAGAAGGTAAAGCCCCAGCCCGGCCAGCATCAGCCACGGTCCGGCCTGCGCCCCGGCAAACGTCTTGATCGCCAGAATGCCCCAATACAGCAGGCAGACGACGGTGACGGTGCCCGAGAGGCCCAGCCCCCAGCGGATCAGGCGGCGCCGGCGTTCCATCGCCTGACCGGGGATGGGCCGCGAGCCGATCTTCAGCGCCTCGAGATGCACGATGTAGAGCAGCGCGATATACGAGAAGATTGCCGGCAGCAGCGCGTGTTTGACGATCTGGCTATAGGGAATGCCGACATATTCCACCATCAGGAAGGCGGCAGCCCCCATGACGGGTGGCATGATCTGGCCATTGATCGAGGAGGCGGCCTCGATCGCGCCGGCCTTCACGCCTGAAAGCCCGGTGCGCTTCATCAGCGGAATGGTGAAGATCCCGCCCGAGACGACATTCGACACCGAAGATCCCGAGACCACCCCGTTCAGCGCCGAGGAGACCACCGCCACCTTGGCCGGCCCGCCCCGCAGATGCCCGAGCAACGCGACCGAGATCTGCATCATCCAGTTGCCGGCGCCGACCTTGTCGAGCAGCGTGCCGAACAGCACGAAGAGGAAAACGAAGCTCGACGAGACGCCAAGCGCGATGCCGAAGACACCCTCGGTCGTCAGCCATTGGTGGTTGACGAACTTCGCCAGCGACGCACCGCGATGCTGGATCACCTCGGGCATGTATTGGCCGCCGAAGCTGTAGGCGGTGAAAACCAGCGCCACGATGACCATCGGCAGACCCAGCGCGCGGCGCGTCGCCTCGAGCAGCAGGACAAAGCCCACGATGCCCGACAGGATGTCGAACTGGGTCGGCTGGCCCGGCCGGGTGGCAAGCTGATCATAGAACAGAAACAGATAGGCGCCGCAAAAGGCCCCGACCAAGGCCATGATCCAGTCCTGCACCGGAATCCGGTCGCGGGGAGAGGATTTCAGCGCCGGATAGGCGGTAAAGGCCAGAAACATCGCGAAGCCCAGATGGATCGCCCGGGTCTCGGTATCGTTCAGCACGCCGATTCCCAGCGTGAAGGGCAGCGGCGAGGCGATCCAGAGCTGGAACAGCGACCAGACGACGGCCACGACCGTCAGGATCTTCGCCGCAAGGCCGGCCGGGTTGCGCCCTCCGGTATCGGCCTCGGCCACCAGCTGCTCCAGAGCGGCTGTATCGGGGGCGGCGGTATCGGGTCCGGTCGCGCTGCTCATGTCATGTTCCCTGTCGCTTGGCCCCTCTGACGGGGGCAGATTGTCTTGCGTCCGAAATTTCCCTGCGCGGCGGACATGGGTTGTCCCCCGCGCAAAGGTCGTCTTCAGGCCTGACCGGCCAGATTACTGGATCCAGCCCTTTTCCTTGTAGTATTTCGCCGCGCCCGGATGCAGCGGTGCCGAAAGCCCGTCGGCCACCATCTTTTCGGGCGTCAGGCCGGTCAGAGCCGGGTGCAGGGCCTTGAACTCGTCGAAATTGTCGAAGACCGCCTTCACGACATGGTAGACGGTATCGTCGGGCGTGTCGGCCGAAACGATAAAGGTCGCGAGCACGCCGAAGGTTTCCACATCATCGGGGTTGGCGTTGTAGAGCCCGCCCGGAATGGTGGCCTTGGCATAATAGGGGAACTTCGCGACCAGCCCATCGACCGCCTCTCCCGTCAGCGGGATCAGCTTGGCGCCGCAGGTCGTGGTCGGATCCTGGATGTTGGCCGAAGGGTGGCCGACGCCATAGAAGAAGCCGTCAATCTTGCCGTCACAAAGCGCCGGGCCGTGCTCATCCGCCTTCAGCTCGGAAGCCAGCGAGAAATCGGCCATGGTCCAGCCAAGCGCGCCCAGCAGCACCTCGGCCGAAGCGCGGGTGCCCGAACCCGGATTGCCCACGTTGAAGCGCTTGCCCTTGAAATCCTCGAAGGCGGCCACGCCGGAATCGGGATGGGCCAGCACGGTGAAGGGTTCGGGATGCAGCGAGAAGACCGCGCGCAGCTTGTCATTCGCGCCGCCTTCGGCAAAGGCGCCTTCGCCCTTCAGGGCGTTGTATTGCACGTCGGACTGGGCCATGCCGAAGTCCAGCTCGCCCGCCTTGATCGCATTGGCGTTATAGGCCGATCCGCCGGTGGATTCGAC
>Ga0182739_1001639_pt1 | contig 22727 bp, 15 predicted proteins | sample eDN5th30CBELigBY_FD_128873 | JGI IMG/M metagenome (GOLD analysis project Ga0182739, IMG submission 128873) | Enriched backyard soil microbial communities from Emeryville, California, USA - eDNA 5th pass 30_C BE-Lig BY (version 2) (version 2) | ecosystem: Environmental > Terrestrial > Soil >...
ACCCCCTGACGTTGCCCGCCGCATAGAAGCCCGTCAGGGCGGCTACCTTGTCCTGCAGCGGGATCCACAAGGCATACATCAGTTGAAGGCCGTGGCGAGCCATGTGGAGCCCTTCCCGATGGTGTCGGAGGTCCACGGCGCGGTACGGCGAGCCGATCTGGCCTGGCTCGAGTTCCGCCTGCGCGATGGAAGGGTCCGGATCGTGACGGATGCGTGGTTTTTCCCCGAGGGCAGCGCCAGCCGATACGAAGGAGCGCGATATGGCGAACTCCGGGTCGACAGGTCGGGCAGAGGCTTGCTGACCGGTTTGCTGGACGCTGATCTGAAGCGTCTGGATTAGACGAGCCGAAGCAAGACAAGTCGAATGAGACCAGCCGGGTGAGGCGAGCCAGCATGCAGCGTGGCGCTACACGGCGAATCGAATGTCAGCGAATCGGGACAAAGCGAAACGGACGGTCACGATGTTGTGGATCGCACCGCGCTGCCCCAGCTCAGTTTGTGCCGTTCCGCCCACCGTTCCAGTGCCATGCGCCAGAAGACCGTTACGTCGGGCGCGGACAGCGGTTCGAAGCCCAGCGCCTTCCATGCCTTGTTCAGGGTCTGGACGGGGCGCGTCAAGTCCAGTGGCGCGGCGTGGTTCTGCTTCGACAGCTTCCGGCCGACGGCATCGCGCAACAAGGGCACATGCATCACACGCGGGTAGGCCAGTCCCAGATGACGCGCCAGGACTCGCTGCCTTGCCGTGGAGTCGAGCAGGTCGCTGCCCCGCACGATGTCGGTGATGTGTTGGTGGCCATCATCGACAACGACCACCAGTTGATAGGCCCACAGCCCGTCGGCCCGCTTGATGATGAAGTCGCCCACCTCGGCGGCGACATCTTGCTGCTGGAGCCCTTGCCATCGATCCTCGAAGCGCTCGACGCCGGGTTCTACTCGAACGCGCCAGGCTCGGGCCACGCGGCCGGGAGGCAGGCCATGGCTGCACGTTCCGGGATAGGGGCCCCAGGGAAGCTCCTGGCGAGTGCAGGCGCAGCCGTAGACGAGGCCTTGGCGCGCCAGCGCATCGAAGGCCGCCTGGTAGAGGTGTAGCCGCCGTGATTGCCAGACAGGCTCTTCATCCCACTGCATCCCGAGCGCCAGCAACTGCTTCATGATGATCTGGTCGGCGCCGGGCACGACACGCGGCGTATCGATGTCCTCGATCCGCAGCAGCCATTGCCCGTCATGCGCCCGCGCATCGAGGTAACTGGCCATCGCGGCCAGCAGTGACCCGTCGTGCAGGGGGCCGCTGGGGCTGGGCGCAAAGCGCCCGCGATAACCCGTTGCGGTTGTGCTGCCTTGGATGTCAGACGCCATGCACCCGGCCCTGCTCAGTGCGATAAGCGCGTCTGATCGTCGGCCAGGAGTTCTTCGAAGACCAGATGGTCGACTTCGGCTTCCTGGCTCCAGAGGACCATTAGCGCGATGATCTTGATCTTGGCCAGGGATATGGGGGATTCGTTGGTGGCTTGCGCCCGCTCGATGAGGATTTCGCGCAGCACCGTAGGCAGCACGCCGGAATTTTCCAGGAAGGTGATGAAACCAATGGCCTGGGTGCCCAGCGTCTGGTATTCGTGGTCGGTGAAGACGCGTCGGCTGTCGCCCTGCGGATTCTGGGCGAGCTGACCGCATTGTTCGGTCGTTTCAGCCAGGCCATGCAGCCAGCCGAGGGCCTCGTTGATGTCTTCGTGTTCGAACCCTACCGCAGCCAGTTTGTGGGCCAGGACGTCGGCCTCGGGACAGGCTTGCGGTGTATAGTAGGTTTCGAATAAATAAACCAATATATCGAACATAGATATGCGATTCCGGTTGCCATTCAAAAAAATCGGTAAATACAAGGTAAACCGGTAAAGTTATTGACGACTGTACGCTGATTTGCCTGACCCGGCAACTTGAGGCTGTTGCTCTAAACACACGCTGTTCCAGGCATGCGCACCGTGCGCATCCTGCAGTTTAATCCGACTACAGGGGCGAAGATGCCAGAGTTGAAACTACGAGACGCGGACGAGGGGGCCGCGCAGGTCGAGGCGATAGGCGTTCCTCCCCCGGCGCGTATCGGGGATCCCGTTTCAGCAATCGACACGCCCAGCCTCATCCTGGATCTGGACGCGTTCGAAGAGAACCTGCGTACGATGCAGGTGCTGGCCGAGCGCCACGGAGTCGCCTTGCGGCCGCATGCCAAGGCGCATCGCTGTCCCGACATTTCCCTGCGGCAGATTGCGTTGGGGGCGGACGGCATTTGTTGCCAGAAGGTCCACGAGGCCGTGCCGTTCGTGGCAGCAGGCGTTCGCGATATTCATATCAGCAACGAAGTCGTGGGCGACGCCAAGCTCGCGGTGCTGGCCCGGCTCGCACGGCAGGCCCGCATCACGGTCTGCGTCGATCACCCTCGCGCTGCCGAGGCGTTGTCGGCGATGATGGCGGAACACGACGTGTCAGTGGGGGTGCTGGTCGAGGTGGATGTCGGCCAGAAGCGCTGCGGCGTGCAGACGCCCGAAGAGGCGGTCTCGCTGGCCCAACTTGTTTCACGCCTGCCGAATGTGTCGTTGGCGGGCATACAGGCTTACCACGGCGGCTTGCAGCACCGGCGCGACCTGGATCAGCGCAAGAAGCTCTGTGGCAAGACGGCAAAGCTGGTGCGCCGTTATCTTGACGCCTTCGCGGCCGAGGGGCTCGCTTGCCCGGTCGTCAGTGGCGGCGGCACGGGTACGGCACTATTCGATGTGGCCAGTGGGGTATTCACCGAGATCCAGGCGGGCACGTATGCATTCATGGACATGGACTATGCGGGTATCGACTGGGGCGAGGCGCTGTCCTTCCGGCACAGCCTTTTCCTGCTGGGTACGGTGATGAGCACGCCGACGGCCGAGCGGGCGGTGATGGATTTCGGCCTGAAGTCGACGACAATCGAGAGCGGTCTGCCGGGCGTGGTGGGGCACGAGGGGCTGCAATGTGTGTCGGTGAGCGACGAGCATAGCGTCCTGGAGGCGGACAGCCGGCGCCATCGGCCGGAAATCGGTACGAAGGTCCGCCTGGTGCCGGCGCATTGCGATCCGACGTTTAATCTGCACGATTGCGTGGTGGCGATTCGCGGGGACCATGTCGAGGCCGTTTGGCCGATCAGCGCACGGGGGCTGAGCCGCTGATTGTCTACTTTTCTTGTCTCCGGTATGTTTGATTCAGGCCGGATGTTCCTTTTTTTCTTGTCCCAGGCCGGTGGTAGTCATGGGGGCTGGGCTAGACGCAAGCGGTCCCGCCCGTTGGGCGTGACTCCCCGCTCCGGCGTGCTGGAGTGCGGCGGGCGCGAACTCGCAGGACCCAGAGTCCACTGGACTCTGGGTAGGCTTCCTGCTCGGACAGCGCGCCCTTATACCCGCACTCCAGCCCGCCGGCGCGGCGCATGCGAAAATCGCCCGGCCCCCATGACCACCACCGGCCTTCGGAATTAAGAGAATTGGGACGTCGCTGAGCTTACGTGGGGATGACGTAACGCTGCGTCGGGACCGTCTTGGCAGCCATGCTGAGGCACGCGCAGGCATCTCGGCAAGACCCTTTATGCAATACCAGATCGTATAAGCGGGCAGGGGGCCTATCGGCCGGGCGATTTTCGAGCACGGCGGCCAGTCGACCCGAATCGCGGGGAAAAGGGGGCGCTGTCTGAGCAACAATGGACAGCCCAAGCTGTCCATTGTGCGAGTTCGCCCCCGCCCCGATTCGGGGTGGCTGGACGCGGAGTCCCGGGACGGGACCGTGATCGTCTAGCCCGGCTGATAGGCCCCCTGCCCGCTATAGCGACTGATAGCAAAACGAGAAACCAGCGACTCATAGCAAGCCCATCGCCCATACAGTGTGATGCTCAGACACAGGCCGAAGAACTAAGAACGCAACAACTCGCTGAAGACGTCCGCCATGATTCCGTCAGTAGCGCCGCTCTGACGCACCAATCCAAGGCTGATGGCCCTGGGCACTTAGTCCCCGATCGAGATCAGCTCCGCCCCATCCGTCACTTGGTCGCCGACATTGAAAAACACCTCTTCGATCGTCCCGTTACCCGGCGCGTGTATCGTGTGCTCCATCTTCATCGCTTCCATCACCAGCAGAACGTCCCCGCTCTTCACCTTGTCGCCTGCCTTCACCGAGATTGCGATGATCTTGCCCGGCATCGGCGCCGTCAGGCCGCCGCGCGCATCCGCCGAGTCCTCGTCCGCGTGTGCCACCGCGTCATGCAGTTGCAGGACATGCACCACTCCGTCGACGAAAACATGCACCGTCTCGCGGCGCACGATCACCGTCGCCAGAGCGTCCGTGCCGTTCAGCCGCACCCGGACCCGATACTGGCTGGGCAGCGTGGCGTGCGCCTCCCACTCGAATGGGGAAGTGACGCCCGCGTGCGTGTACGTCCACGCGCGGCCGTCGCGGCGCAGGTGCAGTTCGCGAAGCTCGTCCTGCTCCAGCAGTCCGAACACCTGCTGATACTGGCCATTGATGCGCCAGCCATCCACCCGCGCCCACGGGTCCACCGGCATCTTGTTCCGCTGCAAGTCCGAATGGGCCAGGCCCCGATGTGCCAGGAGGCCGGCAACGGCCAGGGCCAGGACGCTGTCGGCAGCGGCTTTGGGTGGCGGGAACAGGCTCTCGCGCTGTCGCTCGATCAGCCCGGTATCCAGGTCGGCGGCCGCGAAGGCGGGATTCAGCATCAGCCGCCGCAGGAACGCAATATTGGTCTGCACGCCCACGCTCTGGATCTCGCCCAGTGCTTGCACCATGCGCGCCCTGGCCTGATCGCGGTCGGCCCCGCGTACGATCAGCTTGGCGATCATGGGATCGTAGAACGGCGTGATCGTGTCGCCCGCCTGGACGCCCCCGTCGACCCGTATGTCCCCGTTCTGGAAAGACACGTGCGGCGGGAAGTTCAGGGTGGTCAGCGTGCCGATGGAGGGCAGGAAGCCCTTTTCCGGGTTCTCGGCGTAGATGCGCGCCTCGATGGCATGGCCCGTGATCGACAACTCTTCCTGGGTGACGGGCAGCGATTCGCCTGCAGCGACGCGAAGTTGCCATTCGACGAGGTCGTGGCCGGTGATCATTTCGGTGACCGGATGCTCCACCTGCAGGCGCGTATTCATTTCCATGAAATAGAAGCGCCCGTCGGGTTCCGCGATGAACTCGACGGTGCCGGCGCCGACGTAGCCCACCGCGCGAGCGGCGGCGACCGCCGCCTCGCCCATAGCTTGCCGCCGTTCTTCCTTCATACCTGGAGCGGGCGCTTCTTCGATGACCTTTTGGTGTCGGCGCTGGACCGAGCAATCACGTTCAAACAGGTACACGCAATGCCCATGGGTGTCGGCAAAGACCTGGATTTCGATGTGGCGCGGCTTCTGCAGGTAGCGCTCGATCAGCACCTTGTCGTCGCCGAAGCTGCTGGCCGCCTCGCGCTGGCACGAGGCCAGTGCCTCGAGGAAGGCGTCTGACGATTCGACGATGCGCATGCCTTTGCCGCCGCCGCCCGCGCTGGCCTTGATGAGGACCGGGTAGCCAATGTCGTCGGCCTGGGTTTTCAGGAAGGCCGGATCCTGGTTGTCGCCATGGTAGCCCGGGACCAGCGGTACGCCTGCCTTGGCCATCAGGGTCTTGGCCGCCGACTTGCTGCCCATGGCAGCGATGGCGCTTCCAGGCGGGCCCACGAAGGCGATGCCGGCTTCCGCGCATGCACGGGCGAAGTCACCGTTTTCCGACAGGAAGCCGTAGCCGGGATGGATGGCTTGCGCGCCGGTGCGCTTGGCCGCTTCCAGGATGGCGTCGGCACGCAGGTAGCTGTCGCGGGGTTCCGCGCCCCCGATGTGCACCGCAGTGTCGCAGGCGGCGACATGGCGCGCATTGGTGTCGGCATCCGAATACACGGCCACGGTCCGCAAGCCCAGTCGATGAGCGGTCGCCGCCACGCGGCAGGCGATTTCGCCGCGATTGGCGATCAGTAAGGTAGAAAACACGTCGACTCCTTGGATTACATGCGGAACACGCCAAAGCGTGTGTCTTCGATCGGGGCATTCAGTGCCGCGGACAATCCCAGGGCCAGCACGCGCCTCGTGTCGGCCGGCATGATGATGCCGTCGTCCCACAGCCGGGCAGTGGCGTAGTAGGGATGGCCTTCTTTTTCATACTGGTCGCGGATCGGGGCCTTGAACGCTTCCTCTTCCTCGGTGCTCCAGTGACCGCCCTTGCGTTCGATGCCGTCGCGGCGGACGGTGGCCAGCACGCTCGCGGCCTGCTCGCCGCCCATGACCGAGATGCGCGCGTTGGGCCACAGGAACAGCAGGCGCGGGCTGAACGCGCGGCCACACATGCCGTAGTTGCCTGCACCGAAGGAGCCGCCGATGAGTACGGTGAACTTCGGCACGGCGGCCGTGGACACCGCAGTGACCATCTTCGCGCCGTGTCGCGCGATCCCTTCATTCTCGTATTTGCGTCCGACCATGAAGCCGGTGATGTTCTGCAAGAACACCAGGGGAATCTTGCGCTGGCAGCACAGCTCGATGAAGTGAGTGCCTTTCTGCGCCGCTTCCGAGAACAGAATGCCGTTGTTGGCCACGATGCCGACCGGCATGCCGTGGATGTGCGCGAAGCCGGTGACCAGGGTTGTACCGAAGCGCGCCTTGAATTCATCGAATTCGGACCCGTCGACGATACGCGCGATGACTTCGCGGACATCATAGGGCTTGCGGGTGTCGTGCGGGATGATCCCGTTGAGTTCCTGGGGATCGTACAGCGGCTCCGCATAAGGCTTACGTTGCAATTGCACCGGCTTGTGATGGTTCAGCCTGCCGATGGCGCCGCGCGCCAAGGCGAGGGCGTGCAGGTCGTTGTTGGCCAGGTGGTCCGCGACCCCGGACAGGCGCGTGTGCACATCGCCGCCTCCCAGGTCTTCGGCCGTGACTTCCTCGCCTGTCGCCGCTTTCACCAGGGGCGGGCCACCCAGGAAGATGGTGCCCTGGTTCTTGACGATGATGGATTCATCGCTCATGGCGGGCACGTAGGCGCCGCCCGCCGTGCACGAGCCCATGACGACGGCAATCTGGGCGATGCCTTGGGCCGACATCACCGCCTGGTTGTAGAAGATGCGGCCGAAGTGGTCGCGATCGGGAAAAACTTCGTCCTGGTTGGGCAAATTGGCGCCGCCCGAGTCGACCAGGTAAATGCACGGCAGCCTGTTCTGCTGCGCGATTTCCTGCGCCCTCAGGTGCTTCTTGACGGTCAGTGGGTAATACGTGCCACCCTTGACGGTCGCATCGTTGCACACGATCATGCACTCGACGCCGGCGACGCGGCCGATGCCGCAGATGAGTCCCGCGCCGGGAGCGTCGTTGCCGTAGACGTTGTGCGCCGCCATCGGCGACAGTTCCAGGAACGGCGCGCCCGGATCCAGCAGCCGTTCGACGCGATCGCGTGGCAACAACTTGCCGCGTGCCACATGCTTGGCGCGGGCCGATTCGCTGCCGCCCTGAGCCGTGCGTTCGAGCTGTTGTTTCAAGTCGTCGACCTGGGCCTGCATGGCCGTGGCGTTGTCAATGAAGGCCTGGGACCGCGGATTGACGCGGGATTGGATGACGGGCATTGCTATTCCTATTGAAACTGAACGGCAGGCGCCGGCCTGAGGGCGGCGCCTGCGTGGACTCACACCATTTCGATCGCCAGGGCGACGGCTTCGCCGCCCCCTATGCACAGGGATGCAATCCCGCGCTTGCCCTGGGTCTTGCGCAGTGCGCCGACCAGCGTGGTCAGCAGGCGCGCGCCCGAGGCGCCGATGGGGTGGCCCAATGCCGTCGCGCCGCCATGGATGTTGACCTTGTCGTGCGACAGTTTCAGCTCGACCATGGCCGCCATGGTGACGACGGCGAAGGCTTCGTTGATTTCATACAGGTCGACGTCGTCGGCCTTCCAGCCGGTCTTGTCGAACAGCTTCTGGATGGCGCCGACCGGCGCCGTGGTGAACCAGCCGGGCTCTTGCGAGTGCTGGGTATGGGCCACGATGCGGGCCAGCGGCTTGGCGCCCAGTTTCGTGGCGGTCGATTCGCGCATCAGCACCATGGCTGCCGCGCCGTCGGAGATCGACGACGAGTTCGCGGCCGTGACCGTGCCGTCTTTCTTGAACGCGGGCTTCAGCGTAGGAACCTTTTCCGGCAACGCCTTGGTGGGCGCCTCATCCGTGTCGATGACTGTGTCGCCCTTGCGGCCGGCAACCGTCACGGGCGTGATTTCCCATTTGAAGCTGCCATCTTCGCTGGCCTGTCTTGCACGGCGCAATGACTCGAGCGAAAAGGCGTCCTGCTGTTCGCGGGTGAAGGTGTATTTGGCGGCGCAGTCTTCGGCGAACACGCCCATGGCCGTGCCGCGCTGATAGGCGTCTTCCAGGCCGTCCAGCGCCATATGGTCGTAGACCGTGGAGTGGCCGTAGCGGTAGCCGCCGCGCCCGCGCAGCAGCAGGTAGGGGGCATTGCTCATGCTTTCCTGGCCGCCGGCGACGACGACGTCGGCGCTGCCGGCCAGGATGATGTCATGCGCGAACATCGCGGCTTTCAGGCCCGAACCGCAGACCTTGTGGATGGTCGTGCAGCCGACGCCGATGGGCAAGCCCGCGCCGAGCGCAGCCTGGCGGGCCGGCGCCTGGCCCTGGCCGGCTTGCAATACGTTGCCCATGATGACTTCGTCGACGGCGTCGGGCTGGATGCCGGCGCGCTCGACGGCCGCCTTGATGACGATGGAACCGAGCTCGTGCGCGGAAAGGCCCGACAGACTGCCCAGCATACCGCCCATGGGCGTGCGGGCAACCGAGACTAGAACGATGGGATCAGACATGTTTTGCTCCTGATGGCTGGAATTAAGAAAGGTTGTTCTGCGTTACAGAGAAGCTGCTTATGGATAAGGGGTCGGAGGCCGCGTGCAGGCGCCGGTCTGCCTCGTAGGGAAAAATGTCGTCGATACGGCCCTGGGCGGCACGGTCGCGGCAAGCCTGCCACCAGTCAGGGTCGAGCAAGTCGGCGTGATGCGCCATGAATGCACGGCAGACGCGCGGGTCGCCCAGCAGGAATGTGCGAAATTCCTCGGGGAAGACATCGTTCGCGCCGACGGGATACCACGGCTCGCTCGAGAGCTCGGCTTCTTCGTTGGGGGCAGGCGGAATACGCCGGAAATTCATCTCGCTCATCCGCTGGATCTCGTCGTAATCATAGAACACGACACGACCCAACCGCGTCATCCCGAAGTTTTTGAACAGCATGTCGCCGGGGAAGATATTGGCCGCGGCAAGTTCGCGTATGGCGTCGCCGTAGCGCTTGACCGCCACATCGAGGGCGGCATCGGATGCGCGCGCCAGATAGAGGTTCAGCGGCGTCATGCGCCGCTCGATATAGACATGGCGCAGCACGATGGCGTCGCCCGTTTCTTCCAGGAGGCCAGGCACCTGGCTGCGCAACTCGTCGAGCAGGCGCGCCGAGAATCGGTGGCGGGGCAGCGCAACTTGCGAGTATTCCCACGTGTCGGCCATGCGACCCACCCGATCGTGTTTTTTAACGAGCTGGTACTTGCGCCGGACGGTGGCGTGGTCCATACCGTCCTTGGCGATGCGGTCGCGGATCAGCTTGAACACGTAAGGATACGAGGGCAGTGTGAACACCGTCATCACCAGCCCCTTGATCCCGGGCGCGATATCGAACGCATCGTGGGAATGGGACAGGTGATGCAGGAAATCGCGATAGAAAAGCGTCTTGCCCTGTTTCTGCAAGCCGATGGTCGTGTAGATTTCAGCCTTGGGCTTGCGGGGCATCAGCGTGTTCAGGAACTGAACATACGCCGCCGGCGTCTCCATGTCGACCAGGAAGTAGGCGCGCGTGAAGCTGAACAGCGTGCTCAGGTCGTCGCCGGTGTGCAGCAAGGCGTCGACCCGCACCTGTCCTGAAGCGGTGCGCAGCAATGCGATGGCAAAAGGATAGGTCGTGCCCTGATTCACCAGCCGCCCCACCACGTAGGCGCCTTTGTTGCGAAAGAAGAGCGAATTGAGCACCTGGATCTGGCAGTCCGGCGCAATGCGCGGCCCCACGTCGCTCGGGATGGCTCGTCGCAACTGATGGATCGCCATGCGTGCAAGCTTGCGTGCGTCGGCGGGCAGGTCCGAGAACGGCGCTGCCAGGCCGAAGTCGGCAATCATCTTGATCAGGGACTCGGTCAGCCCTTCTTCCGTCGGGTAGTACACGCGATAGGACGGCAGCTTGCTGTCCAGATACTCAGTCGCCACGGCGGGCCGCACGAACAGGAAGTCGTTGTGGAAGTAATCGCGGTGCAGAATGCGGCACGACACCGAATTGAAGAAGGTTTCGGCGCATTCGGGCTGGCGATGGCCGGCCAGCAGGCCCACGAACTGCGTTTTCACGTCCTGCCAGAATTCCAGTTGGGCAGGGGTGAGGCTCTTCTTCGACGACGCGTCCGCAGGCGTCGCGTCGCTGCCCTTCAGGGCGGCGACCAGCAGCGTGGTGCATTCGTGGACGCGTGTATCGTAATACTCGATCCGTTCGCGCGACAGTTGCTGGATGCCGCGCCAATCTCCCGATTCGAACAGCGCCTTGGCTCGCTGGGCGCTGTAGCGAAAAAGCGAATAGTGGCGGTCGAAGCCATTCAGGATGGTCCGTGCAACGGCCTGCGGCGACAGGCCGGGACGGGCCAGTTGCTCGACGCGCTGATGGTCTCCCACGAAGCTCATGTGATGGCCTATTCCGCTACCGGTCTACGTCTCGGATGCAACGCCTTCGTCAAGCCGTCTCGTTGAAGAGTTCGCGGCCGATCAGCATGCGGCGGATTTCGCTGGTGCCCGCACCAATCTCATATAGCTTTGCGTCGCGCCACAGGCGGCCCGTGGGGTATTCATTGATGTACCCGTTGCCGCCCAGGATCTGTATGCCTTCGCCGGCCATCCAGGTGGCCTTTTCGGCGCAGTACAGGATCACGGCGGCGCAGTCCTTGCGCACTTCGCGAACATGGCCGGTGCCGAGTTTGTCCAGATTCTTGCCAACCGTGTAGCAGAAAGCGCGACTGGCCTGCAGGGTCGTGTACAGGTCGGCGACCTTGCCTTGTATCAGCTGGAATTCACCGATGGACTGGCCGAACTGCTTGCGATCGTGGATATACGGTATGACGATGTCCATGACCCCCTGCATGATGCCCAGCGGACCGCCCGCGAGCACTGCTCGTTCGTAATCCAGGCCGCTCATGAGCACCTTGACGCCGCCGTTGAGCTGGCCAAGGATGTTTTCTTCGGGCACTTCGCAATCCTGGAAGACCAGCTCGCCGGTGTGGCTGCCGCGCATGCCCAGTTTGTCGAGCTTTTGCGCAATCGAAAACCCCTTGTAGCCTTTCTCCACGATGAAGGCGGTGATTCCGTGTTGGCGTGCGTCCGGGTCGGTCTTGGCGTAGACCACCAGCGTATCGGCATCCGGGCCGTTGGTGATCCACATCTTGCTGCCGTTCAGGATGTAGCGGTCGCCCTTCTTTTCAGCGCGCAGTTTCATGCTGACCACATCCGAGCCGGAGCCCGCTTCGCTCATGGCCAGCGCGCCGACGTGTTCGCCGGACACCAGTCGGGGCAGGTATTTTTGCTTCTGGGCTTCCGTGCCATTGCGGTGCAATTGGTTGACGCACAGATTGGAATGCGCACCGTAGGACAGGGCGACCGAGGCGCTGGCCCGTGAGATCTCTTCCATCGCGATCATATGTGCGAGATAGCCCATATTGGTGCCGCCATAGGCTTCGTCGACCGTCATGCCCAGCACACCCAGGTCGCCGAACTTGCGCCATAGATCCATGGGAAATTGGTCGCTGCTGTCGATGTCGGCCGCGCGTGGCGCAATTTCCGCCTGGGAAAAGTCGCGAACGGCGTCGCGCAGCATGTCCAGGTCCGGACCCAGGTCGAAACTCAAGCCGGGAAGATTCATCGTGGTTCTCCAGTGTCGGGCATAGTTAGTATCGCGCAGATGGTGCTGAAACAGCGGAGCAGCGGCGCATAATGCATTTATATTACGTTTACGTAAACGTCAACTATAAGGGTTTTTCCCTAACCCTTTTGTCGTTGCGCCAAAAGCGCTTCACAGTCTTTCTGCTGACGGTCGATCTCGGCCAATGTTTCGTCCAGGTCCTTGCGTTGCTGCTCGAGCACGCTGCGATGCTTTTCCAGCACGGCCATGTAGTGGCGCAGTTGGGATGTGCTGTCGCCCGGGCCGTCATACATGTTGATGAGGCTGAGAATCTCGCTGAGCTGGAGGCCCAGCCGCTTGCCGCGCAAAGCCAGCTTCAGGCGTGTCCGGTCCCGCGGGCCGTACACCCGATTGCGGCCATCCCGGCCGGGGCTGACGATGCCCTGGTCCTCGTAGAACCGCAGGGTGCGCGGTGTGATGGAGAACTCTTGCGCAAGCTCGGAAATGGTCCAGGTGGGATCGGTCATGTCGGAAATGGCAGTTTACGTTAACGTCAATTATGATGCCATAATACGTCGATCAGGCATACCGCGATGAATACGGAGACCGTTGAATGAACCCGAATGAACAGAAACTGAACTACCCCTTTGGCGACGATCTGCCGCAACCCGGGCAGGCTCTGCCCGTTGCGGATGGCGTGCGCTGGATCCGGATGCCGCTGCCTTTCGCGCTGGACCATATCAATCTGTGGCTTTTGCGTGATGAAATCGATGGGCGCGAGGGCTGGACGATCGTGGACTGCGGCGTCTCGCGGGACGAAGTGAAGGCGCTGTGGGAACAAGTGTTCGAGAACGCACTGGATGGCTTGCCGGTGTTGCGTGTCATCGTGACCCATATGCACCCCGATCACGTCGGCTTGGCGCACTGGCTGTGCGAGCGCTGGAATGCGCCGATGTGCATGACGATGACCGATTTCGCCGTCGCCCGTTTGTGGTCCCGCCCCGCCGTGAACGGCGTGAACGCGGGCGGCCCCAATGGCCAGTCCGCCGTGGATCACTTCACGCGCCATGGGCTGTCCGATCCCGAAGCGCAGGACAAGATTCGCCAGCGTTCGAACTACTATCCCACCCTCGTGCCCGACGTGCCGTCGCGGTTCAACCGTCTTATGGATGGCGATCGCATTCAAATCGGCGGACGTGAGTGGCGCATCATTATTGGCTACGGACACGCGCCCGAGCATGCCTCGCTGTACTGCGATACCTTGCAGGTGCTGATCTCCGGCGACATGGTATTGCCGCGCATCTCCACCAACGTCAGCGTGTTCGACTTCGAGCCCGACGCGAATCCGCTGCCGCTGTACCTGAATTCATTGCGTGCCTACGACGGCCTGCCCGAAGACACGTTGGTGCTGCCGTCGCACGGCCGGCCATTCCGTGGGCTGCACGAACGCATCGCGCAACAGCTCGCACACCACGCGGAACGGCTGGACGAGGTCATGACTGCCTGTGTGCAGCCCATGAGCACGACGGACATCGTGCCGATCATGTTCCGGCGGAAGCTGGATCTGCATCAGCTTACGTTCGCCATGGGCGAGGCGCTGGCACACCTGCATGCCCTGTACTTCGACGGCAAGCTGACACGCAGCACGGGTGACGACGGTGTCATCCGATTTGTCCGCAAGTAGCCTGCATGGTTGATGAGGGGATGCGTCCCCTCAGTTTGTGAATGGACTGCCGCTGGCCTATTGGCGTCCCATAAAGGCAAGTTTCAGGGCCAGGCCCAGGAAGACGGTGCCGGCCACCCAGTTGAGGATGCGCTGCGCTCGGTGGGAGCGCTGCATGCGTTCGCCGATCGCCCCCGAAAACCACGCGATCACGCCGAATACCAGCAAGGTCGCCAGGATGAAGAGCGCGCCGAGGCTGAGGGTCTGTAGCGCCACGGAACCGCGTGCCGGTGAGGTGAACTGGGGAAGGAAGGCCAGGAAGAACAGGGACACCTTCGGATTCGTCAGGTTCATGACGATGCCGCGGCGATAGAGGCTGCCTGCGCTTTGCTGGAGTTGCTTTGCCGAGGATGCCGGCGTGACTGATGCCCCTGTGGCGGGTGCCGCAGCGGTTTCGACCGGGGCCTTGAACGCGCCCCAGGCGAGATAGAGCAGGTATAGCGCGCCCGCCAGCTTCAATGCCGTAAACGCGACGGCCGACGTGGCGAACACGGCGGCGAGGCCCACCGCAACGGCGACCGTGTGGAAGATCAGGCCGGTGCACAGGCCCAGGACTACCAGCATGCCGGAGGCTCGACCCCACAAGGCCGATTGCATCAGAACGAAGAGATTATCGGGCCCCGGAGACAGCGCCAGCAACACCGCAATACCGAAAAACGACAAAGCTACTTCATAGCTCAACATGCTGGGCGCCCTGGATCTATTATCATCATCAATCACCAACGACTCATTTTGACATAGACCATGGCCGATACCCCACCTGCACACCTGGACACGCTGCTGCAACACACCGGCGTCGGCGAGTTCGGGCCGGATACAGGCGCCGCACCCGTTGCATTGCCCTCCATGCGCACCAGCACCGTCCGCTTTCGCAATCTCGATGCCCTGGATCGGGCTACAGCGGGCAAGGCGCAAGGCGAGCGCGTCGTCACCTACGGCCGCATGGGCATGGAAACCCATGCAGCGCTGGAAAAGGTCTTTTGCGAACTCGAAGGCGCGCAGCGCGCCTTCCTCGCTTCTTCCGGCCTGGCGGCCATCACGCTCGCCTTCTTCAGTTTGCTGAAGACGGGCGAACATGCATTGATCGCCGATTGCGCGTACGGGCCTGTGCGCTACCTGGACAAGGTGGTGTTGTCCCGCATGGGCATTGAAACGACCTATTGCCATGCGACGGTCGACGAGCTCGAGGCGCAACTGCGTCCCGATACGCGCCTCCTGTATGTCGAGTCACCCGGATCCCTCTTGTTCGAGATGCTGGATATCCCGGCGTTGTCGGCTTTTGCCAGGAAGCATGGCCTCGTGCTGGCCGTCGACAACACCTGGGGTTCCGGGTATATCTACCGACCGCTGGAGTTGGGCGCGGACGTTTCCGTGGTGGCTGGGACCAAGTATGTCGGCGGCCATTCCGACCTGATGCTCGGCGCCGTCATGGCGTCGGACCCCGAACTGGTCAAACGCATCGGCGAGACGCACTACGCCACCGGCTGCTCGATCAGCGCCGATGATGCGTGGCTCGCCATACGAGGCGTGCGCACGCTGCCGATACGGATGCGGCAAAGTGCCGAGAATGCCCTGGAGGTCTGCAAGTTCCTGGACAGCCGGCCGGAAGTGGCCCGAATCTTCCACCCGGCATGGCCGGCCGACCCGGGCCATGCTTTATGGCAGCGAGACTGCAGTGGCTCGAATGGGATGCTTTCTGTGGCGCTCAAACTGGACGCATCCTCAGCCCGCCGTTTCGTGGACAGCCTGACGCTGTTCGGCATTGGCTATTCGTGGGGCGGCTTTGAGAGCCTGGTGCAGTTGGTGGACCATGGGGCGCTGAGCCACCACGGATACTGGCCGGGCGAGGATCACGCTATCGTCCGTTTGCACATCGGCCTCGAATCGCCGCAGGACCTGATCGCCGATATCGCCCAGGCGCTGGATCAGGCGGGTAGTGGCGTGTAAATGACGGCGTGTTCCTGATCTGATGCCGCGGTTCTTTGGTCGTTGTTCCTAATCCGGTGCCGCTGGCATGGGCCGGGATAGTCTAGACGCGCATGGCCCCGGCTGCGCCGTGGCTACCCGCGCAACCGTCCGCTGGCGGGGCGATCGCGAACTCGTGCGACGGACAGCCACTGGCTGTCCGTAAGCGTCGCCCTCGAACAGCGCGATCTTGCATCCCCGCCACCGGCCGCCTGCGCGGCATACGCGAAAATCGCCAATCCCGGCCCATGCCAGCGGCACCTCTTGGATGACGTCGACCGTGACGTCGTTGGTATCGGCCTCCACAGTTCCTATGGCCGTCTTCAATGGGAGGGTGGGGTGGTCGACGCTGGAGAGGCGAATCGCGTGCGCTGTGCGGATGGGCTGGATCGGGGATGCAAGGCCGCGACTGTTTGACGGGCACGCTTGCCGAGGGTCCAGTGGACCGTCGGCGCCCGGAGTTTCGCGGCCGCCCCGAGCCAGGTCATCGGCGCAGGGAGTCCTGGCACCGCCAGGGCCGCGAGCGTCTGAGCCGGCCCAGCGTCAACCACCCCGCCCGCTCAAGGAACCGGCTACCGTCAGCGCACGACAGGCACGCTAAGAGCAGTGTAAAGGTACAACGCTAGCGACCCGAACGACAGTCCAATAAACGTATCGTTTACTTGTTCACCAGCTCGACCAGCCTCTGCGCCTCCGCAATCGTGCCCTCGTAGCTGTTCGTCATCGTCGGCGAAGTCACGTACTTGCCGCCGACCGCAATGCTCGGCGTACCGTCGATCTTGTAGATCTTCGCCAGCTCGTCAGCCCGCATCAGTTTCGACTTGATCCCGAACGAATTGAACACATCCTCGAAAGCCTTGCGGTCCACGCCCTTGCTTACTACCCAATCCGTCATCGCCTTCGCATCGTAAATGCGCTTGCGCTCTACATGGATCGCCTTGAACACTTCCGGGTGCAGATCCAGGCGGTTCAGTGCTTCCAGCGAGAAGTACAGGCGTTGCAGGTCGGCCATGCTCGCGTTGAAGGCGACCGGGACGCGGCGCAGCACCACGTTCTCGGGCAGCGTCTTCGCCCATTTTTCCAGCATCGGCTCGATTGCATGGCAATGCGGGCAGGTATACGCAAAGAACTCCAGAACCTCGATCTTGCCCGTGGTATCGGACGGCTGAGCCGGCTCTATCGTGACGTATTTTGCGTCAGCGGCCTCGGCGAATGACGCCGGCGCGAAAAGCATTCCCGTAGCAATGGCCACGAATGCGAAAGAGCGAACGAGCAAGTTTTTCAGTGACATATCGGTTCCAGACAAATCGAAAGACAGTATGACTTCAGGCCCGGCAACAAGTTCATCAAGCGATGATCACGCCGGGCCCAACGGTTGATAAACGTTCATCCACGACGGCCCCCAAGGGCCTTAGCCTTGGCGTTCGCGGATGACTATTGGCGCACCACCGATGAAGCAATCTTTTCTTCGCCCAGCCGGGCCCTCGAGCGGTTCATTTCATCGATCCCATTGAATGGGCCGACGCGGACGCGGTTGATCGTCGACCCATTGACCTGCGCTTTCTGCACTTGGGCGGGCAGGCCCATCAACAGGATGCGCGCCTTGACGGCTTCGGCATCGCTTTCGGAGCGGAAGGCGCCGGCTTGCAGATAATAGGTCGTCGACGAGGTCGCGGGGGCCGCTGGCTTGGCGGCGGCAGGCGGTGGCTCGGTGCCGGGTACCGGTGTCGCAGGTGCCCGCTGCGCGGGTGCTGGAGCGGAGGCAGCAGGCTTGTCGGGGGACGTCAGGCTGGCGATGAGGTCGCCGATATTGTCCTGCGCTGCCGGCGCCTTCGGTGTACCGTCCGCCAAGGGACCGAGGCCCGGCAGCGGTGCGGGCTTGGTGTCCGTCGGCCCGGTCGGACTTGTGCCCGCCGCGCCGTTGCGGCCATACAGGCCAATATTGGGATCGGGGGCGTTGCGAACGTCCGGTAACAGCGTCTGGGCGGGATCGCGGCTGAACTTGTCGGCGAAGGGCATGGGCACTTGCGTGACGAAAAGCGCGACGGCCACCGCAGCGGCCAGGCCGCAGATGAGGCCGATGAGTATGCCAAAGAGCGTGCTGCCGCCCTTGGTGCTGGATGATTTTCGACTGTTGCGGGCCATAAGGGCGAATTACATCCTTTCCGGGGCCGAAACCCCTAACAATCCGAGGCCGTTGGCAATGATCTGACGCGTAGCGTCGGCCAGGCGCAGCCGTGCGAGCTTGAGTTCCTCGTCGTCGACCAGCACGCGTTCGGCGTTGTACCAGGCGTGAAAATCGGCGGCGCAGTCACGCAGCCAGAAGGCCAGGTGATGGGGCGCGAGCTCTTGTACAGCCAAAGCGAGCGTACCGGGGTATTCCGCCAGGCGCTGCATCAATGCAAATTCCGTCGGTGCAACCAGTTTGTCGTAAGGGGCTGCCGTGATGTTCGCGGCGAGGTCTGCCGACTGCGCAAGCATGGAACAGATCCGCGCGTGGGCATACTGGATATAGTACACCGGGTTCTCTTCGCTTTTGGACAGCGCCAGGTCGATGTCGAAGACAAATTCCGAATCGGCGCGCCGCTGGATCAGGAAATAGCGGACGGCGTCCTGGCCGACCCAATCGATCAAATCGCGCATGGTGACATAGCTGCCGGCGCGTTTGGAAATCTTGACCTCGGCGCCGTCGCGCACGACTTTCACCATCTTGTGCAGGATGTACGACGGATAATCCTTGGGGATGCCCAGGCCTAGCGCCTGAAGGCCCGCTCGCACCCGGGCAACGGTGCCGTGGTGGTCGCTGCCCTGGATGTTGATGGCGCGGTGGAAGCCGCGTTCCCACTTGGTGACGTGATAGGCGACATCGGGAACGAAGTAGGTGTAGCCGCCCTCGGACTTGCGCATGACTCGGTCTTTGTCGTCGCCCGTGTCAAGCTCGGTGGTGCGCAGCCACAAGGCGCCTTCATTTTCGTAGGTGTGGCCGCCGGCAATCAGCGCCTGCACCGTTTTCTCGACACGGCCGCTGGTGTACAGCGAGCTTTCGAGGTAGTAGTTATCGAATTTCAGCCCGAAAGCCTGGAGATCCAGGTCTTGCTCGCGGCGCAAGTACGCTACGGCGAACTGGCGGATGTCGTTCAGGTTGTCCAGGTCGCCAGTGGCCGTGACTGAAGCGCCGTCTGCGGCCTGTACGGTGGCGCGCTGGCTGAAGTCCCGGGCGATATCGACGATGTAATCGCCCTTGTAGCCGTCGGCCGGGAAGTCGGGCGACTGCGGATCGATGCCTTTGGCGCGTGCCTGCACGCTGATGGCCAGGTTGTCGATCTGGTTGCCTGCATCGTTATAGTAGAACTCGCGAGTGACGTCATACCCTTGCGACGTAAACAGCCGGCACAGCGAATCGCCCAGCGCGGCCTGGCGCGAATGCCCCACATGCAGCGGGCCGGTAGGGTTGGCGGACACGAATTCCACCATGAGCTTTTCTTGACGCGGCGTTTGGTGTCCGAACGTGGCGCCTTCGCGCGATATGGCCTCCAGCACGGCTTGGCGTGCGGCGACCGACAGACGGAAATTGATGAATCCAGGTCCGGCGATCTCGGCGGATGAAATCAACGCGCCGACGTCCGGCGCCTGAAGCAGCGCATCGACGATTTGCTGTGCCAGTTCGCGCGGATTGCGACGGGCCGGTTTGGCCAACTGCATGGCCACGTTGGTGGCAATGTCGCCGTGCGCGGCAATTTTGGGTCGCTCGAGCAGGATGTTGGGCGTGGCATCCGGCACGGTAGCGGTGACGGCGGCCCGAATGAGCGAGATGAGCTGTTGTTGTTGCCCTGGAAGCATAAGGAAGACGAGTCTATAGTCGAATAAGTGGCAAGGCCCTTTTTTGAAAGGCATTGACAGGCGTCACGGTCGGCGCCAGACGGCGAGTACGCCGGGAAGGGCTAAATGATAGCGTGATTTGCGCGCACATGGGCTTTTCGACCCATGGCGGAGGGCGGCGATAGACCCGTTGGCTGGGCCGGCCAGCCCTTGAAATTTCCCCCGGCCGCGCGGCGCTGTCAGATCAAGTCGGCGCGGGTTGCCACCCCAATTCCTGCTGCAGCCAGCGCGCGTAGCCGGTCATGTCGACACGGCCGACTTCGTCGCCCCCCTGGCTGCGCCAGTTGTCGGCCCGGTCAATGACCGCTTCGGCGCTTGCCCGTCGCGTACGGCCCAGTCGATCGTGGTCGTCCTGATAATTGTGTTGAACGCCGCCACGGCTGTCTTGCACACTGCGGTCGCCATCCTGGACCGACCGCAGGAGTTCCGGCCTTGGGTCGTGGAGGATGGGCTCAGTGATGACGCGGTGTGCGGGCGCGAGTACGCCGAATCGCAGCATGGCAGCGCGCGCCTGCCCCAGCATCCAGTTGAGGGTGACGTCGGCCAGGTCGCCGCGGGTTTTCGGCTGACCGTCGTCCTCGTAGAGCGTGCCGCCTCCGATGTCGGCGTGGGCCCCGATGAAGGGCGCCTCGACGACGTTGTGCCCGTCGGCGTCTGCAGCGCTGACGACGGGAAACATCCAGCGCCGCTCGTGCAGTGCCACGGCGTGAGCCACCCATTCCCAGGCCGCGGCTATGCTGAGATCGTAGTTGGCATTGTGACTGCCGGCCAGCCCGAACTGGGCGACGGTGTCGAACAAGCCCATGAAGCGCAGGTCGACGCAGGCCGTGATGCGCCCACGCGCTTCATCGAGGTAGGAGAACAGGCCGCGGTCGACGTGCTGATTGATCAGGTTGCCGAAATGACGGGCCAGCGCGGCCCCCCGCGAGAAGCCCAGGATGTCGATGGGAATATGCTGCGCGCTGCGGCCTTCGTCGTGCAGGACATCCAGCAGGGAGCGCCATTGCGCGTCGATGATGCGCGAGGCCTGCCAGGCGGTGACGGCGTCCCAGTCGAGCTGCTGTGAATTGCCCGGGCCGGAACGATAGAAGACCGGCCCGTCCTGATACGCCTGGCTGAGCGTCCAGACATTGCTTTGCGTTCGAGGACTGTGGCGCGTGCCGTCGAAGGCAAACAGCAGCAGGCCCAGCGGGTCGATGTAGCGTCGTGGCTGCTGGCGTGCGTAGCCCAAGGCATCGTTGTACGGCACGGGGCCGAGTGGATCGGGTTCGAGGTACTGGCCGGCATGGGGGAGGTAGGTGCGCAGGACATTGTCATGCCAGCCCGTCGCATCGTCGAACAGTTGGCCGGGCAACCGCAAGTCCAGCGTGAGGTCGCCCGCCACGCGTTCGGCCTGTCCTGTGGGACTGTAACGGGCCATCCACCGGATCTGTCCCTGCATGTCGGTGACGAGGCGGGGTGCGCCTTGCAGATCGGCATGGACGGCATAAAGCGTGGCTTTCTGGTTGGGCGCTTCATAGTCGATGAAACCGACCGGAACGTGGTGGGCATAAATGTAGCGGCGCTGAACGCTGAATGGACGGTCCGCGTCGGTGGAAGTGGCCGCGGCAGGCGTATTCCCGGAAGCCGGGCCAGCGAAGCCTGGCGGGCGCACAGAAACCGGCTGGCTTCGCTGGGCCACCACCTGATTGTTCAGGTAGAGATAGTCGGTGTGCTGGTCGGGCGTGCTTCGGGCGATACGGTGGCCGAAGGCGTTGTGACGGTAGAGCGCGATAGAGGCGCCGTTGCGGTGTACGTCGGCCAGTCGGCGCCCGGGGCTGTAGTGCAGATGATAGCCCTCCATGTTGACAGGCAGGCCGGATGCGTCGCGCTGAAAGGACGGCTTGCGGGTGACGCCGTCGCTGCGCTGCGCCGCAAGCGAACCGTCGGCATGCCACGCATACCATGCCGGCGGCGCCGGCGCTGACTGTGTGCCCGTCATTCGGCCCAGGGAATCGTAGGCGTAATGCCAGGTTTGGGGCGGACCATTGGCATGAAGGCGGGATGCCACGCTGTGGCGTTCGGCCGCGATCCGTCCGTGGCGGTCGTAATGCAGTGACTGCGACCACAGTGGCTCGCTGGCCGAGGACACGATGAGTGTGTGCGCTTGCCCTCGCGGCCCTGCTCGGGTATGCAGGCGCAGGCCATTGGCATAGCGATAGCCCGCGATGCCGGGCTGGCTGTCGATGACCGCATGCATGACCCCGGCAGCATCCCGCCAGGCGATGGCTTCGAGACGATGGTCGGGGCTCCAGCGGTAGTGCAGGCTTCCGCCTTCCGGCAGATGGTGTTCCGTGGGGCGGTGCTGATCGTCGTACCGGAACGATTCGGTGTAGCCGTACGGCGCGGCGCCGGCCACGGCGGGTGGGCGATGGATACGACGCGATGCCAGTCGCCCCATTGCGTCGTATTCCCGATGTTCGGTCTCGTGAGGGTGCGAGACACGGGCCAGCAGGCCGCCGCGCCAGGCGAGTACGGTTTGATGGGCCTCGCCCCGGGCGTTTTGGGCGGTAAGCCTGACGGGGCGCCGTTGGCTGTCGTAGTGGACGTCGACGGTGTCACCATTGGCGTAGCGCCGCTGTACAGGCAGGCGCCGGCTGTCGTAGGAAAGCGTTTCGGTGCCGGAGAGCGACGATGTCCACGACTGGCGTAGCCCGTTGGCCTGGTATAGGAAATGCAGGCCGGGCCAGCCGGGCGCAACCGGGTGCAGACGCTGGAGTTCCCCCGTACGATCGCGTACCAGTTTTGCACCATTGACCGTGTGCAGGCGGCCGTGTGCGTCGTAGCTGGCTTCGCTGCCCGGCGCCGCACAGCCCGCGCACCCATTGCCCACGACGCGTGTTACGACGTGACGTCCGTCTTTCAGGGCCGTATGCACCCTTGTTTCGCGCTGAAGCGCGTCAACGATGAGAGTCAGGCCGTCGCGCTGGCCGGTGGGTGCCTGCAGGAAGCGTAGCGTCAGGCGGTCACGCTGGCTGTCCGGCGGCCCCGCCACGGACAGTACGGCGCGTCCCTGGGCATCGTACGCCCACGTATTGACGCGTTCGGTATGCAGGCCGTCGGCCGAGCGGATGGCGATGCCGGTGAGCGCATGGCGGTTGCCGGCTTGCCGTTCGGGCTCGTACAAG
>Ga0182739_1001641_pt1 | contig 22697 bp, 15 predicted proteins | sample eDN5th30CBELigBY_FD_128873 | JGI IMG/M metagenome (GOLD analysis project Ga0182739, IMG submission 128873) | Enriched backyard soil microbial communities from Emeryville, California, USA - eDNA 5th pass 30_C BE-Lig BY (version 2) (version 2) | ecosystem: Environmental > Terrestrial > Soil >...
CCCGGTACCACGCCATGAGCGAGCCGATCTGGTTGCCGGTGAGGAGTTCCATCTTCCCCTTTGCGTTGCGGAAGGCGATGCCGAGCCGGTCGCTGTCGGGGTCGGTCCCCATGACGAGATCGGCCCCTTCGCGGTCGGCCAGTTCGAGCGCCATCCGGAGCGCTTCGGCGTTTTCGGGGTTCGGGCTTTTGACGGTCGGGAAACGGCCGTCGAACCCGGCCTGTTCCGCCACGACCTCCACCTGGAACCCGAGTTCGCGCAGGATCGGGATGCTGATGACGCCGCCGGTGCCGTGGATCGGGGTGAAGACGATCTTCAGGTCGTTGGCCGCGCGGATCACCTCCGGGTCGAGGATGAGGGTTTTAAGCCGGGCGATGTAGGCGGCGTCGTGCTCCGGGCCGACCCGGTCGATCGTCCCCTGCGCCTGGGCGGCAACCGGCTCGTAGGTGTCGGACTCGACGGCGTTCACCTTGGCGATGATCCCGCTCGCGTGCGGTTCGATCACCTGCGCGCCGTCGTTGAAGTAGACTTTGTAGCCGTTGTCGTGCGGCGGGTTGTGGCTCGCGGTGATGACAATTCCCGCGTGCGAGCGGGTGGAGCGGACGGTGAACGAAAGCTGCGGCGTGGAGCGCGGCTGGGTAAAGAGAACCACGTCGACCCCGTTTTCGCTGGCGACCCGGGCGGCGAGTTCCGCGAAATCGTGCGAGAAATGGCGCGTGTCGTGCGCGATGGAGAGCCGCGGTTTGCCGGGGAGCCCCTGCGCCGCAAACCACTCCTTGAGGTAATCGCAAAGGCCGCGCGTCGCCCGGGCGACGTTGAAGCGGTTCATTGCGTTGGTGCCGACGCATGGAAACTCCGGCCGCCCGAGGTCCTGCGGCGTCCCTTTTTCGGCTTGCGTGACGATCTTGCCGATCGTCCGCCCCCGCAGGCCGCCGGTCCCGAAGGCGAGGGTCTTGAAAAAACGGTCGTTCAACTCCTCCCACGCTTCGGCGTCGAGCAGTTCGGTGATGCTCGCCTCCACCAGCGGGGAAGCACTCCGCTCCAAAAGCTGGAGCAGGTTGTCGACACTGGCCTGGAGAAGCGGCGTGGAGGCAGGGGCGTTGCAGAGGCGTTCTTGGAGTGTGCTCATAATGTCCGTTGGGAAAGAGGATGGCAAAAGGAAGGGGTGAAATCCAATTCAAAGCGTCTGTCGGGGCGGTTTCACGCTTGAAAAAACTGATTCCCGAGTAATCCTATCAACTTTTTCCTTTACACGTTCCGGGATTCGGTTTTAGGCTCCGATCCAAGGGAAATCGCTGATGAAAGAGGCCGTGCCGTTTTCGCAAATCCGTAATCGGGCGTGACGACAGACCCCGCTTCTGGTTGATTTTCCAAAAAACGGCCCTTCCACCTCTCTTTTTTCATTGGATTCAAAGAGAGGTGGTGTCCGTTTTACTTTATCCGACTGATTTTTATCCATGCTTCCTGAGCACTCTCCTTTCATTCCGGCCCAACGTCGTTCCCTGGAGGAACTGCTGGCCACCTTTTCGCCCGCGCAACGCTTCTGGCTTGCCGGTTACCTTTCCGCCACCCCGGTCGGCGGCGCGGCGGCCCAGGCCGGCCCCGCCCCTGCGGGTCCCAAGCTGACGGTTCTTTACGGCTCGGAGTCGGGCAACGCCGAAAAGCTGGCCGGACTCGCCGCCAAGGATGCCAAGAAGCGGGGGTTCAAGTCGAGCGTGGTCAACATGGCCGACATCACCCCGACGGAACTGGCCAAGGTCGAAAACCTGCTGGTGATCGTCAGCACCTGGGGCGAGGGCGACCCGCCCGAAACCGCCGCCGCGTTCCACAAGCAACTGATGACCGAAGCGCTGGAGCTTCCCAAGCTGCGCTACTCGGTCTGCGCGCTGGGCGATACCTCGTACACCAATTTCTGCCAGACCGGCAAGGAGGTCGACGCACGGCTGGAGACCTTCGGCGCGGAACGGCTGACGCCGCGTCAGGATTGCGATGTCGATTACGACGACGACTACAAAAAGTGGATCGATGCCGCGCTCGAAGCGTTTGGCCCGGTCGAGACGGCCCCGGTCAACGGCTCCAATGGCAATGCCAACGGCAACGCGGTCCTCTCCTTTGCCACGCTGCCGCAGGCTCCCGAATACAGCCGCAAGAACCCGTTCCAGTCGGAACTGCTCGAACGCGTCCTCCTCAACGGCACCGGTACGGCAAAGGAGACCTGGCACTACGAGCTTTCGCTGGAAAACTCCGGGCTCGACTACGAGCCGGGCGACGCGCTGGGGGTCCTGACGATCAACCCCGATGACGTGATCGAACCGGTCCTCAAAGCCGCGCGCCTTTCGGGGACCGAGGCGGTCGAGGTCGCAGGCGTGAAAAAATCGCTCACCGAAGCGTTGCGGGAGGATTACGACATCACCGTCCTTTCCCGCCCGTTCCTGACGAAGCTCCAGGGGCTTGTCCAGTCGCCCAAGCTCGCGGAACTCCTTTCCGCAGGTTGCGAAGACCAGTTGCGCGACTACCTCTGGGGGCGCTGGATCGTCGATGCGCTGGAGGATTTTCCGCCCAAGACGCTGACGGCGGCGGAACTGACCGGCATCCTGCGCAAGCAGCCGCCGCGGCTTTACTCGATCGCTTCGAGCCTGCTGGCGCACCCGGACGAGGTTCACCTGACGATCGCGTCGGTCCGCTACCGGACCCACGGGCGCGACCGCAAGGGGATTGCCTCGACCTGGTTTGCCGACGCGCTCAAAAAGGGCGATCCGGTGCCGGTCTACCTGCACAAGAACAAGAACTTCCGGCTTCCGGCCTCCGGCGATACGCCGATCATCATGGTCGGGCCGGGCACGGGGGTCGCGCCGTTCCGCTCGTTTGTGGAACACCGCGCGGAACTCGGGCATAAGGGGAAATCGTGGCTCCTCTTCGGCGACCAGCGTTACTCCTACGACTTCCTCTACCAGCTCGAATGGCAGCAGCACCTCGCCGACAAGGCGCTTTCGCGGCTCGATGTCGCCTTTTCGCGCGACCAGCCCGAGAAGATCTACGTGCAGGACAAGATGCGCGAACAGGGCCGCGATCTCTACGCCTGGCTGGAGGAAGGGGCGCACTTCTACGTCTGCGGCGATGCCTCGCGCATGGCGCACGACGTTCACGATGCGCTTCTCTCCATCGTTGAAAAAGAAGGCGGCAAATCGCGCGAAGCCGCTGAAAGCTACCTCGAAGACCTCAAAAAGGCGAAACGCTACCAGCGCGACGTGTACTGAATTTTTTTCCTATGTCACTTACTGAAAAGAAACCCAGCGCCACCGAAGGGATCAAGGAGCGGTCCAACTACCTTCGCGGCACCATCGTCGAAGGGCTCAAAGACCTTTCCACCGGTGCGCTCTCGCCGGAAGACGTGCAACTCATCAAGTTCCACGGGAGCTACCAGCAGGACAACCGCGACCTGCGCCCGCACCGGCGCAAGCACCGGCTGGAACCGGCATACGCGTTCATGCTCCGCATCCGCGTGCCGGGCGGGGTGATCAACTCGCAGCAATGGCTCGCGATCGACGCCATGGCGCGGCACTACGGCAACGGCACCGTCAAGTTGACGACCCGCCAGTCGTTCCAGCTTCACGGGATCATCAAAAGCAACCTGAAGCGGACCATCCAGGCGGCCAACAAGGCGGCGATGAGCACCATCGCGGCGTGCGGCGATGTCAACCGTAACGTCATGTGCAGCCCGAACCCGTACCTTTCGAGCATCCATGCCGAGGTCCACCAGGCGGCCAATGCCATTGCCGAGCACCTGACGCCGAGGGGCGGGGCGTACCACGAAATCTGGCTCGACGACAAAAAGATCATCAGCAGCGAGCCGCCCTCCGAACCGCTCTACGGCAAGACCTACCTGCCGCGCAAGTTCAAGGTCAACATCGCCGTGCCGCCGCACAACGATGTCGACGTCTTTGCGCACGATCTTTCGTTCATCGCCATTGTCGAAAACAACCGCGTGGCGGGGTACAACGTCGTGGTCGGCGGCGGCATGGGGATGACCCACGGCAACGAAGCGACCTTCCCGCGTTTGGGCGACGTGATCGGCTTCTGCAAGGCGGACCAGATTGTCGATGTCTCCGAAAAGGTGATGCTCGTCCAGCGCGATTACGGCGACCGCTCCGACCGGAAGAACGCCCGCCTCAAGTACACCATCCAGGATCGCAGCCCGGAATGGTTTCTCTCCGAAGTCAACCGTTACCTCGGTTACGACCTCGAACCGGTGCGCCCGTATCACTTTGAGACCAACGGCGACCGCTTCGGCTGGGTGGAGGATGAAAACGGTAACTTCCACTACAACCTCTTTGTGGAAGGGGGGCGCGTGCTCGACAAGGAGGACTACCCGCTCCAGACCGGCCTGCGGGAAATCGCGAAGATCCACGACGGCGACTATCGCCTGACGCCGAACCAGAACCTGATCCTCGCCAACATCTCCGCCAAGAAGCGCGTGGAGATCGAAGGGGTGATGAAGAAGTACGGGATTTCCAAGAGCCACGAACAGAGCGGGTTGCGGCTCGGCTCCATTTCGTGCGTGGCGCTGCCGACCTGCGGGCTGGCGCTGGCGGAGTCGGAACGCTACCTGCCCGACGTGCTCAACCGGCTCGAGGAAAAGCTCGAGGAAGCCGGGTTGCGGCACGACTCGATCACCATCCGCATGACCGGCTGCCCCAACGGGTGCGGGCGTCCGTTCAACTCGGAGATCGGCCTCGTCGGCCGCGGCCCGGGGCGCTACAACGTTTACCTCGGCGGTGCTCACGCGGGCGAACGCCTGAGCAAGCTCTACCGGCAGGATGTCGACGGGAGCGAGATCCAGAATGTGCTCGGGCCGATCTTCAGGCATTACGCTCTGGAACGGCTCGAAGGGGAGCATTTCGGTGATTTCGTCATCCGCGCGAACTATGTCGCCGCTACGGAAAACGGGGCTGACTTTCACAAGAACGTCAAGCCCGATGCCTACCCCGCCGCGCCGGTGACGGTGTAGGAATCCGTCGGTCCATTTGAAAAAAGAGCGTTGTTTCCAACCGGGGCAACGCTCTTTTTTTTGAATCATCCGATAGAAAGGAAGACCTTGGGCCAACGGCCCAAAATCCCTCAGCCCAGGCCAACGGCCTGGGAAATGGTCACGACATGCCATACGCCCCAACGGGGCGTGATACCCGGGGACATGAGGCCAAGGTGCGGCCAACGGGGAATCGCGGTCCTTCAGACCGCATCATTTGACGGGACGCATTCCCAGCCCGTTGGGCTGGGCTGAGGGATTGTCGGCCCGTTGGGCCTTAAATAGGGCTTCGCCGAGAGGACTTTTTGTCACACCCCCAAAAAGAGAAGTGCAAGCCGACAAGAGAAAATGGCAAGATGGCGAAAGCGTGAACCGGCCGAAACGGTAGACTTGCCCCTTCCTACTTCATGATTGAATTATTTATTAAAGGCGGCCCGATCATGTGGCCGATCCTGGTGGCGTCGCTGGTGGCTTTGACCGTGGTCATCGAACGGATGGTTTTTGTCATCATGGTCAAGATTCATCGCCAGCCCAAGCGGGTGAGCGAGATTCTGATGCAGGTGGAGCGGGGCGATTTCGATGGCGCCCTGAAAACCGGCACCGGTTGCCGCGATTATGTCGCCCGGACGGTGACTTACGCGCTCGAACACCGCGACAAGTCGGTCTCCGACGCCCTGCTTCGCGCCGCCAACTGGGAACTCAAGCGGTTCAACCGGGGGCTGACCGTGCTCGATACGATTATTACGCTCGCGCCGCTGCTCGGGCTGCTCGGCACGGTGACCGGGATGATCCACTCCTTCAGCCTGCTGGGCGGAGAGGAACTCGGTGCGCCGCAGGCGATCACCGGGGGGATCGCCGAAGCGTTGATCGCCACGGCCGCGGGGCTCGGGGTCGCCATTCTGGCGCTGATCCCGTTCAACTACCTCAACTCCCAGTTGGAGGAAGCGCGGCACGATCTTGAAGACGCGGCGTCGCACCTGGAGCTTTACTTCGTCAAGCGGGCTTCCAACTGCGCCTTTCAGACCATGGAGGTGGATGCTTGAAGATCCCTTCGCCACGGTCGCAGAAGAAGGCGCGCATCGAGGTCATCCCCCTCATTGACATCGTTTTCTTTCTGCTGGCGACCTTTGTCATGGTCTCCCTCTCCATGGTGAAAAACGAGGGAGTCACCGTCAACGTGCCCGTCGCCTCGACGAGCGCTCCGCAGGATCGGCAGGACTACTCCGCCATCACCGTCACGGAAAGCGGCGATTACTATTTCAACAAGGACGCCGCTTCGCTGGAACAGATTGTCGAACGGCTCAAGGCGCTCAAGGAAACGGAGAGCGATCCCAAGGTCTTTATCAACGGCGACGAGAAAGCCGAGTTTGGCCGGGCGATTGCCATTCTGGATGAAACCCGCAAGCTCGGGATCACCAAGGTCGCCATTGAGACGCGCCGGAAATGAATCAACTCAAGGAACCACCCTCAACGCCAACCGTGAAGCCGCCCGCCAAATCTTCCGTGGAAAACCTGGTTCCACCAGCGGCGGCCAAGCGCGGGAAGACCGACCGGTTTACCTTTACCAAAAGGGAGCCGGTCCGGCACTATTTTGCCTACCTGCTGCTGGCCGGGGCGATTCATCTCGGCATTTTGTACGGGATTCACGGCAAGGAAGAGCCGTACACGCCGCCGGAATTTGGGGTGGTGGTGGCGGAAACCGGCGTGGAAGTAACGCTTGTGGCGGCGCTGCCCGCCGATGTGGTGGATGAAAACGCGCCGATCACCCCCGAGGTGATCGACGAACCGGAGCCGGAACCCGAACCGCCGGTGGAGGAACCCGAACCGGAGCCGGAGCCCGAACCCGAGCCTCCCGTGGAAGAACCGGAACCCGAGCCGGAGCCCGAACCGGAACCGGTCGCCCCTCCGGAAGTGGTCGTCGCCAAGCCGACCCCGAAACCGACGCCGCAGGCGGTGGCCAAGGCCACCCCGGCTCCCCAAAAGAAACCCGCTTCCAAGCCGAAGCCGAAACCGCGCCGGGCTCACGTCGCGCGGGTTTCCGGCGATGGAAGTTCGGCGATCCCGGGTCAGGACGCCACCTCCGCACAAGCGGGGGGCGGGGCGCTCACCTCGAAGGCCGGGTACCTGCGCAATCCGCATCCGTCGTATCCCGAGGAATCGCGCAAGGCAGGGCATGAAGGGGTGGTTTACCTGCGGATCAGCGTGAACGAACACGGGAAGGTGGTCAGCGTCTCGGTGGCGCGTTCCTCCGGCTACCCGCTGCTCGACGAACGGGCCCGCAGCGTGGTGAGCGAACGGTGGTCATTCCGCCCGGCGCGGCGGGGCAGAGCGGCGGTGGCCTCGATCGTCAATGTCCCGATCCGGTTTACGCTCAAGGGGCGTCGGTGAAGAGGGACTTTTCTACTCCTGAAGGGTCCAAACGGGTCCGTTCTGGATTTCAACGGCGAAGGTTTTAGTAACGATAGTTTCCGGGATGGCGCGGCGGCTTTGCAGGGCCACTTCCAGCCGGTAGAAGCCGGGTGAAACGCCTTCCAACCGGAACACTTCGCCGGTAAAGGTCTTCACGGCTTTGCCGTCGGGCGTCTTGAGAGACGCGACGATGGTGCATTCTTTCGGCTCCCACCGCTCGACCCGCGCGATCCCCGGGCCCACGGGGTGCAACAATTCATGGCCAAGGCCGTCGGTCGTGATCCGGAGCCGGTCGCCGAGGTGGTAGAGGCGAGAGTTGAGTTTGACCGTGATCGGGATCTCCTCCGGTGGCGACTGAAGGTAAAGCGCATGGACCTGGCCTACCTCCTGCACGGGCCGGACATTCATGAACCCGTACGGGCCGCGAAAAAGATCGCCCGAACGGTTGGCGACGCGACCTTCGACGCAGAGATCGGTCGGCGCACCGGGAGGCGTCTTGAAATAACCGTTGATCGCGTTCGTTCTCGGGATGAGGGGGTTATAAAACGGCACGCTAAAAAAACCGTTCAAGCCTGCGCTACGAAGCACGGCGATCAAGCGCCGCCCTTTCAGGCGGGGATCGGCAATATAGGCATCCGCGTGCCAGCGGAAGGAATGGCTGATCTCCACGCCGCCGTCGGGAAGCTGGCTGAGCGTTCCTTTCCGGAAGGAGAGCAGCTCCGGATCATGGAGTTGCGGGTCGTGCATCAGCTCGATCCACCACGGACGGAGTGTGGCATTGGGGCGGGGCCGGACGGTGTCGGGCGTTCCGGTGGTATAGGTAAGGGTATAGCGTTCGACACCGGGCTGCTTTTTAAACGAGAGCCAACCGGGGTGCGCGAAGGCTTCCTGCGAGGCGGGAGCGCTCCATTTGGAATGATACCCATTCGGCTTTGGCACAAACCGGCCATTGAAGAAGTGCCGGTCGGCATCGGCAGGAGGCGCGTAGCGCAGATCAAAGGAAAACGCGACTTCACTGCCGTCGGCTCCTGTCAGCCGGAAGCTGGAGCTATCGGCCCGCAGGTGTTTGGCGTCGATATAGAACGTCTGCGTCTGCTCCGTTCCCGCCACCAGTTCGAGTTGGACGCTCTTCGCAGCGGCGGCGAGGAGGCCCGCCGCTGAAAAGCTCAGGAAGAAGGCAAGGGCTTTCACTTTTCGCTCCATGGTGAGGCGATGCTTTCGAGTTCAAACGCCAACGTTTCGCCCTTATAGCTGCATTCGACGCGGTCTGTCCGTTCCTGTGGCATGGCGACGGAGAAGCGTCTCCCGGAGAGCGGAATTTCCTTTCGCGTGGTCTTTTCGCCGGAGTGGAGCACCACTTCCAGCGGCGCGGAAGGGTCTTCGTTGATGCGCCCGGTGATCCGGATGGCGTCGCCTTCAAACAGAAGGGCGGAAGCGGGGACCGCGTGGAGCAGCGGGTGCGGGGTGAACTTGCGGACAAAACGCACAACCTCGTGCGTGCCGTCGCGGAGCACCAGCCGGTGTTCGACCGGTTCGTTGAGCGTGTGCAGCGTCTCCTCCAGAAGCTCGCGGGTTTCTCCGGCGGGGAGGTTCACGGTGATTTCGCGGTCGTTGAACGCACCGGTCAGGGACAGATCGCGCTCGGAGACATTCTTCAGCGCAAACTCAAACTGCTGTTCGCCCGCCGCTTCGGAGCCGCTCCACGAAGCGAGGACCACCGGGTAGTCGCCGGTGAGCGTAAACCGTTTCCAGGTCTGCGGCTGGTGGTATTCCCCCCAGGTGGAGCGGTTGTCCTTATTGTAGCGGGTGTGCGTGCCGACGGCGAGCCCGATCTCCCGGGACGGGTTGTTGCCGAGGTTGAGCGAGGCGAGGGGGATCGCCACCTCGATCTCGTAAAAATCCGTTCCGTAACGCCCCTTTACCGTGGCGTCCGAATCCCACCGGAGCAAAGACCGTCGGTGATCGTCGCGAAAATGGTCAAAAATGGCTCCGTTCACATTGGCAACGATCTGGTAGAAGCTGGTTCCCCGGCCTTCGGCGTCAAGAAAGATCTCCACACAGTCGTCGCGGTAAACAGGGTCATCATGGCCGGTGAGCACGTCGGCCTTGTGAACCAGCGCACCGTGTTCGGACCAGAGGGCGACGTAAAGGTTCGTGGCATCGCGCCAGACTTTCGCTTCGCTGCGGCGGTCGGTGACGCCGCCCGTGAACTCCGTGGAAACCAGCGCGTTTTCCTTTCCAAAGGGGATTTCCGTGACCCCGGCTGCCGGGAGGGCGTGCGCGGTGAACAGGATGGCGAGCAGTAAAAAGGCTGTTTTCATCAGTTGTTCTGGAGATCCATGATGAGGGTGGCGATTTTCCAGCGGAAACGTTCGAGCGAGAAATTGTTCCACTCTTCCATGGAGACTTCGGCGGTCCCTTCGATGCCGTCAAAGGTGGCGGTGTGGTATTTGCGCTGGTCGACGTGAATCCGCTCCTTCATCCCGGCAAGGAACTTCTCCGCCGCAGCGCGGGCCGGGGCGTCGGCTGGAGCGGCTTCCAGTGTTTTCTCCAGTGTATAGAGATAAAGGTAGTCATCCCGCCCGTCGCGGTAGTTCAGGAATTGCAGGGAAGGGCGCTGCCCCTGTGTTTTCGGATCGGGATAGACCAGCGAGGTGTTGTAGTTCCACGGGAGGAGGCAATACGGCAGCATATAGTTGGCATACGAGATGGAAGTCTCCTGATAGCGCCCCTCGCCGCCGGTGCGCCAGAACCAGAACCCGGCCTGAAAGCGGGAGTCGCCGCTGTTGTGTGAGCCGAATTTGTGCCCGTACTGCTTGATGGTGGCGAGCAAGTTTTCGTCAATCGGGGTTGCCGGGTTGGCCCAGATATGTTCGTAGACCGGCGGGGTCATCTTGTAGGCCAGCGGACCGTTGATGGTGACATAGCTGGTGGCCCCGGCACGCTTGACGGCTTCGGCCACTTTCAGCATGTATTTGACGCCTTCGATACCATAGTTGTCGATTTCCCCGTCGTAGTACCAGTAGATCTCGGGGTAGCCACGCTTTTTGCACATCTGGTCAATCTCGCGCGTGAGATTTTCGATATCCTTAAGATCAAGCTCCCGGTTGTCGGAATCAAGGAGTTTGCGCAGACCGCCCGATCTCCATCCGCAGTTGGAAAACAGGGCGAACGGGCGCAGTTCAATATAACGGCACTCGGGATCTTTGCGGAACTGGTCGATCCACCATTCAAAGTTGGCTTGCTGTTCCGCTGTCTGGCTAAAGCGGCGCTCGCCCGGAGGGCCGTCGATCTTGCCAAGCGGGAAGATGAAAGGAATCCTCCACCCCCACGGGTTGAACTGGTTGGTGTTAAAACGGTACTTGTAGGGAAACTCGCTCTGCTTACGCATCACTTCCCGCATTTCGTCAGGCTCCCGATTGGCCCCCCACCAGTCGGCCCAATGGCTGTAGCCCATGGTGAAGTTATAAGTGGCCGCTCCCTTGTAGTTGAGTGCAAAGGGGAGGACCTTGAGTTGCAGCCGGGCGGTGCCGATCACCTTTTCTCCGGAGAGAATGGTCAAAGGCGCAAAATAGTCGCCCGCCTTTGCCGACGGGGGAACGCGAAAGTCCAGCGTAAACATGCGCGGGGTGCCGACTTCGCCGTGCTGCGGCTTCATCTCCTGCAAGACATACGAGAGCGGGTCGAGCTGCCGCATGGAGGTGATGATTCCATTGGTGGAGCGGCTTCCCTGCTCCTTGTAGCGTTCCCGCCAGAGATCGGCGTTGGCTGCGGTTTCAAGCTTGCCATTCTCCCCGGTGAAATCCCCCACCTTGACCGACAGCTCCGGGATCTCCCTCAACGGCAGGACGCCGAAACGGAGTATTTCCTGCTCATCTTTGGCGGCAAAGACCCGGATGGTATCACTTACTTCGTCGGCTGTCGGGCGGGTCCACGGGTAAACCGTCTCTTCACTATACTTCTGGAAAAGAATATAGCCGCGTTTCTGGACTACCGGCGAAAGTTCCGGCATCGGCTCATCAGGCTGCGGTTTCCACGGGTAGCGGGCGGCAAACTGCTCCCGGCGCTCCTTTTCCACGTTGGCCGCAGTGGTCGCAGCTTCCTGGGGGGTCGCGCTGACGGTGAGCGCCGTCAGGAGGATGTTTCTCATCTTGAGGTTGATCCTGCCATCAACCGGTTTGACCGTGAAGGTCTTCTTCGCCAGGATCGGTTCAACCAGCCGCTCCCAGGTGCCGTCGTTTTTGCTGAAAACGTATTCTTCAAGTTTGCACCACTCGTCGTAGGCGCTTTGCGGGTTGAGTTCCTGCTGGTAAACCACTTCCCCATTGGCTTTGAGCACGATCTCCTTCTCCTGGTAAAACCGACGCCAGCCGCTGTTCCAGTCGCCGATCCAGACGGTCATGGTTGCTTCGGGTTCGCTCCAGGGAAGCACCAGTGTGGCATCCCGGCACCAGAGGTTGTGTTCAAGAAAAACATCTGCGGGAAGACTTCCCGGGCGCGACTCTGAAGGAGTATAAATCCAGCCCGGGTTGGATTTGTCGCCAAGTTTGCTTTTGGGAGTAAACTCCTCCGCTTCCGGGGTGATATAGCTAAAATCGAGAAATTCCTGTGTTTCCTGACGGTCGGTTTCCTTGCCGAACATCAGTTTGAGTTCTTTCGCGCAGAGGGTGGAAGTCAATAAAAGAGACAGGGCAACAGTAGCGATTTTCATGTTGTATTTGAAAGGTTGGATCAAAGTCGTCCCGGCGCGGGAGCACTCTGGAGCACGGACCGCTGCGTCCGCCGTGAGAGCAGGGACCGGGTTCAGCGATGCGGAGGTCGTCCCTTCATTTCGCGGCGAGCCATTGCAGGGCTTAACTATCTTCTGGGCATGATCATCCGGATGCGGATTAAGTAGGCCGTCGTGCCGACGCGAGCCGGGTCGGGGTCCACCATTTCCACGTGCCCATCGACAAACAGGCCGGGGAACGCTCCCTTGTATCCGGCATGGTGGGGAGGATCCATAAAAGGGGAGTTGACGCTTGCGGCACTGAATGACGGCTGATATTTTCTCAGGAAATACGCGGGAATGTAATAAAGTTTTTGTGACGGGTGGACGATTTCGTTGTAACGAAGGACTCCAACCGTTTCGAAGTCGACCTGTTCCTTCATGTCATCGCCCATGTAATGGTTTTTGGCGTAGGAATCCCAACGGCTCGGCACGGGTCGGTCGTCATAGGCGCTGATAAACAGGCTTTCAACGGCCGCAGCATTGGTGCCGCTTTTGGCGAGAAGATTCCAATCGCTGACCGTTTCAAGAAGCCCAATGTGATAAGCCAGTATTCTTTTGGAAGTATTCATGGTCGGCATCACCTGCTGATGTTCGGCGAGGTAGCTATGAAGCGCCGTTCCGATGGTGCGAAAGTTGGCGATCTCTTTCACCACTTTCCTGCCATTGAGCATTTTCCCGGCAGCCCCTGAGAGCAGGGCGATCAGAACACCGGCAATGGCCAGAACCACCAGCAGTTCGATCCAGGTAAAGCCGTGGCGGTCTGGAACCGACCGGATGTTGAGAGGGGAGAGGGGCAGCTTCATGATCCAGCGATGAAAGATGCACGATCGATGCTCAACCTTCAATGCCGCTCTTGCAGGTCAGGTTGACGGGTGGAATATCGCAGGGGCAGTTGCCGTTTCGAAGCGACTCGGTGCCATGGTAACCGGTGGCGACCGACATGCGGGCGTCGAGCGGTGTCGCGGCCTCTTTTGACGCCGGTTTACCTTGGATCACATCAAGAAATTCCTGCACGATGCGAGGGTCCGATCCGCCGTGCGCTCCTGCAAGGTAAGGGACTTTGTGGATCACATGTCCCTGCTCCTGATAGCCGCTCCGCCGGTTCCAGACATGAATGGCTGCTTCGCGCTCTTCGGTGGAACGGTCGCCGTAGTTCTCGATCCGTCCCTCGGTGCCGATGATGGTGTAGTTGCGGACATCGTCCGGCGTATAGTGAGACTGGAGATAGCAAGCCTGAACCCCGTTGGCCAGTTGCATCAGGATCATGCTGGAGTCTTCCACATCGATGTTCGGGCTATAACCCGTGGTGGTTGCGGGCGGCCAGTGATCGTTGTTTTTGACGACGGGAGGTTGCGGCGTGTCGGGATGGCGACGCGGCAGCTTGTCGTAAACCGAGAGTTTACCCATGCCAACGACCCGCCGGGTGTACGCTCCCGCCAGCCAGTGGATCACGTCGATGTCGTGCGCTCCCTTCTGGAGAAGCAGTCCGTGGCTATGGCGGCGTTCCGAATGCCAATCTTTGAAATAGGCATCGCCGCCGTAGGAGATGAAGTGACGGCACCAGATGCTCTGGACTTCGCCGATGGTCCCGGCGTCGATGAGCGCCTTCATCTTTTGCATGACCGGGGAAAAGCGCATGTTGTGGCCGAGGTAGAGGAGCGTTCCCCGGGCTTTGGCTGCGGCGAGGATGCGGTCGCACCCTTCCACGCTGATCGCCATCGGTTTTTCCAGATAGATTGCCTTTCCGGCTTCCATGGCGGCGAGGGTGTGTTCCTCGTGCAGATAGTCGGGCGTGCAGATGAACACGGCGTCGAGCGGTTGTCGGAGCAGTTCGCGGTAGTCGCCGGTGATGAAGAAATCCGGTCCGTAGATTTCCTTCATCCCGGCAATCCGTTCGGGATGAAGGGTGGAAGCGGCGACCAGATGGATGCCGTTTTCAGGTTGATGAGCCAGCCGGGCGATTTTTCCCCGGCGTTCGGCTCCGATGACGCCGATTTTTAACATAATCTGATGCTTTGCCTTTTCTGATACCGCCGCCAGCCGACAAGGCCCGCCAGCCCCATCAGCAGGAGAGCGGTTTCACGCGGCTCGGGAATGGCGTCCACCTGCAGAGAGATGGTCGTGCCGTCTCCATAAAAGGTTGCTGTATAGCCGCCAAAGCCACTGCCTGCGTTGAGCAGCCCGGCGAGCGTATCGAGTTCATTTTCCGTGATGGAACTGAAGGTCAAGAGGTTGAAGACACCCTCCTGTATACCAAGAACGTTGACATCAATGCCACCACTGAAAAGCTGCAAGCCTCCGGCATGGTAATTGGAAAAGTGAAGCGAGTCGCTGGTGTTGTCCGCACCGAGCCGGAAGCGGAAGGAGGAGCCTTCCTCCATGTCGAGGATCGTCGCCCCGAGGTTGTCTGCCCCGTTGAGGGTCAGCTTGGTCGCTTCGTGGGTGAGCAGGTGAGCCGAAGGGGCGATGCTTCCCCCGGTGTGAACCGTGATGGTATTGCCCACCTCGGTCCCGTCTTCGTCCTCTTCATCGGCAAAGACCAGCCGTGTGCCGGGAGCAATGAAACCCTTTCCGGCCAGAATCCCCGTCCCGCCGACTTCCACGGGACCGGTTCCCAGCCCGCTGCTCGTGGTGGTGGTGTTGGTGACCGCGAGAACGCCTTCGTTGATCGTGGTCGTTCCGGAGTAGGTGTTTCCCGCGCTCCGTGAAAAAACCTGGGTTCCCGTTCCCGTTTTCAGGATGGTCAGTTTGGCCGGGTTGTTGACGTTGATATAATCCTGAAGCGTTCCGGAGAAGGTTTCCGCAGACGCGTTTTTGCTGTTGATATGGAGCGTGCCGGCGGTGCCGTTATTAGTGCTGTTGTCTCCTACCCGGACCAAACCGTTGCCCGAAAGGGAGAAGACCTCTACGGTGCCGGTGCTATTGCCGTTGCCACCGAGGACCAGTTTTCCAGTGCCTGAGAGCTGAAGGTGCCCGAGCTGGATGTGGTTCGTTTCCGGGTTCCGGTTTTGTACCCCCCTAAAGAAGAGAGAGGTGCCAGTGGAAACCGTGGTTTTGCCTGTGACATTGAAGGCATCCAGGCCGCCAATGGAATTGGTCGAAGTACCAAACCCGATATTGAAGGTCCCGCTATTGATATTCAGGTCGCCGATCACGAGGCTCAGAGACTGCTCCACGTTGCTGATCTTGCCGTTGGCTACGGCGGTCGATTGGCTTCCGTTTTTGGTCAGGGTGTTTACCGTGAGCGTCCGGGTGCCGTCTGCAAAGATGTATTGGGCATCCGGATCGACCCCGATTGCCGGTGCCGCGTATTCCAGCAGATTGATGTGGATATCGTCCACATTGACAATGATATCGCGCCGGTCGGCAAGGGCGATGATCTTCACCGAGTCCGCCACGGTTTTGGGGATGTCACCGACGCCAGTCACCCTCGTCCAGTTGCCGGAGGTGTTCCAGTTGGCTCTCTGGGCGGAAAAATTTGACTCAAATTCATTGGCGCCCTGCAAAGAAGAGATGCCGGGCAAAAGCAGGGTGCAGGCCAGACTTCCAGAGAGCAGTTTTGGCAGCCTTGAGCGCCATCGTTTTGAGGTGCTGGTTTTTGAGGTGCTGGTTTTTGAGGTGCTGGTTTTTACAACTGATGGAACCGCAGTCGGCGAAATAGGCTGGATCATGGTGTTCATCGGTCTCATGGGGAAAGGGGGGCTGGACGTTTGAAACACTTTAAGGTTTACTTTTGGCGGCAACCATAGTTTAACGCGACTTACTTTTATAAAAACACGACTCGGGCTTTGTTTTCAGGATTTAGGGGTTGGTTTCGCTGCCGGAAGCGTTACATGGTTCCCGCCTGATGTGGCCACGTGAAAGAACTTCCGCTGAGATGGACTGGAGAACGATCAGGGTGGTGCCGAAAGCGAATTCCTGCGGCTTTATCACCTGGACCAAGGCGCACCGGGCCAAACCGGAGTGGTTCAAGCGACAGATCACGACCTTTGATCTCTGGATCGTGGCGGGTGGGTACGGAGAGGTCCGACTGAAGGACGGGCGGGTGTTTGAGATGAAGCGGGGGAGCCTCTTTTATCTTTACCCCGATCTGGTGGAGGAGGCATGGCAGCAGCCGGGACGGGAGCGGGTCTCCATGTTCTGGTTTCACCATCAGCTTTGGCGAAACGATATCGAATTGACTCCGGCGGATTTGGGCGACCTGCCGTTTTGCCATGAGACCGTCGATATCGGGTTTTATGAGACGATTGCCCAGAAGCTGCTGGCGTTGATGAATTTTCATCTCGCCTTTACGCTGGATGAGTTTGCGCAGCGCAGGGCCGAGGCCGCCGTTTTGCTTCAGGGGCTCATCATGGATTTTGAGCACCATGCGCGGCTTGTCGGGGAAGCCAACCGGCAACTGGTTCCGGCACAACACCTGATGGTGCGTCGCCTCGCTCTGAAGGTCTCCCAGAATCCCGAGCTGTTCCGGCATCCGGGCGATCTCGCCAAAAGGGCCGGGTACAACAAGGATTATCTCGCGCGGCTTTTTCGCGAAGTTCTGGATGAGTCGCCCCGGGAGGTGATTCTCAATGCCCGCATTCAGAAAGCGAAACGGCTTTTGAGCCTGACGCGGTTGCCGCTCAACATGAGCGATGTCGCGGAGATGTGCGGCTACCAGAATGTGTTTTATTTTTCGAACCAGTTCAAGCAGCGCACCGGGTATTCACCTTCGGAGTTCAGGAAAAAGGCCAATGTTTCGGGCAATGTGCCGGGGAACTGGACGGAGGCCCCGCCGCAGGAGTGATCCAGGGGCGGCGGGTCGCGACCTTTCAGGCCGCATGACGGGATGCCGTCCATTCCCGGCCCGTTGGGCCGGGCTGAGGAATGGACGGCCCGTTGGGCCTCAAGGAAGGAGGATTCCCGGAAAGGAACCGGGTTCCCGGGGCTAAAACTCCGTGCGCAGGCCGACGAGGATGCTGCGGCCGGGGAGCGGCGCGATCTCCTTGAGGAAGGAGGTGTGCAGGCGGGCTTCCTCGTCGGTCAGGTTGGTGCCGCGCAGGTAGAGGTCGATCGTGGCCGGACCGGCCTGCCACCGGTAGGTCAGGCTGGCGTTGAGGAGGAGGTAGCTATCGGTCGGCAGTTCGTAGTCGGCGGTGCGGTTCTGCCGCGCGGAATACTGCGCTTCGAGCCGTGCGCCGAAGCTTTTGTATTGATAGGCAAGCGCGCCCGTGGCCCGGAACGGGGGGATGCGCGGCAGCGAGCGCCCGGTCCGCCGGTCGCGGGTATGGACATAGTCGGCCCGCAGTTCCAGGTTCAACCCGTGATAGCTACCCATTTCGGTCGACCCGGAAAGGGTTTCCTCCCTGTTCAAACCTTCGGTGGTTTCGAGCGTCGGGGTGATGAGGTGGAAGATGGTCTCCACCTCCCCGCCGAAGAAATCGGCGTCCGTGGCGCTAAACTCGTAGATCGGCAGGCCAGGTTCGCCCGGTTCCCCGACCCACTCCGCGCCGGTTGGCGAGAGAGCGATGAAGTCGTTGAAACGGTTATAGAAGAGGCTGGCGCTGCCGGTGACGAAGCCGGTCTGTTTGCGCAGGGTGAGGTCGAAGCCGAGCGAGCGCTCCAGCCCGAGCGAGCGGTCGCCGATCTCGAACGAGTCGGTGGCGATATGGGGGCCGTCGGCAAAGAGTTCCACGTAGGTCGGGGCGCGCTGGGTGTAGGCGACGTTGAAGGCGAGCGCGTACGCCTCCACCGGGGTCCAGACAACGCCGGCGGAACCGCTCAGCGAATGGAAATCGCGCGTATCGCCGGGGCCGAAGAGGGCGTTGGAACTGCTGGCAACGTCAGTATAGTCATAACGGATGCCGAACTGGTAGCGAAACGCGTCGACGGCGATCTCCTCAAAGAGAAACGCGGCGTGACGGTGGGTCTCGGTCGGCGGGAGAAACGCCTCTTCACCGAGGGCGGAGAAGTCGGAGTGCTCCGTCTGATAGCCGATGACCCCTTCAAAGGGCCCCACCTTTTCGTGCGCCAGTTCAAAACGGCCGTCGAATCCCCTGATCCGGAAGAGGGTACCGGTTTGCTCCCCTTCAAACTCGGTGTGCCGGTAGTCGGAATGCGTCAACTGGTAGCGGATCGCCTTGATGCCGGGCAGCGGCGTGAAAAACGCCCCCCTGCCGTCCCAGCGGCGCTGGTGCAGGTCGATCGTCACATCGGGCTCCGCCACGGTGCCGTAGTTGGAGTTGTAACCCGAGTAGGCGAGACCGAAATAGCCGCGCTCCCAGATGTACGAGGCACCCGCGCTCCCCCCTTCGCTTTCGGTGAAGCTGTTGGGGAGGACGTTGCGGGGTTCCTTTTCCCCCGGTTCGAGCGGTTCGCGCCTGCGGAGCCGCTCGCTGCGGGCGAAGCCGGGGATGCGGACATCCTCGGTCTTGCGCTTGAACCCGTCGAGGTGGAAGACGACCGGCCCGAGACCGAACTCGACGAGACCGGAGGCGGAACGCTCTTCGTCGACCGAGTTAAAGCGGCTCTCCAGCACGCCCCGGACCGGCAGGTCGAGCAGCCCCGGTTCGATGCGTTCGTCCGGAATGCGGTTGTCGATGACGTTGACCACGCCTCCAACGCTGTTGGGACCGTAGAGGAGGGTCGCCGGGCCGCGGACGATCTCGACCTTCTCAATGGTGAGCGGGTCGAGCGTGACGGCGTGGTCCGGGCTGACGTTGGAGACATCGAGCGCGGTGACGCCGTTGTTGAGGATGCGGATGCGGTCGTCGGAGAGGCCGCGAATGACCGGGCGGCTCGCCCCGGGTCCGAAATAGGTGGAACTGACGCCCGGCTGCTGCCCGAGCGTTTCGCCCAGGGTTGGTTGCAGGCGGAGTTGCAGCTCCTTGCCGCTCAAAACGGTGACCGGCTGGGCCTGTTCAAAGAGGGTGCGCTCCAGCGGGGCGGCGGTGACGACCACTTCGTCGAGAAAGGTCATCGTCGGGTCGTCCGCGGGGGCGGTATCGGTGGAAAGGTCGGTTTGGGCCAGCGCAAGGCGGGCGAGGAAAAGAGCGGAAAAGGAAAAAAGAAAACGGAGTTTCATCAGGTGATGGATCAAAAAAATGGGTGCGCCATGGCTCGGGGATAGCCCCGGAGGCGCAGGGAAAGAATGGATGGGCGGAGAAGAGTCCGCCCTCCGCGGTGCGAAAGCGCTAAAAGAAACGGTAGGGGCGCTCTACCGGCGAGGCGGCGCGCGTTCCCGGATCGCGTTCTCCAGCCGGGGCGGGAAGAGATCCCGCGCGGTTTCGAGCCGCAGCACTTCCACGCAACGCAACGCCACCGGGGGGAGCGTCGGCGCGGGAGCCGCACCGTGCAGCGCCCCGTTCATGAACAGGGTCACGGCGCACTCGTGGCTGCCGTTGTGCGCGTCGTGGTGCACTTTTTCGTGCCACTGCGGAGCGACGGCGATCGCTGCCACGGCCAGCAGGTGCGCGATCAGCGCAACGGCCAGAAGGGAGCGAAAGGGACGAGTCATCGCGACGCTTTTACCCGGTTTGGCGGGGCAATCAAGCCTTTGGTTCGCTCCCTGCGCTTCATTTTTGCTCATCGCAACCTTTCCATTTCTTCTTTTTCTGGCATAAAAAATGCCGACAAGAAGAAACGTTCTCCCCCCCCCTTTCCCACCATGTCCCGCTTCCTACGCTCCTGGCTGGAAACCGCCCTGACGCTCGATCCCCGTGGTCTGGCGTTTTTTCGCATCTTCCTCGGCGGTTTGATCTGCCTGCGGCTGCTGCTGCTTTTGCCGCACCTGCCGCTGACGCTCGGCCCCGAAGGGGTGGCCCCACAGGCGGCCGTGATCGCACAATACGGGGAGCCGCCGCTCCCGCTCTCCCTCTATTTTCAACCCGACTCGATGGCGGGCGTTTACGGCGTTGTCGCCCTTCACCTGGTCGTGGCCGCGGCATTCATGGTCGGCTGGCGCACCCGCGTGATGACCGTCCTGCTCTGGCTGCTGCTCCTTTCGCTCAACGTGCGCAACCCGTGGATCATCAACAGCGGCGACCGGCTCGCCGGATTCCTGCTGCTCTGGGGGATGTTCCTGCCGCTGGGGCAGGTCTTTTCGCTCGATGCCCGGCGCGGGCGCGGCACGCCCCGTACCGAAGCGGGGCGATCCCTGGCCTTTTTTGGCGCGGCGTGCCTGGTGTTCCAACTGGTGATCGTCTACCGGCTCACCGGCTATGCCAAGAGCGACCCCGTCTGGCTCAATTACCATGTCGCGCTCCAGAACGCGCTTTCCCATGAAGCGTACCCTTTTCCGCCGGGGCGCTGGCTGCTGGAGTGGCCGGGAGTGATGAAGGGGTTGACGATCGCCACCATTTACCTTGAGATTTACGCCATCCTGCTCCTGCTCTCCCCGTGGCGCAGCGCCGTTTGCCGCACGGCGGTTTCGCTCCTCTACATCGGGTTCCACATCGGCATCGGGCTGACGCTCAATGTCGGGCTTTTTTCGTGGATCTCCGTCGCGGCGTGGTTTGCGATGCTTCCGCCGGCGTTTTACGATCGCGTTTTCGGGTTTCTCTCGCGCGGGACGGCGTTCCCCCGCTTCCCGCTGCCGTTGCAGGAACAGACCGTGCCGAAAATGGTTCTGCTGGCAATCCTGATTCAGGCCACGACGGTGGTCTCCACCCGTTCCGGCTGGTCGTACCGGGGCGTGGCAAAACGGACCTTCCACTTCGTCGGCCTGCGCCAGAACTGGAAGATGTTTGCCCCGCGCCCCTATTCGTCCACGAGCTGGTATGCCGTGGTGGCGACCAATCGCGACGGCTGGGAATGCCGGATCTATCCCGACCGCGAAACGGCGTTCCATCCTCCGGGAGACGACAAACCGACGCCGGAAATCGTGACGTTCTATTTCCGCAAGCTGTTCGAAAAACTCGATACCAGGAAGAACAAGGCGCGTTTGGCCGCCATCAGCGAAGGGTTTGCCCGCCAATGGCTTCCTGCGGAACTCCAGGATGAAACGGCCGCGCTCAAGCTGGTGGTCTGGCAAAAGGAGTTTTACCCGACGGTCGCGCCCGACTTCGAGCCGGGCCGCGTTTTCTTCGAACTGGCCCGCACCCCGGTCGGGGGCGAGGAGCGTGTGGTAGGGAAACGCTAGGCCGCCTCGGACTCAAACGCCGCGGCAAAGGTCTGCTACCGGCAGACGAGCTGCGCGGCAAACTGGTCGACCGGCGTGGCGGCCAGTTTCGCGGCATCGCTGCAAAGGGCGAGAATCGCGTCGGCCTGGGCAGCCGAAAAGCGGAGGCGGACGTTTTTCTCGAACTTCTCCACGAGCAGCGGGATGCCTTCGGCGCGGCGGCGGCGGTGGCCGACGGGGTATTCGACTTCGACCCGCCCGGTGGCGCTGCCATCGCGGAAAAAGACCTGCACGGAGTTGCCGATGGAACGCTTTTCCGGATCGAGGTAATCGCGGGTGAAGCGTTCGTTTTCAACAACCTCCATTTTAGACCGGAGCGCGTCGATGCGCGGATCGGCTGCGGCGGCATCTTCGTAATCTTCCGCAGTGAGGCTCCCCTTGAGGAGCGGCACGGCGACCATGTACTGGAGGCAATGGTCGCGGTCGGCGGGGTTGTCGAGCGGGCCGGTCTTGTCGATGATCCGCTTGCCGCTCTCCTGCGTTTCGATGACGATCCGTTCGATCTCGTCGAGACGGGGGGCGACCTCCGCGTGCAGGGCGAGCGCGGCTTCCACGGCGGTCTGCGCGTGGAACTCGGCAGGGAAGGAGATCTTGAAGAGGATCTGCTCCATGACGTAGGAGCCGAAGCCCTGCGCGGGAACGGTGACCGGCTTGCCCTTGAAGAGGACATCCTGAAAACCCCAGCCGTGCGCGGAAAGCGCGCCGGGGTATCCCATTTCGCCCCGGAGCGCGACGAGCGCGTGCCAGACGGCGCGGCTGGTGGCATCGCCCGCGGCCCAGCTCTTGCGCGAGCCGGTGTTCGGGGCGTGGCGATAGGTGCGGAGCGCGCCGCCGTCGATCCACGCATGGGAAAGCGCGTTGATGATCGCGTTGCGGTCGCCGCCGAGCAGGCGCGTGGCCACGGCGGTGGAGGCGACGCGGACCAGCAGCACGTGGTCGAGCCCGACGCGGTTGAAGCTGTTTTCCAGCGCGAGCACCCCCTGGATTTCGTGCGCCTGGATCATGGCGACGAGCAGGTCGCGGACGGTGAGCGGCGGGCGGCCCTGCGAAATGGCGACGCGGCTGACGTAATCGCTCACGGCGAGGAGCGCGCCGAGGTTGTCCGAAGGGTGCCCCCATTCGGCGGCGAGCCAGGTGTCGTTGAAGTCGAGCCAGCGGACGATCGTGCCGATGTTGAAGGCGGCGCGGACGGGGTCGAGTTCATACGCCGTGCCGGGGACGCGCGCGCCGGTGCCGGGAAGCTCCGCCCCGGGGACGATCGGGCCCAGCAGCCGGGTGCAGGCGGGGTATTCGAGTGCGAGCAGGCCGCAGCCGAGCGAGTCGATCAGGCAAAG
>Ga0182739_1001642_pt1 | contig 22683 bp, 17 predicted proteins | sample eDN5th30CBELigBY_FD_128873 | JGI IMG/M metagenome (GOLD analysis project Ga0182739, IMG submission 128873) | Enriched backyard soil microbial communities from Emeryville, California, USA - eDNA 5th pass 30_C BE-Lig BY (version 2) (version 2) | ecosystem: Environmental > Terrestrial > Soil >...
CGACCAGCGGGTATCGGCGGTGACGTGGAACAGCACGACCAGCCCCTTGCCGCGCTGCGCGGCCGTGACAAGCGGGGTGCCGTCCGCGAGCGTCGCCCAGGTCCGGTCCATCAGCGTCGCATCGGGCTCAGCGAGCACCTGCCGCGTCACGGTGACGTCGTCCGGCACGGCCATGCCGGCGAACGGGCTCTGCGCGCCGAAAGCGGAAAGCTGCTGCGGCTGCTCCCAGGTGAGGCTGCCGCCGAGCGTGCGGCCGCCGCGCCGCAGCCGGACCGGCACAAGATCGTCGTCGGCCGCCGCCAGCCGCGGTCCGGCAAAGCGCACCAGCACGCCGCCGTTCTCGACCCATTGGGAGAGGCGCTCGCGCGCGTCGCCGACATTGCCGACATCGGCCAGCATGATCATCGGCAGGTTCTGATCGAGGAACCGCCGCACCGCCTCGGCCGGCGCGACCGGCTCCGCGAGCCGCACATCCGCGAACGGGCCGAGAGCGCGCGCAAGGTAGTAGGTCGGCGCCAGCAGCGGCTGCGCGGTGTCGGCCGTGCTGCCTGACACGATGCCGATGCTGCGGCGGCGCCAGCGCTTGTCAAGCAGTTGCACCGCGCCGGCGGAACGCTCGCCCACCACTTCGAGTCGCGCGATGTCATTGCGGATTTCGACCGGCAGGTCGACCACCGCTTCGGCCTCGTTTGCGCCGGCCTTGAAGGTGAAACGCGCATCGCCGAGCGGCAGGCCCTTGAGATCGAGCGCCCGCACCATGCCTTCACCGCTGTCGCCGGCCGTCCCCGCGCGCAGCACCTGCACGGTCAGGGCGCTGGCTGCATTCTCCGCCGCCGCGAGCGCGCGCGACGGCGCAAGGCCGCCGTCGATCACCGTCACCGCGCGCCCGTTGAGCGTGCCGGCGAGGCCGCGCACGAAATCCTGCGCATTGCCGATATCGACGCCGTCGGACAGCCACACGACATCGACATCCGGGGAAGCGTTGAGGAACCGGGCGATCACCGGCAGCGCGTCGGCGCGCTCGACGGTGTAGGGCTTCGGCCGGAACTGCTGCGCCCGCACGCGCGCATTGCCGGCCGCCTGCATCGAGATGTCCTGGTTCGGCTCCGACAGCGGCAACAGCGCCACCGCGCGGCCATCGGCCTCGGCGCGGCCGAGAATGTCATCGAGCGAGCGCAGCCGCGCATCCCACGAAGCCGCCGCCGACCAGCCGTCGTCGATCAGCAGCAAGATAGAGCGCCCGCTGGCCGAACCGGCAAGCGGCGGATTCCACATCGGCCCGGCGGCGGCGATGATGAGCAGCGCGGCGAGCAAGAGCCGCAGCAGCGTCAGCCACCACGGCGTCCGCGACGGCGTCTCCTCCTTCGGCGCGATGTCGAACAGCAGCCGCGCCGGCGGGAAATGCACCACGCGCGGGCGCGGCGGCACCATCCGCAGCAGCCACCACAGCACCGGCAGGCTGAGCAGGCCGAGCAGCACCAGCGGTTGCGCGAAGGCGAGCGGCAGGCCGGCGATCATGCGGCACTCTCTGTCGGTACTTCGCGCGGACCGGCGACGCCGGCGCCCGTGCCGAGACGGCCGTGCAGGCGCAGCAGCAATTCGCTCGCGGAGCGGTCGGTGCGGTGAATGGCGAAGCTCCAGCCCAGCCGGTCGGTCTCGACGCGGATCTCGTCGCGATGGCGCGCGATCCGGGCCTCGTAATCGTTACGCCAGGTCTCGGCGCGGCCGGCGGTGATCGCGCCGGCGCCTTCCGGCTCGATGAACTCCACCCGGCCGGAATAGGGAAAGACTTCTTCCGCCGGATCGACGATCTGCACGAGATGGCCGGTCGCGCCATTTGCCGAAAGCTGCGCGATCATCGGCCGCACCTCGCCGATCGGGCTCCAGAGGTCGGAGAGGATGATGACCTCCGACAGCGGCGAGGGAACGAAGGCCGGCGGCAGGCTCGCGCCGCCGAGCGGATCGAACAGGATCGCCTGCGCCATGCGCTCGATCACGTCGCGGCTCGCGGTCGGCCGCATCAGGCCGGGCACGCCGATCCGCTCGCCGCCTTCGACAAGCACTTCGGCGAGCGCGAACGCCATCACCAGGCCGCGCTCGAGCTTGGTCTCGTCGGCGAGTGAGGCGAAGGCCATCGAGGCCGAGCGGTCCGGCCAGATCCAGACCGTATGCGCCGCTTCCCACTCGCGCTCGCGGACATAGAGATGGTCGTCGCGCGCCGAACGCCGCCAGTCGACGCGGTGCGCCGGCTCGCCGGAAACGAAGCGGCGGTACTGCCAGAAATTCTCGCCCGTCCCGGCGCGCCTTCGGCCGTGCAGCCCGTGGATGACAGTCGCCGCGATGCGCCGCGCCTCCAGGATCAGGCGCGGCATCGCTGCGGCGAGGTTGCGCCCCTGCCCGGCGGCGTGGCGGACCGCCTGCTTGAGATCGACGGATACGGTTTCGGCCATTCCCTTTTCCCTTGGGGCCTAGCCCAAGCGGCGCTTGAGCCGGCCGATCACCGCGCTCACGGTCTCGCCTTCCGCGCGTGCGGTGAAGGTGAGCGCCATGCGGTGCTTGAGGACCGGCTCCGCCAGTTCGAGCACGTCTTCTACCGACGGCGCCAACCGGCCGTCGAGCAGCGCACGCGCACGCACGGCGAGCATCAGCGCCTGGCTCGCGCGCGGGCCGGGGCCCCAGGCGATCACGCGCGCGGCGTCGCCGCCTTCGGGGCCGGGGCGCGCCGAGCGCACCAGCGCGAGGATCGCTTCCACCACCGATTCGCCGACCGGCAGCCGCCGGACCAGACGCTGCGCGGTAATAAGGTCTTCCGCCGACATGGTCGGCTTGGCGCGCGCCTCGTCCGCCCCGGTGGTGTCGAGCAGGATCCGGCGCTCGGCCTCGAGGCTCGGATAATCGACGTCGATCTCCATCAGGAAGCGGTCGAGCTGCGCCTCGGGCAGCGGATAGGTGCCCTCCTGCTCCAGCGGGTTCTGGGTCGCCAGAACGTGGAACGGCTTCGGCAGGTCGTGGCGCGCGCCCGCAACGGTGACATGCTGTTCCTGCATGGCCTGCAGCAGCGCCGACTGGGTGCGCGGGCTGGCGCGGTTGATCTCGTCCGCCATCAGAAGCTGGCCGAAGATGGGCCCCGGAATGAAGCGGAAGCTGCGGCGGCCGCCAGCGCCCTCCTCCAGCACTTCGCTGCCGAGAATGTCGGACGGCATCAGGTCGGGCGTGAACTGGATCCGGCGGGCGTCGAGGCCGAGCACGGTGCCCATGGTCTCGACCAGCTTGGTCTTGGCAAGGCCGGGGACGCCGATCAGCAGCCCGTGACCGCCCGAAAGCACCGTCACAAGCGCCTGTTCCACCACCTTTTCCTGGCCGAAGATCACGCTTCCGATCGCGGCCTTCGCGGACCGGATGTGGCCGGCGGTGGTTTCGGCCGCGCGCACGATCATGTCCTCGAACTTCTCCAGGCCTTCTCCGCTGGCGACGGTCATGAAATGCGGCTCCTGTTCCTTGCTGGGTGCGGTCCGACCACGCACACCGGCGAAGCATATGGGTCGGACGGGTCGAAATCGCACGCGGCCGGCTCAATGCTCGCGGCCTAGCTTGCCGGTTTATCGCCAACCCGTTTATCGCAATGCAACGAACGGACCAAAAACGGCAATTCTCCGGTCGCCCCCTCGCCCGACGCCTACCTTACGCTATTTTAAGGTAAGCACGATTGCGGATGCGTTGATGCACCGCCGGATGTCCCCGGCGCAGCGACGCGACAAGACGACGCGACCGAAAAGAGGACGCAACCCGAAACGATGACGACGAGCAGCACCAATACGGGCGGTCTCGACGGCCTTGCCGGCGCGGTCCGCGGGACCGCGACCAAGGGCCCGCCGCCGGTCCACCTCTGGAATCCGCCCTATTGCGGCGAAATCGACATGCGGATCGCCGCCGACGGCACCTGGTTCTACCAAAAGACGCCGATCGGCCGGATCGCGCTGGTGAAACTGTTCGCCTCGGTGCTCTGGCGCGAAGACGACCGCTATTTCCTGGTCACGCCGGTCGAGAAATGCGGGATCGTGGTCGACGACGCGCCGTTCGTCGCCGTCGAAATGGCTGTCGGATCGGGCGAAGCCGGCCGGACGCTGGACTTCCGCACCAATGTCGATGACGTCGTCGCTTGCGGTCCGGACAATGCGCTGCGGTTCGAGCCGGAACAGGGCACCGAAGGTCTCGTTCCCTACCTTCACGTGCGGCGCGGCTTGTGGGCGAAGGTGACGCGGACGCTGTTCTACGATCTGGTCGAACTCGGCGAAGAGCGCAGCGTGGACGGCACGGCGATGTTCGGCGTCGCCTCGCGCGGGGCGTTCTTCCCGATGGCGCCGGCGGCAGCCTTGAAGGAACTGCGCTGAATGGGCGCGGCAGTGGAACGCGACGACCCGGTTCCCGGCAACGAGTTCTTCACGCTCGCGCGGCGCAGACTGCTGGCCGAGGTCCCGCCCGGACTGGACGATCTGGATGCCCCGGCGAAGGGCGATCCCAACAATGCCGAGGTGCTGAGGGCGATGGCCGACATGCGCCCGATGCGGACCGCCGCGGTGCTGGTGCCGGTGGTCGATCATCCGGAACCGACCGTGCTGCTGACGCTGCGCACCGGCAACCTGTCCTCGCATGCGGGACAGATCGCGTTTCCCGGCGGCCGCATCGACCCGGAGGACGAGACTCCGCTCGCCGCCGCGCTGCGCGAAGCGGAGGAGGAAATCGGCCTCGACCGCGGCTATGTCGAACCGCTCGGCTATTCCGACCTCTATCTCTCCGGCACCGGTTACCGCATCGCGCCGGCCGTGGCGCGGGTGCGGCCCGGCTTCCGGCTGACGGCGAACCCGGCGGAAGTGGCGGAGATATTCGAAGTGCCGCTCGCCTTCGTGATGGGGCCGGAGAACCACCAGCTTCACAGCCGCGAGTGGCGCGGCATGATGCGCAACTACTATGCGATGCCGTTCGGCGACCGCTATATCTGGGGCGTGACGGCGGGCATCCTGCGGAATGTTTACGAGCGCCTTTATCTGTAGGCACTAAAACACCCGCGGCGGGCTCGCTTTGGAGTCCGACTTCGACAACCCTATACTGCCGCGAGCGGCGCAAAGGTCGCGCCTTCTCCAACGGGCCGGGGACAGTAAGAGCCGATGATTCGTCCGCTTCTGATCGAGCTTGCGCTGTTTCTCGCGCCGTTTGCGCTCTATGCGATATTCCTCGCGCTGACGCGCTCCAGCGCGTTCGATCCCGAATCATGGTCATGGCGGGTGATCGGCTGGCTGACGATGGCGGCGCTGCTGACCGTGATCCTGAGCTTCGTCGTGATCGCGCAGTTCGGCGGTGCGCCGCCCGGCTCGACCTACATCCCTGCACACGTCAAGGACGGCAAGTTCGTTCCGGGCCGCAGCGAGTGACGCAAGAGATACCATCCCGCCTCGACCTCGCCTGGCTGCATGGGGGGCCGCTCGCGCGGGCGCTCGCGGTGCTCGACGGCGATGGCGAAGAGGCGCGCGTGATCGGCGGCGCGGTGCGCAATGCGCTGCTCGGCGAACCGCACGGCGACATCGACGTCGCAACGACGGCGCTGCCGGAAGAAGTCATCCGCCGCGCCGATGCCGCCGGCTTTAAGACCGTGCCGACCGGCATCGAACACGGCACCGTCACGGTGATCGTCGAAGGCGAGCCGATCGAGGTGACGACGCTGCGGTGCGATGTCGAGACCTTCGGCCGCAAGGCCGTCGTGCGCTTCGGCCGCGACTGGAAGGCAGACGCCGAGCGGCGCGATTTTACGATCAATGCGCTCTCGCTCCGGCGTGACGGCACCGTCGTCGATCTCGTCGGCGGGCGCGCGGACATCGCGGCGCGGCGCGTGCGCTTCATCGGCGAACCGGCCGAACGCATCCGCGAAGACTATCTGCGCATCCTGCGCTTCTTCCGCTTCCACGCGGCCTATGGCGCGGGCGAACCCGACCGCGCCGGCCTGCATGCGGCGATCACGCTGCGCGCCGGCATGGAGCTTCTGTCGCGCGAACGCGTGCGTATGGAACTGATGAAGCTGCTGGTCGCGCCCCGCGCCGCGGCGACGCTGGAAGTGATGGCCGATGCCGGGCTGATCGAACCCATCGTAGGCGTGCCGATGGTCGCGCATGTCGCGAGGCTCACTACCATCGAAGCGGTGCTCGCGCTCCCGCCCGACGCCGTGCTTCGCCTTGGCGCGCTGGCGGTGCATGTGCCGGACGATGCAGAGCGGCTGGCCGAACACCTGCGGCTTGCGAACATCGAGCGCGACCGGCTGCGCTCGATGTCGGAGCACTGGCGGCAACTCGCCGCCGACGTCGCCACAAACAACGAAGCCGCATGGCGCGCCCTGCTCTACCGGCTCGGACCGGAGCGCTATCGCGACCGCGTGCTGTTCGCCTGGCTGCGCAGCGGCGACGGCGCGGCGGCCGAGCGATGGCGCGAATGCGCGACGCTGCCGGCGCGCTGGCAGGCGCCCAGATTTCCGCTGCGGGCGGCGGACTTCATCGCGCGCGGCGTGCCCAAGGGGCCGCGCCTCGGCGCGGCGCTGCTCGAAGCCGAGGAGGTCTGGATCGCCGCCGGGTTTCCGCAAGACCTTGCAGACCTTACGCGCATCCTCGATGCGGGCGTCGCGCGTCACCGCGACTGACTCGCCCCAGTTTGAAAACCTCGTCCTGAGGAGCGCAAGCGAAGCTGCGCGTCTCGAAGGGCGAGGTTTTCGGCGCTCCTTCCAATCCCGATGGCCGATCCTTCGAGACGGCCGCGTTCCGCGGCCTCCTCAGGATGAGGACCGAGGACAACTGGGACACTGCGGCCCGACTCGCCTCATCCGCCGGATCGGCATAGATTGTCCGGCGAAAGGGACCGCATCCGTGGAGAGGATCCGCAAACCGGCCGATGTTGCGCGGCGCACCGCCGAGCGGATGCGCGCGCCCCGGGCGACGAGGAGCGCGTTTCACCGCGAGACGCATGTGTTGGAACGCAGCGCGGCGCGCGCGAAGGCGCTCGACCTCTTTCAGCGGTTTCCGAAGGCGGCCTACATGACCGAGATCGAAAGCTGGCGCGAACTGCCGGACGGGCGCATCGAGTTCACGTTGCGGCGGCTGCCCAGCGCCGACTGACGTAGCCTCCCGCAAGGGAACTCGTGCGTGGAATGTAAGGGGGCTGACGATGCGCAGGTTCGTGCGGGGCATCCTGATCTTCCTGATCGGCGGGCTGCTCGGCACCGCATTCGGCGTCGGCGTCGGATTCTTTCTCTATCCGTTCGTGTTTCCGCCCCCGCCGGCATCGGAAGTCCTGGCCGAGACAGAGCGCACGCAACTGATCGCCAGCGGCAACTTCATCCACGCCAATCCGTCCGACCCCATTCACTGGGGCCGCGGCAAGGTGAGCGTCTATGAGCGCGTGGTCTTTCTCGAGCCCGACTTCGAGGTCGGGCCGGGGCCGAAATATCACGTCTATCTGGTGCCGCGCGAAACCGTCCGGACATCCGCGGACCTAAGCGGACAGATGTTCGTGGACCTCGGCCGGTTGCGCGCCTTCAAGGGCAGCCAGCGCTACGCCATTCCCGCCGGGGTCGACCTTGCCAACTTCCGCAGCATCGTGATCTGGTGCGAACAGTTCAGCGTGCTGATCTCACCGGCCGATCTCACCTTCGCAGCGAAAACACAATAATGGAACTGGCAGGTTTTGCCGGCGTCTCGGGCGCCGAGCTGATGCTCGTCGCCGCCGTCGCAATGTTTGCCTCGATCGTCGGCGGCGTCGCGGGATACGGCACCGGCGTGCTGATGCCGCTGGTGCTGGTGCCGATGGTCGGCGCGGAAGCGGTGGTGCCGATCATCGCCATCACGGCGCTGTTCAACAATTCAAGCCGTGCGATCGCCTTCCGGTCGGTGATCGACTGGCGGCCGGTGCGCACGGTGGTGCTGGCGGCGGTGCCGACCTGCATCATCGGCGCTTACGGATTCACGCTGCTCACCGGCAAAGGCGCGCTGATCGTGATCGGCCTTACCCTGATCGCCAGCGTGCCGCTGCGGCGGCTGATGCGCCGCAGGGGCATCACCATCGGCCAGCGCGGGCTGATCGCTGGCGCCATGCTTTACGGGCTGCTGACCGGCGGCACGACGGGCTCCGGCGTCATACTGATCGCGCTGCTGATGGCGTTCGGCCTTTCCGGCGTCGCCGTGATCGCGACCGACGCCATCATCTCGCTGATGCTCGGCGTGGTGAAGGTTTCGGTGTTCGGCATCGCGGGCGTGGTCGACGCCAAGGTGATCGCCTTCGCCTTGCTGATCGGCGCGATCTCGGTTCCGGGGGCGTTCCTCGCCAAGGCCCTGGTCGACCGGCTGCCGGTGCATTTCCACACCGCGATCCTCGATGCGATCGTGCTGGCGGGCGGCATCTACATGCTGGCGCGGGCGTTCTTCTACTGAGAGCGGAGGCTCACGGCCACTTCACCACCGGCGGAAGCGAGGAGAGGATCGAATCGACGTTGCCGCCGGTGCGCAGGCCGAAGATGGTGCCGCGATCGTACAGCAGGTTGAACTCGACATAGCGGCCGCGCCGCACCAGTTGCTCCTCGCGCTCCGCCTCGCTCCACGGCGTCGCGAAATTGCGCCGCACGAGTTCCGGATAGATGCCGAGGAAGGCGCGACCAACGGTTTGCGTGAACGCAAAATCCGCCTCCCAGTCCCCGCTCGCCAGCCAGTCGTAGAAGATGCCGCCGATGCCGCGCGGCTCCTTGCGGTGCTTGAGAAAGAAATAGTCGTCGCACCAGTCCTTGAACTTCGCATAGGGCGCGACCGCGCCATGCGCGTCGCAGGCCGCCCGCATCGCGGCGTGGAAGGCCAGCGTGTCGGGATCGTCCTGCTGCCGCCGCCGGTCGAGCACCGGCGTAAGGTCCGCCCCGCCGCCGAACCACGCTTTGGTTGTGACGACGAAGCGGGTGTTCATATGCACGGCCGGCATATGCGGATTGCGCGGATGGGCGATCAGCGAGATCCCCGACGCCCAGAACCGCGGGTCCTGCTCGGCGCCCGGAATGTCCTTGCGGAACTCCGGCGCGAATTCGCCGTGGACGGTCGAGACGTGGACGCCGGCTTTTTCGAACAGGCGGCCATGCAGCATGCCCATGGTGCCGCCGCCGCCCGGCCCGCCGGCGTGATCGGTCCGCTGCCAGGGCGTGCGCACGAAGCGCTCCGGCGCGCCGGGATAGAGGTCTTGCGGGGCCTCAGCCTCCAGCTGCTCGAAAGCCGCGTGGATTTCGTCGCGCAACGCCTCGAACCAGGCGCGGGCGCGGGTCTGGCTTTCGCTGATGTCTGGTAGTGCGGTCATCGATGCGGCTTTGGTCTTGCTTCGGGTGGCTTGGCCTATCCGTACCCCGAGCCGCAGCTACGCGCAAAAAACAAACGGCGCGCCCCATGGACGCGCCGAAGTTGAGGAGGTCACAAGAGAAAACCAGAGAGAACTGGCGGATCCAACTAGCGGATCGTCGTGTCTTCGTGGCTCGTCCACGTCATCGGCTTGGTGGCTTTGACCACCCCGACCTGATGAGCCGCCGGGCGCGGATCGACGCCGGCAAGTTCGACACCCGAAGTGGAAAGGCGCGCGGCGATGCCCACGGATACGACCATGATCGCCGCTACCAGCGCGACCACCACGATCTTGATATGCGTATTCCGATTGGCCGTTGCGATAGAATGATTCATATCCCGTCGTCCCGAGGTCCTGAACATTGGTCGCGCGTACGCAGCAACGGGTTCAAACATCGCGCGGTATTTTCAGACCGTTTGTTAGGTACCTCACATTGGCTATCTGTTCGCGAGTACTTGTCGTTCTAACTCGCTAGATGGTGATGAGTTTCATACTTGCCACAGCCTAACCGCAAAATTACGCCGGCATTACGATTCGGTAATACGGCAACGCAGCATGGCCCGACGCTTGCCTTAAGCAGCGTTTCCCGTGACAGATCAGCGAGTTAGGCGAATTATACGCCGCCAACCGTCTTGAGGCGCACCCGTGGGTGGATCTCCGCCTGCGACATCACGACCGTTTGCGCCCTGAACCGTTCCACGATGTCGCGGACGAACGGCCGGATACCGGGAGAGGTCACCAGCACCGGCGCCTCGCTTTCGCGCGCCGCATCCTCAAAACGCTGGCGCACCAAATGTATAAACTCGGTGAGCCGCGAAGGTTGCATCGCGAGGTGGCGTTCCTCGCCCTGACCGATGATCGACTCGGCAAAAGCCTGTTCCCAGGCCGGGGTCAGCGCGACGATCGGCAGGTAGCCCGACATCGAGGCGTGCTGGGCGCAGATCTGCCGCGCGAGCCGGACGCGGACATGCTCCACCAGCATGCCGGGGTTGCGGGTGAAGGCGAGGCCGTCGGCGATGCCTTCCAGAATGGTGCCGAGGTCGCGGATCGACACCCGCTCGTTCAGCAGCAGTTGCAGCACCCGCTGGATGCCGGAAACGCTGATCTGCGCCGGGACCATGTCCTTGACCAGCTCTGCCTGTTCCTTGGGCAGTTCCTTGAGCAGCTTCTGCACCTCGGCATAGGACAGAAGTTCGGCCAGGTTCCCCTTGAGGACTTCCGTAAGGTGGGTGGAGAGCACGGTCGCGGCGTCCACCACCGTGTAGCCCTTGAAGGCCGCCTCCTCCTTCACCGCCGGGTCGACCCAGGTCGCCGGCAGTCCGAAGGTCGGCTCGGTGGTGTGCGTGCCGGGGAGGTCGACCTGCCCCCCCGCCGGGTCCATGACCATGTGCTGCCCCGGCCAGATCTGGCCGGCCCCGGCTTCGACCTCCTTGACCTTGATGATGTAGCTGTTGGCGTCGAGCACCACGTTGTCGAGCAGGCGCACGGCCGGCATGATGAAGCCGAGTTCCGCCGCCAGCGAGCGCCGCAGGGCCTTGATCTGCTCGGTGACGCGGTCGGTGCCATCGGCGCCGTTCACCAGCGGCAGCAAAGCGTAGCCGAGTTCGATCTTGAGATCGTCGATCTTGAGCGCCGCCGAGATCGGCTCCTCGGCATCGGCAGCGGCGGCCGCCGCCCCGGCCGGGCCCGCGCTCGCGACGCCGGCTTCGGCGGCGGCCTCGGCCTGCTTGGCCTGGCGGGCGATGACATAGGCGAGCGCGCCCGCGCCGCCGCCCAGCGCCAGAAACGGCAGCATCGGGATGCCCGGCAGCAGCGCCATCACGCACATCACCCCGGCCGACATGCCGAGCGCCTGCGGATAACCGGAGAGTTGCTTGAGCATCGCCTGGTCGGCGGCACCGGTGACGCCGGCCTTCGCGACCAGCAGGCCGGCGGCGGTGGAGACGATCAGCGCCGGGATCTGCGTCACCAGACCGTCGCCCACCGTCAGCAGGGTGAAGGCGCGGGCGGCATCCGCGAACGACATGCCCTGCTGCGCGATGCCGATGATCATGCCGCCGATGATGTTGATGAATACCACCAGCAGGCCGGCGATGGCGTCGCCGCGTACGAATTTCGAGGCGCCGTCCATGGCGCCGAAGAAGGCGCTCTCGTCCTCCAGGGTCTTGCGGCGGCTGCGGGCCTGCTGCTCGTCGATCAGCCCGGCGGACAGGTCGGCGTCGATCGCCATCTGCTTGCCGGGCATGGCGTCGAGGTTGAAGCGGGCGGCCACTTCGGCGATGCGGCCGGAACCCTTCGTGATGACCACGAAGTTCACGATCACCAGGATCGCGAACACGATGATCCCGATCACGAAATTGCCGCCCATGATGAAGTTGCCGAAGGCCTCGATCACATGGCCGGCGGCGGCGGGCCCTTCATGCCCATGGGCGAGGATGAGGCGCGTGGAGGCGACGCTGAGCGCCAGCCGCAGCATCGTGGAGATCAGCAGCACGGCGGGAAAGGCCGAGAACTCCAGCGGCGTGTGGATGAACAGCGCCGTCATCAGGATCAGCACGGACAGGATGATCGAGACCGCCAGGAAAATATCGAGCAGGAACGGCGGCAGCGGCAGGATGAGAACGACGACGATCGCCAGCACGCCGAAGGCGAGCGCGAGGTCGCCGCGCCGAAGCAATGCGCCGAGTTCGCCAAGGCGCGTCATCCCCCCGCCACCCGGATGCGCCGCTGCTATGTTCGACATGTCGACCGACCTGCGCCTTCTCTCCTGGCCGCGAGATTCGAGCGGCAGCGCTGCGGTTGCCGCGCCGGTCGATCGGATAGGGATTGCACCCGCGTCCATGTGGTCCCCGCCCGCAGTCGTGAAACGGCGCTTCCGAGGCCTGCCCGGCAAAATTTGCCCGGTTTATGGTTAGCAATTGGTTAACGAGATGTTTTCGGCCGGTTGTGGCCGTGATCCGGTCAGCGCAGGAACCGTTCACGCGCCGCGCGATAGGCCGCCATCGCGCGCATCCCGCGGGCGCAGTTATGCATGCCGCGATAGAGTGGCAGGCCGGCCTCGCCCAGCACCGCCACGCTCTCGGGCGCGATTTCGGTGTAGCTCCAGAACAGGATCGGCTTGGTGGCCGTCTGCGCGAGAGCGGTGAGGGCCGCGCGGTCCCGCTCCAAGGTGTGGGCCCGGCGGGTCGAGGCGACGACCATCACGCCATCAACCTCCGGCGAGGCCGCCACCAGCCGCGCGAGTTCCGCGTAGCCGAGCGAGAAGATCGCCTGCGCGGTGCCATCGACAGGATTCTGCGACGTGCCGTAAGGCGGCAGATGCACGTCGATGGCCGCCCGCGTTAACGGATCGAGGATCGGCACCTCCAGGCCGGCAGCGACACAGGCATCCGCGAGCCATCCGCCACCGCCGCCGGACGCCGTGCATATGCCGACCCGGTTGCCGGCCGGCAGCCGCGTACCGAAGGCGGCGAAGGCCGCCGCAATGTCGAGCATCTCGTCGTGGTCGCGTCCCTCGATGACGCCGTAGCGCTCGAACAGCGCACGGTACCGCGCATAGTCGCCCGCATCCGCCGCCGTATGCGCGGCGGCGGCCCGCTGCCCGGGCTCCGACTGGCCGATCTTGCTCACGATCAACGGCTTCCCGGCAGCCAGCGCCTTCGCGGCCACGCGCTCGAAGGTGTCGGAGCGCTTCACGTCTTCCAGCAGCAGCAGGAAGATGTCGACGCTGCCCTCGTCGAGCAGCGCATCGACATAGTCGAAGGTCTCCAGGCACACTTCGTTGCCGGTTGTCACCACGTAGCGAAAGTCGAGCCCCGTCGCGCGGCCGCGATCGTAGAAGGCAAAGCCCATGCCCCCGCTCTGGGCAATGACCGCAAGCTGCGGGCGCCGTGCGGCGGACGCGGCAGGTCCGGCGCCCTCCTCGAACTCCATCACCGGACTGAAGGTCGGCACCAGCGATGCCGCGAGGTTGGCGAAACCTTCCGAGTTCGGTCCGCTCACCGCCATGCCGTAACGCCGGGCGATGCGCTTGATCTCGGCCTGCCGCGCTGCGCCGTCATCGCCCGGCTCCTCGGCAAAGCCGGAGGCGAGGATGAGCGCGGTGCGAATGCCCGCGCGGCCGCAGCGTTCGAGTTCCTCCGCGACGAAGCGCGCCGGAATGATGAGGACCGCGAGGTCCACAATCTCGGGCAGTTCCGCGACGGAGCGGTAGGCTGCGAGGCCGCATATCTCGGTGGCGCTGCGACTCACCGGATACACCCTGCCGGCATAAGGGTGCCCCAGCATCACCTGCATCAAGCGGCCGCGCAGGCTTTCCGCATCGGACGATGCGCCGATCACGGCTACCGAACGGGGCGAGAGCATGCGCAGGATGTCGGACAAGGTGGCCGTCTTTCCTGAAAGCGTGAACGAACCCATCCATCGGCTGCCGCTGCGGACTGCCGCTTAGAGCATGATCCGTTCTGATTGAATCGGATCATGCTCCAGCAGTTATTGTCTGGTCGCATTTTCTAACGGTGGAAAAAGCTCTAGCGGCAGACTCCGCAGACGGCCCGGCCGCACTCAGTTGCCGAGCTTGATGTTTCCTTCCTTGATCACGCGGCTCCACTTCGCCATCTCCGCGTTTACGAACGCGCGGAACTCGGCGGGTGTATTCGCGCGAGTCTCGACATTGAGCTTGGCCAGCCGCTCGGCGACGTCCTTCTCCTGCCTGACCTCGTTGAGCGCGGCATTGAGCTTCTGCACGATTTCCGCCGGGACGCCCGTGGGGACGAACACGCCGTTCCATTCATAGGCTTCGAAGCCGCTGAGCGTCTCCGATGCGGCCGCCACGTCCGGCAGATTGCCGAGCCGCCCGCGGCCGGTATGCACGATCGCCTTGACCGAGCCGTTGAGGACATGGCCGATCGAGGCCGCACCGTTGGAGAAGAGGAACTTCACCTGCCCGCCCATGATGTCGACCAGGGCCGGGCCACCGCCGCGATAGGCGACGTGATTGAGCTTCACCCCGGTGCGCTGGCGGAACATCTCAAGGCAGAGGTGCTGTACGGTGCCATTACCCGACGACGCCCATGCCAGCCCTTCCGGCGTCGCCTTGGCGATCTTGATGACGTCGTCGAGCGTCTTGGCTTCGACCGACGGATGCACGACCAGGAGGTTCGGCACCAGCGAGGCGAGATAGACCGCCTGGAAGTCCTTGTTGGTGTCGTAGGGCAGCTTCGGATAGAGGAACGGATTTACCGAATGCGCGGTGGCGTCGTAGAGCACGGTATAGCCGTCATTCCCGCCTTTCACCGCGACCGCCGCGCCGATGGTGCCGCCCGCGCCGCCGCGATTGTCGATCACGAACTGGTGTCCGAGCTTCTCGCTGAGCTTCTGGAAATAGATACGGCCGACGGTATCGGCGCCTCCGCCCGGCGGATAGGGAATGACGACGCGCACCGGCTTGTTCGGCCACGTGCCCTGCGCGAAAGCGCCCCGCGGCGACAGGCCGAGTGCGGGCGCAGCAAGTACGGGCGCGGCAAGCGCCAGCGCGGAACCGCGCAAGATCTGCCTTCTGTTGAGTTTTCCTTGCGGCATAAGATGTTCTCCCTCTGGTTTTCTTTTTTCGAGGCAGAACAATGCCCGCGACCACCAAAGCAGGCAACGGGAAAAAGTAGAGCAACACGACCTGCGTTGAAGCCCGCCCGGCGAAGCCGCGCCCGGCCAGCGTCAAGCAGCCGGCGTCAAGCGGTCAGGCGACGCCGCGCCGGTCACGCCAGCGATCGACGAGCTGGAGCACTTCCGCTGCAGGGCGCGGCGGGCTGACATAGTATCCTTGGATCTCCGTGCAGCCGTCGCGCCGCACGCGCTCGAATTGCTCGGCGGTTTCGACCCCCTCCGCTGTCGTGTCTATGTTCAGGCTCGCACCCATGCCCGCGACGGCGCGGATGATCGCGGCGCTGTCGCGGCCCCGGTCGAGATCGGCAATGAACGAGCGGTCGATCTTGATCTTGTCGAACGGGAAGCTGCGCAGATAGCTCAGCGACGAATAGCCGGTGCCGAAGTCGTCCATCGAGATCCGCACGCCGAGCGCGCGCAACTGGTGCAGCATCGCGAAGGTCGCATCATCCTCCTGCAGCAGCACCGCTTCGGTGATCTCCAGATCGAGCCGGCTCGGGGAAAGTCCCGCCGACGCCAGCGCGCTCGTCACCATGCCGACCAGCGCGCGGCCCTTGAACTGCGCCGGCGACAGGTTGACCGCGAGCCGGATGTCGCACGGCCATGTCGCCGCCTCGGCACAGGCGCGGCGCAGCACCCATTCGCCGAGCGGAATGATGAGGCCGGTCTCCTCTGCGAGCGGGATGAACTCCGACGGCGGCACCGGTCCCCGCTCGGCATGGTTCCACCGCAGCAGCGCCTCCATGCCGGTGATCTCGCAATCGCTGGCCCGCATCTGCGGCTGGTAGTGCAGTTCGAACTCCCCGGCCGCCAGCGCCTTGCGCAGGTCGAGTTCGAGCGCGCGCTTTTCCTGGATGCGCGTGTCCATGTCGGGCTCGAACAGACGGAAGCGCGAACGCCCGTCGGCCTTGGCCCGATAGAGCGCGAGATCGGCGCATTTCATCAGGTCGTCGCCGGCCCCGCCATCGTTGGGCGCCACCGCGATCCCGATGCTGACGCCGGTATTGATCTCATTGCCGTCGAGGAACACCGGCTGGCTGACCACATCGATGATCCGGCGGGCGAGCGCCATCGCCGTTGCCGGTTGGGGCCCTCGCTGAAGCACGGCGAATTCGTCGCCGCCAAGCCGCGCGAACAACTCGTCCGGCCCGAGCACGCAGGTGATGCGGCGCGCGACGGTCGTCAGCAGATTGTCGCCGACGGGATGGCCAAGCGTGTCGTTGACGCTCTTGAAGTTGTCGAGGTCGAGGCAGAGGACGGCCATGCTGCCGCCTTCGTCCTCCACACGCCGCAGCCCCCTGTCCATCCGGTCGCGGAACAGCACGCGGTTGGGCAGGCCGGTGAGCGCATCATGGGTCGCCATGTGCGAGATGCGCGCTTCCGCCGCGAGCCGTTCGGTGATGTCCTCGAAAGTCACCACCCAGCCGCCGTGCGGATTGGGACTATGCTCGACAAGCAGCGTGCGGCCGTCGGTCAGATGCCGGTGCATGGTATGGCGGCCGGCCTTCAACTGTTCACGATAGCTGCGAAAGTGCTCTTCATCCCAGAACGGGTGATTTCCCAACACGGCGCTGCAAGCCAGAAGCTCCCGCACCGAAATGCCGGCCTTCACGGCCTCGGGAGAAAGGCCGAACAGGTCGAGATAGCGCCTGTTGCATACAATCAGCCGCAGATCGTCGTCGAGCATGCACAAGCCATGCGGCATGTGGGTGAGCGCGGCGTCGAACCGGCGGTTCTGTTCGAGCAGGGCGGCAGCGGACTGCTCGCGCGCGGTGATGTCCTCATAGATCGCGACCCAGCCGCCGTTGTCCATCAACCGGCGCGTCACCAGCAGCGTGCGGCCGTCCGGCATCACGCGCTGCACGCTGTTCATGCCGGGCTTGAGCTCCGACAGGTAGCACTCGCGGGCCTGTTCGGCCGTCATGCCGGGACGGTTCCCGACCTCCACGCTGTGGCCGATCAGTTCCGCCAGCGTCGCTCCCGGCTTCGCCACGTCCGGCGACAGCGACAGCATTTCGCGGAAGCGCTGGTTGCAAACGATCAGCCGGTGGTCGGCGCCCATCATGCAAAGGCCGTGCGACATGTTGCTGATGGCGGCATCGAAGCGCTCGTGCTGTTCGCGCAGGTCGCTCAAGGCCGCCGCGCGCTCCCTCTCGAGCCGCCGGGCCTCGGTTACATCCTCGTAGGTTGCGACCCAGCCGCCTTCCGCCATCGGGCGCACGACGATGTGGATGGTGCGTCCGTTGTTGAGCGGCTGATCGTAGGCTGCCGACTTGCCCGTGGCGAAGGCTGCAAGCCGGCGTGCGACAACGTCCTCGACCGACATGTCTGAATACAGACAAGTCTCGACGCGGTGCGCGATGATCTCGCGAATGGTCGCACCGGGCTTCACGATCGCCGGATCGGAGCCGAAGACGGTCAGGTATTTTTCGTTGCAGACGATCAGGCGATGTTCGGAATCGAACATCGCCAGCCCATGCGACATGTTGTTGAGCGCCGCATCGAACCGCAGGTTCTGCTGGCTCAATTTCTCTGCGGCATGCTCGCGCGCGATCACGTCCTCGTAAGTGACGACCCATCCGCCGCCCGACATCGGCGCGATGCTGATCGCAATCGGATGATCGTCCCGCAGCCGGCGGACGATGAAGCCCGTTCGCTTGCGCAGCTTGCGGCCGAACTGCGCGAACAGTGTCTGCTGGTCCGCGCCAGGGGGATGGTTCCCGCGCTCGATGCTGTGGCGGATCACATCCATCATGGAAATGCCCGGCCTCACGACCTCGGGATCAAAGCCCCACAGTTCGAGATATTGCTGGTTGCACACCAGGACGCGCAGGTTCGCGTCCAGCATGATGAGGCCCTGCGCCATGTTTTCCAGCGCAGCGTCGAAGCGCAGGTTCTGCTCCCGCAGGCGTTCCTCGCTCGACAGCCGCTCCGTCACGTCCTCGCTAGCGGACACCCAGCCGCCGTTCGGCGTCGCGCGCATCGTCGCCTTGATCACGCGGCCGTTGCGCAGCGGAATGAGGGTTTCGATCGGACCCTTCCGGCCCAGATTGGCAATCCGCCGGGCGTACAACTCGTCGGGCGAGAGCGTCGGCGCATTCTCGCACGTCCGCCAGTGTTCGAGCATCGCACGATAGCTGATGCCGGGCCGAACGACCGACGGGTCGAGGCCGTAGAGCCTGTGATATTGCTCGTTGCAGACGATGAGACGCTGCTCGCCGTCGAACATGCACAGGCCATGCGACATGTTGTTGAGCGCGGCGTCGAAGCGCAGGTTCTGCTCCCGCAACGCATCCTCGTAAGCGAGGCGCGCGGTCACGTCTTCATGGTAGGAGACCCAGCCGCCGTCGGAGGTCGGGCGCAGGACCGTGTTGACGATACGTCCATTCGTGAGCCGCCACTGACGCGTTGTCGGCTCGCCCCGACGCGCATAGGCCCGGCGTTCGGCATAGACGCGGGCCGTGTCCAGGTGCGGCGCAACGGCGCGCGCAGACGCGTGCTCGACGGCCTCACGCAGCGAAGCGCCCGGCTTCACGACCGCCGGATCGAGACCGTAGATGCGGCAGTATTCTTCGTTCGCCATAATCAGGCGCTCGTCGGCATCGTACATGCAGATGCCGTGCGACATCAGGCCGACCGCCTGATGCGTCCGCTCGGACTGCACGCGCAAGGCATTTTCGAGTTTCTGCTGCTCGGTCACGTCCGTGAACACGCAGACGAGGCCGCCATCTTCGAGCGGATCGCAATGCGCTCCGATGACGCGCGCGCTGGGGAGCAGAAGACTGGTATTGAAAGGTTCGCCGGCCGCCTTGCGCGCCAGAATCGTTTCCCAGAGTTCCTCGGCAGTGGTCTGCGAGAAATTGCCGACTTCGTCGTTATGCGCCATCAGATGGCGGACGGGCATGCCGACATGCACGGCGTCGGGCGACAGACCGAACATGTCCAGGAATCGGCGATTGAAGAGTGTGACCCGGTGCTGCTCGTCGAACATGAGCAGGCCATGCGACATGCGGCCGAGTGCGGCTTCGCACAGAGACAATTGGCGCCTGAGCCGCAGCGTCTCCTGGCTGCAGGTGTCGTCGGCTTCTCCGAGAACCATGTCGCGTCGGCGTCCCCAAGGCCAACGGCGCTTCCTGCGCCGCGGGGAGACGATAGAAAGAAATCAACGAATCGGTGGTTAATTCAAAACGGCAGGTCGCACGCAAGAGGCGAAAAAATGTCGCCGCACATGCTTTCTGAGCGCAACGGTTAAGCCGGCGATAGGCGTTTCGATAAAATTTTCGGAATGCGGTTACCGCGGGAATAACCTATCGGCGCGGGCCGGAATCTCTCCAGACCGCGTATCGCGTACCGATAGGCAATGCCAGGGATAAGGCATACGGGAACCGCCGGTATGCCTTATCTCCTCGATCGCCGAAGCATGGGTCAGGACGCAGAGCGACCTGAAAGCAAACCTTGGCGATGATGTTTGGGGGCAGCGCTGATCAGGTATAGCGTTGATCAGGTGCAGCGTTGATACATGGACGCCAATTCGCGGCCACGCAGCAGAATGGTGCGACGGTTGAGCCCCCCCTTGCGGCGGATCCAGCTGCGGACCGCCCGCGGGTAGGTGCCCATCATCATATCGGTCGCACCAGCATGGGTGATGGGACGACCGTCTTCATCCGGTCTCCATGCTGCATGGAACCCGAATACCGCACGGTCCGTTACGCAGATACGGCTGCGCGGAACCATGCTCAGCACAAGTGTGCAGGCTGAATGGCAAGGACCGTCGACGACGACACGCGACCCCGACTCTCGCACTTCTGCATACATTTCAAGGAAGTCACCGATTCTTCCGCCTGGACTGGACTGGATGAGGAAATCGGCAGATGCGGGGACACTCATGGCTGCTAGCAGCGCTGAGGCAAATAAAAGCCTGCGCACGGAAATCCCTCCCGCGTGCTGTTTAGTCGCGCCCTGCATTAACCTTTAAGGGCCAAGGCAACATGCGCAACGCTTTTTTTTGATCTGCATCAAATTTCTGCGCCGCTGCATTGGCAATTTGCAGCATAGCGCAACCATATGCTTCCCTGCCTGATCAGCCCTAGCCTCATGGTTGCGTTTGCGTCGCGGAGACGCCACGATCTGCTTCGTGACGCGATTCGAATTTCGCAACAGTTTTTGAGCCGTAGTGTCATTCCATGCGACTGATCCATTCCGCGGACTGGCAGATCGGAAAACCCTTTCTGCGCTTCGGCGAAAAAGCTGAAGGACTGCGCACTGCGCGCCTCGACGCCATCGAAGCGCTGGGCCGTCTCGCGATAGAGGAAGGCGCACCGCACGTATTGGTCGCGGGCGATATATTCGACAGCGACGCGCCGGCGATCGTGACCTTGCGCCAGCCGCTCGAGCGCATGCGTAATTTTCCGAACGTCACCTGGAACCTGCTGCCGGGAAACCACGACTGCCATCGGCCGGGCGGCGTATGGGAGCGCCTCGCGGCGCTCGGTCTGCCGTCCAATGTGCGACCGCTGCTGTCGCCGGAGCCGCTGGCGCTCGATGCGCGGACATGGCTGCTGCCGGCGCCGCTGGGAAGCCGCGCCGAGAGCCGGGACCTCACCGCCGCGATGGAGCAGGCCGCGACGCCGGAAGGCGCCGTCCGCATCGGGCTGGCCCATGGCAGCGTGACGAACTTCAAAGCCGAAGGCGACGCCTCCAATCCGGTCGATCCCGACCGCGCCGCGAAGGCGGGGCTCGCCTATCTCGGCCTTGGCGACTGGCACCGGACGCAGGCCATCAATGCACGCACCTGGTACGCCGGAAGCCCGGAGCCCGACCGGCATGACAGCCAGACGGTCGGGCAGGCGCTTGTGGTGAGCATCGGGTCAGAAGGCGCCGACCCGGTCGTGACGCCGCGGACCGTCGGCACTTTTCGTTGGGCCTCCGATGCGATCGTCGTATCCGACGCCCAGCAACTTGCCGACCATGAGGCCCGTCTGCGGCGGGAAGCCGAGCCGTTGTCGCGGCTGGTGCTGCGGTTCGCGCTGTCCGGCACGGTTTCGCTGACGCTGCGCGACCAGACCCGCGAGTGGAGCGAGCGGCTGGCGGCATCGGTCTGCCATCTCGATTGCGACCTCGGCGGCCTGCAGCTTCGACCGGACCCAGCCGAGCTCGACGCCATCGACTTCGATGGCGTGCTGCATCAGGCGGCGGAAAGGCTGGCGGCGCGGGTGAAGGATCTGTCGCTGTCCGAAGCGGAGCGGCGCGTGGCGGAAGAAGCGCTCGTCCACCTCTATGTCGAAGCGCATGCGGCGCGCGAGGCAGCAGCATGATCGTCACGCATCTCGCCGTCTCCGGCGTCGGCCGCTTTCGCACGCGCCACGTGGTGAAGGGGCTGGGTCCCGGCCTCAACCTCCTGTCCGCGCCGAACGAACACGGCAAGACGACGCTGTTCCGCGCGCTGCATACATGCCTGTTCGCGCGCCACGACAGCGGTAAGAAGGATGTTGAGACGCTCGCGACGCGGGGCGCCCAGCTTCCCGCCAGCATCGAGGTCGGTTTCCAGCGCGACGGCGCGCACTATCTGGTGCAGAAATCGTTCATGCAGAGCAGCCGAAGCCGACTGTTCAAGGATGGGCAACTCATTGCGGAAGGAAGGCCAGCCGATGATCGGGTGTGGGCGATCCTCGGGGTGCATGAGATTAAGAAGAAGGTCGATGAATCCACCTTCGGTCTGTTGTGGGTGAAACAGGGCGCTTCGTTCGGGCCGATCGAAGCGAGCGAATCCGCGCGCTCGACGCTGTCACGGCTGATCGAGGCGGAAGTCGGTCAGGTGCTCGGCGGCGAACGCGGCGAACGCGTGCGTCAGAGCATCGCCAGCCAGCTTGCCAGGGAAGAGACGGACACGGGACGGGCGCGCGCAGGCGGAGACTGGAAGCGCGCGATCGACACCGAAGAGCAGACCCGCGCGGACCTCACGCAGACGCAGGAGACCCTGCGGCAGCTTGAAAGCGATCTGCAGGCGCTCGAACGCATGCTCAAGCGCCAGCACGAACTGGAGGACGCAGCGACGGGCGCATCGATGCGCGCCGATCTGGAGCGCACGACACAGGAGCGTGACGCCGCCGACCGTGCGCTTGGCGCCGCCGAGATCGCAGGCGGCGAAGAGCAGCGCGCCGCGCTCGAACACGAGCGGGCGCTCAATCGCCATCAAGAATTGATCACGGTCGATGCACGGATAGCGAAAGCCCGGGAGGATATTGCCGAACGGAGCGCCGAGCGCGCCGCCTTCGAGGAAGCCTGCCGCACGGAAACGCAAACCGCGGCGACCTGCGAAGCGCGCCTTAACGACGCAGAGGCGGCGCTGGCCGCCTCGGACCGCGCCTGCGACCGGCTCGGACGGCTGGCCATCGCTGCGGTAGGGGCGGGCGAGGCAGCCCGGCTGCGCGAGCGCCTCGACGAAGCCCGCGCGGCGCGCGACCGCCGCGCGATGCTCACCGAGACGCTGGCGCGCGACGGCCTGTCCGCCAAACAGATGCAAGGCATCGAGGAGATGGCGCGCGATCTGGAACTGCGCCGCCAGCAACAGGCGGCCACGGCGCCGCAGGTGACGATACGCCTAGAATCGGGCGGCGC
>Ga0182739_1001644_pt1 | contig 22625 bp, 17 predicted proteins | sample eDN5th30CBELigBY_FD_128873 | JGI IMG/M metagenome (GOLD analysis project Ga0182739, IMG submission 128873) | Enriched backyard soil microbial communities from Emeryville, California, USA - eDNA 5th pass 30_C BE-Lig BY (version 2) (version 2) | ecosystem: Environmental > Terrestrial > Soil >...
CGGCGTCGGCGATCGCGCCGAACTGCGCGAGCATCCGCCCCAGTTCGTTGCGTTCGATGTACCGCCGGAACATCTTCGGCACCGGAAGCGGCTTGTGGTCGCGGAGGATCGCCGTGGACTTGATGAGTTGCCGGACGTCGTAGATCGAGTTCCACACCTCCGGGACACCCCGTTCGATGTTCAGGAACTGGTACACCGCTTCCATCGCCGTGCGCACGGAGTACTCGACCGTGAAGATGACATCGCGCGTGCCGGCTTCGGCGAACTGGCCGAGGAACGCGAAGTTCGTCATCCCGTCGGGGATGACCTTGGGTCGGTCGGTGCCGTTGCGGGGCAGGAAGAACGCGTCCACGAACGGCATCATGCACGGCCGCGTGATGGCGCCGTGGCGGGCCAGTTCGTCGATCTGGTCCACCGGCACGCCCAGGTGGTACAGCCATTCCTGCGTGATCTCGTACCCGGTGCAGTCGCGCATCGGCTTGCGCACATAGTCGCCCGGCTTGTCGGTGAACAGGCTGTACGCCCACACGACCGTCTGGTCGTCGGGCTGGGTCGGGAAGTGCGGCTGGCGGTTGATCGTCCACGACAACAACCACGCCGAGTCGCGCACCGTGACGATTCCGCCCGTGACGACGCGGCCCGTGTTCGTCTCGCGTTCGGTGATCTTCTCGATGTAGTCGCGGATGCGGTCATCCGTCACCGTGATCGACGCCGACTCCCACTGCGACTCTTCGGGATGCGTGCAGAACTTGTCGGGGTTGCCGAACGACGGGTCCTGCGCGGCGATCCGCCGCCACAACCACCAGGATCCGCCCTCATGGATCTCGGTGTCGTAGACAGCCGGAGTGTCGTGATCGCCCCACGACGAGTTCTCCACGAGCGAGCCGTTGGTGACGAACACGAGATCGTCGTCGGTGAGGTCGAGGCCGCCCTTCTCTCCGCCGCGGATCCACTCCAGGCGCGTGGCCTGCTTGCGCTCGGGCGACACGGTGAACTGCACGTCGATGACCTTCGTGTCGTTCTGCACCACGACCCCGTGCCCGCGCAGGTATTCGATGAGGGGCCGCACGAACGAGTCGTACTGGTTGTACTTCGTGAACTTCAGCGCAGACAGGTCGGGCAGACCCGCGATGTGGTGGATGAAGCGCATGACGTAGAGCTTCATCTCCAACGCCGACTGCCACTCCTCGAACGCGAACATCGACCGCCAGTAGAGCCAGAAGTCGGATTCGAAGAAGTGCTTGCTCATGACCTCGTTCATGCGCTTGTCGTAAAGGTCCTCGGGGAGGGTCATGACGAGCTTGATGATCTCGGTCGCGGCTTTGTCGCTGAGGTTGAATTTGAAGTCGGTGCCGCCGTCCTCACCCTGGTTCTTCGTCGTGCGACGCAGCGAATAGTTCGGGTCGTCCTTGTTGAGCCAGTAGAACTCGTCCAGCACGGACCCGTCCACTTCGAGCGACGGGATCGAACGGAACAGATCCCACATGCACTCGTAGTGGTCCTCGAGCTCGCGACCCCCGCGGATGAGCCACCCCGTGTCGGCATTGCCCGCCCCGTCCAGGGCGCCGCCGTCGAGGTTCGACGCCTCCAGGATCGTGATGTTCTCGCCCTTCATCTGTCCGTCGCGGATGAGGAAGGCCGCCGCTGCGAGCGAGGCGATGCCCGCTCCGACGAGCCACGCCCGCTTGTCGTCGACTCCCGCGGGCTTACGGGGGCGGGCGAAGGCTTCGTAATTGCCGCTGGAGTAGTACATCCGGGTCCTTTCAGTTCGCCGTGCTCAGTTTGCAGTACGGGGGTCGTGGCCGACGCGACCCGAGCCGTCGCCGGGGTCGAGCGCATCGATCTGCGCGATCTGCGCATCCGACAGTTCGAAGTCGAAGATCTCGAGGTTCTCGCGGATGCGGGAGGAGTTGACCGACTTGGGGAAGACGATGTTCCCGTTCTGGATGTGCCAGCGCAGCACGACTTGCGCGGGTGTCTTGCCGTGTGCGGCGGCGGCGTCCCGGATCGCCGGGATCTCGGCGATGTCGTACTTGCCCTGCCCCAGCGGTCCCCACGCCTCGATGCGGATCCCCCGCTCCTGGCACCACTGCACGACCTCGCGCTGCTGATGCCGCGGGTGCAGCTCGATCTGGTCGACGGCGGGCAGCCGGCCGGTCTCCGCGTGCAACTGCTCGAGGTGCTCGACGAGGAAGTTGGACACGCCGATCGACCGCACGGTGTCTGTGTCGCCGAGCGAGATCAGCTGCTTCCACGCGTTCACGAACTGGCCGTTCGCGGGGGCGGGCCAGTGGATGAGGAAGAGGTCGACGTACTCGAGCCCGAGCCTGTCCAGGCTCTCCTGCAGCGACTGCCGCGGCTGGTCGCCCGACTGCCGGTCGTTCCACAGCTTGGTCGTGACGAAGAGCTCCTCGCGCGGGATGCCGCTCGCGCGGATCGCGGCGCCCACGCCCTCCTCATTGCCGTACAGGGCCGCGGTGTCGATGTGCCGGTAGCCGAGTTGGAGCGCCTCGAGGACGAACTTCTCGGCCTGCGCGGACTCGACCTTGAACGTTCCGTATCCGAGTTGGGGAATGTCGTATCCCGAGTTCAGCGCGAGCTGGGGGACGTCGGCGGCGTGGTGGGTGTGATCTGCCATGTGCTCAGCCTAGGGAGTGGGTGCGGGTCACAGGTCGTACGGCAGCGGCGTCGCGAGTCCGTAGACGTGCAGCGCGCCGGGGCCGCCCGCGAACGCCGCCCCGAGCTCCGGGATCGGCGTGACCGGATGCACGGACACGATGTCCGTCGAGAGCGTGTGGAAGCTCGCCGGTGTCGACGCGGGATCCTTGGGGTTTCCGCCGCGGGCGGGCTCCTTGACGCGCGCGAGCTGCGTGTGGCCGCCGTAGTGCGCCGAGACGGGGCTGACGACGTCGACGTAGACGGAGTCGACACCGCCGGGCGTCCCGTGCCGGGGCGTGCCCTTCGGGTGAGCGCCGTCGATCGCGTACTCGCCGTCGCAGTTGAAGGCCCATCCGCCCACGCCTGCGGCGACGCCGGCTGCGGTCAGCTGCATCCCGCACGACGGCAGCAGGTGCAGGCGCAACCCGCCCGCCGCGGGCCACGTGGGCGAATTGATGTTGCGGCGCAGCCGGTTGTCGGCGTGGTCGAGGCAGATCTCGACGCCGATGTCGGCGTGGCCCTGCCCGTAGTCGTGCCGGAAGATCGCGCGGATATCGAAGGGCTCCCGCTTGTCGTCGCCACCCGAGAGGTCGAGCACGGGATACGCGGTCATCTGCTCGGTGATGACGTCGGGGCGACCCATGACGTCGAAGAGCAGGAAGTCCTCGTTCGAGTCGTAGTACTTCTCCGTCGTCAACCGGTGCGCGCCCAACTCCGCGCGGATCCCGTCGACGGGGATGCGGCTGAGCACGATCGCGCGATTGCGCACCTCGACGTTCGGGTACGCGTGACAGTGCACGACGAAGCCGCGGAGCATGTCGTAGACGAGCGACGTGATCGCCCCGGACGCTTTCCGGTACTGCTCGGTGAGCGCCTTGACGGTGTCGTTGCGGATCTGCACCGACGGCTCCGCCCACAGTTGGTGACGGTCGCCGACCTGTGCGGAGACGACCGTTCCGGCCACGAAGAGCCAGTCCGCGTACTGGTCGGCGGGGAACGCGTGCTCGAGCGCATCGAGAATGAGGTCGGCCGGGTCCGGTTCGTGCGGCTCGAAGAGGTACGGCCCCTGCCCGCCGTGCCAGAAAAACTCGGGTGCCACGAAGACGTTGAGCACGCTGCCCGGCTCCTCATCGGTCGGCAGCAGGGCGCGCGCCGTCTCGACCGCGTGCCGCAGGATCGCGATGCGCGTCGTGATGTCGGCACGGGGTTCGTCGGCGCCCAGATAGGTGCCGACCATCATGTTCCCGTCCGTTCCGACGGCGTACTCGGTCTGGTGATCCGTGGGGATCGGGTAGCCGATGAAGCGGATCGCGCGCGGCGCCGCCGGGGCCCGTGTGGGCTGCGCGGGCGAGGAGGGTGCGGGCGGGGAGGCACTCATGCGGCACAGCCTACGGACGCGTGCGCGTCGCGCAGAGGGTCATCCGTGACACGTGCCATTCGTGACACGATGGAGGGCTATGTCTTCGCCCGTCATCTCCTACCCGCCGGAGCTGCCGGTCAGCGCTGCCCGCGATGAGATTGCGGATGCGATCCGCGACCACCAGGTCGTCATCGTCGCGGGCGCGACCGGGTCAGGCAAGACGACGCAGCTGCCCAAGATCTGCCTCGAGCTGGGACGCACGTCGATCGCGCACACGCAGCCACGCCGGATCGCCGCCCGCACGATTGCGGAGCGCATCGCGGAGGAACTGCGGGTGCCGTTGGGTTCCACGGTCGGATACAAGGTGCGCTTCACCGACACCGTGTCGGCGGACACGAAGATCGCGCTCATGACCGACGGGATCATCCTCAACGAGATCCACCGCGACCGGCTGCTGCGCCGCTACGACACGATCATCGTCGACGAGGCGCACGAACGCTCCCTCAACGTCGACTTCCTGCTGGGCTATCTCACCCGCATCCTGCCCGAACGCCCCGACCTGAAGGTCATCATCACGTCGGCGACGATCGATCCGGAGAGTTTCGCGACGCACTTCGCCTCTCCCGCGGGACCCGCGCCAATCATCGAGGTGTCCGGCCGCACGTATCCCGTCGAGGTGCGGTACCGCCCGCTCGTGCCCGAGATTGTGGCGAAGACCGGGGTAGAGACCGAGCATCCGGACGAGCGCTCCGGCGAGGATGCGACGACGATCGCCGCGGCAGAGCCGCGCGACGAGGTCGAGGCGATCGTGGACGCGCTGCGCGAGCTCGACCGCGAGGCTCCCGGTGACGTCCTCGTCTTCCTGCCGGGTGAGGCCGAGATCCGCGACGCCGCCGACGCCGTGCGGGCCGCGTATGCGAAGGACGCCGCCCCGACCGAAGTGCTCCCCCTGTTCGGACGCCTCAGCGCCGCCGAGCAGCACCGCGTGTTCGAACCCTCGAAGGTCGCGGGCGTGCGGCGCCGCGTCATCCTCGCCACCAACGTCGCCGAAACGAGCCTCACGGTCCCGGGCATCCGCTACGTCGTCGACGCCGGTACCGCGCGCATCTCGCGGTACAGCCATCGCGCGAAGGTGCAGCGGCTGCCGATCGAACCCGTCTCGCAAGCATCCGCACAGCAGCGCTCGGGGCGGGCCGGGCGCACGAGCGACGGCATCGCGATCCGGCTCTACTCCGCCGAGGACTTCGACCGACGCCCGGAATACACCGAGCCGGAGATTCTGCGCACGAGCCTCGCGTCGGTCATCCTGCAGATGCTCGCGCTCGATTTCGGCGACATCTCCTCCTTTCCGTTCCTGACCCCGCCGGACTCGCGCGGCGTCAAAGCCGCGTTCGATCTGCTCGTGGAGTTGGGCGCGATCACGCTGCGCCCGGATGCCCGGCTCACGCGCATCGGCCGGGAACTCGCCCGCATGCCGATCGACCCGCGATTCGGGCGGATGCTCATCGAGTCGCGGCGCACGGGAGCCACCGCCGAGGTGCTCGCGATCGTCGCGGGACTCTCGCTGCAGGACGTCCGCGAACGCCCCGAGGAGCGCCGCGAGGAGGCGGACCGCCTGCACGCGCGCTTCACCGACCCGGGCAGCGACTTCCTCACGCTGCTGAACCTGTGGAATCATCTCGTCGCCGCCCAGCGCGACCTCGGCTCGAGCGCCTTCCGCCGCCTCTGCCGCAGCGAACACCTGAACTACGTGCGGGTACGCGAGTGGTTCGACGTGCACCGGCAGCTTCGGTCACTCGTTCGCGACGCTGGTGCTCGCGGTCATGGTGCTCGCGACGCTGGTGGTCGCGATGGTGCTCGCGGTGATGGTGCTCGCGGTGATGCTCGGGATGCGGGTTCCGCGCCCGATCCAACCGCGATCCACCGCGCGATCCTCGCGGGACTGCTCTCCCACATCGGGATCCTCGATCAGCGCACCGCGGGTTCCGGCTCCCACCGCGAGCGCCGTGCGGCGGAGTATCGCGGAGCCCGGGGCATCCGGTTCGCGATCTTCCCCGGTTCGGGGCTGCGCAAGAAGACTCCGGATGCGGTCATGGCCGCCGAACTCGTGGAGACCAGCCGACTGTATGCGCGCACGGTCGCCGCGATCGATCCCGCCTGGGCGGAGCAGCTGGCGGGCGACCTCGCCAAGCGGCAGGTGAGCGAGCCGCACTGGTCGAAGGACGCCGGCGCGGCCGTCGCGTATGAGAAGGTGACGCTGTTCGGGCTGGAGATCATCCCACGTCGGCGCATCCAGTTCGCACGGATCGATCGGGCCGCCGCGCGAGAGCTGTTCGTGCGGCACGCGCTCGTCGAGGGCGACTGGGAGCCGCGCGGTGTCCTGCATCCGACGACGGGCGACAAGCGGCTCACGGCGTTCCTGCGCCAGAACCACGAGCTACGGCGCCGCCTGGAGAAGCTCGAGGATCGCGAGCGCCGCCGCGACATCCTCGCCGGCGACGAGGCCGTCGAGGCGTTCTACGACGCGCGCATCCCCGCCGACGTGTTCGATGCGCGCTCCTTCGAACGCTGGTGGCGGGACGCGGGGACCCCGAATCTGCTCACGATGCGCGAGTCCGACCTCATCGACGAGGATGCCCGCACGGATGCGCGGGAGTTCCCGACCCGCTGGACGCAGGGCGATCAGACCCTCTCGCTCGCGTACCGGTTCGAGCCCGGCGCGCCCGACGACGGCGTCAACGTCGTCGTGCCGCTCGCGCTGCTCGCCGGGCTGCGTGCGGACGGATTCGACTGGCAGGTTCCCGGTCTGCGCGGCGAGTTGGTGACGGCACTGCTGCGGGCGTTGCCCAAGAGCATCCGCCGCAACGTCGTTCCCGCGGCGGATTGGGCGGCGCGGTTCGCCGACGATCTGTCCGGTCACGGCCCCGAGGATCACGACGGACTGCCCCCGGCCCCGCTCACAAGCGCGCTCGCGGCGCTTGTGCAGCGCCACGCGAACCAGCCGGTCACGGCGAACGACTTCGATCTCGAGCGCGTCCCCGCGCACCTGCGACCCACGTTCCGCGTCGTCGACGGGCGCGGGCGGACCGCCGCATCCGGACGCGATCTCGCGCAGCTGCAGGCGGACCTGTCCGACCGGGCACGCGAAAGCGTCGCCGCGCGGGTCGAGGCCGGCGCGAGCGCGGGGCGACCGGGGCAGGGTGCGGGGCGGCTCCCGACCGGATCCGCGTCGGCGATGTCGGCGGGCGGGGCGGGCGGTCGGGGCGATGCCCGCGACGTCGGTGCCGCGGCGATCCGCGAGCGCGCGGGGATCGTGACGTGGGACGTGGGCGATCTGCCCACGGTCGTGGACACGAAGGTCGCCGGTGGGGTCGTGCGCGGGTATCCCGCGCTCGCCGACGAGGGCTCCTCTGTCGCGCTGCGCATCGAGGCGACTCCGGAGGCCGCGGCCCGCACGACGGTCGCGGGGGTCCGCCGACTCGTGCTGCTCGCGGTGCCCTCCCCCGCGGCATACGTGCTGGATCACCTCACCGCCCCCGAGAAGCTCGCGCTCGCCGCGTCCCCGTACCCGAACGCCAAGGCGCTCATCGAGGATGCCCGCGCCGCCGTCGCCGACGAACTCATCCGCACGGTCGCACCCGACGGCATCGTGCGCACGCTCGCGGACTTCGAGCGCGCGCGAGACGCCGTCTCGGCGGGACTCGTCGATCGCCTGTTCACCGTCGTGTCGCTGACCGCCCGCATCCTCACGCGCGCCCGCGACGCCGAGCGTGCCCTCAAGTCGCAGAACGCACTCACGCTGCTGGGGGCGCTCGGCGACGTGCGCGGTCAACTCGCCGGGCTCATCTTCCCGGGCTTCGTCGCCCGCATCGGCACGGCCCGGCTCGCCCACCTGCCCCGCTATCTCGAGGGGATCCTCGTGCGCCTCGGCGGGCTCGCCGACAATCCGGGACGGGACCGGCAGCGGATGAGCGAATTCGAGCGCGCGGCTGTGCTCTACACGGAGGCGGGCGGAACGATTCCGCCTGCGACCGACGCATCCGGCCCGCTCGTCGCGGTGCGCTGGATGCTCGAGGAGTACCGCGTGAGCCTGTTCGCACAGACGCTGGGCACGGCCGAGCCGGTCTCGCTGCAACGCATCCAGAAGGCCATCGCCCAGCGAGAATGAGGGCGTCGGCGAGGACGTTGGCGGGTGCCACGGCGGCCCTGGTCGCGCGGGGACACGCTAGCGTCGAGACATGACGCAGAAGATCGTGTACACCGCCTTCGGTGAGCCGGACGTCCTCACCGTCACCGAGATCGCGACCCCCGAACCGGGACCGGGTGAACTGCTCGTGCGCCTGGAAGCCGCGGGCGCGAACCCCATCGACGCGAAGCTCCGCTCCGGGCGCCGGGCCTCCGCCCCGCCGACGACTCCGCGCGGCGTCGGCCGCGACGGCGCGGGTGTTGTGATCGCGCTCGGCGCCGACGTCGAGGGATTCCGCGTGGGTGACCCGATCGCGTTCGCCGACACGTCCGGCACGTATGCGAGCGAGCTGATCGTGAAGAGCGCGCACGCCGTGCCCCGCCCGCCGCAGGTGTCGGCCGCGGCCGCCGCGGGCATCGGCATTCCGTGCGGCACCGCGTACCAGTCGCTGCGCTCGCTCGCGGTCGGACCCGGCGACACGCTGCTCGTGCACGCCGGCTCGGGATCGGTGGGGCAGGCGGCGATCCAATTCGCCGTGCTGTGGGGCGCGACCGTCGTCGCGACGACGAGCGATCGTCGCGCCGATCGCGTCCGCGAACTCGGGGCGATCCCCGTCGCGTACGGACCCGGACTCGTCGAGCGCGTGCGGGAGGCCGCGCCGCAGGGCGTCACCGTCGCCTTCGACGCGGCGGGCACCGACGAGGCGATCGAGGCGTCGCTGGAGCTCGTGAGCGACCACTCGCGCATCGCGACGATCGTGCGCGGTGCGGATGCGGCCGGATTCGGCATCCGCGCGTTCTCGGGCGGCAGCCCCGACCCGCTCACCGACCAGCAGTCGGCGTGGCGTGCCGAAGCGCTGCCGGTCACCGTCGCGCTGCTGGCGGCGGGGGCGTTCTCGATCGAGCTCGGTCCGTCCTTCGCGTTGCACGACGCCGTCGAGGCGCACCGGGCGCTCGAGTCCGGCGCCGACGGGAAGATCGTGCTCGTACCCTGAGCGGGTACGTGAACGGCGGGGTGTCCGTCGTCGTGTGTCGCGTCGCTACGCTCGATGCATGAGCGCATCGGCTGACGACTCCCCGCACGACATTCCCGGCCTGCGCTGGGGAATCCTCGCGACCGGCGGCATCGCGCACGCGTTCGCGCGCGACCTGCGCACCGCGGGGCTCGACCTCGTCGCCGTCGGATCGCGGTCGGTCGAGTCCGCCGCGCGTTTCGCGGCCGAGTTCGGCATTCCCCGCGCGCACGGCTCCTATGCGGAGCTCGTCGCCGACCCGGACGTGGACATCGTGTACGTCTCGACCCCGCATCCGATGCACGCGCAGAACGCCCTGCTCGCCCTCGAGCACGGCAAGCACGTGCTCGTCGAGAAGCCGTTCGCGCTCAACGAGCTGGAGGCTGCCGCGGTGCGCGACGCGGCCGCCGAGCGCGGACTGCTCGCAATGGAGGCGATGTGGACGCGCTACCTGCCGCACATGGTGCGCGTGCGGGAGATCCTCGCATCCGGCATGCTCGGACCGCTGCGCGCCGTGCTCGCCGACCACTCCCAGCGACTGCCCGACGATCCGGGTCATCGCCTCAACGCCCTGGATCTGGGCGGCGGGGCGCTCCTGGACCTGGGCATCTATCCCGTCTCCTTCGCGTGGGACGTGTTCGGCGCCCCGGCGACCGTCCAGGCCGCCGCGCGCCGGAAAGAGACCGGCGCCGACGCCGAGATCGCGACGATCTTCACGTATGCCGGCGGCGAGGTCGCCACGACGTTCTCGACGTCGATGGCGGCCGGACCGAACACGGCGACGATCCTGGGGCAGGATGCGCGGATCGAGATCGACCGTGTCTGGTACACGCCCACGTCCTTCCGGGTCGTGAGCGCGGCAGGCGACGTGCTCGAGGACTACGTGTCGCACGTCGAGGGTCGCGGCATGCAGTACCAGGCGTTCGCGGCGGAGCGGCTGGTCGCCGCCGGCCGGCTCGCGGGCGACGTCCTCCCGATCGACAAGACCGTCGCGATCATGGGCACGCTCGACGAGATCCGCCGCCAGATCGGCCTCGCCTACCCCGGCGAGGAGCCCGCTCAACGGTGAGTTCAACGGTGAGTTGCCTCACCGTTAGACCACCGGCGCCGTGAGACCCCGGCAGAATGGGGGCATGGACGGCGGGCTGGCGCAGGAGCAGGTGCGGGAGCACGTGCGGGTACGGGACGCGACGATCGACGACGCGTACGCGATCGCGACCGTGCGGGTGCGCACGTGGCGTGCCGCCTACACCGGGCTGATCGACGCGGTCGTCCTGGATGCGCTGGACATCGACCGCGAAGCCGAACGGCGGCGCGAGCGCTGGGACGAGTCCCACGCCGACCCGCGCAGCGGCGAACTGGTCGCCGAACGCGACGGCGTCGTCGTCGGATGGGCGGCGTTCGGACCGCCCCGCGAGGACACAGCCCGCGAGGACACAGCCCGCGACGAGCCGGACCACGGGTCCGGCACCGCATCGTCCGGCACGGCATCGTCCGGCACCGCATCGTCCGCCACCGCGTCGTCCGGCACGGCGGCGCCCGGACCCCAGCATCCGCCCACCGGACGCAGCGAGCTCTACGCCATCTACGCGTTGCCCACCGAGTGGTCGGCCGGCGTCGGGCACGCACTCATCACGGAAGTCGAGCAGCGGATGCGCGCGCTCGGGGTCGTCGATGTGCACCTGTGGGTGCTCGCGGGGAACGAGCGCGCCGCCGCGTTCTACGAACGGCACGGGTGGCTGGAGGACGGCGCGACCCAGGAGGACGACCGCCTCGTCGGCGGCGCGGCCGCCCCGCTGCACGAACGACGTCGGGTGAAGACGCTCACCTGAGCGCTCCGCCTGTCAGACTGGGATCCATGGCCGACCAGCTCACGCCCCGCGTTGCCGTGTATCTCGACTTCGACAACATCGTCATGAGCTGGTACGACCGCGTGCACGGCAAGAACTCGTACTCCCGCGACCGGCCACGCATCGCGGAGACACCGATCGATCCCGCCTTCGCGGAGCGACTCGCGCAGGCGACCATCGACGTCGGCGCGATCATCGACTACGCCGCCTCCTTCGGCACGCTCGTGCTCACCCGCGCCTACGCCGACTGGTCGGCGCCGGTCAACGCGGAGTATCGCTCGCAGCTCGTCGCCCGCGCCGTGGATCTCGTCCAACTCTTCCCCGCCGCCGCGTACGCGAAGAACGGCGCCGACATCCGGCTCGCGGTCGACACCGTCGAGGACATGTTCCGTCTGCCCGACCTCACGCACGTCGTGATCGTCGCCGGCGACAGCGACTACGTCCCGCTCGCCCAGCGCTGCAAGCGTCTGGGACGCTTCGTGGTCGGCGTGGGTGTGGCCGGATCCACCGCGAAGTCGCTCGCGGCGGCGTGCGATCAGTTCGTCCACTACGACACGCTCCCCGGGATCACGCGCGCGCCCGAGACGCAGAAGGCGGATGCGGGGAGCGCGGCCCCCGCGCGCAGCCGACGCCGCACGAAGGACCCCGCAGCCGACCTGCTCGAGCGGGCCCTGCGCTTGGAGCAGGAGCGCAACGATGAGGACTGGATCCACGCATCCACCCTCAAGGATCTCCTCAAGCGGATGGACCCCTCGTTCTCGGAGAAGTCACTGGGGCACCGCTCCTTCTCGGACTTCCTGCGCGCCCACCCGGAGGTCGCCGAACTCGACGAGACCGGCAACATCGTGCGGGTTCGCCTGCAGCCGAGCAGGAGCTGAACACGTCAGCCCGCCGCTGAACGACTCAGCGCGTCGCCGCGATCACCGCATCCACCCACGCCGGCACGACCTCGGTTGCGGGGCCCGCGTGGACCTCGTCGAACGGCACGCTGCCGAACGCGTCCATGGTCGCGTCCGTGGGCGCCAGATTGAGCTCGACCGTGCGCGCCCCGAACGCGGCCGCGAGCGCCACGTAGCCCGCGGCGGGATAGACGGTGCCGGACGTCCCGACCGCGGCGAGCACGTCGCACGCCACGACGGCCTGCTCGATCGCGTCGAGCCCGTACGGCAGTTCGCCGAACCAGACGATGTCGGGTCGCAGCATCCGCTCACCGCACTCCGGACACGGCGGACGCCCCACGAGGTCACCCGTCCAGGGCGGGCGCGCGCCGCACCCCGTGCACCGGGCGCGGCGCAGCTCACCATGCATGTGCACGAGGTTCTGCGTCCCGGCCCGCTCGTGCAGGTCGTCGACGTTCTGCGTCACGACGAGGAGGCGCGTACCCAGCGCACCCTCCAGCCGCGCGAGGGCGCGATGCGCAGCATTGGGTTCGGCGGATGCGACGGCGCGGCGCCGTTCGTCGTAGAAGCGGAGCACGAGGTCGGGGTCCGCGGCGAAGCCTTCCGGCGTGGCGACCGCTTCGACGTCGTGCCCCTCCCACAGTCCGTCGTGGTCGCGGAACGTGGCGATCCCGCTTTCGGCGGAGATCCCCGCTCCCGTGAGCACGACGATGCGCATATGCCCAGTCTGCCCGCGCTTCCGGCGCCGGGGTAGTTTGGAGGGGTGACCGATGGAGCTCGCATACGGAACCCGCTTGTACGACTGCCCGACGGAACCGTCAAGCAGGAGGGACCGCTCACCGGCACCCGCGTGTGGACCGTCCCCGGGCGCGCTCACCGGCCGATCGTGGCACCCCGCGACGCACCGCGCGCGCTCGAGCCCGGCGAGGCCGGTCGGCTCTGCGCGTTCTGCGAACAGCGATACCTGGAGACGACCCCGGAGAAGGCACGTCTCGTCGGCCCTGACTTCGCGGAGGTGCGCCGCGTGCCCGCGCGCGAGCTGTTCGACACGGTGGCCGAGTTCCGCCGCTTCGGGGAACCTCTTCGAGATCGTCTCGGCCGCGTACTGGCGCGAGAATTACGGGTTCCGGCAGCCCGGGTCGGTCGTCGCCTGGGCCGGCGAGTACCTCGACGATCCGGTCGGCCACGAGCACATCGAGCGACTCGCGCGCATCCGGGCCGAGGCGACCGGGTCGGATGCGAGTCTTGAGGAGGCCGCGCTGGATCTGCTCGGCGGATCGCACGACGTCGTCGTCGCCCGTCGCCATGTCGTCGCGGATGCTCGCACCGACGACCAGCTCGTCTCGTCCGGCGTGCTCACGCCCGACGAGCACGCCGCCTACATCGCGTTCACCGTGCAGTCGCTCGTCGAGATCCAGCAGGCGCAACCGCATGCGAAGTACATCGCGGTGTTCCAGAACTGGCTGCGCCCCGCGGGCGCCTCCTTCGAGCACCTGCACAAGCAGCTCGTCGCCGTCGACGAACACGGCCCGCAGGTGGACCGCGAACTCGCGCTGCTGTCGGCCGATCACGGGCTCTATCAGCACGCGATCGCCGACCTCGCGGTGCGCGAGGGACTCGTGGTCGCCGCGACCGACGGTGCGGTCGCGTTCGCCGGGGTCGGGCACCGGTATCCCGCGTTCGAGGTCTACTCCACGTCGGCCGCGAACCTGCCCCACGAACACGCACCGGAGGAGATCCGTGCCGTCTCCGACGTGCTGCACGCACTGCACGCGGCGACCGGCGTCCACGTGCCCACCAACGAGGAATGGCACTACCGCCCGCCGGGGGCGCCGTGGCCGATGCCGTGGCGGATCGTGCTCAAGTGGCGCGTGTCGAACCCGGCGGGGTTCGAGGGCGGCACGAAGGTCTACGTCAACACGATCGACCCGTGGGAGCTGCGCCGCCGCACCGTCGTCGAACTGCAACGGCTGCGCGACGAAGGGCAGCTGAGTCCGAACATCCGCATCGGCGACGAGTGCACCCCCGACGACGCGCGCCTGCGCTACGCCGGCTGACCCTCCGGCGGTGATCGAGTAGCGCCCGCAGGGCGCATATCGAGATCAACACCTCCGGAGACGGTCACCCCGGGACGACCACCCCCGCCGGTGCGGGATTTCGATACGCCGCTCCGCGGCTACTCAATCACCCACTGGCGGGCCCCCACCCCCAACGGTCAGTCGCGACCGCCGGGTGGGCCCAGGATCAGCAGGACGACGAACAGCACGACGATGGCGACGACGAGGAGGAGCCCGAGCATCCACGGATGCTTCAGGAACCACCGCATGAGGCGGTCGTGCCACGTGCCATCGCGCGCGTCGTCGGTGGCCTCGAGGCGCCACTGTCCGGCCAGCAGCCCGCGGCGGTGCAGCCACACCTCCACGGGGACCGTCGCGAACGGGATGATCGCGCTCACGAGGGCGCCCACGGTCGGGCCTGCCGACCAGCGGTTGTTCTTCGCGACGAGGATGGCCGTCGCGCCGTAGCAGAGGAACACGAACCCGTGAATACCGCCGCCGATCGTCACGGCGATCGGCAGGTCCGCGGTGGCGCGCAGGATGAGACCGGTGATCAGAAGCGCCCACGTGAAGACTTCGGCGATCGCGAAGGTGCGGTACAGCGACAGCGGAGTGCGGAACATACCTTCAGTCTAACTGAAGGCCCCTCCGCTCCGTTCACCGCGACGAGGCGGGGATCGTGGCCGCGGTGCTGTCGCGGAACAGTTCGGCCAGCGCCGACGTCAGTTCCGGCGCCTTCTCCCCTATCGCGTGATCTAGATCGGCGAGCACGCGCTCGGCCTCGGCAAGAGCCGTCTCGCCGTGCTGCGTCACACGCAGGTCGGACGCCGAACCGGCGTGCGAGGTCGCGTCCTCGACGAGCCCGTCGTCGACGAGTGTCCGCACGGCCGTGTGCGCGGTCTGCACCGTGATCTGCGAGCGGCGGGCAAGTTCGGAGAACGAGATTCCCGGCGTCGCCTGAATGTGGGCGAGAAGCCCGTACTTCCGGGTCGTGAGCCCGAGTCCGCGCAGGGCGGCGCCCAGTTGCGTATCCCACACGCTCGACACCGTCAGCAGGGCGATGACGGGGCTGAAGGGTGGGCGCTCGGGCATCCCCTCAGCCTAGCGATGCACCGCTAGCGTGGGCGGGTGGACTACACACCGGATCTGTTGCGGCGCGCCCCCGATGTCGAGGGACCGGGGCTCAGCGCGTCGGATGCGGCAGACCGCCTCCTCCTGGACGAATCCACGGATGCTCGCGCGGGCGTGACCGCGGACGACATCGTCGTGATCGGCGACGGCTACGGCGCGCTCACGCTGGGTGTCGCGGCGAGTGTCGCCTCGGGTCCGGACGCGCGTGCCTCCGGGGATGCCGACGACGCCGGAACCCGGAGCATCCGCGTGCACCAAGACGCCCTCACTGGCGAGCGGGCGTTGGCCGCGAACGCCGTGCGCGCGGGGATGGCGGACGCTTTCACTTCGCATCCGCTCGACGCATCGCTCGTGCGGGGTGCGCGGGTCGTCCTCCTGCGCCTGCCCCGGTCCCTGGACGCGCTGGAGGACATCGCCGGGTTGATCGCCGCACATGCATCGCCGGAGGTCGTCGTCTTCGCCGGCGGGCGGGTGAAGCACATGACGCTCGCGATGAACGACGTGCTGCGCGCGCACTTCGCGCGCGTGGACGTCACGCACGCGCGCCAGAAGTCGCGGGTGCTCATCGCCCGCGGGCCGCATGCCGGCCGTGATCCGCAGGCGCGGCGCGCCGATCACGATCTGCCGAGCCTCGGTGCGATCGCGGTCTGCGCGTACGGGGGTGTCTTCGCCGGCACCGGGATCGACATCGGCACACGTCTGCTCCTCGAGCATCTGCCGGACACGTCGCCGGGTGACACGCGGGACGAACTCGTGGTCGACCTGGCGTGCGGCACCGGCGTCGTCGCCGTCGCGCTCGCCCGTCGCTGGCCGCACACCCGCATCCACGCCTCCGACCAGTCCGCGGCGGCCGTGGCCTCCGCACGCGCGACCGCGGCGGCGAACGGCCTGCCCGCCCGCATCACGGTCGTCCGCGACGATCTGCTGTCCGCCCTGCCCGCGGCGAGCACGTCGTTCATCGCACTCAATCCGCCTTTCCACTCCGCGGCGGCAGTGACGGATGCGATCGCTCCGCGCCTGTTCGCGGATGCGCGACGCGCGCTCCGCTCCGGCGGCGAGCTGTGGTGCGTGTGGAACTCCGGTCTGCGCTACCGCTCCGCTCTCGAGCGCCTCGTCGGCCCGACCCGGCAGGTCGCCCGCAACGCCAAGTTCACCGTCACGGTCTCCACGGCGGTGTGAACCCGCCGACCCGCGAGCGGTGCGGCCAGCGAACTGCGAACTGCGGGCTGCGGGCTGCGGGCTGCGGGCTGCGAGCGTGCTTCTGGCGGACGAGATGTTGGGCGCAGTCCGCACTCTCGTCCGCCAGAAGCACGCTCGGCGTACGGGCACGTGCGGGCGCCAGGCGCCGCTCGGCGTGGCGTGGTGGGCGGCCGGAGTACCGGGTCCCTCCCACGGGGGGGACGGAGGGACCCGGCGTGGGGGATTATGGGATCCGGCCGCGGACGGCAATGCCGCCACCTGAGTTCTACCGGCTCCGGGCGCTCGGCGGGAAGTGCACGAGGCCGCCTCGGGCCGATTTCACCCCCCGATATCACCCCCTACGGGCATTCCGACGGAATAGAGCCGTCGGCCGCATTCCGCTCAGGGCACTGTCGGGCAGACCACCGACATTCCCTGCGATCGATCGCGCCGGAGGATTGAGCGAGGGAACAAAGGAGGCCCGAACCCGCGAGATTGCGCGGACCCGGGCCTCTGACCAGGCGTTTCGTGCCGGAGCTGAGATCGGGCGGACTTCGAGACGGCGCCTGTAGCGCCTCCTCAGTCTTGACCCGACTCGGAGCAATGCCGCTGCGCGGCATTGCTCCGAGTCACGTCAGAAGTCCCAATCGTCGTCCTCGGTCGCGACAGCCTTGCCGATCACGTACGACGAACCGGACCCCGAGAAGAAGTCGTGGTTCTCGTCCGCGTTCGGCGACAGCGCCGAGAGGATGGCCGGCGACACGTTGGTGACCGTGGCGGGGAACATCGCCTCGTAGCCAAGGTTCATGAGCGCCTTGTTGGCGTTGTAGTGAAGGAACTTCTTCACTTCCTCGGTCAGCCCGACGCCGTCGTAGAGATCCTGCGTGTACTGAATCTCGTTGTCGTAGAGCTCGTACAGGAGCGAGAACGTGTAGTCCTTGATCTCCTGCTTCGCGGTCTCGTCGAGCTTCTCCAGCCCCTTCTGGAACTTGTAGCCGATGTAGTACCCGTGCACGGCCTCGTCGCGGATGATGAGGCGGATGATGTCGGCCGTGTTCGTCAGCTTCGCCTTGCTCGACCAGTACAGCGGCAGGTAGAAGCCCGAGTAGAACAGGAACGACTCCAGCAGCGTCGAGGCGACCTTCCGCTTCAGCGGGTCGTCGCCACGGTAGTAGTCCATGACGATGCGCGCCTTCTTCTGAAGGTTCTCGTTCTCCACCGACCACCGGAACGCGTCATCGATCTCCTTCGTCGAACACAGCGTCGAGAAGATCGACGAGTAGCTCTTCGCGTGCACCGACTCCATGAACGCGATGTTGGTGTACACCGCCTCCTCGTGCGGAGTCACCGCATCCGGAATCAGCGACACAGCGCCGACCGTCCCCTGGATCGTGTCAAGGAGCGTCAGCCCCGTGAACACGCGCATGGTGAGCTGCTGCTCGTCCGGGGTGAGCGTGTTCCACGACTGCACGTCGTTCGACAGCGGCACCTTCTCCGGCAGCCAGAAATTGTTCACGAGGCGGTTCCACACCTCGAGGTCCTTGTCGTCCTGGATGCGGTTCCAGTTGATCGCCTGGACGTGGTCCAGCAGCTGCAGCTTCTCAGTCATGGGGTGTCCTTGGTCGTTGACGTTGGGGGAATCTCGATACGCGCTTCGCGCTACTCGATCACCGGGGTGGGAGCTTCGCGCTACTCGATCACCGGGGTGGGTGCGGGCGGCGTCACAACGTACACGAGACGCAGCCCTCTACCTCCGTGCCTTCGAGCGCCATCTGGCGGAGGCGGATGTAGTAGATCGTCTTGATGCCCTTGCGCCACGCGTAAATCTGAGCCTTGTTGATGTCGCGCGTGGTCGCGGTGTCCTTGAAGAACAGCGTGAGCGACAGACCCTGGTCCACGTGCTGCGTCGCCGCGGCATACGTGTCGATGACCTTCTCGTAACCGATCTCGTACGCGTCCTCGTAGTACTCGAGGTTGTCGTTCGTCATGAACGGCGCCGGGTAGTAGACGCGACCGAGCTTGCCTTCCTTGCGGATCTCGATCTTCGACGCGATCGGGTGGATCGACGACGTCGAGTTGTTGATGTACGAGATCGAGCCGGTCGGCGGCACCGCCTGCAGGTTCTGGTTGTAGATGCCGTGCTCCTGGACGGACGCCTTGAGCTCGCGCCAGTCCTCCTGCGTCGGGATGTGGTGCCCCGCGAACAGTTCGCGCACGCGCGCGGTCTGCGGCTCCCACACCTGGTCGGTGTACTTGTCGAAGAACTCGCCCGACGCATACGTGGAGTCGCGGAACCCGTCGAACGTCTCACCGCGCTCGATCGCGATACGGTTCGAGGCCCGCAGCGCGTGGAAGAGCACCGTGTAGAAGTAGATGTTCGTGAAGTCGATGCCCTCTTCGGACCCGTAGTGCACGTGCTCGCGCGCGAGGTAGCCGTGCAGGTTCATCTGCCCGAGACCGATCGCGTGCGACCGGTCGTTGCCGTCTTCGATCGAACGCACCGAACGGATGTGGCTCTGATCGCTCACCGCGGTCAGCGCACGGATGCTCGTCTCCACGGTGCGCGCGAGGTCTCCGCCATCCATCGCGAGGGCGATGTTGAGCGAACCCAGGTTGCAGGAGATGTCTTTGCCGATCTGCGCGTACGAGAGGTCCTCGTTGTAGGTGGTCGGCGTGTTGACCTGGAGGATCTCGGAGCACAGGTTCGACATGTTGATCCGACCCTTGATCGGGTTGGCGCGGTTGACCGTGTCCTCGAACATGATGTACGGATAGCCCGACTCGAACTGGATCTCAGCCAGCGTCTGGAAGAACTCGCGCGCGTTGATCTTCGACTTCTTGATGCGCGGGTCGTCGACCATCTCGCGGTACTTCTCGGTGACCGAGATGTCACCGAAGGGCACCCCGTACACGCGCTCCACGTCGTAGGGCGAGAACAGATACATGTCCTCGCCGTTCTTGGCGAGCTCGAACGTGATGTCGGGGATGACGACGCCGAGCGAGAGCGTCTTGATGCGGATCTTCTCGTCCGCGTTCTCGCGCTTGGTGTCGAGGAACTTCATGATGTCGGGGTGGTGTGCCGATAGGTACACCGCACCGGCACCCTGCCGCGCCCCCAGCTGGTTGGCGTAGCTGAAGCTGTCTTCGAGGAGCTTCATGACCGGGATGATGCCGGACGACTGGTTCTCGATCTGCTTGATCGGCGCACCCGACTCGCGGATGTTCGACAGCAGCAGGGCGACACCGCCGCCGCGCTTGCTCAGCTGCAGCGAGGAGTTGATGCCGCGGGAGATCGACTCCATGTTGTCCTCGATGCGCAGCAGGAAGCAGGAGACGAGTTCGCCGCGCTGCGCCTTGCCGGTGTTGAGGAACGTGGGGGTCGCCGGCTGGAAGCGGCCGGCGATGATCTCGTCGACGATGTCGTTCGCGAGCTTCTGGTCACCGTCGGCGAGACCAAGCGCGGTCATCACGACACGGTCCTCGAAGCGCTCCAGGTAGCGCTTGCCGTCGAAGGTCTTCAGCGTGTAGCTCGTGTAGTACTTGAACGCACCCAGGAACGTCTCGAAGCGGAACTTGGCGTCGTAGGCGCGGTCCGTGAGCTCCTGCACGAACTCGAACGGGTACTTCTCGAGCACGGCCGGCTCGTAGTACTCCTTCTCCACCAGGTAGTCCAGGCGCTCGCGCAGCGAGTGGAAGAACACCGTGTTCTGGTTGACGTGCTGCAGGAAGTACTCGCGCGCCGCCCGTCGGTCGGCGTCGAACTGGATCTGCCCGTCCGCGTCGTACAGGTTCAGCATCGCGTTCAGGGAGTGGTAATCCATCCCCTCGAACGCGGGGTTGTGCTTGAAATCCGCCTGCGCCTGGGTCACTGCAGCTTCCACCATCGTTCCAATCCGTCGCTCACGCGATCGACGTCCTCGGGCGTGCCGAACAGTTCGAGCCGATACAAGTGGGGCACGTCGCACTTGCGGCTGATGATCTCTCCGGCCAGGCAGAACGCCTCGCCGAAGTTCGTGTTTCCCGCGGAGATGACTCCGCGGAGATTGCGCCGATTCCGTTCGTCGTTGAGGAACCGGATGACTTGCTTGGGTACCGCACCCTTCTCGGAACCTCGACCCTGCCCTCCCCCATACGTGGGGGTGACCAGGACGAACGGTTCGTCGATGAGGAGCGGGGGTTCGGTGGAGTGGAGCGGGATGCGGCGGACCGCGATCCCGCTCCGATCGGTCAGCTTCTCGACGAAGCGGGCCGTATTGCCGGAGATGCTGGAGAAGTAGACGAGCAGCGGTGCGCTCGTCGCGACCGCGCTCATCGGACTACGCCAGTCGTGAGGCGAGTTCGTCGATCTTGTCGGGACGGAAGCCCGACCAGTGCCCGTCGTCGGTGATGACGACGGGGGCCTGCAGGTAGCCCAGAGCCTTGACCTGCTCGAGCGCGTCGACGTCCTGCGAGAGATCGTGGATCTCGTATTCGATGCCCTTCGAGTCCAGCGCACGATAGGTCGCCGTGCACTGCACGCACGAGGGCTTGGTGTAGACGGTCACAGCCATGTCTTCGGCCTTTCTCCCCTGATTCTGGCGCCGGTCTCTCGGCATTCCCGGCAAGTCCCCCCGCCGGGAGTCCAATACTACATATGGGTACCGACACTGGCGAGCACCACAAGGGGTAGTAGTTACATTCGTGTAGTTTTCCACCGCGTTCTCACAGTGAAACAACGGTTGTCCACCGTTTCATCCACAGCCGACACATTCGACGCGAACCTGGAAAACGCCTGGAAGTCGGGACATTCCCTCCTCCTCTCCGAACTTGTCCACAGGCGGCACGGTACGCGCGGCCTCCGACATTCGATTTCCTGTGGACAACACACCGTCGGCGTGTCGCGCTAGCCTGATGAGCCGTGGCCGGGTACCGCGACCTTCTGAAGACGCCGGGCGTCGGGCGGATCATCGCCGCGCAGCTGACGGCACGCTTCCCCAACGGCATGACGAGCCTGGCGATCCTCCTGCACATCGAGCAGGTGACCGGCTCGTATGGCGCCGCCGGTCTCGTGCTGGCCGCCGCATCCATCGGCCAAGCCGTGGCGGGACCGGTGACCAGTCGCTGGATGGGCGTGTGGGGAATGCGCCGCGTGCTGACGCTCACGGCCGCCGTCTGTGCGACCGCGATCACCTCGATCGCACTGTTCTCCCTTGCCCTGCCCGTCTACATGGCGCTCGGGCTGCTCGCCGGTCTGTCGACCCCGCCCGTGCAATCGGCCGTGCGCACGATCTACCCGAAGATGGTCACGGCCCGCCAACTGACCCCGCTGTTCTCGCTGGATGCATCGCTGCAGGAGATCATCTGGATCATCGCCCCGGTGCTCATCACGTTCGTCGCGACACAGGTCGGCACCGTCCCGGCGCTGCTTCTGATCGTGGTGATCCTGGTCGGCGGATGCGGGTGGTTCATCCTCTCCCCCGAGGTCGGCCGCGTGCGGATCCCGCGCAGCCGACGCCGCATCGGCAAGGTGCTGGGCAAGTCGCCCGTCCTGCTCGCGACCGTCACCGGTTTCCTCCTCATCGGCGCGTGCGCCGCCGTCGAGGCCGGCGTCGTCGCGACCTTCGGGCACGACGGCCTGGAGGCCGGCCTCGTGCTGGCCGTCTTCTCCATCGGCAGTCTCGCCGGCGGTCTCGCGTTCGGGCACATCCCGATCGGCCGCTGGGCGATGGCGCGTCGCATGCTCATCGTCACGGTCGGTCTCTGCCTGGCGATGCTCTCGCTCAACGTGTGGTGGATCGGCGGGACGCTCCTCGCGGCGGGAATCGGGATCGCACCTGTGCTGGCCGTGCAGTTCGCGATCACGTCGGCGAGCGTGAAGTTCTCCGACACCGCCGAGGCGTTCGGGTGGATGGGCACGGGTCAACTCATCGGTGCGGCCGCCGGATCGGCGACCGCGGGGTTCCTCATCGACGGGGTCGGCCCGCAGGGCGCCTACGTCGCGGCCGCCGCCTTCGCGGCGGTGGGACTCATCGTGTCGGCGGTGTTCGTGCGGGGCTTCCCCGACCTGCGCCACCGCGATGCGAGCCCCATCCCCGACACCGAACCGGTGCGGACCGTCACGTGAACCGCGGTGTCGGCGGCCGTGTCGACGGCGATGTCGGCCCGGTGTCGGCGGCACCTCCTACGCTGGGGGAATGGCACCGGTGACCCCGATGGAAGCAGCACGCACGTGACGGCGTTCGACACCGCGAGCATCCTCCCCGACGACCTCCTCGAGCGCCTCCGCGCCCGCGCGGCCGGCTACGACCGCGACA
>Ga0182739_1001645_pt1 | contig 22584 bp, 15 predicted proteins | sample eDN5th30CBELigBY_FD_128873 | JGI IMG/M metagenome (GOLD analysis project Ga0182739, IMG submission 128873) | Enriched backyard soil microbial communities from Emeryville, California, USA - eDNA 5th pass 30_C BE-Lig BY (version 2) (version 2) | ecosystem: Environmental > Terrestrial > Soil >...
CTACTGCGATGGCCCCAAAGACCGAATCTGCGGCGTTGGGCTTGTTTGAAAAGCCATCGAGCATGTACACATGCACTCAGACTTTTCAACCTGCGCCCGCCTTGCATCTCCGGCCTTTGGAGTGATCTCGTCACGAGCTTCATGAATAAAGCAGGCTAAAACCGGCGATCGCGGCACGATTCCTTTCACTTTTTCATTTTCAAAGTTCTTTTTACCACAAACAACATGGGTGTACGTCGCGAAGGCCGGGAAACGGCCATTCAGTTTCTTTATCATCGGGATCTCAACGGCGAAGGGGATGCCGAAACGGTTGAAGCTTTCTGGAGCCTCCGGCCGGCCCCGCGCCGCGTGCGCGAGTTCGGGATGACCCTCGCGCAGGGGGTGATCGGCCAGCTTGAAGTGATCGACGAGCGGATTCGCAAGGCCGCTTCCAACTACGAGTTACACCGGATCGCCGCCGTCGATCGCAACATCCTGCGGCTCGCCATTTACGAAATGTTGTTCTGCCCGGAGATTCCGCCGGTGGTTTCCATCAACGAGGCGATCGAGATCGCCAAACGGTTCGGTTCGGAAGATTCCGGCCGTTTCGTCAATGGCGTGCTCGACCGGATCAGGGGCGACCTCCCCCGCCCGCCCCGCATCGCCGGAACCGCCTCCTAGCAGCCCAACAGGAACGACGTATGGCACGCGGATTTTTCAAAAACCTGATGGAGAAGTTCACCGGAAAACCGGTGGACTGGGATGAACTTGAGGAGACCCTGATCCGGTCCGATCTCGGCGTTCCGATGACGGTCAAGATCATCACCGCCCTGCAAAAAAAGGAGAACGTCACGGCGGACGACATTGCAAAAGTCGCCCGGGAGGAGATCGCCAAGGTCCTGCCGATGGACCCGCCGCCGCTGCGCCCCCTGCCAACCAAGCCGAAGGTGATCCTGATGGTCGGCGTGAACGGCGCGGGCAAAACGACGAGCACCGCCAAGCTGGCCCATCTCCTGCGCAGCCGCAGGCACACCGTCATGCTGGCGGCTGCCGACACCTTCCGCGCCGCCGCGATCGAGCAACTGGAGGTCTGGTCGGAGCGGATCGGGGTGGAGATGGTCAAGGGTCAGTACAACGCCGACCCTGCCGCGCTCTGCTACGATGCCTATCAGTCCGCGGACCGAAAAAACGTCGAGTTCCTGATCTGCGACACCGCCGGTCGGCTCCATACGAAGTCGAACCTGATGGCGGAACTGAGCAAGATCCGCCGCATCCTGGCCAAACACGATCCCGACGCCCCGCATGAGGTCTGGATTGTCGTCGATGCCACGACCGGCAGCAACGCCCTCCAGCAGGCGAGAGAGTTCCACCAGGCGATCGGGCTGACGGGAGTGATCGTAACCAAACTCGACGGCAGCGGCAAGGGCGGCACGGTCGTTGCCATCGCGCACGAGCTCGGGCTGCCGTGTCGTTTCATCGGCACCGGCGAAAAGCTCGAAGAGCTGGAACCCTTTGATCGCGAACGGTTTCTGGAGCAGTTGCTGTAAAGGCGAAAACCCTCCGATCAGGAAAAGGACCATGGAAACGATTTTCCTGCACCTTTTGAGCAAAAGAGGCTTGCCACAACGCCGATTCTAGGCGAAAGAAGGAGCCGCACGGTCGCCAACGACCAACCGCTCCGACACCGCCACCGCGGTTCCCCTGCCCCATCCGGCTCCCCGTCGAAGGCAGAAGGAAAGCCAAAGGAAAAAGAGCACCGCAACCGTGCCGCTACGGGAATCGCCGAGAAAAGCGCGTCCCCCCTTCATTTAACTGGAGAGATGGCTGAGTGGTCGAAAGCAGCGCTTTGCTAAAGCGCCGTACCTCAAAAGGGTACCGGGGGTTCGAATCCCCCTCTCTCCGCCAGTCCTTACGCAAGTGACTGGCCCCTAGCAACTCATACTATAATCTGAAGAGCGTAGAATCGTACTGGGAGTTTAAGGCGGAAAACCCAACCCGTGAAGTGCGGAGGCTAGAACCGATTCTATTCCCGCTGGGTTTAAGCACCACCAGTCGCGACTATCCCCACGGCCTTGCACAATCCGGATTGGATGAGAACTCCCGAAGCCTCCTGATCGTTCTGCCGAGGGGCCGAACGCTGCGAATCTACGCCAAGACGAACAAGCGGATTCGATTTGAGATCATCCATGACCTCAGCAAACCGAGCGTGTGCCGGTTGCTGACTTCCGATGAATGCCGGAAGACGACCGAAAGTTTGGATGAACTGCTGACTTGGTTCGAGCGCCTCGCGGAAGATGCCGCAGAATGCTTGAATGAAGTTTTTGATTACATCGAAGAATTCAGCCAACCCGTCGAACCATCCGCGACGCCCTACGACCTCATTTTTCAAATCACAGCTACGGTCAGGGACGAGACAAGAGCAAAAGCCATTCTCGATCTGCTCGTCGAAAACGGAAGCGTCCGAATAGGACGGGCAGGGTCGCCCCTCTTGGCGGATGTCCAAAAACTTCGCCGCAAGGGCATTCTTCAGCAGCATTTCCGCGCCGACGTCGTCACCCCCTATTATCGCCAAGCCCTCGTGATTTTGCAGCGGCAGGCAGGAATATCGCCCCCGTCACAATCGGCGACCTAAACCGTGCAACCGGTTGCATGAAAGGCAGGATAAGTCCGCGATTCGCCCAGTTAAAATATCGGCTTCTTCGAGATCGAACTAAAATCCCACAGAGCATGAAAGACGGGTTCGCCGTCCTTCCAGACCTGCCAAGGATTATCAGCACGAAAAAAATCAGTCTGGCCTTTTCTGGCTCCCAGTAGTAAATGCTCAACGGTTATGAGCACCTTCTCCGAACGCCAAGGCTTGATACCCTCAGACGCAGAAATCACCCTTCGCCACGATGCGCCCGATTGGCTCCGAAGTCACATCATCGCCCTTGCTTATGATGCCGGTCTTAGTCCCAGCAGCTTAAGAGACTATCTTTGCAAAATTCTACTAGAGGAGCCCGATCAAAGCAATTGGTCAGAATTTCCAAACATCGATGGAGAAGTGCGCCACCTTCTTTCCAATGCGGAATGGTTTTACGTTTATGACCTAATCGAAAGGATTTATTCAAAAGTCGGCGGCTCTCCCAACTGGGAGGCAGCAGCGGATACGGAGGCCGGAAAATTTTCTAAAGAAATCAACCGCGCTTTCCGTCAAAAAGGGGTTGGATGGCAACTGGTATGCGGAAAGATTCAGATGCGCGGTGCCGAAGCCTTTGAAGAATCCCTGCGCACTGCTATCAAATTGACCGAACAGAGCAATCGGAGTGTTGCCCGACGAGAATTAAGCGAAGCCCTTCGTGATCTATCTCGTCGCCCAGAACCGGAAGTGACCGGAGCAATCCAACATGCGATGGCCGCATTAGAATGCATTGCAAAAGACGTGACCAGTGATCCGAGCGTGACATTGGGTGCGTGGATCAAAAAGAACCCCAATGGATTTCCCGCTCCGCTGAATATTGCGGTCGAGAAATTATGGGGATATGCCTCGGAATATGGAAGGCACGTTAAAGAGGGGTATCCAGCCAGTTTTGAGGAGGCAGAAATGACTGTTGGAGTTGCAGGAGCGCTTTCGACTTATCTACTTCGAAAGGCCAGCTTATAATCCGATGTTATCCTGAGCTATTTTAATGATGCATTGGATTTCACATTAGTAAATAATTTTTTAATCTCCATGAAATTGGATTTCCTTAATATAACTTAATGTTATGCGCTGTTTTGTAATCCAACCATTTGAAGAGCGGTTCACAAAGAGATTCTACGATATCTTTAAGCCTGCGATAGAAGAGTGTAATTTGGAGGCTTATCGCCTCGATTGTGATCCAAGTGTCGATCTACCCATACAAGCCATCGAAGAGGGTATTCGCGATAGCAGTATTTGCTTGGCTGATATCACACTGGACAACCCGAATGTCTGGTACGAATTGGGATATGCCTTTGCGCTCAACCGTCCAACCGTGATGGTTTGTTCGGATGAGAGAATTGGAAGATATCCATTCGATATCCAACATCGAACGGTAAGCCAATACAAAGTCCAATCAAAGCAAGACTTTATAGCTTTACACGAAGCAATCGTTCGGCGACTCAAAGGAGTTTTGCTAAAAACAGCAGCATTAGAAGCAGTATCATCAAATGAGAGAATGACACCTATTGAGGGGCTCACTCAACCTGAATTAGCCGTTATTGCATCTGCAACAGGAAGCGTAACATTACCCATGGATGCGACCCCTCTTTACTCCCTCAAGGGTGATATGGAGAGAGCTGGATTTGCCGGATTTGCTTTTACGCTTGGAGTCAAACGACTTATAGAAAAAGCCTTTGCTAAAGTAATTGAGGGAGAAAGCTATAACGGTGACACTTTTCAAGCTTTAGCACTAACTGATAAGGCTTGGCAATGGATTGAAAGCAACGAAGATAAATTCTTACTGCAAAGACGTCCAAATTTGGCGTCGAATAGCGATGATATACCCTTCTGAAGACCATATCAAATTTCACCTCAGTCTTTTGATAAAGAATCCATTCTGGCATATCGGAAATACTAGCACTTACTTACACGTTCGATGATCGTCCATCAAGAAGTTACAATCCGGTACAAGAATGACCCTGATTCACGTGCTTTAATTCAGGTCTTGATTGATTTCTGCACCGCCATGCCAGAGCGTTACTTGTATTTGCAGCAGCAGTCACATAATTACCAGCAGCGCATCTCAGCGGACGCTGTCATGGTTCATCGTCATGACAGGACTCCCCATCCAGCAATTGCCCTCGCAAGCAGAGATGGTGCTGCCATGTATATTTCAAATATCGTTCCGCAGGCGGTTTCCGAAATTGACATCGGCACCTATAACAGCTTCGCATCAGAGTTTGCAACTGATTTGAGAACGTTCAGTCGCGCTACCAAGACGCCTCTAACCGTCCAGTGTACAAGTGCTGAATTTACATTGAAGGACATCATTCCCGCGCCGAAGACTAGATCGTTTTTTGAACGATTTTTAGCTCATCACCCAACCAGCCGCCATCCTTGCGATATTCGCCGGTTAGACGTTTTCATCTGTATGGCCTTTCGATATTGTCGCCGCACTCTCAATTGCCACCGACTTCAACGCTATCTAATCGAGATTCTTCATTGGTCACCCGAAGATGCTGAGTGGTGTTGCAACCGTATCCTTACCGGACTTGAGATTCTAGAGATCGACCGTCGTTTTTAAACTATGCTTCATTGACTGCCTTCTAAGTTCTCTACTATAAGAGATGTATTTTAATGCAGTTTACATGAAACATACCTGAATTTATGCTTAATTCCAACCTCGGAAATGTTCTCAATCAAATTGTTAACTTTGCACGAACAGCAATATTCGAACAAGGCGAACTTAACCAACTTACAAACTGGGCCTTTGATATTGCTGTCAATAATGTGCATGAAATGGAATATAGTGAAATCAATGTCACATTTCCTGTGGGCTTTAATCCAGATAAAACAACAATCAATAATACGCGCACTTACAACAAGGAGCAGCTTCTCTTAAAATATCAATTTTTAGCATTTAATCAGCTTGCATTAAATTCTTTAATGCAACTTGTAACAATTGTGGAAGCTATGCTCAGCGACATTGTTCGCGTCGTCGTGGCCCGTTATCCTCAGAAACTTGGAGCAAAGAGAAACATCTCCATACAATCAATCTTGGAAGCCACCTCCCTAGAGGAAGTTCACTTGCGAGCAACCGATGCACTATTGAACGATCTGTCCTATAAGTCCCCTACGGAGTTAGCAGAATCCATGAAACAACTTCTATCTTTAAATTTACTGGAGTGTCCCGCTTTTCATAGTTATGTGGAGATCAAAGCAACCCGAGATATTTTTGTCCATAACCGAGGGATCGCAAATGACGTTTATATGAGAAAGGCGGGTTCGCATGCTCGAGTGAAGCCACATATGTCATTACCCGTGAATACTCATTATTTTCTAGAGTCATACGAACACTGTATTCAGGTTACGGAATGGCTCGAAGAGCAACTTCACGAGCATTGGCATAGCTCGGAGTACGAACACCGAAAGACACCACAACCTGAGTTGCCTTTGACAATTCCTAAAATTACTGAAACAGTGATCAAAAATCATGAATCGCTGAGCACCCCTCCCGATGTGCAATCGGCCACCCCTCGTTTGGAATCGCCTTGACTTTTAACCGATTCATCGCAAATACTGCGACACACGCCTGTAACACGTCGGAACGAAGAACTTTCGTAAGTCGTTGATTCTCAGGGGTTGCTTGAGCGGATCGGGGACTCCCCCTCTCTCCGCCACCAGCGTGACGCTGGACCCAATTCGCGCTGCCGCGCGGGAGCTCTTCGATACGAACTGATGGAGTTCGTAAATCTGGACTACGCTCGCTCTCCCCCTCTCCCCATCTGCGTGCTGCTGGATTCAAGTTTGTGCTATCCGCTGTGCTGCGTTTAAGATTGACTGGTTAAGCAATCGAAACACCTCCCCGGAGTCCCCAGAAACAGCCGATGGAAAAAATCACACCCTTCCTGTCATTCGATGGGCTGGCCGAGGAGGCTGCCCGGTTCTATGTCTCGCTTCTGCCGGACTCGCGCATCGACCGCATCACACACTCGCCGATGGACGCGCCCGGAGTTCCCACCGGGACGGTGCTTCTCGTCGAGTTTACGCTCGCCGGCAGACCTTACATCGCGCTCAACACGCCCGGTTTCACGGCCACTGAGGCGGTATCGTTCCTGATCGCGTGCGCGGATCAAGCCGAAACGGACCGGCTCTGGACGGCGCTCACCGCCAATGGCGGGTCTGAAATTGCCTGCGGATGGCTCAAGGATCGCTGGGGAGTCTTCTGGCAGATCACGCCAACCCGGCTCATGGAACTGATCAAAGACCCCGACCCAAACCGGGCCCGCCGCGCCATGGAGGCGATGACCAAAATGGTCAAGATCGACATCGCCGAAGTGGAACGCGCCGCCGACAGCGTGTAATCACGAGGCTGCTGCGTGCGTCGCTCCACCGTCTTCCTTCCACGCGCCTATCAAAACAAATCGAGCTGCCGCGCCCTCGGAACAGCCTGAACTTCATCGCGCTGCTTCTCCAGCAACGTGTCATGGATGTCGCGCAGGAAGGGTGAGGGGCGGCGGTCGCGCTGTTCGCCCTGCCAGTGGCGGCGGCGGACGTGGGTCAGGAAAAGGCGGTCTTTGGCGCGGGTGAGGCCGACGAAAAAGAGGCGGCGCTCTTCAGTGGTGTCGGCTTCGTCTTCGGTGGAACCGCCAAAACGGTGCGGGAGGAGGCCGTCTTCGCAGCCGACGAGGAAGACGACGCGGAATTCCAGCCCCTTGGCGGCATGCAGGGTGAGCAGGGAGACGCGTTCGGCTCGGGGGTCGTGGAGGTCGACATCGACGCCGAGGATCAGTTCATTCAGGAAGGCGTCGAGGCTGGTTCCGTGCCGCTGGGCAAGCGGGGTGAGCGCGTCGGTGATGGTTCTCAGGCTCGCGTCGGGCGATTCGGCCGAGGCGAGTTGTGCGGCGGCTTGGGAAAGACGCCCGGCGACCGGCTCGCCCGGGGGGAGCATTTTCATCTGCGTCAGAAGGGCCTGAACGCTCGGATGAGCGACCAGGGGGCCATGGGCGCGCTTCTGGAACGGGATGCCGGAACGGTTGAGCGCTTCGAGCAGGGCGGGCGTCTGGGCGTCGGTCCGGTAAAGGATCGCAAAATCGCTGAACGCGTAAGGGCGCGTTTCCAGCCCGTCGGCGCGGCCGGTGTCAAATGAGGTCAGGCTCGTGCCGCCGACAAGCTGCTCAAGGGTGGCGACGACAAATTCCGCTTCGGCGCGCTCGGTGGCGCACTCGCGCAGGGTGAGCCGCGTGACATCGGCGCTCTGGGCCTGCAACCGGCGGCCGCGCACCAGCGTACCGGGTGCCACGGCCTGTAATGCGGCTTCGACGATGAGCCGGGCGGAGCGATAATTGCGGGTCAACTGCACGACGGCGGCCTGCGGGTAATCGGCCTGAAACTGCTGGAAAAACCGCACGTCGGTGCCGCGAAAGCTGTAGATGGCCTGGTCCGGGTCGCCAATGGCGCAAAGGCTGGCGCCGCCATCGGCAAGGAGGCGGACGAGTTGATACTGCCGCTCGTCCACATCCTGGTATTCATCGACGGCGATGTGGGGCCACCGGCTCCGGTAAAGGGCGGCAAGGTCGGGATGGGCGGTGAGGAGATCGACGCTCAGGGCGATCAGATCGTCGAAATCGACAAGACCGCAGGCGCGCATCGCCTGCGTGAAAGCAGCCGGGCGGAGATCGCGCCGGGCGAGCCACGTCTTGGCTTCGCTGGCGGTGACGCCGGAGAAGTCGCGGGCCAGGGAGCGCAGTTCGCTTTCCCCCGCGACGCGGAGTGGAGCGCCGAGCCCGAGCCGTTCCTCCTGCTCGCGCAGAATGGCAAGGCCGAGCGAATGAAACGTCATCACCGGCACCCGGGCTCCCACTCCTTCGGGAAGCAGGTCGCTCAAGCGCTCCTGCATTTCAGCGGCGGCGCGGCGGGTGAAGGTGATCGCCAGACACGACCCGGGAGCCGCTCCGTGGTCGACGATCAGATGCGCCAGCCGGTGGGTCAGCGTGCGGGTCTTGCCGGTGCCGGGACCGGCGATGATGAGCAGTGGCCCATGGGTGACACCGGCAGCCGCGCTTTGGTCGGGATCGAGCCCGGCCAGAAGCGTGCTTGTCGGAGGAGTGGGAGTCGGCGGTTCCTGTTCGGGTGGAGCGACAGGGGGATCGGAGGGCACAGCCGGGTTGAAGAGGTCCGAGGCACCTGACGGCGATTCCGCTGGCCCCCGGTTTTTCCGGTTTTCCCGGGTAGGCGGGGTGCTTGCAGGGGCGAGATCAAACAACACGCCGACCGAACGCCGGTTCTCGAGTTCACCCGGTTCAAACACGCGGATGACGCCGTACTCTCCATCGTAGCCCCCTTCGCGGATCACGCTGCCTTCCCGCATGCGGGAGACGGCTTCAGCCAGAAGTTCCGAGCCTTTGCGCCGGATCTGGTCGAGCGGAAGCTGGCAGAGGATGCCAAGCTCGGGCCCCAGGCGATGGAGAACCTGTTCGTAGGAAGCCTGCACCTTTTTGCTTTTGGGACCGACGTGATGAATCTCGCCGAGCACTTCGGGCAGCGGAATGAGGCTCTGAAACGGTGCCGCGCCGGGCGGAGGCTGCGGGGTGGCGCGGTCGGCCAGTTCCTGCACCCGGTAGTCGACCCCAAGGGTCAGCGCTCCTCCGCACACCGGGCAGCGACCGCCCAACCGGCGCGACTCCTCCGGCTCGCACCGGAAACCGCATGCCCGATGGCCGTCGAGATGATACTTCCCTTCTTCGGGGAAAAACTCGACCGATCCCTCGTACCCCCGGCCGCTGGCCAGAGCGTCGCGGATGGCAAAATAACTCAGCTCGCAGTCAAACCGGCTTGCCTCGCGCCCGAGATTGCCGGGGGAATGCGCGTCCGAATTGGAGACGAGCCGGTAGCGGTCGAGCATCGAAAGCCGCCAGTTCATCAACGGGTCGGACGAAAGCCCGGTTTCCAGCGCGAAAATGTGCGAAGAGAGGTCGCCGTAGCATTCTTCGAGCCGGTCAAAGCCCGACTTCGAACCAAAAACGCTGAACCACGGCGTCCAGACATGGGCGGGAATGAGGTAGCACCCATCGCCCGCGCTCAGGCAGATTTCCAGCAGATCGCGCGAATTGAGCCCCAGGATCGGGCGACCGTCCGCCGCGAGATTGCCGATCCGGGCGAGCCGGGCGGTCATGCGATCGGCGCTGGCGAGGTCGGGCGCATAAAGCAGGTGGTGCACCTTTCGCACCTTGTCGCCCTGTTTGTAGATGGTGGAAATTTCCACTTCCAACAGAAAGCGGACCGGCTCGTCCGCAGCGGCGCAGGAGCCAAGCTGTTCGCAGACCGCCGCCTCCAGGTCATCCCGCAACCGGAAAAGCCCCGGTTCGGCCGGTACCAGTTCATCCTTGATCGCCGCCATCCATGCCGGATGCGTGAAATCCCCCGTACCGACGACCCGCACCCCCTTCTTCTTCGCCCATAGCGCCAGGTGGAAAAAATCGAGATTCCTGCTGGTGGCCCTGGAGTATTTCGAGTGAATGTGCAGATCGGCGTAGAAGGGCATCGGAACGGGATCGGGTAAAGTTGGGGCCGTGCGAGGGAGAGATCGTACCATCCCCCTCCCCGCCGTTGGAGGGGGCCAGCATGACAGCCCGCCAACCGGAGGTCCATTTCATAATGGGGCCATTCCCTCCTGGGCTTTGCTGTGTTGAAGCAAAAATTTGCAGCAAATATTTCTTGAAATAGCCGGTTTTTTATCGAAACTGGCGGTTCCATGGCTCGACGCCGCTCACTTCCCTCGTTGATGGAGATTTCCAAGGAAATCGGGGTTTCGGCTGCCACGATTTCCCGGGTGATGAACGGACGGCCGGGAATTTCCCAGAAAACGCGCAAGGTGGTGCTGGGCGCGCTGGAGGCCCGGGGGTTCCCGAGCAAGATGCTGGCCCAGGGGGCTTCGCCGCTGCCGGCGGAAAACGCCACTGTGGCCTACGCCATTTCGTCGGAACTTTCCGCCCGTCTTGAAGCGGGGGACGCCTTTTACGGTCGCCACCTCTTCGCCGTGCAAAGCGCCTGTTCCGCGGCGGGGATCTACCCGTTGCTCTTCAATTACGAGGAGGACCTGACGCCGGAGGGCAACCTCGCCTGCGTGGCCGAAGGGAGGGTGTTCGGGGTGATCGCCGAATGGGTGGAACCCGAGGTGGTCGAAAAACTCCGCCACCACGTTCCGATGGTCCTCTTCAACTCGCTGCGCGAACAGGAGGGGATCGACTGTGTGATCCCCGATGTCCCGTACGTGGCGCGGGAACAGATGCGGATGCTTTACGACCTGGGACACCGCTCCATCGCCTGTTTTCGCAACCTGCCGAGCGGATGGCAAAGCAACGCCTACTGGGGAGAGTTCTGGTTGCAGACGGTCAAGATGGGGCTTCCCTTTTCTCCGGAGTATTTCGAACCGATCCGCTTCTCCGAACACGGGGAGAAAAAGGCGATTGATGAGTTTCTCGACCGTGTCCTGAAAGCCAAATACCCGCCCACGGCGATTGTGACGGCTGATTTCTACGCCGGTTACCTGATGGAACAGTGTGCGGCGCGCGGCTTCCCGGTGCCGGAAAAAATGAGCGTGATCGGCTTTGACGACCGCGGTCTCGACGCCCCCGTGCCGCTGACCAGCTATCGGCAGGATTTCCGCGTGATGGCCCGGGAGGCGCTCCGGGCGTTGCTCGACCGCCGCCTGCATCCCGACCTCCCGACACGCGTGATCGAGGTACGGGGAAAAATGATCCCGAGGGCCTCGGTGGCCCCTCCCCGGCAGTAAGGCGGGAAGAACTCCCCTTACGCGAAAGCGCGCCCGAGGATCGCTTTCATCCTCATTCATGCAAAATTTGCGTGGCAGGAATCCGCCCTCGCGGATTTCCGTGTCCGCCGTCGCATCCAAGGCTCCAGCCGAAAGGAGCGTGAAATAAGATCCCATGCCGCTGTCGGCGCGAAGACCGACCGTTCAGGGATTCGTCTTAGCCATTTTTTTCGATAGGTTTATGCAAATTTTGCAGCAAATAATCTTGACGATTCGCGAAATCGAATGCAAAAATCACCTCAACTTCAACATCCCCTCTTTTTGCCAATGAAGACTCCCCGAGATTTATCTGCTTCAAGCCGCCGGATGGTTTCCCACTGGAAACAAACCCTCGGCGGGATCACCGCCCTGTTGATACTCGCCCCCGTTGCGGGGAAGGCGCAGATCGTCATCACGGAATTCGGGCAGACGTTGACGGAGAACTTCGATTCCATGGGGACTTCAGACAAGACCTCCCTGCCCGCCTTCTGGAAGGCCGAGCGGCTTCAGGGCGGAGCCCCCTACCCGGTGCGCCAACTTGGCAACTACGCCACAGCGGGTACGATGACCACCCGGCGCGAAGGCGACCTGACCGGAAACACCGCCGGGATCATCAACTTCGGGGCGGGAGATGCTGCAACGGCTCTCGATCGGGCGCTCGGATTTCATAGCAACAGCAACCCCGATTCCGGTGCGCAAAGCGGAAACATCTACGCACAGTTTCAGAACAACACCGGCCAGAGCCTTTCGATGGTCTCCCTGGCCTACGACGTGGAGAAATACCGGACGGGCACCAACCCCGCCGGGTATCGCTTCCAGTTGAGCTATAGCTTCGATGGCGTCAATTGGACTGATGCCGGGGATGATTTCAGGACCTACTTCGGACCCGATGCAGGCAATGACGGTTATGTGACTGCCCCCGGCGTGGTGATGCCGGTAAGCGGAACCGTGACCTTCAACACCCCTGTGGCCGATGGCGGGCTTTTCTATCTCGCCTGGAACTACTCGGTCGCCTCGGGCGGAGATCGTCCCGACTCGATACAAAACGAGGTACGCAACGCCCAGGCGCTGGCGATCGACAATTTCTCGCTCAAGGCGATCCCCGAACCCTCCTCGCTGGCGGCTCTAACGCTGGCGGCATTCGCTCTCGTCACGGGTGGACGGCGGTGGTGGAAACACCGCACCAACCGCGCCTGACTCCCACCATGAAACGACTCCCAAAGTTCCCCCTGCTCGCCTTGGGCCTCTCCGCGCTTCCCTGGGTTCCCGCAGCCGTGGCGCAAACACCGGTCCTGAACCGGGTCGAAGCCGTGCCGAAGATCGACGGACGCATCGAGCCCGGAGAATGGAAGGAGGCTTACGAACTGGGCCGGCTGCACGACGACGGAAAAGAATCCCCCCGCGCCGCAGCATGGATGGCCTTTGACGACGAACACCTTTACGTGGCGTTCCGCTGCGAGGAGCCGAAACCGGAGGCGATCCGGCAGCGCGTCCTGGCGGATGAAAAGGATGGGGCGGTCTGGGAGGATGACCATGTGGAAGTCGCTCTCGACCCCGGAAACACCGGCGCGGCGGTCTTCCGGTTGCTGGCCAATACGGAAGGGACGCTCTACGACGCCGAGGGGTTGCCCGGCGAATGGTATGCCGCCTGGGAGAGCGGGGCGCGGGTCGAGGCTCGGAAGGGGGAAACGGCGTGGGAGGTGGAGATGGCGATCCCGATGCAGTCGTTGCGACATCGGTTTTCTTCGGGAGAAGAGATCGCCCTCCAACTCAGCCGCACCCGGTTTGCCTCCGGCGAGCGGCAGGTGACTTCCCTTTCCGGAAGCAAGCCGTGGCCGTTTGAAAAATTTACCCGCCTGCTGGTGGAGGGGCCGGTGCGCCACGGGGCGCTCTCGCTCCAGTCGCCGGAGCGCGGTCCCTTCCATCCCCATCGCGCCGGGCAATGGGTGTTCGAGGTGGCCAACCGTGGAGAGAAGGAGGCCACGCTCCGGTTTGAGTTCGAGGGTTCAGGGGAACAAAAGGAGATGAAAATCGACGCTCATACCAGTGAACGCGTCGCCATTGCGATGAAGGCAAAAGCCGTCAGCGGGATGACGCAGTGTCGCGTGAGCATCGACGGCGAGGCGCTCTTTGCCTCCCGCTGGAAGATGGCTCCCGTCCGGACCGTGGAGGGGAGCACTCTTCCGATCCGCAATCCCCTGTATGAGGAACTGCTCGAACCCTTTCCCGAAGGGCTCTCTGCCGAAGGGTTCCTGCTCTGGAAACACGATCTCCTTGGATGGCTCGACCCGACGCTCTTTGCGCTTCGCTCGGGCATCGCCTATTCCCATGAAGAGATCTTTGCCCAATACGGGCGGGAGCGGGCGATCGTGATTCTCTATCGAAAGGAGATCACTCCGGAGTTTCTGGCACTTGCCCGTAAACACGGGGTCCGCCTCGTGATCTGGCCCAGCATGAGCCCGGCTTTTCAGGAGCAAGGGGCAAGGAAAAGCCACGGAATTGAGAAAAAGGGCAAGCGCATCCGCTGGATCTTTGACCCCAAGGCGGAAGAGGAGTATCTGGCCGATCTCGACCGCATCATCACGCTGGCCCGGGAATACCCGGAGGTGGTCTGGGGTGTTTATGCGGGGGACGAAACGTGGTCGGTCGCGCTCCAGGCGATCGAATACTTCAGCCAGAAGGGGAAGGAAGTCTACCCATGGGTGGCCGAGGTCGATGAAGAGATCCGCACCCGCACCGGCTTTGGCAAATACGGGCTGCCCAACGGGGGGGAGGACGACCGCCTGCGGTGGATCGCCACCTACCGTTGGATGGCGGCGCGGCTGATCGGTCTGCAAAAGCAGGCGCGGGCGCGGCTCGATGCCTCGGGCACCGGGCTCAAGCTCGTTTCGTGGGATAACATGGACGGCGCGTTTCCCGCCCACCTCGGGGAATGGGGGGAGCTTTTCGATGTCGTCACCGCGCAGCTCTATCCCGCCCGCAATGCCGATCGCGAGCGCTTCGGCTTCGGCACCATGTGGTTGAAGGATCTCACCGGAGCCAAAGAAGTCTGGCCGCTGCCGCACGTGGAGCATTACGCGGCCAATTTCACCCCGGAGCAGACGCTTGACCTTTTAAGTCATACGTTTCAGGGCGGAGCCACCGGGTTGCACCTTTACCTCAACGACACGATCCGGCGACGGGCGGGAAGCGCCTCCTTCCCCAGTGACCGTTTCGGCGCTCCCGAACGGCAGCAGGTCGTCACCTCCGTCACCGAACGCCTCAAACACCCTTTTCGCCTGAAACGGGCTCCGGCCGATACGGCGATCTTCTTCAGCAACCCCAGCTACCAGGCGCAAGGGGGGCGGCGACCCTCTTCCTTTGAGGTGGAGTGGATCTACCAGATCCTCGGCCCCCGCCTGCAGGGGGCGATCCGGTTTGTGGATGAATGGCAGTTTGCCCACCGCTCCGATGCGCTGGCGGGGCTCAAGGTGGTTTATGTGCCGTACGCGCCGGTGGCCGACGACGTGGAGTTTGAAGCCCTCGCGCAGTTTGCGGAAAACGGCGGCACGCTCGTGCTCTGCGATCCGCATGCGTTTGAAACCCGCAGCGACGGGAGCCGCCGCGATCTGAGCGCCTTTTACGGCGACCCCGCGCTGGCGCAGCCGTTTTCCAAAGAAGACGGGAAACTTCGTTCCATCGCAAAGGGGAAAGGCCGGATCATCCGCTTCGGGCAACAGCCGCTGGTGGCTTCGGTGATCGCGGATCAGGAGGCGATCGCCACCTTCACCCGGTTGCAGGAGAGCGCGGGAGCCCTCCTGGGGGAAAAGGGGTGGCGGTTCCGTTTCCCGATGCCGAAAGAGAAGGCGCTCCCCCACCCTGCGGGCGTCTGCCTGAGCGGCAACGCGATTTGCTGGCGCCAGAGCCGACCCGAACCGTTCGCCGCCTCGCAGGTCAAGGGAAGCTACTGCCTGAGCCGCCCCGTCTCGGGAGAGCCGGCAGGAAAGCCGATCCCGTTCGGCGAAGGAAAGCTGACCGATCGCCTCGCCGCCGCCCTTCTCCCCAACGACGTGAGCGATGTGGAACGTTTCGCTCTCAAATGGAAAGGCGACGAACCGCTGGAGGTGACCTACCGGTTTGAACGCCCGGTGCAGGTGGAAACGCTCCGGCTCTTTTACCAGGGGGCGCTGCCGCCGGGAAGGTGCGAATTCTCCGCCGACGGCAGTTCCTGGGAGGAAGCGGAACGGTGGGAGGAAGGTTCCCCCGGTTCCCCGGAAGCGGTGCTTGCGAAAACGCTCAAAGCAGCCTCCCCCTCCCCGGTCACCTATGTCCGCCTCCGTTTTGAAAAGCGCGAAACCGGCAACGCGGGTGACTTCATCCTCGCGGAGACCGATCTTTGGGGGAAATAACTTCCGGGAATGAAAACTCCAGCCTTTCATCGCCATGCCCCGCCGGTCCCGCCCTCTCAAAAAGGGTGGACCGCGCTGGAATTGATCATCTCGCTGGTGGTCGTTGCCGTGATCACCCTCCTCGCCTTCCCGATCTATCGCAAGGCCGCCCTCTCCGCCGGGCGGACCCGGTGCGCCTCCAACCTGCGCCATGTCGGGATCGCGACGCTGCTCTATATCCGCGACCACAACCAGCAGATCGTCAGCCAGACCGGCGGCGGCAACATCAGCTTTGGCTGGACCAAGCAACTCGTCTTCAATGACTACATCCCCAAGGACAAGCCGTACCTCCTCCTCCGCTGTCCCGGGGCCAAGTACCAGCATTCCATCGCCAGGTACAACCCGGCGATGCCCGGCAGTTCGGCCTCCTGGTTCTGGGAAACCTACGGTTTGGCGATGTTCCCGATCCCGCAGGCGACCTTCACGCCGGTGGATGATCGCGGCTACAACTGCGTGCTCTATTCGGTCAGCATGGCGGCCATCCCCGACCCGGCCAACCACCTCCTGCTCGCCGACAGCAGCGGCGGGGCTCCCGACCATTGGCAGACCTTCAGCATGCAGACCAAGGCCGGGCCCAAAGCGGGCGGCACCGGCGGCGTCGGCCTGCGCCATGGCGACCGCGCCAATGCCTTTTACCTCGACGGCCATATGGAAGCCGTCGATGCCGCGCGGGCGGAAGCATCCGGCGTTCCGACCACGCGGATCTATCACGTGCCCGACCCGGAATAACCTCGCCGCCGCAGGTTTCAACCCTGCGACGTACCCCTCTTTTAGCCTTCTCTCATGATCCATCGAGCCTTGTTTGCATTGACCCTTTTTGCTGCCACGCTGGTTGCCCGGGATGCCCTTCCCCAGGCTCCCAAGGCATTTGTCGATCTTTTGAAGGTTGACCCGCAGGAGGGCCGCATCGTCACTCCGCCCGATTTCGACTTCTCCCGCCCCGGCGTCAAACTCCAGGAATGGAGGGGCGGGCGGCTGGTTTACGAGCAGGCCTACGGCGACCATGGCTGTTACCGGTTGGAGATCGACCCGCCCAAGCCGGGAGAAACGACGGGACGCCGGGAACTCCGCAGCGCCCATGCGATTTCCGTCCAACCGAACCGGCACTACCGCCTCTCCGTTCTCGTCAAGACCGACTTTGACCGCAAGGCGTCCGAGTTCAACGTCTACCTGCGTGCGATCGGCTGGTCGCGCGCCTTCACCCCGCGCCATACTCTCGGGCTTCCGGCAAAGACCGAAGGCCCCGACGGGTGGCAGCGGCTGGAGTGGACGATCACCACGGCGACCGACCCGCGCATCGTCGAAGCCAAGCCATCGCTCGAGTTTTACGTCCGCGAGGGCGACCGGCCGGTGCAGTTCCGGATCGCCGACTACACGCTGGTGGAACTCCCGCCCCGCCCGCTGGAACCGATCCCGCGCGGCGAAGGGGTCACCTTTCCCGGAAGCGCGGGCGACCTGCCGATGAAGGTCGAGTCATGCTCACGCGAGGGGGATCGCATCGTGGTCACCACCACCGGGGCGAGGTATGAGTTTCACACCCGGGAGAATACCGTGTTGGCCAGCCAGCGCATTGAGTTCCCGCGCGAACTGGCCCGGTGGCATTCGTCGCTCCCCTTTGCCAACCTGCGGATCGACCGGCAGGACGACGATGTCTGCATCCTGAGCAACGAGGTGCTGACCATCGGCATCCAGCGCGACTCGCTGGTGGTCTTCAGCCCGCAGCGTCCGCTCGAGATGACGCTGACCAACCTGCTCGGCGGAGACTTCAACCGCTACTCGCGCGGCTCTCTGTACAGTGCGGACGATTTCGGCGGGATCTCCGTTGATCCCTACACCCCTCCCGGCACCGGGCTGGAGGTGCAGTCGCAACTCCTGACCAGGGGCTTGAGCTTCGAGAAGCTGACTTCGCTGCACGCCTTGCAGGAGGCGGTTGCCGCCGGGGTGGAAGGCCGCCCGCCGTGGAGCACGGAAAAGCCGGGCGCGGCCGAGCCGGGGTGGCAGGCGCGCTGGAGCACGCGGCCGGGGGAGTTCTTCACCACCAGCGTCTTTCCGCCGAGGCCGTTTGAGTGGGAAAAGTCGTTCACGCAAGGCCGGGTGAACTTCCGGTACTTTCAGGACCCGACCCTCGACGCCCGCAAACATCCGCAGGTCTCCCATTGGCTTTTGTGGGATTTCATCCCGAAGATGTTCGGGCACAGCTATAGCAACGACTACGAACCGGGGGATGAAAAGCAGTTCCGCAGGATCGTCGCCACCGCCCGGGGCCTCGGGATCGGCATCATGCCCTACATGAGCGCCTATTTTACGCCATCGCGCGATCCGGAGGTCTACATCGAGGGCGTCCGCAGGTTCAAGGAAAAGTATGGGATCGACGGCGTCTACTCCGACGGGTTGCCGAGTGTCGACTGGATGGTCGCGTACAAGGAGATGCGGATGTTGCGCGATCTTTTTCCCTCCGGCTTCATCTCCGTGCATAACAGCATCTCCCAGTCGGGGTGGGATGTGTCGCAGCAGAAGCCGTTTCTCTACACCTACGCCACCTCCATCTCCATGGGCGAAGGGGTGGAAAGCAACAGCGGCAGCGACTGGATCTACCCCCGTTATGTGACTTCGCAGTTTCGTAAATCCAACAGCTTTGGCAAGACGCTGGGCGGCAAATGGTCGGCTCCCGACGGCTCGCCGATGTGGGGCGAAGCGAGCGACCTGGTGACGCTCGTTTACAATGGGCGCAACAACAATATCTCCCGGGAAAAGGCGGTCGAAGCGGTCTCAAACCTCGAAAAACTGTGGAAGGAAAAAGGGGGCGAGCCGTTCTTTTATGACCGTTATTACCTCCCGACTGCGCAGAAGCTGACCGGCTACCGGATCGGCCGCACCGGCATGCCGATCGCCGAACGCCACACCCGGGACGGGAAGACGATGGTGAGCTTAAGAAGCCTCTCCCCCGATGCGGTGATCCATTATACCACCGACGGGACGCGGCCCGGCCGGAATTCCGACCGTTACACCGGTTTGTTGGCGCTCGACTCCGGCGCCCCGCTCCGCGCGGTCGCCATCGCCCCGGGGCTGGAGCCGAGCGCGGTGATGACGCTGGAAAACGAACCGTAAGCTCCGCCCGCCCTCCAGCACGCTCCCGCGCCAAACGCGCGCTGGGGAGTTGCAGCGGAAGCGGAGTGGTTCTACACTCCCGTTCCGTGAAACTGCGTACCCGTGTCGTTTTATTGATCACCGCCCTGTTGATGGTGTCGGTGCTGGCGATCTCCGCCGTGCTGACGATCACCACCCGCAAGGTGATCCTCGACCAGACCGAGCACTTCGGCCTTTTTCTCGCCGGGCAGGTTTCACGGACCATGCGCGTTTTCGATGTCCTGCCAAAGGAAGTCGAGGAGGTGATCGGCGAACAGATGGTGGTCGGCGCGCAGTTGACCGCACACCTCGTCGCGATTGCCGAAGAGGCGGGCCTGTCGCATGAAGAGGTTCTGGAACGGCTCCGGACGATCGTCAAGGAAACCGGGATTGACGAGATCTGGGTGACCGATCCCTCCGGGCACGCCTATCTCGCCACGGCGGGAGTCGATTTCACCTTTCTTCCCGACCCGAAGGTTCAACCGCAGGCGAGCGCCTTCTATCCGCTGCTCAAAGGGACCAAAAAGGTGGTCGTGCAGGAGGCGATGAAGCGCGAGATCGACGATGAATACTTCAAGTATGTCGCCGTGGGAGGGGTGGACAAACCGCGGATCGTCCAGCTTGGCTACAAGGCGCGGATTCTCGACCGCCTGCGCCGGAAAGTCGGCCTGCAACGGATGCTCGACGACATTGTCTCGCTCGATAACGTGCTGACGCTCAGGATGTTGGATGCGCACGGCAACGTGCTCGCCGCTTCCGCCAAAAAGGGGACGACCGTTGGCGGGTTCAACGCCAATGAAAAGGAGTATATCCAGGCCGGGATCGCCACCGGCAAGCCGCAGAGCTTCATGGAAAGCGGCGCGCTCAACGTCGTGGTGCCGCTCCCGGCAACGGGTAACAACGAGGCGGCGATCGCGTTTGTGGAACTCGACACGCGCCACGTCCACCAACTGCTGCGGCGCAATGCCCTCTGGGCGGCTTCGACGGCGGCCTTGATCCTAGCACTCGGCACCGGGGTCTCGCTTTTCCTGGCCGCACATATTTCCCAGCCGGTCGAAGACCTGACGGATATCGCCCGGGCCGTGGAGGCCGGTGAAGAGATCTGCCTCAACGACGGGGTTTTTGAACGGATGGGCCGCCGCCACGATGAACTGGGACACCTCGCCCGGACATTTTCCCGGATGATCGCTGCTGTTTCGGAGCGCGACGAACAGCTTGAAAACCAGAATGCCCACCTCGACCAACTGGTGGCCGAGCGGACGACGGAGCTGGAGGTCACGCGCGACCGCGCCGAGGAAGCCAACCGGACCAAGAGCGCCTTTCTGGCCAACATGAGCCACGAACTGCGCACGCCGATGAACGCCATCATCGGCTACAGCGAGATGTTGATCGAAGAGGCCGAGGAGCTTTCCCCGGAGGAGATGATCGGGGATCTCAAGAAAATCCACGGCGCAGGCAAGCACCTGCTCGGCCTGATCAACGACGTGCTCGATATTTCAAAGATCGAGGCCGGGAAGATGACGATTTTCATGGAAACCTTTGACCTCGCCACTGTCGTCCGCGAGGTCGGTTCCACGGTGGCGCCGCTCCTCGCCCCCAACGAAAACACGCTGGAGATCGACTGCCCCGACGACATCGGCCCATTGCATGCCGACCTGACCAAACTGCGGCAGACGCTCTTCAACCTCCTGAGCAACGCGGCGAAATTCACCCACCACGGGAAAATCACCCTGCGGGTCAGGCGCGCCAACAAGCGGATCACTTTTTCGGTTTCGGATACCGGCATCGGCATGAAACCCGAGCAGATGGAGAAACTTTTCAAGGCGTTTACCCAGGCGGACGCCTCCACCAGCCGCAAGTACGGCGGCACCGGCCTCGGGCTCGCCATTTCGAAGCGGTTCTGCGGCATGATGGGGGGCGACCTGACGGCGGAAAGCACCTTTGGCGAGGGGTCGACCTTTACGGCATGGCTGCCGGAGCGGGTCGAAGGCGAAACCCCGGCGGTGCTCGGCCCGGTCGATACCGAAGATGAAGAACCGCTGCCGCAGCGCGGCGGGGGGCCGCTGGTGCTGGTGGTCGAAGACGACCCGATGGCACGGGAACTTCTGGAACGGGTGCTGGGGCGCGAAGGGTACGTGGTCGAAAGCGCTTCCAGCGGCAAGGAAGCGCTCCAGAAGGCGCGCCAGTTGCGGCCCAACCTGATCACGCTCGACGTCATGATGCCGAGTATGGACGGGCTGACCGTCCTCTCCCTGCTCAAGGCGGACCACGCCACGCGCAACATCCCCGTCGTGATGATCTCCATGGCCGACGACAAGAGCCTCGGCCTGAGCCTCGGGGCCGCCGATTACCTTGCCAAGCCGGTCGACCGCAACCGGTTGCTCGAAGTCCTCCAGCGGCATGTGAGCAACACCAGCGGCGGCAGGGAGGTCCTGGTGGTTGACGACCTTGCCGAAAACCGGGGGCTGCTCCGCCACATCCTCGAAAAGGAGGGGTGGCACGTGAGCGAGGCGATCCACGGCGGCGACGCGCTCGAGATCCTCAAACACCGCTCGTTCAACCTGATCCTGCTCGACCTGATGATGCCGGAGGTCGACGGGTTTGCCTTCCTGACCCGCTTCCGCGCCTCGGGCGAAAACGCCACGACGCCGGTGATCGTCGTCACGGCCAAGGATCTCACCCGCGAAGAGTGCGCGCGGCTGCGCAGCAGCCTCGTCAACGTGGTCGAACGCAACAAGCAGAGCGCCAACGCGTTCCTGGCGACGCTGAAGGCGCTCCTGAAATAGAAAGGATCTTACCGCCCGAGGTTGAGCTTGGCGTCGAGGGAGTAGCGCCCCGCGCCCGCCACCACCAGCGCGGCGTAAATCGCCATGTAGATGAACGCCATTTCGCCATGGCCTTCCGTAGGAGGGAGCTTCGCCCCATGGACAAAGACAAAGGCGGTCGCCATCGTGATCACGCCGAGCGTGGCGCTGAGCCGGGTGAACAGCCCCAGGATAAGCAGGATGGAGCCGACCACTTCGGCCAGCAGCGCAAGGACGAGGCTGACCGTATGCCCGACACCAAAGGGATCGGGGAACGAGGTGGAGAGTTCCGAAAATTTGGTCAGCTTGCCCATTCCATGAAAAAAGAACATGGAAACACCGACCCAGATACGCAAAATCAACTGCGCGGCGCTGGCATTGGCAGGTAGGAAATCGAGATTGGCGAGGCGAAGGAGTGATTTCATAAGAAAGAAAAACGACGCCGCAGCATGCCCCTTTTCCCCGCCCCTGTCATCCGTTGATTGCGTCTCTGCCCCTCCGACAGGGAAAAAGGGAGGAAACAAAAGAGGAACGCCCCGGGGGTCGCCCCCTCGGGTGTGATTAAAAGCGGTGTCAGCAAGGGAATAGCCCGGAGGGCTTACAGCGGGGCAGCCGGGGGTCGAGCGAAGCGACACCCCCGGGCTATTGGATTCCCCCGTCATCGACCCCGAACGGGGTCGCAGAAAAAGGGACCTTACCCCAAGACGATCCGCTGCGACCCTTTCAGGGTCGATTTCTCTCCCACCGGGTTCTCCGGGGGTGGCGCGCTCTCGC
>Ga0182739_1001647_pt1 | contig 22553 bp, 26 predicted proteins | sample eDN5th30CBELigBY_FD_128873 | JGI IMG/M metagenome (GOLD analysis project Ga0182739, IMG submission 128873) | Enriched backyard soil microbial communities from Emeryville, California, USA - eDNA 5th pass 30_C BE-Lig BY (version 2) (version 2) | ecosystem: Environmental > Terrestrial > Soil >...
GCGTCATCGTTCGTGAACGACGCCACATCGATCCCCGGCTGGGCCGCGATGTCGGCGGCGGTGAAGACGGGAAGATCGCTCATGTCCGTGTCTCGCGAATCTGTTGCTCCAGCAGGTCCGGCAGCTGAGGCGGTTCGAGCTCGTAGCCGGTCGCGTGCTCGGCGCGCAGTTCGGCGGCACCGAACCAGCGCCACTCGATGACGTCGGCGATCTCGGCCTCGGTCCACCCCGAGCGATCCGGTTCGAAGTGCTCGACCCGGATCGCGTACCAGGCCCAGTGACCCTCGTCATAGATGTGCCAGCGCAGATCGGGCTCGAAGTCCTCCTCGAGGAAGGGCGCCGGAACGGCCTCGAGCACCAGGCCGGTCTCCTCGTGCGCCTCGCGGACCGCCGCCGCGTCGTGGTCCTCACCGGGGTCGACTCCCCCGCCCGGGGTGATCCAGCGCGGGACGTCCCTGTTCCTGCCGTGCTGCAGGAACATCAGCACCCGGTCCTCCGGGTCGATGAGCAGCAGGCGGGATGTGGCGCGGAAGGTCACGTCGCGGTGAACCCGCTCACGTCTCCGACATAGCGGGTGTTGTCCGGCGGAATCGGGTCCACGGCGGCGCGTGCGACCTCGCCAGCGAACTCGCTGACCGTGTAGAGCTTCCCCGCCTCCTCGCGGCGGGCGTCGATGGCGCCCGGACGGGCGCGCTCGAGAAGGGTCGCCGTGATGGTGCCCTCGATCATGTCGCCGGACACCACGACGAACCCGATCCCCTTCTCGGTGAGCTCGGGCAGCCGCGCGCGCAGGGCGTCCTCCCCCGCACGCTTGCTGCGGGCCACCGGCTCGTACTCGGGCATCGTCGCCACCGTCTCGATGAAGTGGGCCTGATGACTCGTGACGAACACCACGCGGGAACCGGGCTGCAGCAACGGCAGTGCGGCGTCGAGCACATTGATCTGCGCATCGCGATTCAGCCGGAGTGCGTAATCCTCGCCCATCCCGCTCTCCATGCCGCCGGAGGCATTGAGCACGAGGATGTCGAGGCCGCCCCACTGCTCGCGCACGTTCTCGAACATGCCGGCCACCGAATCCGGCTCGGTCAGGTCGGCGCCGACCGCGATCGCCGTGCCCCCGGCGTCCTCGATTCCCTGCACGACCTTGAGGGCGCGCGCCTCTTTGTTGCGGAAGTTGATGACGACGCTCGCTCCGGCGGCGGCCAGATACCCCGCGGTGTCGGCGCCGATCCCACGGGACGAGCCGGTGATGAGGACGCGCGTGCCCTCGAGCGAGCCGGGCGGCAGCAGGGAGTCGTTCACGGTTCCCGACCTTACCCGTTCCTGATAGCGTCGCCTCATGGACGGCGACTTCCTCACCACGTGGTCCTGGGTGTTCTGGCTGGCCGTGATCCTCGTCTTCATCATCATCGAGGTGACCAGTCTGGAGTTCACCTTCCTCATGCTCGCGCTGGGCAGCCTCGGCGGTCTGGTGGCCGGCCTGATCGGCGCCGAGTGGTGGGTGCAGATCATCGTCGCCGGTGCGCTGGCGCTGGTCCTGCTGTTCTTCGTGCGGCCGCCACTGCTCCATGCGCTCCGGCGCGGCGGCGACCCCGCGCGGTCCAATGTCGAGGCGCTGATGGGGCTCACCGGCTCCGTCGTCGTCGCGTTCGACGACGGCCGCGGCCAGGTGAAGCTCGCCAACGGCGAGACCTGGACGTCGCGCCTGGCCGACGGCAGCGGCGAGATCGCGCTGTCCGAGGGCGAGAGGGTCGTCGTCACGGCGATCGACGGTGCCACCGCCGTGGTCGTACCGGCTTCAGAGAAGGGATAGCCGCGTGAACAACGCGCAAGTCTTCGGGAACGTGATCCTCGTGATCGTGCTGGTGATCATCGCGATCTTCGTGCTCACGATCCTGTTCCGCTCGATCCGCATCATCCCGCAGGCCTACGCCGGCGTCGTGGAGCGGCTCGGCAAGTACCACAAGACGCTCTCGCCGGGTCTCAACATCCTGGTGCCGTTCATCGACCGGGTGCGCCCTCTCGTCGACATGCGCGAGCAGGTCGTCTCCTTCCCGCCGCAGCCGGTGATCACCGAGGACAACCTCGTGGTCTCGATCGACACCGTCGTCTACTTCCAGGTGACCGATGCGCGCGCCGCGACGTACGAGATCGCCAACTACCTCGGTGCGGTCGAGCAGCTCACGACCACCACCCTGCGTAACGTGGTCGGTGGCCTGAACCTGGAAGAGGCGCTCACCAGCCGCGACAACATCAACGGCCAGCTGCGCATCGTGCTCGACGAGGCCACCGGCAAGTGGGGCATCCGCGTCAGCCGGGTCGAGCTCAAGGCGATCGACCCGCCCGTGTCCATCCAGGACTCGATGGAGAAGCAGATGCGCGCCGAGCGTGACCGCCGTGCGCAGATCCTCACCGCCGAGGGCACCAAGCAGGCCGCCATCCTCGAGGCCGAGGGCGCCCGGCAGGCCGAGATCCTGCGCGCCGAAGGTGACGCCAAGGCCCAGGTGCTGCGTGCACAGGGTGAGGCCGAGGCGATCCAGACCGTGTTCTCCGCCATCCACAAGGGCGACCCGGACAGCAAGCTGCTGGCGTACCAGTACCTGCAGACGCTGCCGAAGCTCGCCGACGGCGAGTCGAACAAGCTCTGGATCATCCCCAGCGAGCTCACCGAGGCGCTGAAGGGAATCGGCGAGGGCTTCTTCGCTCCGGCAAGTGGCAAGACTCCGGCGAAGTAGGGATCCGGGCGCCGGCGAGGGGTTCTTCCTCCCCGCTCCCCCGCGCGTGCTCGCGCACCGCGGGCTCGCGCTCGAGGCGCCCGAGAACACCCTTCTGGCATTCGCGAAGGCGATCGCGATCGGGGTGACGCACGTCGAGACCGATGTGCACGTCTCCGCGGACGGGGTGGCGATGATCAGCCACGATCCCGACCTGCGCCGGCTGGCCGGCCGGACCGCGAGGGTCGAGCACCTGACCTCGCACGAACTGCGCCGGGTCGATCTCGGCGACGGCCAGGCCTTCTGCTCGCTCGCCGAGGCGCTGGATGCGTTCCCGGAGACCCGGTTCAACATCGACATCAAGATCGGCGGCGCCGTCGGCTCCACGGTCGAGGCGATCCGGTCGGCGAACGCCGTGTCCCGGGTGCTCGTCGGCTCGTTCGGCCCGCGGCGGCGCATCGAGGCCGTCCGGATGCTGCCCGGCGTCGCGACGTCGGTCTCGGCTCGCGGGGCGGCCGGCGCCATCGCCGCCGCACGGGCGGGCCGTCGCGCCACGGTGCGGCGCATCCTGCGGGACGTCCAGGCGATCCAGATCCCCCCGCGCGTGCTGCGGATGGGCTCCTTCACCGCACGCACGATGGCGGCCTTCCACGACGCCGGCGTCGAGGTGCACGCCTGGACGATCAACGACGAAGCGGACATGGAGAGGCTGCTCGACCTCGGCGTCGACGGGCTCGTCACCGACCGCGCCGACCTCGCCATGCGCCTGCTCGAGCGGCGCGCTACCAAACCCTCCTGAAATGCCTGTGAAAGCCCTGGAAACCGGGCGGTGCGGGGATGGGCGACGCCACCCTGTTCGTTAGAACTGGCGTACAGCCACAGGAGGGCCACACAATGGCAGATCGCAGCCTGCGCGGAATGCGCCTCGGATCCCAGAGCCTACAGAGCGAAGAGGGAGTCGAGTTCGCCTCGCGCCGTAAGAGCGTCTATCGCACCGAGGACGGAACGACGTTCGACGTCGTGTTCGCCTCGGATGCCGAGGTACCCGAGGTCTGGTCCTCGCCGCGTACCGGGCAGGAGGGCCGCCTCGTCGCCGACGACGGCACCCTCGTTCAGACCGAGGAGGCCGAGGTGAAGGCCCCGCGAACCCACTGGGACATGCTGCTGGAACGCCGCACTCGTGCCGAGCTCGAAGAACTGCTGCAGGAGCGCCTGGAATACCTGCGTGCCCGTCGGGGCAGCGCCTCCAAGAAGAAGAGCGCCTAGCCGCGCCGCGGTGCGCGTGACTGCAGGGCCGAGAGCCCCAGCACCAGGAGCGCACCGAAGCAGACCAACCACTCGATCTGACGCCCGCCCACCACGGCGGGCGTCATCGTCGTGGAAAGCGGAACATCGTCGACCATGACGCCCGGCTCGTACCACGGCAGCCGGTGGTGCACCGACCCGTCCGGGTAGATGATCGCGCTCGTGCCGACCGTCGAGATGTTGACCACCGCTCTGCCGGTCTCGATCGCGCGGATGCGGGCGATCGCGAGCTGCTGGACGCTCTCGTCGGTCTTCCCGAAATCGGCGTTGTTGGTCTGGCCGAAGAGGACCTGCGCGCCCTGCTCGACCATCTCGGTGACCAGCTGGTCGTCGACGATGTCGAAGCAGATCGCGATTCCCGCGAGCACGCTGCGACCGCCGGTCTTCGCGCTGCCCACATCGAGCACAGCGTCGGTGGTTCCGAAGGTGTACTCGCGGCCGATGAGATCGATGAGCTCGGGGGCGAACAACCGCCAGAACGCCCGGTTGGGCACGTACTCCCCGAACGGCACCGGGTGCTTCTTGTCGTAGTAGTCGACCTGACCCTGCCCCGCATGCCACAGCGTCGAGGTGTTGAAGTAGTGGTAGACCTCCTCGCCGTCCGCGTCGACGTACCCCTGGTCGCGTGCCGTGATGATGCCGGCGACGAGCGGGGCATCGGCCGCCGCGGCGACGGCGTCGAACGCGGCCGCCGCATCCGGATAGGCCAGCGGATTGAGGTCGGAGGACCCCTCGGGCCAGACCACGACGTCGACGTCCTGGTCGTACACCGGTTCGGTGGCTCTCAGCTGCCCGGCGAGGTTGTCGCCGCGGTGCTCGGGCGGGTCGAAGTAGCCCGCCTTGGTGTCGCCCTGCACCGCACCGACGCGCAGGGTGCCCGACGGGCCGGCCCCCGGCAGCGAGACCCAGGCCGGGACGGCGACGAGCGCCAGCACGACGGCGACGGCCGCGAGCGAACGGAACACGGTGACCCCGGCTCGCGCCACCTCGATCGAGGCCGCGGCCAGGAACACCATGACGAACCCGACGCCCGAAACCCCGAGCCACGAGAACAGGTCCGCGAACGGGCTTCCCGACTGCGAGAACGCCACCCGCCCCCACGAGAAGCCGCCGTACGGCCAGACGGCGGAGATGGCCTCCCGCGCCGTCCAGAGCCCGGCGACGACCGCCGGCAGCAGCAGCATCCGCCCGGCCGGAGACGGCCAGACGAGCGGCAGGTACCGGTACGCCCAGGCGATGAGGATGCCGCCCAGGCCGCACCAGAGCGCCATCAGCACCGACAGCGCCGACCACGGGATCGGGCCGAGGAACACCGCGGCCCACTCGATGTGGGGGAAGAAGAACGCCAGGCCGAACACCAGCCCCACCAGGAACGCCGAATCGCCCTTGCGATCCTGGAGCGCCAGCAGGGCCAGGGCGATCGCGGGGAGCGCGAGCGGCCAGATGTCGGTGTCGGGGAAGGCCTTGTCGAGCACCAGACCCGCGATCGCCGATACGGCGACGGCGATGCCGAGAGGAAGCAGCGGCGGGCGGAGCATCACGCGACGCTACTGTATGCCACGATGCCGCGCCGGATGCCGTCGATCGCCTTCCGGGCGGTGCGACCGGTCTCGTCCTCGGCGACGAGCGAGATCTGGTCGAGCAGGTCGATCGCCTGCTTCATCCAGCGCACGAAGTCCCCCGCGGCGAGATCGGCCAGCCGAAGCACGTCGTCGAGCGTGGCGCCCGAGGCCCAGCGCTGCGTCGCCAGCGAGAGCCCCGGAGACAGCGGCTCGCTGGTGGGCAGCCGGTGCTCCGCCTCGAGGTCGCCGAGCGCGGCCCAGATCGCCTCGGTGGACTCCAGAGCGGCTCGGAACGCCCCCCGCGGCATGCCCCACTCCCCCGCGCCGGAGCCCTCGCGGCGCGGTTCGTAGACCAGCGCCGCGGCCATGGCGGCGAGCCCCGAGGCGTCCAGCCCCGCCCAGGTACCCCGCCGCAGACACTCGGCGACGAGCAGGTCACGCTCGCCGTAGATGCGCCGCAGAGCCCGTCCGGGTGCGGCGACGACGACACCGTCGGCTCCGGCCTCGAGATAACCCAGCTCGAGCAGCACGTCGCTCACCCGATCGAAGACCTGGGCGACGGCGCCGGTGCGTCCGCGGATCTGGCCGCTCACGGCATCCGTCTCGCGCTTGAGGCGCCACCAGCGCTCCGCCCAGCGCGCGTGCGCCTCGCGATCGCTGCAGGCGTGACACGGATGCTGCTTCAGCTGCCTGCGCAGGTCGGCGATCCGGCGCTGCCGGCGATCGCGCTCCGCCCGGGAGTCGTTCGCGGCGCGGGCGCTCTTCTTCTCGAGGTCGGCGAGTTCGCGCCGGATGCCGGCGTACTGCGCGAAGTCGCCCAGATGGCAGCGCATCGCCTCGGCATAGCCGGCTAGGGACTTCTCCTGCTCCCGCACCCGGCGGGCGAGATCGACGACGGCGCGGTCGGCCTGGAACTGGGCGAACGAGCTCTCCAGGATCTCGCGCGTGCGGTCCCGGCCGAACTGCTCGATGAGGTTCACGGCCATGTTGTAGGTCGGGCGGAAACTCGAGATCAGCGGGTAGCTGCGCCGCGAGGCCAGCGAGGCCACCGCCTGCGGGTCGAGGCCGCTCACCCACTGGATGACCGCGTGCCCCTCGACGTCGATGCCGCGGCGGCCGGCGCGCCCGGTGAGCTGGGTGTACTCCCCCGGCGTGATGGGCACCCGGGCTTCGCCGTTGAACTTCTCCAGCTTCTCCAGCACGACGGTGCGGGCCGGCATGTTCACCCCGAGCGCGAGGGTCTCGGTCGCGAAGACCGCCTTCAGCAGCTTGCGCTGGAACAGCTCCTCGACCACCTCTTTGAAGGCGGGCAGCATTCCGGCGTGGTGGGCGGCGACCCCGCGCTGCAGGCCGTCGAGCCAGTCCCAGTAACCGAGCACGCCCAGGTCGGGGTCGGGGATGCTGCGGGTGCGTTCTTCCACGATCGCCCGGATCTCGTCGCGCTCCCAGCGCTCGGTGAGACCGATTCCGGCGTTCACGACCTGACGCACGGCGCTGTCGCAGCCGACCCGGCTGAACACGAAGAAGATCGCGGGCAGCAGGTTCTTGGATTCCAGCAGCTTCACCAGGTCGGGACGGTCCATGCGGTCCCCGCCGTCCCAGGAGCGCCGCGTGCCGTCGGACCCCTTGCCGCCCGTGCCCTTGCGGTGATGCCTGCCCGGGTGCATGCCGCGGTAGGTGCCCGCCGCGCGCCCGCCGGCGGCGGCCAGTCGCGCCAGCTCCGGGTTGACGCGGTTCGTCGCCACCTGCCCCGATGAGTCGAAGAGCTCCAGCAGCTTGCTGCGCACCAGAACGTGCTGTTCCAGGGGCACGGGGCGCTCCTCCGAGACGATCACGTCGGTGTCGCCGCGCACCGCCTGCAGCCAATCGCCGAACTCCTCGGCGTTGGTGACGGTCGCGCTGAGCGACACCAGCCGGACCGCCTGCGGGAGGTGGATGATGACCTCCTCCCAGACAGCGCCGCGGAACCGGTCGGCGAGGTAGTGCACCTCGTCCATGACGACGTACGCCAGGTCGCGCAGCAGCGGCGAGTCGGCGTAGAGCATGTTGCGCAGCACCTCGGTGGTCATCACGACCACCCGCGCGCCGCTGTTGATGTTGGTGTCGCCGGTGAGCAGCCCGACGTTCGCCGCGCCGTGCTCGGCGGCGAGCTCGGCGTACTTCTGATTGCTGAGCGCCTTCATGGGCGTGGTGTAGAACACCTTGTCGCGGGTGGTCAGCATCGCCAGATGCACGGCGAACTCGGCGACGATGGTCTTGCCGGCCCCGGTCGGTGCGGCCACCAGCACGCTGCGGCCGGCCTCGAGCGAGCGACAGGCGGCGAGCTGGAAGTCGTCGAGCGCGATGTCGAGGCGCGCGCGGAAGGTCTCCAGCTGGGGGGCCGCGACGGCGGCACTGCGTCGCGAACGTGCGGCGGCGTAGCGTTCCGAGGGTGACGGGGTCTCGCTCACGCGAGCTCGGCTTCGAGGGCCTGTGCCCGGCGCTGGACCCCTCGATCGTGGACGAGGGCGACCCCGACGGCGGCGAAGTACAGCGCGATCATCGGGATCGCCAGCAGGATCATCGAGATCACATCGGCGGCGGGCGTGGCGATCGCCGTGAAGATCGTGATCGCCAGGATCGCCCAGCGCCAGCCCTTCAGGATGGTGCGCGCCTGCAGGACGCCGATGAAGTTCAGCAGCACCAGGAACACCGGCAGCACGAAGGCGATGCCGGTCGCCAGCACGAGTTTCAGCACGAAGTCCAGGTAGGTCTTGGTCTCGAAGAAGGTGGTCGAGCCCTTCGGGACGAAGCTGTACATGATCTCGACGATGTGCGGCAGCACGAACCAGCCCGCCGCCACTCCCCCGATGAACAGCGGGACCGCGCTGAAGAAGAAGCCGAAGGTGTAGCGCTTCTCGCGCCGGGTGAGACCCGGCACCAGGAAGGCGAAGATCTGATAGAGCCAGATCGGGCTCGAGATCACGATCCCGACGGCGAGAGCGATCTGGATGCGCACGTCGAAGGCGCCGGTGATCCCGGTGTAGTTGAGGGCGATCCGGGCGATCTGGTCCTCGGTCGCGCCCTGAGCCGCCGCGATGTGCGTGATCGGGTTGGTGATCTGCGGCCAGATCAGGTCGTAGAGGAACCAGCCGCCGACCGTCCCGGCGACGACCGCCAGCGCACCGCGGGTCAGGCGCTTACGGAGCTCGACGAGGTGCTGGCCGAGCGACATCCGACCCTCGGGGTCGCGGCTGCGTCTGGTGCGAGCGGCCACGACCTCAGGACTTGTCGGCGGTCTTGTCCGCAGTCGAGTCGGCCTGCCCGGCGGGCTCGTCGTCGTCCGACTTCATCTCTTTGCGGAACACCTTCATCGACTGGCCGACGCTCTTGGCCAGGGCCGGAAGCTTCGTCGCTCCGAACAGCAGGAGGACGACCGCGAGGATGAGGAGAAGGTGCGGCCAACCGAACGCGTTGCCAAACATCTGAGCCGTCCTTGGTCGAGGGGTTGTTCCCCCGATCCTACGCGAACTCGATCAGCGGTACCTGGCAGCCCCGGCGGCCGCCCACTCGGCGACGGCGGCGCGCGCACTGGGGGGCGCCACGACCGTCGCCACACCCGGCATGCTGGCGATCAGACGCTTCAGGCCGTGGAAGTGCGAGACCCGCAGCGTGGTGCGGATCCGTCCGCCCACCTCGGTCGAGGTCGCCCCGTCGGGGATGTAGTCCACCAGCAGCGGCATCGCAGCGGGGGCGACCTCGATGGTGACCTCCAGATCCTCGGGCGAGGTCTCGAACAGCCGGTCGGGCAACCGGACCTCGCCGACCCGATGTTCGATGGGCGCCTCGGTGATCACCGCGTTCGAGATGCGGTCGAGACGGAAAGTGCGCACCGCCTCGCGCAGGTGACACCAGCCGCGCAGATACCAGTCGTCGTCGAACGACTCCACCCGGAGCGGGTCGACCCGGCGGCGCTCGCGATGCCCGGCCGAGTCGAGATAGTCGAGCTCGAGCTGCACGCCGCGCGCCGCTGCATCCCTGATGAGGGCGAGCGTGGCACCCCCCGCGACCTCTTCGACCCCGACCTGCGCCGGCTGCGCGGAGGCGCCCCGGCTGAGCTTCGCGGTCAGGCGGGCGAGGGTCACGCTGCCGGCGTTCTCCGGCAGCGACGACAGGTACTGCAGCCCGGCGATCAGCGCGGTGGCCTCACGGGCCGAGAACCGCGGCGAGTCGTCGATCGCCACCAGGTTCGTCAGCACGATCTCGTCGCGTTCCTCGAAGGCATCCCAGTTGATGTCGAAGAGGTCTCCGTGCTGATACGCGTCGGTGTCGCCGGGGACGCCGCTGACCGCGATCAGCTGGACCGCATCCCGGATCTGCTGGGGGCTGACCCCGAAATGCTCGGCCGCCTGCGCGACGGTGGCGCCGTCGTGCTCCATCAGCCACGGGACCAGGGACAGCAGGAAGGCGAGCTTGTCGCGGGCCTGGAACTCAGCCATGGTCGCGCTCCGTCCGTTCCAGGCGTTCGATGACCGCGCTGCGCAGTTCGGGGGGCGACAGCACCAGCACCTCGGGTCCGAACCCCGCGAGCTCGTCGGCGAGGATCGCGCCGTCGACGTAGTGCAGCCGCAGCGTGCGCACGCTGCCGTCGGGCGCGACCGAGAGCTCCTCCGTGCCGCGGCGATTGGCGAGGCGGGTGGCGGCGTCGGTGTCGCACGAGACCTCGACCTCGGCGATGCAGCGCTCCCAGATCTCCTCGAGGTCGGCGAGGGCCAGCGCGGCCTGATCGCCGATCGGTGCGGGAGCCACGGCGCCCGCCGTCACGGCGCCGACGATGCGGCGCAGCAGGAACATCTTGCGGGTGCCGGCGACCTGGGTGCCGAACGCGGTCTCCTCCGCCGAGAGGTGCCAGCGGCCCTGGTACTGCACGAGGGCGAGCGGGACGACCTCCCGTTCGCGCGCGGCCACCTCCCCTGGCTTGAGGTACGGGAACCGGACGACGAGGTGGCGCTCGAGCGCCGTGTTCAGCGGATCGAAGGCCGCGTCGCGCAACCGCACCCGCGGGGCGTAGCCGAGCACGGGCTCCTCGGCCACGACCCCGAGAGAGCGCAGCTTGAGCAGCGCACGGCGCGACTCGCCCGAGAGCGATCCCTCGCGCCAGACCATCGCGGCCAGATTCAGCAGGGTCGTCTCGTCGCTGGTGAAGCTGATGTCGTGCGGGAGTTCGTAGGCGCCGCGCGGGATGCGGTAGCGCAGGGTCTGGTTGTTGCCGGCGTCACCCGGGGCGTCGACGGTCTCCAGCGGCACGCCGAGTTCGCGGATGTCGTCCTTGTCGCGCTCGAACTGCCGCTCGAGGTTCGCGTTGTCGCCCCCGGCCTTGTACCGCTGACGGTAGCCCTGCACGGTCGAGAGGATCTCGTTCTTGGTGAGTCCCGCCTCCGTCGCGAGCAGCGCCAGGACGAGACTGAAGAGGCGCTCCTCGACCGGGACGCGCGGACCGGAAGAGGAGGCGGCCACTACTTCTGGATACCCAGGATGTCGACGACCCAGATCATCGTGGTGTCGGCGCCGACGCCCTGGGGCGGGGTCTGATAGCCGTCGTCCCCCGGAGGGATGACGACGAGCAACTGGCTGCCCACCTTGGCCCCGGTCAGGGCCCGCACGATCCCCGGCGGGATGATGTTCTTCGCGGAGTCTTCGAGAGTGAGGGTGACCGCCTGCTGGGACTTGCCCCAGGTCGAGGCGAGCTCCGCCGGCTCACCGCCGGTGTCGCCCGGCCAGCCCCAGAGCCGCAGGTGCGCGACGACCCGCGAGTCCTCGCGGACCGTCGCACCCGAGCCGCCCTTGACGGTCTCGATGCGGGTGGTGGTCGGGCGTTCGACGGTGCCCAGCGCGATGGCGGGCGTGCCGTCGGGGGCCGTCACGACGACCGGCAGACCGTCCTGCGGCAACTGGTTGAAGCCGGTCGCGCGGTCGGCGTAGCTCGCCAGCACATCGATGACGTAGACCATCGTGGTGTCGTCCTGCTTCGACGGGTCGTCCGGCGGGAAGGCCTCGGAGTAGGTGGCGGTCAGCGCGATGCGGTCGCCCACCCGGGTGCAGGTGAGCGCCTGGCTGATCGCGTACGCGGAAAGCCCGACGGCGCTGCGGGCGGGGGTGTCGTCGCTGCCCGGCTCGCCGTAGCCGACGGCCTGCTGCAACGCACCGGTCGAGCCGTCGAACCAGCTGATCGCGTAGTCGACCTGACCGTTCTGCCCGATCTGCGCGCCGTCTCCGCGGGTGAGCACGCTCACCTCGGGGGTCTTCGCGATCAGCGGGGTCGGGAAGTCGACGTCGGGCTTGGAGCCGACGTCGCCCGTCGCCGTGACCGTCGAGGAGGTGTCGCCGTCGTGGTAGGCCGGGGTGCATCCGCCGAAGCCCGGAAGCGCGGTGCAGCCGGCCAGGGCGGCGGTGACCAGAGCGGCGGCGCCGAGCAGCGCGGGGACCCTCGCAGAGCGGGACGTGGAGCGCACGGGACTTCCTTCGTGAGAGACGGATCGCGGGCCGCTGGGGCCTGGACAACTCTACTTGCTGTTCTCGCCGTCTTCGCCCCGGGCGAGCATCCCGCGTGCCTCACGGACCACCTTGCGCACGCGTTTGTCGCTCTTCACCCGGTCGCCCACGGCGCCGGGAGTCCAGAGTTCGACGTCCTCGTCGCCGTACTCGGTCTTCGAGGCCCGCCGCGCGGGGGCCGGCAGCACCGAGCCGGGCGCCAGCAGTCGCGCGGTGAGCAGGAACGCCGTGTGGGCGACCATGCGGTGATCCGGGCGCACGGCGAGGCCCTCGACGTGCCACCCGCGCACGATCGTCTCGCTCGATTCCGGATGCGTGAACCGCCCGGTCGCGCGGATCGCCTCCGCGACGCGCGAGAGCTGCGTCACCGTCGCGACGTAGCACAGCAGCACCCCGCCCGGGGCGAGGGCGGTCGCGACGGCGTCCAGGCATTCCCAGGGCGCCAGCATGTCGAGGATCACCCGGTCGACGCTGCCCGGCTCGGTGACCAGCGGCAGTTGCTCGGCCAGATCGCCGAGGGTGATCGACCAGCCGGGCGGCAGGTCCTCGAGACCGGTGCCCGTCGCGGCGGCGACGTTGGCCCGGGCGACCTCGGCGAACTCCGCGCGCCGTTCGAAGGACAGCAGCCGCCCGTCGCCGATGGCGCGGAGCAGCCAGAGCGACAGAGCGCCCGAGCCGACCCCGGCCTCCACCACCGTCGCCCCGGGGAAGATGTCGGCCAGCGCCAGGATCTGCGCCGCGTCCTTGGGGTAGATGATGGCGGCGCCGCGCGGCATCGACATCACGAAGTCGGACAGCAGCGGCCGCAGCGCCAGGTACTCGTCGCCGTTGCTGGCCCGAACCACGCTGCCGTCCGGCAGCCCGAGCAGCGCATCGTGCTCGAGCACCCCGCGGTGGGTGTGGAACTGCTTGCCGGGCGCCAGGGTGATCGTGTTCAGACGGCCCTTCGGCCCGGTCAGCTGGATGCGGTCCCCGGCGCGGAAGGGGCCGCGCGGCGTGCGCGTCACGCCTGCGCCCCCGCCCGGCGTGCGGCGAGAACGGCCGCCAGGTCGGCCGGGGTCTTACCGTCGAGTCCTGGCCACAGGGTGTAGCTCGGGCTCTCGGGCAGCGGTACGTGCAGCGGCACCGCGATCGTCGCCATGCCCGCGGCAACCCCCGCGGCGACCCCGTACTCCGAATCCTCGATCGCGACGCTGCGGGCCGGGTCGACTCCGAGCAGTTCGGCGGCGCGCAGGTAGCACTCCGGCGCCGGCTTGCCCTCGTCGACCTGGTCGCCGGCGACGAGCGCGTCGAAACCGGGGAAGCCGAGCGCGGCCACGACCGGCTCGGCCATCCGGCGGATCGACATCGTCACGAGGGCCGTGGGCACGCCCGCATCGCGTAGCGCCGAGAGCAGTTCGCGCGCGCCGGGGCGCCAGGGCACCTCGCCGGCGATGCGCGCCATGACCCGATCGGTCAGGTGATCGATGATCTGCTGCGTGGTCATCGCGACCCCGCGGGACTGCAGGATGAGCGCCGAACCCTCCAGCGACGAGCCGACGAGCTGCAGCCCGTCGGCCGCGCTCCAGACTCCGCCGAAGGACTCCACGAGCGCCGTCTCTTCGGCGAGCCAGTACGGTTCGCTGTCGATCAGGGTGCCGTCCATGTCCCAGAAGACCGCGGCGGGAAGGGGGGCGGCGTTCACGACGGTCAAGTCTAGGCGGGGCCCCGGCGCGTGGCGGGCGGGCGCCGTATTGTGGACGGGTGAGCGACGAGATCGATGCAGGCACCTTCTCAGGGGGGTCGCTGCTCATCGTCGCGTTCGAGGGCTGGAACGACGCGGGCGAGGCCGCCAGCGGTGCCGCCCGCGCCATCCGCGATCAGCTCGATCTGAAGCCGCTCACCGACCTGGAGCCCGAGGACTACTTCGACTACCAGTTCAACCGGCCCACCGTGTCGATCGACGAGAACGGCGACCGGGTGCTCGAGTGGCCCTCCGTCACGCTGTACGGACCCGGGCCGCTGAGCATCCCGGACCCCGACGCGATGGAGGTGCACGTGCTGCTGGGCACCGAGCCCTCCCGCGGCTGGAAGACGTTCGCCGCCGAGGTGATCGATGCGATCGAGGCCGCCGACGTCACGGCGGTGGTCTTCCTCGGGGCGATGCTCGCCGATGTCCCGCACACCCGGCCGATCTCGGTGTTCGCCAGCAGTGAGAACGACGTCGTGCGCGACCGTTTCGAGCTCGAGCGCAGCACCTACGAGGGTCCGGTCGGCATCCTGTCTGTGCTGTCGGATGCGGCGGAGCGCGCCGGGATCCCCACCCTGTCGATCTGGGCCTCGGTCCCCCACTACGTGCACAACGCCCCCAGCCCGAAGGCGACCCTCGCCCTGCTGGAGCGGCTCGAGGAGTTCGTCGACCTCGACGTCGACCGCGGGTCGCTGCTGGAGGAGTCGGCCGCCTGGGAGAGCGGCATCGACGCCCTCGCCGACGACGACGAGGACATGCGCGCCTACATCGCCCAGCTCGAGCAGGCACGGGACACGGTCGACTCGCCCGAGGCGAGCGGAGAGGCGATCGCCGAGGAGTTCGAGCGCTACCTGCGCCGGCGTGACGGGCGCGACGGGAAGGCCGGAGGGCCGCGCTGAGCGTGCGCTGATCGAGGAGCCGCGCAGCGGCGTCTGCGCTGATCGAGTAGCCGCGCAGCGGCGTGTCGAGATCCGGGTCTCGATACGCGCCTTCGGCGCTACTCGACCACCGGGGTGCCTTCGGCGCTACTCGACCAGCGGGGTGCCCGGGTTCGGCTGCACGAGGCCGAGCACGAGCAGCACCATGATCACGACGCCGAGGACGATGCGGTAGATCACGAACGGCAGGAACGACCGGGTCTTGATGTAGTTCATCAGGAAGGCGATCACCGCCAGGCCCACGCCGAACGCGACGACCGTCGCGAGGACGGTCTCCGGCATCCCGTAGCCGGCCCCGCAGCCCTCGACGGCATCCGCGACCGGATCGCAGGTCAGGGCCGTGTAGGTCTCGTACAGCCCGGCCCCGAACACCGCGGGCACGGCGAGCAGGAAGGAGTACTGCGCCGCCGACGGGCGCTCGTAGCCCAGGGCGAGTCCCGCGCTCGTCGACGCTCCGGAGCGTGACACCCCCGGCACGAGAGCGAGCATCTGCGCCAGGCCGATGAGGATCCCGTCGCGATAGCTCAGGTCGGTGAGCACCTTGGTGCGCCGCCCGAGCCGGTCGGCGAGCCCCAGCAGCACTCCGAACACGATGAGCACGATCGCCACGATCCACAGCGACCGCAGCGCGGTGCGGATCGCCTCCTGGAAGAGGAAGCCGACGATCACGATCGGGACCGTGCCGACGATGATCAGCCACCCCATCCGGACATCGGGGTCGCCCTTCTGCACGCCGGTGGACCGGCGCCCGCCCCGGGAGCCGAGCGAGCGGAACCAGCGCGAGAGGATCCGCCCGATCTGGCGGCGGAAGAAGATGATGACGGCGAGCTCGGTGCCGAGCTGGGTGATGGCGGTGAAGGTCGCGCCGGGGTCGCCCCAGCCCGCCAGCTCGCCGACGATGCGCAGGTGCGCCGAGGAGGAGATGGGGAGGAACTCCGTCAGCCCCTGGACCAGGCCGAGGATGATCGCCTCGAGAAAACCCACGATCCTCTATCCAACACCATCAGGAGTGACGCAGGAGATCGCCCAGCACCCTCCTGCCGAACGCCAAGGCGGACAGCGGCACGCGTTCGTCGACGCCGTGGAACATGGCCGGGAAATCGAGGTCGGGGGTCAGCTGCAGGGGCGCGAAGCCGTAGCCGGTGATGCCGAGCTTCGCCAGCGCCTTGTTGTCGGTGCCTCCGCTCATCAGGTAGGGAAGCACCGGGGCTCCGGGGTCGGCCCGGTTCAGCGCCGCGACCATCTGGTCGACGAGGGTGCCGCCGAACGGCGCCTCGAGCCCGATGTCGTGGTGCAGCGTCTCGATCTCGATCTCGTCTCCGACGGTCTCGCGGATGCGTGCCAGCACCTCAGCCTCCTGCCCGGCGAACGGGCGCAGGTCGATGAGGGCCGAGGCGTGGTCGGGGATCACGTTGTGCTTGTATCCGGCGTCGAGCGCCGTGGGGTTCGCGGTCACGCGCAGCGTCGCCTGCAGGAAGCCGGCCGCGGTCCCGGTCGCGGCGATCACCTCGCTCGGGTCGGCATCCGCCGGCTCGCCGAGCAGGGTGCGCAGTTCGGCGAGCAGCGCCGTCGTCGTCGTGGTGAGCTGGACCGGCCAGTCGAGCTCGCCGATGGCGAGGACGGCCCGGGCCAGCTTCGTCACGGCGTTGTCACGGATGACACGCGAACCGTGCGCCGTCGTGCCGCGTGCCGTCAGCTTGATCCAGACCAGGGCCTTCTCGCCGGTCTGCAGCAGGTAGGCCCGGCGCCCCGCGACGTCGATCGAGTAGCCGCCGACCTCGCTGATCGCCTCGGTCGCCCCGGCGAACAGCTCGGGCCGGGTGTCGACGAGGTGGTGCGAGCCGTAGACCCCGCCGTTCTCCTCGTCGGCGAAGAACGCGACCACCAGATCGCGCGGAGGCTGCTCCCCCGCCCCCAGGATGTCGCCCAGCGCCGCGAGGATCATCGCGTTCATGTCCTTCATGTCGACGGCACCGCGGCCCCACAGCATGCCGTCGCGGATCTCACCGGCGAACGGGTCGACGCTCCAGTCCGCGGCGACCGCCGGCACCACGTCGAGATGCCCGTGCAGCACGAGAGCCGGGCGCGACCGGTCGGCACCCTCGACCCGGGCGACCACGCTCGTCCGGCGCGGCTCGGCATCGATCAGCTCGGGCGCGAGGCCCAGCCGGGTCAGCTCGGCGGCGACATATTCGGCAGCCTCGGTCTCGCCCTCCGAGCGCCCCATACCCCAGTTCACGGTCGGGAAGCGGATCAGATCGCGAGCGATCCGGGCGGTGTCCTCGAGCTCGTCGGCCATGTCATCCACGCTAGTGCGGTCTGGTAGTGTCTACCTTCGGCCCAGACAGATCGGGCCGGACTCGCGCGGGTGGCGGAAATGGCAGACGCGCTAGCTTGAGGTGCTAGTGCCCGAAAGGGCGTGGGGGTTCAAGTCCCCCCTCGCGCACGAGTCGAAGGGCCCCGGTTTCCCGGGGCCCTTCTGCGTTTCCGGTGAGGCCGGGTGTCAGGTGAGGTCGACGACCTCGGCCCCTGCCGCGTTGCTCTTCACCGAGTCGATGCCGTTCTGGGCGGCGGACTTCGTGGTGTAGGTCTCGGACTGGGCGATCGGCTCACCGTTCGCCGCCTTCAGAACCCAGTGGAACTGACCGTTGGTGGTCGTCTTGATCTCGAACTTGGCAGCCATGACGGCGTCCCCTCTCTCGCGCGATAGATCGGTCCTGCCACCTTATGACGGGGGCGGCATCGGACGATGGCTTCGCGCGCCGGCGGCGACTAGATGTCTGCGAGCCGCGGGGCCACCAGTTCGCCGAAGCGGCTGACATAGCCGGCCGGGTCGGCGCTCTGGGTGCGCAGCTGGATGTGCTCGATGCCGAGCGAGGCGAGCTCCTCTGCGTAGCGCAGGAAGGCATCCGGGTCGGCATTCGGGTCGGCCGCGCCACCCTGCATGGTCTTCTCGATGGTGGCGTAGTCGCGGCCCTCGGCGTCGCAGTGGGCGCGCAGGACGTCGAGCTTGTGCGCGACCTCGCTCGGGTCGGTGACGTTGAGGTTGCAGGCATCGGCGTACTTCGCGACGAGACGCAGCGTCTTGCGCTCTCCTCCGCCGCCGATCACGATCGGCGGGTGCGGGGTCTGCACCGGCGCCGGCACGTTGATGGTCTCGGCGAGGCGGTAGTGCCTCCCCTCGTACGGCCCCTCGTCCTCGCTCCACATCTGGTGCGCGATCTGCAGGGTCTCTTCCAGGCGCTCGAAGCGCTCGGCCATCGGCGGATAGGGCACTCCGAGGGCGAGGTGCTCGCGCTCGTACCAGGCGGCGCCGAGGCCCAGGAAGGATCGCCCCTCGCTCAGCACGTCGAGCGTGTTCGCGATCTTCACCAGCAGACCGGGATGCCGGTAGGTCACCCCGGTCACGACCGTGCCCAGCCGCACCTTCTCGGTCGCCGCGGCCAGGTAGCCGAGCGTCGTCCAGCCCTCGAGCATCGGGTCGTGCGCGGTCTGGAATTGCTCCATCTGGAAGAAGTGGTCCATCACCGTCAGCCAGGACGCCCCGGCGGCGTCGGCGGCACGTGCCGTGCCGGTGAGGTGGCCGGCCAGGGTGGCGGGTTCGCCGGGCAGGGTGAAATCGAGGAAGTGGAATCCGAAGCGCATGATCCTCACGTTACGCCTCGTCGGTGGAGCGTGGCACAATCGAACACATGTTCGAGAGCGCGGTGGTCGCCGAGTCGCATGAGGTCTCTCGTGCGGCGTCCATCGCCGAGCTCCAGGCCCGCATCCGGCGCATGCAGCGCAACCGCCTCGACACCCGCGAACTGCCCACCCACCCGGCCCTCGCGGGGCTGCTGCCCGGTGGCGCGCTCGCTGCGGGCAGCGCCTACGGCGTGACCGGATCGACGACGCTGGCGCTCGGGATGCTGCAGGGGCCGAGCGCGGCCGGTGCCTGGTGCGCGGTGGTCGGCATGCCCGATCTGGGCGTCGAGTCCGCCGCGGGGCTCGGCATCGATCTCGAGCGGCTCGTGCTCGTGCCGCACCCCGGCGAGCAGTGGCTGGCGGTGCTGTCGGCCCTCATCGATGTGGTGTCGGTGGTCCTGGTCCGGCCGGGCGGCACGCGGGTGTCCGAGGGGGTGGCGAACAAGCTGGCGGCCCGGCTGCGCCAGCGCGAGGCCGTTCTCGTCGCCGTCGGCGACTGGCCGGGGGCGAGCGCCCGGCTCGCCGTCGCCGACAGCAGCTGGGCGGGCCTGGGCTCGGGGTTCGGGCATCTCTCGGGCCGGCAGGTGACCGTGACCGCGACCTCGCCGGCAGGGCGTCCGGTGTCGCGGCGGCTGTGGCTGCCGGGTCACGATCAGGGACTCGGGGAGGTCGAGACGCGCGCGGGCGGGCTCGCCCGGGCCGTGTAGGCCTCTAGAACATCGGCAGATTCAGCAGTGCCTCGGTCCACTGCCCGTTCGCGTGCGCGCACAGGAACGGCGCCGTTCCCGGCATCCGGACGATGCCGACCTGCTGCCAGACGCCGTCGGCGGCCACGACCATGTCGTTGCCCTGCTCCATCCAGGCGATCATGGCGGCGCGGTCGCTCTCGCCCTGCTCCCCCGAATCCAGGCGCCATCGGTAGACGGCGATGTCCTCGTTCTTGCGGTATCCGTGGAACCGGACATGGGTGATCTGTGCAGCCATTTCATTCCCCCATCAGAAGCGCGGTAGGGCCAGAAGCCGGTCGGTCCACTGCCCGTTCACGTGAGCGCGGAGGAAGGGTGCCAGTCCCGGGATCCGGACGACGGCGACCGGGATCTGGTCGCGCCCCTCGCCGATCACGAGTTCGCCTCCCTGCTCGAGCCACTCGATCATCGTGAGCCGGTCGGTCTCGCCGCTGAGTCCGTTGTCGACGTTCCAGCGGAAGGAGATCGCGTTCTCATGCTCGACGACACGGTGGAATCTGACATGGGTGATGCGGGTTGCCATCCATGCTCCAGGGGTCGGGTCGTTGTCCCCCCTCGTGCAGACTAGCCTCGTTACCTGCCCGTTACCAAGGACAAGTTCTGTCACCTTCTGCGCGGGTCGCCGCTCGGGTGCGCGTCACCGGGGTGTCGGCGGGGTTTGACACAATCGAACATGTGTTCGAAACTGGATCGTGGACTCCGACATGATGGGAACCGGCGCGCGCCTGCTGGTGCTGTGGGTCCCGGACTGGCCGGTCCTCGTGCACGCCCGTGCCGAACGCATCCCGCACGGGGCGCCGGTGGCGCTGATCGCCCGGGGGCTCGTGCACGCCTGTTCTGCGGCGGCACGTGCCGAGGGGGTGCGCCGGGGCATGCGCCGGCGCGAGGCGCAGGCCCGCTGCCCCGGGGTGCAGATCCTGACCCACGACCCCGCTCTCGACGCCCGCGCCTTCGAACCGGTGCTCACCGCGCTGGAAGCGGTTCTGCCCGGCCTCCATCCCGTGCGTCCGGGCACCGTCGCCGTGCGCGCTCGCGGTCCGGCCCGGTTCTACGGGGGCGAGCACGCGGCCGCGCTCACGGTTCTCGGCAGGGCATCCGACCTCGATCTGCCGGAGGCGCGGGTGGGCATCGCCGACGGACTGTTCGCGGCGGAGCGTGCGGCGCGCGTTCCGGATCCGGCTCGGGTCACCATCGTGCCGCGTGGGGGGCAGGCGGCGTTCCTGGCCCCGTTGCCCATCACGCTGCTCGACGACCCCGAGCTGGTCGCGCTCCTGCCGCGACTGGGCATCCGCACCCTGGGCGGGTTCGCCGCGCTCCCCGCCGCCGATGTGATCGCGCGGTTCGGTCCCGACGGGGCGCGACTGCACAGCCTCGCCGCCGGCCACGATCCGCGTCCCGCGACCCCCCGCATCCCGCCCCGCGATCTCGATGTGCAGGTCGACTTCGAACCGGCGCTCGACCGTGCCGACCAGGTCGCGTTCGGGGTGCGGTCCGCCGCCGACGACTTCCTCGGCGGGCTGCTGGCCCAGAAGCTCGTGTGCACGGCCGTGCGCATCGAGTTCCTGACCGACGATGGCGACGAGTCCGAGCGGGTCTGGCTGCATCCGCGATCGTTCACCGCCTCCGAGGTCGTCGACAGGGTCCGGTGGCAGCTCGACGGGGCCGGGCTGCGGGCCGGGGTGACGCGGGTGCGCATCTCGCCGGATGCGGTAGATGCCGCGGGCGCTCACGAGCGCGGGTTGTGGGGCACCGGTCCCGACGAGGGCGTGCACTCGGGACTCTCACGGGTGCAGGGCATGGTCGGGCATCGCGGGGTGCTCACCGCGGCGCCCTCGGGCGGGCGGAGCCCCGGTGAGCGGCAGACTCTCGTGCCGTGGGGTGATCGCCCCCTGGTCGCCCGCGATCCGCGCCGGCCGTGGCCGGGGGCCCTGCCTCCCCCCGCTCCGGCGACCGTGTACGAGCTGCCGCGGCAGATCGCCGTCCACGATGCCCGCGGGCGGACGGTCGCCGTCGACGAGCGGGGGATGCTGAGCGCGCCCCCGGCGGTCATGGTGTCGCAGACAGGCTCCGAGCGCCGGCTGACCGCATGGGCGGGTCCCTGGCCGCTCGACGAGCGGTGGTGGGACCCCGCGGCGGCTCGCACCGCATCCCGGTTCCAGGTCGTCGACGCCCAGGGCGAGGCGTGGTTGCTGGTGCTCGACGGCGAGGGCTGGTGGGCGACGGGCCGGTATGACTGAGCCGCTACGCGGCCGGCGATCGCCGGTAGTCCGTGCCGTCGGGGTTCCGGGTGAGCAGGCCGGCATCGACGAGCGCGCGGCGCAGCGTGTTCGGGTCGGCCGTGAACGTCGTCAGCCGCCGCGTGAGCTCCTTCTCGGCCAGCACCTCGCCCGAGCCGAGCAGGCGCTCGACGAGGAAGGTCAGCAGCTCGTGCCGGTCGGCGGCGGAGCGCGGCCAGCGGTCGATCCGGCCATCGGCGCGCAGCCAGCGGTCGACCCCCTGCGGGTCGTCGCGGTCCGCGGCCAGCAGGGTGCGCAGGCGGCGCTCGTCGAGCTGCAGGGCGGGGGTCAGCATCCCGCGCTGATCGAGGATGCGGCGGGCGTCCCGTCGCTCGGCCGGGGTCAGCGGCGGGTCGGCCTCGACGATGATCTCGGCCAGCGCCCTGCGCAACCTCGGGTTCACCAGGACCGCCAGCACTCCGCGCCACTCCTCGCTCATGTCCTCAGCGTAGGCAGCCCCTGATGGGCTTCCAGAACCCGCCCATCTCGTGGAGCGACTTCGAGCGCGCGCTGAGCGACCGGCGTCGTCCGAAGGCGATGCCGCGCGGGGTCGACGGCGGTGACAGCCCCGCCTGGTCGCTGCGCCGCGGCCCCTACGTGCCGCAGGGTATCGAGCGGCCGGCGGATGCGGTGCCGTACGCCGAGTTGCACGCGCACTCCAGCTACAGCTTCCTCGACGGGGCCTCCAGCCCGGAGGAACTGCTGGAGGAGGCGGAACGTCTCGGCCTGCACGCACTCGCCGTCACCGATCACGACGGGTTCTACGGCATCGTCCGGTTCGCCGAGGCGGCCGAGACCGCGCAGGTCAAGACGGTGTTCGGCGCCGAGCTCTCGCTCGGGCTGCGCCGGCCGCAGAACGGCGAGGCCGATCCCGACGGCACCCACCTGCTGGTCCTGGCCCGCGGGCAGGAGGGCTATCACAACCTGGCCCGGGCGATCACGGAGGGTCAGCTGCGCGGCGCCGAGAAGGGCCGCCCGGTCTACGACCTCGACGAGCTGGCGCAGCACGCCGACGGGCACTGGGTGGTGCTGACCGGCTGCCGCAAGGGCGCAATCCGCCAGGCTTTA
>Ga0182739_1001648_pt1 | contig 22553 bp, 22 predicted proteins | sample eDN5th30CBELigBY_FD_128873 | JGI IMG/M metagenome (GOLD analysis project Ga0182739, IMG submission 128873) | Enriched backyard soil microbial communities from Emeryville, California, USA - eDNA 5th pass 30_C BE-Lig BY (version 2) (version 2) | ecosystem: Environmental > Terrestrial > Soil >...
CCCCGCAGCCGGAATACACTTCGCTTTCCGTGGGGCTAAGCTTAAGCCTCCTCAGCTTCGCCTCCGGGGTCTCAGACTGTCTCGCTAATCCCACTGGAGTCTACGTGTATTCCGGCTGCTCTATTTTCCCAACTAATTATATCTCCTCTTGTAAAAAGTATGCGAAAGCAGCCGCTATTTACTAGCTAAATTAGAGATTGTTCGTCTTTACAGAGTATCTATTTAGTTATGTCCCAACCTTGTGGCTTATCTGTTATACATTCATATCATCATGTTGAATTTGCGCCTTTTCAATTTGAATGGTTGTATGGTCAATGTTAAATTTTTCTTTTAAACGATCGATTGCAAGCTGGAGAATTTCTTGACTATCGCTCTTATCATCAATTAATAGATGGCAGCTTAACGTATCCAGTCCAGATGTGATAGTCCATATATGCAAGTCATGGACATCGATTACTCCTGCCATTCCTTCTAATTCTCTTTTTACATCTGCCTGGCTGATAGTACTTGGTGTTCCTTCCATTAATATATGAATCGAATTTTTTATTACTCCCCAACCGCTTTTTAAAATTAATAACGCGACTACGACAGATATAATTGGATCTGCGACATACCAATCAAAGAAGAGCATGAAGAAACCTGCTATAATTGCGCCAACAGAACCTAATGCATCCCCTAAAATGTGTAAATAGGCACTTCGTAAATTAACATTGTTCTCTACATCCCCTTTTCTCAATAATGCGATGGCACTGATCATATTGGCTAGTAGACCAATTACAGCTATAACCATCATCGTTCCACTGGCTACAGTAGGTGGTTGAGAAAATCGCTGTATTGCTTCCATGATGATAAAAAAGGCGATTATAAACAGAGTAACACCATTAAATAGAGCGGCTAAAATTTCAAAGCGATAATATCCATACGTTTTATTAGCAGATGGCGGTCTAGACGCAAACCAGATTGCTAGGAAACTTAGAAAAAGGGAACTCGCATCACTTAACATATGGCCTGCATCTGATAATAAAGCGAGGCTATTCGTAAGCAAGCCACCAAAAAACTCCAACAACATAATACCTGTCGTGATTAATAATGCTATAAGTAAACCCTTTTTATTTCCTTCTCTTATTTCTTCAAAACCATGATGATGTCCATGATGACTATGGTCGTGTCCATGAGAATGCCCCATATTATCTTCCTCCTACCACTAATTAAAATCGATATATTATTAACTTTTTCAATCGCGTTTCTCTAAATGTTGCTGTAGCTTTGCTGCCTTAATCCTGAAGTTACTGGAATTTCTATGTATATCCCAGTTTAAGAACCTCTAGAAAATAATTTTATTCCCTATATTTTGTGGCAAAAACCAAATTTTATGACTTCCTGATCGATAAAGAAAACCTCCAGCAGTGATCCCGCACTGATGGTTAATTGCACTTATCAAAAATTTACCGGAGAGTTTCTTAGCGATTCAGCTTGTTATAAAAAGGGAATGCAGATCAAACACGATATTTATTTTCTTATATGAACATATATTCATATATAAATTATATAATCAGTACAAAAAGATGTCAATGAATGCTTTAAATATTAATCATTAAACAATTTATTACGATGTTCATGCTTCAAACAGTGAATATGTACATTTTATGAACAAAATATTTGTGAAGTTGTGAACATTTTATAAACTTATCGTTTTAACCATGTTTATGGTAGATTGCTATATTATAATAAAGAAAATTAGTCCTCAGGAGGAACATTTGATATGGAAAATACACTAAAAGTTACGAATGTATTATCTGATCCAACTCGTTTCTATATTTATCAGTACATTACTAAAAGGCATCAAGATGTTACTGTTCAGGAAATTGCGGATGAATTCTCCATTCATCCAAACGTAGCTCGCTTGCATTTATCTAAATTAGAAGATGTAAGAATGCTGCACTCGGAAACAAAGAAAACGGGTAAAGGTGGTCGTCCAAGCAGATTATATCGCTTATCAGATGAAGTCATTCAATTTAGCTTTCCGTTTCGAGACTACCAATTATTAAGCAATATTTTGTTGAAAACGCTTGAAAGCCTTGGAGCAGAGGGAAGCAAAGCGCTTTATGAAACAGGAAAAACATTTGGTAAGGAAATGATGGAGCATGAGATTGCCCGTTTTACAAACAATACAGCAATATTATCTAATGAAGATAAACTGCGTTTATTACAAAATGCGAGTTTAATGACAGGACAATTACCTGCACTAGAATGGAACGACGATCAAACCTCTTTATATTTCGAAATATATAACTGCCCATTTAAAGAAGTAGCCCTAGAGCATAAGGATAAAGTTTGTACGATGCATCAATCCTTCTTTACTGGAATGTTTGAAGCATTGTTTACAGATGTTCAGTTAATTGAAAAACAAAACATTATTAGTGGCTGTGATCAATGCGCCTACAAAACCATCGTTCAATAAGAAAAAAGGAGAGAAGGGATATTGCTCCCCATTCTCTCCTTTTTCTTATTGCAGCAATTTTTAAAACCCATTTATATATGGATTATGATCCATTTCATGCTCAATTGTCGTTTTTCTACCATGACCTGACAGAACCAATGTTTCTTCTGGCAAATTCAATAACTTCTCATGAATACTATTTAGTAAAGTTCTTTGGTTTCCGCCAACTAAATCTGTCCTGCCAATACTTTCATAAAAAAGTGCATCTCCAACAAATGCCCAATTCTCTTTTTTAAAATAAAACGTAACACTACCTGGAGAATGTCCTGGTGTCTCCATCACTTGAAATGTAAAATCACCGATTGTCATGCTTGGGTTTTCATCTAAGAAATGCTCAGCAGGTCTCGCTACAATAGGATTAGGAAGTCTAAATGCTTCACTTCCATTTAATTTCGGGTTAATTAACCATTCTTCTTCTTTGCTATGTACATAAACAGGAATGCTATACTCTGTTCTAACATCTTCAACTGCGCCAATATGATCAAAATGTGCATGTGTTAAAAGAATCGCTATAGGAGATACCTCTAACTCCTGAATTATCTTAATTAACTTTTCCCCATTTGCACCAGGGTCTATCACTAAACAATCCTTATTTTCGTTCCATACTAAATAACAATTCGTTTGGATTGGCCCTAAAGGAATTTGTTTATATTCCATGAACTTTTCCTCCTATTTGCTTTCCAAATGACTTAGAACACGTTCTACTTTATCTTCCATTTTTCTAGTAATGTCACGTCTATCATCAATACGGATATTCGTACAAACACGGACAAGGCCTTTTTCAAATGGTACTTCATGCATTGCTTGAATAACTTCAAACAATATCGGTAGCTCGCCTTCAATAATTGTATTCATTGGCGTTAATTGAAATCGAATCTGGCCTTTTTCCTCATAATCCATTAGCACTTTTTGGATATCTGCTACATATGCACTTACACTTGGCGTTTGCGTTCCTACCGGTATTACTGTTACATCTACAATTGCCATATTAAGTTCCCCTTCCGCTGCAAAAATTAGTCGTCGTCTTTCATACAATCATTCATTGATCTTAGTTCATGATTATGATGGCATATTTTTATTACAACATCAACTATTGTGAATACTAGAGGAAAACAAAGGAGTGATTTCTCCTGTTTCTATATCCAGCATATTTTCTAAATAATAGCCAAAAAGACAGTACTTTCCGTCACTTGAAATTTGGATTGGCTGGTCCTCTAATTCCGTATCGGTAAATATTTTTTTACTTTCACCTGTGTTCATATCTATTTCTATAAGTTCAAAACCATCTTGATAGGTTTCAGCATTCCCATTTTCTTTCGGAACAAAAGTTATCAATTTATCCTGATAAATCGCATAGTTCGGAACTAGCCAATTAGCAAATTTGGATAGTCGTGGAACTTGAATAGTCCCATGTTTATTTAAATCTATGTCATAAAAGGAATAAACAGCTTCCTCCTCGTTCCCTGTACTTGATAGAGTAAAGAGAAATTCATTTTTCTGATCGATAAAATAAATATTAGGAAGTTCTAATTCCTTTTCTTCTGCTGTTTCTAAATCAAATATTTTCAGTGGTGCATATAAGGAAGGATTATTTTGATCCCAATCAAGATACATTACATTCTCTGTTGTTAACCATTGTGGAAACGGTGTAGAGACAGGGAAATCATTTAATACGTCTTCTTGAATATCTAATGTAAACACTTTGCTTTCCCAATCCTTAGTGAAGGTAGTAACTAATAATTCATTTTCATTATGTGGATTCCATGCAAAATCTGTTTCATAACTTTGAAACTTTCTAGAAAGGATCTCGCTACCTTTTGCATCAATTATATGCATTTCTCCTTCCTCATCAGAAAGAGCACTGTATAGTAAAAGTTTATTATTGTTTATCATCACATTCGATAATTCTGTGTCCGACTCATACAAAGGGATATGTTTCCCTGTATAGATATTATAGGTATAAATTTTATATACACCTTCTACTTTTGCCGAATAACAAATCGTATCTTTCTGTATCCAGCCATATACTTGCTCAAATTCTCCTTCAATCGGGCTTATAGGAGGAAGCATCGTGTTGTTGTTAACATTTTTGTCCTTCGCTTCATTTTCACTGGCTGAATCATTCTGTCTAGGGCTACAGCTAGACAGAATTAGTGTGAAAAAAGTGAAGAGAAGAACTATTCCTAGTGTATTTCTCTTACCTATTAGAAACATTTTTCACACCCCTATAAATACTTTTCCTGTTTTTTTCACTCTATAGAATAGTAACACAAAAAAGCCGATTTTTTTCGGCTTTTTTTAAATAGTCTTTGATATTTTGCTAAAATAAGAAATATGACTCAATTTAATGTACTTTTGCTCCAGTTCGCCTATAAAATCATATCCAAGTGCTTAAATGATACTACATATATAAGGAAGCTAAGAAAATTCCCGTTGTATCATGATAAATTTCGGCAAATTGAGAAAGAGGAAGTGGGTTTATTCCTTTTCCTAACTCGATTGTAAAACCCGGTTTTCTGAATTCTTGTATAAACCAATCTTTATACCCTGCATGACTATCAACATTTTGAATAGCCTTATATCCACTCACTCTTGAAAATTCATTAGCTAATGTCCTTGATTCTGCTGGTTCCAGTCCTTCGTAGCCCCAATAAAATTCTTTCCCTTGTGTATGTAAAGCTAATAATCGGTCAAATTGCTCCTTTTTTGCAAGTTCTGCCATCACTTGAGCCTCTGGTTCGGACAATGGAGTATCTCCTGGATAATCTCTCGGTGCTGGCCCTTTTGGTTCTTTCCTTTCCTTTTCAATTTCCCAATTTGCAGGAAACTGATTATTCAAATCGACGCCACGTATATTTGCTTTCCAGCCAGTAAAATCGATACTCCCTTCATTTATCGAGATAATTTTTTCCTTTTGTCCCTCGGGAGGTCCATTTAAAACCAAATTTACTCCATCTGGGTTAACCATTGGTACAATCGATAGATCCACAGACTGATACAAGGGCATTGTTCGAACATTGCGGAAAGTTGTTGCATTAGTTAAAGATAATAAGAAATCATTTAAAAACGTCATTATAATCGGTGTAGTGATCCATTCATTCGCATGGAAGGATGCATTTATATGAACCTTTTTCGTTCCTTTTCCAATTCTAATTTCCTCTATGTTTTGTCCTAATACACTATTACCAATTGTATGCACTGTAATGAAAGGGAAAACTTTTTTTAAATGATTGATATCTTCCTGCAAAGAAGAATAATCATATTTTTTCTTCCCATCTACAAACCTTTTAATGATGCGATTAGGAATTAAAACTTCGTCCCCTACTTTAAGATTATTGGGATTCAGTTGTTGATTTAATAATAAAAGACTATCAACCGAAATATTTCTTACACCCGCAATTTTCCACAGGGTTTCTCCTTGCTTTATTTGATGGACTTGTGATTCAAATCCAGGAATTTGGATTGTTTCAGATACTGCTAATTTATTTGGATTTACGCTAGGATTACTGTCTAAAATAAGATTTAAGGGAACCATAAAAAGCTGACTATAGTACCAAAGTGTATCCCCTGGTCTCAATTTTATCTCCATATGTTCACTCCTCTCCCTATTTATATATATGAACATTCCATCAAAACATTCATAGCGAAAATAGGCGATTAAGAAAACTTCCGGGGGGTTTTCATCATCCCCACTGATAATTAGTTGTACTTGCCAGACCTTGGCTTCCTTCGTTCTCAGCAGCTTGCATTAGGTATTACTACAATAAAAAAAGCTTTGTAACATACTAGTTATTACAAGTATGTCCCAAAGCTACAATCATCCTATTCTTTTTGATTCGTTTCTTCTATCATATCAAGCATTCCTTTTTCTTTATCATAAAAACGCAATAGGTCTCCATAAATAATACTATCAGAATACTGCAATTCTAAATCCGCCTGCTCGATATATGGCTCACATGCATTTCCATCAACCGCTTCTCCTGTTGCTCGATCATAGCATACCTCTTTTGTATATACATAATCTTCAGTGATAAAGCTACCGTCTCGCAATACAACAAATTGGTCATTGTCTTTTGAGAATAGATCAGATCCAAATTGAATATCATTTTTAGTCTCGATCCCTAACAAATGAAGTAGAGTAGGTTTAATATCCATTTGACCCGATACAGTGGAGATTGTTTTTCCTTCCATTCCTGGAATATGGATTGCAAATGGAACTCTTTGCAATTGAGTACTTACAAATGGAGTCACTTCTTCTCCTAATAACTCACTCATTGCTTTATTATGATTTTCAGAAATTCCATTATGGTCTCCATATAAAACAATAATACTATTTTCATAGAGACCTTCCTCTTTTAATCTTTCAATAAAGATTTTCAAGGCTTCATCCTGATAACGAACAGTCGGTATAAAATTATTAAGCGTTCTGCTTCCTGTTGTTAGCGGCTCAATTAATTTGTCTTCTTCGTCTAGCTCAAAAGGAAAATGATTTGTCAGCGTAATAAATTTACTATAAAAAGGCTGAGGCATTTCTTTTAAATGCGCAATAGATTGTTCAAAGAAATCAATATCCTTCAGTCCCCAACCGACAGAGTTTTCCTCATTTACATCGTAATCATTAATTTCATAAAAACGTTCATATCCTAGACTTTGATACATAATATCACGATTCCAGAAACTTTTATTATTTGCATGAAGAGATGCGGTAAAATAGCCATTCTCGCTTAAAATTTCTGGTGCTGCTTGATATTCATTTCCAGAATGAGTAAAGAAAACTGCCCCTCTGCTTAAAGGATACAATGAATTTTCTACAATAAATTCGGAGTCAGATGTTTTACCCTGTCCAGTCTGATGGTAAAAGTTCTCAAAATAAAAACTATCTTTAATAAATTCGTTCAAGAAAGGTGAAATTTCTTCCCCATTTACTTCGCGATTTACAGTAAAGCTCTGAGTAGACTCCAAGCTTACCATTATCACATTTTTTCCTTTGGCAATTCCAAACATGTCCTTATTTGGTTCAGTATAATTTGCCTGATTATAGTTAAGCATATCTGTTAATTCACTGCCATCTGCAAATGCTCTTTGTGCAGATGTCTTTGTTTGCAGAAAAATATCATATAGCTGGTAGTTGTAAGTACCAATATTCTTTACTAAAAGTTCTCGATCAAATGTTCTTGTTAACAACTGTGTTCTTTGTGTTTCTGCTAAACTCAAATTAAAAAACGCTAAGCTAATCGTAAATAAATAAAAAATACTTTGCTGAACTCTTGTGTATTTTGGAATCTTTAAAAAGGATGGTTTCTTTTTCATTATTACTGCAAGCAAAATAATATCAACAAAGAAAAGAATATCCGTAACATGAATTAACTCCCTGACACTACTCCCCAAATCGCTCATATTACTAGTTTGAAATAGAAGCGGGAGGGTTAAAAAGTCTGTATAGACGCGATAAAAAACTACATTCGCGTATAATACAAAAGAGAGAATCAAACTAGAGGTGAATATATATCTTTTTTGATTTTTCGCTGAGAAAAACATGGATATTCCCAAAATAAACAATAACGAGCTTAAAGGGTTAATAATTAAGATAAATTGTTGAACCCAATTTTCAATTTTAATATCAAAGCTAGTAATATATGCAATATTTGTTTTAATCCATAGTAAAACTGTTGCAATCGTTATAAGTGATAGCTTAGACCATTCTATTTTTTTCTTAAACAATGATGAATCCTCCTAACTATTGATCAAACAAAATCTCTAAATGATCACTTTACACATTTTACAATAATTTTATTATATAAAGCCAATCTTTATGAAATTTTAATCTATTTTTCATCTTCATGTATTATTATAATAACTTACTCTTTTTTAGACGTCCAACCAGAAGAAAAGTTTCAAAAAAATAGTACTTTTTTAAAGAAAATTTTTTCTGAATGTTCAATCTATTTTTCTCACAAAAAATCTTCTCCCTAATAGAAGAAGATTTGCGGAAATATTAGATTTAAAAAGGTATATTATATATTCCTACATAACTAGATTAATGTTTTGCAAGCCACGCAGCACCAATTACCCCTGCTGTATTCCCAAGCGTTGCCACATCAATGACTGTTGACTCTGCTACGCTTTTAAAAGAGAATTTCATGAAATTCTCCTTTACAGGATTCAACAGAACGTCACCAGCTTTTGATACACCGCCACCAATTACAATTTTCTCAGGATTTAATGTATTGGCGATGTTTGCTAATACCAACCCTAAATGAAATGCAACAAATTGCACGATTTCATTTGCTAATTCGTCGCCTCTTTTTGCTGCATCAAATACATCCTTTGCTGTAATAGCGCCTTCTTGGTCCAACACAGAATGAAGCTCACTTAATGTATGTCTTTGTGCTAATCGTTCTTTCGCTAAACGGACGATTCCAGTTGCAGAGGCAATCGTTTCTAAACAACCTGTTTTCCCACAGTTACAAAGAGCACCATTTTCAACAATAGCAGTTAGATGTCCTATTTCACCAGCAGCACCCTTTACTCCCTGTACGATATCTCCATTAACAATAACACCGCCACCTACACCAGTGCCAAGTGTTACGCAAACCAAATCTTTAGATCCTTCTCCAGCTCCCTTCCACATTTCACCTAAAGCTGCACAATTCGCATCATTATCTATGGTTACTGGCAGTCCTAAATCTGCTTCTAGTCTAGCTTTTAATGGAAAATTATCTGGCCATCCTAAATTGACCGTATTAAAAATGATTCCTGTTTCATAATCAAATGGTCCTGGTGCACCCATTCCTGCACCTAAAACATCTTCCTTTGAATGACCTAATTCTTGCAATTTAGCATCAATCGATTTTGCTATATCCGAAGTAATGTTTTTTCCTTCTTCTGAATTATCGGTAGGGATTTCCCAATGATCAATTAAATCGCCATTTAATGATAAAAAGGCAATTTTCACTGTTGTTCCGCCTAAATCAATTCCAGCTACCCATTTTTCCTGCATCCTCAATTCCCCCTATTTTTCTCATCTGTTAAATGTTGTATTTCATGATTAAGCAAGCGCATCGCAGAGTCGAATTCTTGTTCCTTTATTAATTGAGAATGATATAATTCTTTTATTTCCGATTTCATTAATTGTAAATCGCCTACTCGATCGCCTACATAAATAATTGTTCCATAACTTTTTAGAAACTGTTGTACATCATAAATTGTTTGCATGGTATCCCTCGATTTCATCCATTATTCTACCTACTGCAAAGGTTTGCATAAAGTGATAAATTAATCGTTTTCAAATTAAGTATATAGGAAACGAACTGTTTCCTCAACAGCAGATTGTTTTCCACTATTAGAATAGTTATTCCTCGTCAAAAAGATAAAAAAGGTAAATCCATTTCTCTTAAGATCAAGCCTTTATCCCAGACAATAAAACCTAACGTAAGCTGTGGTAAAGCGAGGTTTAAACTCTCCCGTAACGCTCTAATAATAGCAACTAACCATTAATGGGAGATGAAGAAAAACCTCCACTGATGGTTAGTTTTCTTTATCATATTTTTCTTTTTTATTCATATAATGAAAGAAGTGTATATAAGACAGGCTTATGCCACATTAGCATTCTTAAGATGGAGCGGTGAAAATAATGAAAAAAGATTTTATTCGTTTAACTCTATCTCTTCTCATTCTCGTTTCTATTTTCTATATTTTTCAACAAAAGCAGATTGCAAAGGAGAGTATAACTTATTTTCCAATAGATCCTACTGTGACCTTTCCAAAAGCAAATACAACGCTTACCTTTAGCAAAAAAAGATTTGATGAATACAGCATTCTTTGGGAAAGTAATTCTTCTATTAATAAGCTAGCCTATTTAAGACAAGACATGAGCTTACTGTATGCAAATGGGAAATTGATAAGCACGATGGGAGAATGGAAGCAAAATACATTAGAACTTTCTGAGAAAAAGACAGTCGTTGAAAGAGAAAGCAACTATTTACAAGCTATTACTTTTCATTATGCCGAAATACATGATGCCAGTGAAAGAATATTCAGCTCACAAAAAATTTCTGCCGATAATTTATATATTATCAACTCAAAATTTGAAAACACACCTATTTTTTTTCATCATCCAAATAACTTAGTAGAAAAGGATTGGGCCAAAACATTAGATAAAGAGGCATTTGACTATGCGGAGTACGCTTATCGTCAAGGGTTAAAGAAATTCCATATTTCAGCTGATCAATACCATACTAAACTTTTACTTACAGAATTAACACCATACAACGATGCACCTCTCCCGCATTTTTCCAAGGAACAAAGCGCCAAAATTATCGGACAATTAACAGAGGGACTTTACAAAAACTATTTCCTTGGCATTATAAAAGAAGATGGAACCATTGCAGATCCCATCGGAAGTTCTATTCCAATAATTTTAATTAGTGACAACCATCTTCTTATCTTATTTACCACAGCAGATGATGAGCCAATTGTTTTAAGGCAGCAAATATCTACTCTTTAATTTTATCCCATAAACGAAGATATTTAAGATTATTTTCGTCTAATTCTATCGCTGTTTGTATATATTCTCTTGCCTTGGTTAAATCTTCATTATAAAGACTGACTACGGCTAAATTATAATAAGCCTCATGAAATTGCGGATTCAAAGCGATTGTTTTTTGAAGATTCTCTTCTGCTTTGGCAAATTCCTTATTCTTAAGCTGAATATAAGAAAGTAAGAAATAATAGTTTTCATTATTTTTAAATTCAACTTTATTCAACACTTCTTCCGCTTGCGCGTATTTTTCATCATTTATGTAATTATTAACCAATTTAAGTGCAGATTTATCCACTCTATGTAACATAGCTGTACTCGCCGTATAGCTAATCCCAATACCTATCAGTAAAAAGGTAATAACCAAAGCGCTGAGCTGGATTTTCCAGCTTTTTTTCTTGGGAAAATGGACGATAGCAGTCGCCAAAAATCCACCTACTAAACCGCCAATATGGCCGGCATTATCGATTCCTTGAATAGTAAATCCAAAAATAAGATTAATAATGATAATAATGATAACATTCCATCCCATCACGCGAAAAAAAAGCTTTGGAAATTGCCAGGCAAAATAAAGAAGAGCCCCAAAACATCCAAAAATGGCACCACTTGCCCCAGCAGATAAAGAGGGACTTAATAAATAGCTCGCAAATACCCCACTAAACCCAGCAAATAGATAAATAAATAAGAATCGACTGTTTCCAAAAATCCGCTCAATTAATGGTCCCACATAATATAGTGCAATCGAATTCATTATTAAATGTAATATCCCAATATGTAAGAAAATCGGCGTTATTAGTCGCCACCATTCCCCATCGGCGATTAAATAGTTTACTTTTGCTCCCCAATTAATTAATGTTTCACTGTTGGTACTTCCCCCACTTCCTTCCATTAAGAAAAACATAATAATTTGAATAGCGATAAAAAGATAAGAAATAAAAGGTTTGCCAAAATGAAGCAGCTGTCTTTCTTCTTGTTCATGTTGTTTTATATGGGTAAAAACATCTTCTTTATATGTTTCAATTTGTTCGTTTCGTTCTTTCTCTGTATCAGGAATGACATTCAAGTCAGCTATAGTATGTCCAGCTAACTGCCATTCTTCGATGGACCGATCGAGAAGGACTGTTTTTATTTCTACTTTTTTATCCGCACTAATAAATGGCTTATCAATTAAATGTGCAAAGGAATCGACAGGAGGAAAAGCTGTTATATACATACTCTCCACTTTAAGAGAGCGATTGCGCAATGTACGTCTAATTCTTTCAGCATTTAATGAGGTTCTTTCCATATCTCTACTTAGCCAATTACTCCAATCCAAATCAATACGAAATAAACGAATAACGGGATACTTTATTGCACCGCTTTGCTCCTCTAGCCATATCTCTTGTTGGTCTTCTGATAGATAAATTATTTTATACTGACATTCAGTCACTAAAAAATCGACTAATCTCCAATATTTATATTGTTCTATCTCCATCTGTTCTCTCCCTACTCTCCGAACACTGTATAAACTTCTCTTTTTTCATTCTCCAGTTGCTTAAAAAAGAAACGTCGTCATTTTTAGGAAATCACCTTTTCCTTAACAATACTATAAAGGGTCTATCATTTCCTTTTTTATAATAAAATACCATTAAATTATACTCTATGCAGCTAATATATGTAGCTAGATCATGTTTTAATGTTTGCTAATAATAAAGGGAAACCGATATTTTACAGATTACCCTTTAAAGAAATTAAGAAACTATAATAGCAAAGGAAATACCCTGTGTGATCTCACAGGGTATTATGACTGAAATAAATTCGGTGTTTTAAACAGGATTTATCAACCATTCTATGCTTTTTGAAAGTTATTGATAAATAGTGTTTTGCGAACGGCCAAAAACAGAATTCATCATCATTCTTTTTATACTAGGAACACTCAATAATACTCTTACAGCATATTTACGGATCAATGGATTCCTTAATATGGTATTCATGACACGGTAACGTTTTTGAATTAAATAATATCCACCTAACGCAATTAGTAAAATGGAGAATACTCTTGACATTTTTCCATCCCTCCTAATAGTTAGTTTGGTGATAAAAATTAATTTTATCCGTTTTGATTATGTGAAAATATTCCCGTATCTTAATTCCGCAAATAGACTATGGTAAATCATTACTGAAAGAAGACAAAATACAACAAGGCTGCTAACAAACCAGAAAGAACATTCACCATATCATTATTAAATAAAGCAAACCCTTTTATCTTAACTAGGCTTTCATGACATTTCCACTTTGTTTCAAAAATCTTCCCACAAACTGGACACTTATACTCCACTTGTACAAATGCTCCTAAAATGGTATCAATAACATTCCCTAGAAATCCAAATAGAATGATGCTAACAAATCCTCCTAAATGAATGGGAAATAATACGATTGCTGTTAATGCAATAACAAACGCCCCTGCTAATGCAGCCCATGTCCCTAAAACACTGATTGCCCCTGAAGTGCCTGTTTCTGTTGGTTTCCATGTTCGAACAGAGATTGGATTTTTTTTACTTAATGAACCAATTTCAGAAGCCCATGTATCCGAATTGGCAGCTGCAAGCAAAATGGAGAAAACAGTAATCCAAATGGAGTCTTTAGTAAAATAATAAACGATACTAGCAATGGCAGCAAACCCTCCATTTGCCATAACTTGTAATGCATCGCGAGTAGATCCTTTTTGTGTTTTTTCTGCCATCGATTGTTTTGTTTTCCCTTTGTATTTTGAAAACATACTAGAAGACACAAAAAATACTCCTAGAACAATTAATCCTTTATAGCCAAACCCGATCGCAATTCCTGTACCGACGAAAAAAGCTGCAATTGCACCACTCTTAGTTAAAGATCGACGTTTGAAAGCATAATAAGAAACAAATAAAATGAAAATAGGATATATAATACTACTCATCTGTACATAATACCCCTTCATTTGTAATTATTTTTTGGACTGCTAGGTCATGGTTCTCTTTTGGGATTTCTTTCTGTAGCTGCATAGAAAAAGCTAACGATATTGTCTTTCCTTTATAATTTTGCAGAAAGCGGTCATAATATCCTCCTCCGAAACCTAGTCTATATCCTTTTGGCGAATAGGCTAGCCCTGGAACAAGGAGTAAATCAATTTGTGCTGGATCTGTTTGTTCTGTTTCTTCTACAATAGGTTCGAACAAATTACTATAAACAGATTCAAGCTGATTAAAATGCTCTAATTGGCGAAAAGTCATTTGTCTAGTTGCGGGGTCGCACTTTGGAATACTTACCTTTTTTCCTAATTGCCAAGCTGTACGAATAATTTGATAAGTATCAACTTCAGGAAATTTGGAAATGGTAATCCCGATATGATTAGCAGAAGTAAAGGAAACGTCCTTATATAATTGGAGAGCTATCTGATAAGACATATGCTCATATTGAGGCTTACTAATTTTATGTAGTTGTTTGATTATATTTGTTCGAAACTGTTTTTTTTCCTGCATCTTATGTACACACCATCCTTGCCTTCTGTTTTAAAATATGAAAAAAACAGAAGGGATATCCCCTTCTGCTTATTTTGTTTCACGGTGAACTGTAGTACGTTTTTCTCTTGAGCAATATTTTTTTAGCTCAAGACGATCTGGATTATTTCGTTTATTTTTTTTAGAAATGTAGTTACGATCACCACATTCAGTGCAAGCTAACGTAATGTTTACACGCATGTTTATTTCCCTCCAAACTATAGGTTGCTAGTTCGTGCATACGACTTTTATATGATAACATCTTTTGTTAGGAAATGCTAGTACTTGTTTTCATTAGAATATGATTCAAATCTAAAATATCTTTTTTTTCTGTGCCCGTTATCGACCAAGCACGGCTAATGCCAGTTGATTGGGGCTTAACTTCCATGTTTAAGGAAAAGATACTTACACTTGAACCTTTAGCCATTGGTTGATATTTAAGAATGCCTTTATGATTATTGTTCCAGATAAGCTCTGTGTGTACATTCCAAATAGGTTGTACCGTTCTCTGTTCGATACTCGTTGTTTCATGTTTCCCATTTACTAAATAGAGCTGGTCATCGATGGAATGATAGATGACGTTTTCCGTAGGTGATACAAATGAAAGATGTTCTTGATAAGCTTTAGTAAAGTAATTTAAGACTAGAATTTTCATTTTCTTCGTTTCAGTAGAATGATTACGCACATAAATTTCATTATATTGTATTTTGGAATGTTTGTGTATTTGCTTTACATGCACAGAAATGGAATACTCAGGTATTAATTTTTCATAACCGTTCTGAATCCAATATGTTTTGCCATCAATCCAAATTCCAGGTGTTGTCGTTAATTTTTTCATTAATAGCTTTCTTTGAACACTTTGAAAGTCTTTTTGTAAATTAGCCTCAATTTTCATTCTATCTTCACCTACTCTAATATTTTTAATTAGATATGGATTCTTTCACCTTTGCATGAACGATTAGTTCATCAAAAACTCTTCTTGTTTCTTCCCCAATTCGATTCCAACTAAAAAGGTGGCTCACTAATTTTTTGCCATTTTGACCAATCTCTTTACCTACTAATGGGTTTTCCAATAAATACTCTATATTCTCTACTAAGTTTTCTGCATTATTTGGTTCCATATATAGTCCTGTTTCTTTATCTTTAATAATTCCTTTTAAGCCACCCGTCTGGGAAACAATCGTTGGAATTGCAAATACTAATGATTCTAGGGCTACAATCCCAAATGGCTCATATGAACTCGGTATCACTACGATATTTGCATGGGCATAAAATGCATTCTTCTGTTCTTCCTGTAAATAGCCTATCAACCGGACATTTTCCGATAGTCGGTTTCTCTCAATAAATTTTTGGTACTCATCATACATTGGTCCGACTCCCGCTATAACAAAAGAAATATCCGATCTCTTCTTAAGCAATTTTCTTGCCGCTTCTAATAGCGTCCCAAAACCTTTTTCTTTAACCATTCTTCCCATAGCAAAAATAATTTTTTGGTTACTGTTCAGATAAGAGGATTCAATTGGCGCAAGTGAAATCTCTTCCATTTTTAAAGATTCTACTCCATTTGGGATAACAGAAATTTTTGCTTGTTCTACTTCAAAAACCGTCATTACTTCATTCTGCATATATTCACTGCAAACGATTAAAGAATCTGCTGCATGTATAAGCTGCCTTTCTTTTTCATGAATAAACTTCTGCATTTCCGTATAGATTCCGCCATTTCTGCCATGCTCTGTCGCATGTATTGTGGCGATTAAAGGAATTTGGAATTGATCCTTTAATGAAAGCGCGGCAGCACCTACTAACCAATCGTGTGCTTGAACTAAATCGAAAGTCATATGCTTAGCTATTTCTACTGCTTTATCCCACATTGCAAGATTTAATCCGCCAATCCAATGGATAAAATTATGTTCCATACTATGCATTGGTTTGACTCGATAAACAAATAAACCGTCCTTTTCTTCTACATCTTCTGCTCCTTTGTTCATATCTTGTGCTGTAATAAGATGAACTTCATATCCATTTTTCACTAGACTACTTGTTAATCCCACTACATGTGTTCCGAGACCACCGATTACATTTGGTGGATATTCCCATGATAAAATGAGTGCTTTTTTTCTATTTGCCGACTCCTTTTGGATTAACTTCTGATTAGTCATCTGGATTGTTGTATTTAAAATCGGGTACTCTTGTTCTCTGAAAGATAACCACTCTTTATCAATAGATCCTTTCAAATACCTACTTAACTTATTTGCTGCGTCCAGGTAGTCTGCAGCTACTTCTTTTTCCCCATTATCTTGGTAAAGTAAAGCGCTTAGCATTATCCATTCTTTTTCCAGCTGTTTCTGAATCCTTTGACTGTCCGTATTTAAAGTAGTTTGTCTCCATTGATGAATTTCTCTTTCCATAAAAGCTAAAGAGACATATGAAGAGCTTTGTTTATGCATATTTCTTTTTCTGTCACGGTTTAAGAAAGAGGCACATAAATGTACATGATCCATCCCTTGACTAAATTGCGTTAAATACGTATTAGGCGTGATATGAACCATATAGCCTTCATCACTTAAGTAACGGATCGTTTTATTAAGATCTTCCCGCACCTTTACATAGTTATCTAAGTTAATTGGTAGGGACAAGACCGACTCATTTGTATAATGATTATACGACTCAAGCAACTCCATAATTGCTTTATCCCAGGCATGTTTAGTCACATTCTCTACTTGAAAAATCTGATACAAACTTTCTTCTATCGGAAAGAAAACCACATCATGTGGGGATTCCACTGCGATTCCAACATCACTTGGTAAAGGATCGCTATGATAGATTGTTGCACTATTTAGATAACTGTATGTTAACTTCTCTTTTTTCAAATATAAGTCCAAGCCAGGTGAAAAATATCCTTCTGGAAACCAAAATCCTTTTGGACGATAATCTAAATAATCATCGATAATCGATAAACCCATTTCCATTTGCAATTGAACACCTGTACTGGTTGAAACATTTGATAAAAGGGAGAAAGAAGCGGGACTTCCAAGCAGTTCGATTCGATTTTCTTGGATGAGTTTCTTAAGTACTTTTAATAAATTTTTCTCCTTTTGAAGCCAATAAGAAAGTAATTCAACATCCCGAGCTTCTTTTTCTAAAAATTCTGTTATTTCTTCTCGAAACGACGGTAAATCCAGCATCTCCAAATATATTGGTGGTATAACAAGTTGAATGGTATAAGACGGATTATCCTTTTCAGTATGGTAAAGAAAGTTTATAAAATTTATTGTCTGTTCATAAAACTCCTTTTTAGCGTGCTTATCTTTCGAAAAATAGTTCATAAAAGGGATCTTATTGATTACAATCAATTGAAAATAAGAACCATTCATTTCTTTTTCACATCCTCTTGCTCTTCTAATTCATAATAGCTATAGGTACTTACATGCTCAATCCAATTTGGAATGGAAACATCCCCATTTTCCCATTTCAGCAACTCTTTTTCCATTATTCCAGTATGATCTTGTGAAGTTCTAGGCGTATGTAATGAATTAGACTGTAATATAGGCAAAAAGGATTGATAAACATCGAGGACGCCAATTTCAAAACAAAAACTTCTGTTTGGCACTAAGTCTTTTATTACAACCGATTCCTGTTTATTTTCAACCGGTAGCAAACGATAATTATGCGCATTGCTTCCATTATATATAATGCTCGTTATATCATTAATCTTTATTGCCAAAGAACAGCTATTGGGGTCAATATCATAATAAGTTGAAATTAGCTGCCATTTCCCTTCAGGTATTCTCCAAAATACTAATGCCGTTTCTTCACTTGTTAACCAAGCTTCCATGCCATTTTTCTTTGCTAATAAATCAATGCTTGTCCAAAAATTTTCGGTTACATAAGGATTCTTCATTTGTGATTCCTTATTAATCTTTTTCTCTTCTACTTGTTCAGTTACCTCTTGTTCTTTTACGTACTTTTTCCATTGGTATTGAACTTTACCTACAGTTGAATTTAGTTCGATGGCAATTTTCCGGAAAGAAAGTCCTTTACGTCTTAAATTTACAATTTGTTCAATCAATAGAACTAGCACCTCTTTCTAAATTTTGTTTTCTTTTCCTGTTTTATCTTTGTTGTATGTATCGCAACTTACTAGTATATGTCTACAAGATTCTTTTTAGTTCCCTATTTATACTATTATGTTACCACTGAATTGGTAATGCTACAATGAACAGATTTTGTCGGATTATGCTTTAACTTACGTACGTTTATCTAAATGGCTCAAAAAATTTTTTCAACCTTTTATCCATCTGCTTTAGTAACCCAAATTCGACATATGCTTTTAAAAAATCAAGTTTAATTACGACATATTTTTAAATGTTTCGCAAATGAATTCGAATATTGTCTCCCATTTTTTAAAGAAATTAATGGAATTTCCGACTGTCCTGTAAAAAGTACTTAGCTTTTCTTTTTGATTAAATAGGAATTATTTATGGAAAATGATAAAATATCTTTAGACTGAACAGCTTCTCTATAAAGCTTACTTTATTAAAAATAATTGAAAATGAAGAATTTATCCTGAGGTGAATTATGTTAACTGTTATGCTAGTACTAATAGGGGTTTCCTTATTGCTCCTAATTCTATCTTTTTTCCTTCGTGACCCTATTAAAGATTTGCGCGAAGAAATAGACCAACTTTCCATTCAACAAGTACAGGAAATGTATAAAATAAAAAAGAAATTAAAAGTGCTTGAAGAAGAATTAATGATTGGTGAAGAGAATTTTGCTTTTAAACCATCATCTGCGATAAAAGAATCAAAATCAGACCAAACTGAAAATAACCAACCAATTCATGCCATTATTAAAAATCAAGTTTGGACACTTGCGGCAAGTGGCGTTCCCGTTGATCAGATCGCAAATCAATCTTCCCTATCGATTACTCAAGTTCAGCAAATTATAAATGAAAGGGTCGGAAAGTAACGAGATGAAGAAACAAAATTTACGTTCGTTTGCAATCGGAATGCTCCTTTCAGCAAGTATAATTGCTAGTTTTTATCTATATCAAGATAACAACAAGCAAGAACAGAACACCCTAAACATTTCAAATGCGACTACCTATTTACAGAGAGAGGGTTTTACTGTATTAACAGAGGCTGAATACACAGATTTACAAACAAAATTAGAGGAAAGCACCCAAAATCAAACAAAACCAAATGCGGGAGCTAATAAAGAGGAGCAAGAAGAACCTAAAGAGGAAAAAAAGGAGACATATTCCTACACGCTTAAAATTACCAGTGGTATGAGTATTTCTACGATCGCCGAGTTATTATTTAACGAAAACATTGTAAAAGACCAAGAAGAATTTGAAACATATTTAATTGATAATGACTACCATACAAAAATTCAAGTTGGCAGCTTCCGCTTAACTAGTGACATGAGCTACAAAAAAATTGCCGAGACACTTACGGAATAAATAATACATCATAAGAGTGAAACTTCCATCAGTGGGGGTTTTCCTTCTGATGGTTTGTTAAACCAATCGGACCTTTACAGACAATTGATCTTCCACCTATCTTCCTCTTATTCTCATAAGCTTGAGGGGGAGTCTTACTGTCCGTTAAGAGTGAAATAAAAATCCCCTTACAAAAAGGGGATTTAGACTGGAAACAAACTTAAGTTAAAGGTTTGTCTCCAGTTTTTTATATTGGCGTTTTAATCATTTTTAAAATTTTGCCATTTACCAATCATATTGTCTACCTTTTACTAAATAAAAGATATTTTCAGCAATATTAGTAGTGTGGTCTGCTGCTCTTTCTAAGTAGCGACATACAAACGTCAGCTGTGAGATTTGATGCAAATATTCAGGTTTATTTTTACTGATTTCGAATAACTCAATAAACGCTTGTTTGTTCAAACCATCTACTTCATCATCCATCTCAGCAATTTTCCGTGCTAACTTTGTATCTTCCTTATTATATGCATCTAGCGATAAACGCAGCATTTCATTTGTAATTTCCAGCATCTTTTTTACGTGAACCATCGGTTTTACTAATTCTTGATTGCCTATTCTTATAGTAGCTTTTGCAATATTTACGGCAAAATCGGCGATTCTTTCAATATCTGTTGCAATCTTTATTCCAACAATAATCCGTCTCAGATCAATCGCTACAGGGGCCTGTTTCGCAATTAGAAGTATAGCAAAATCATTTATTTCTTCATACAATCTATCTGCCTCTGCATCATCATCAATAATTTCTAATGCCATTTCTATGTTTTGTGTTTCAAGTGCTTCTAAAGATCTTTGTAAAGCTTGAATAGAAAATTCTCCAAGCTCTGTTAATTTTCCTTGTAGTTCCTTAAGACCTGCTTCAAATTTCTCTCTAACTGGCATGGTATAAGTCTCCTTTTTGGGATTTCAGCTATAATAATTATCCAAATCTACCTGTAATATAATCTTCTGTTCTTTTATCTTTTGGGTTAGAGAATATTTTATCTGTTACATCAAACTCTACTACTTCTCCATTTAAGAAGAAAGCTGTTTTATCAGAGATACGTGCCGCTTGCTGCATATTATGTGTAACAATAATAATGCTGTAATTTTCCTTTAATTCTTGAACAAGTTCCTCTACTTTTAAAGTCGAAATCGGATCGAGAGCAGATGTTGGTTCATCCATTAGAATCACATCTGGTTCAATAGCTAGGCAGCGAGCGATACAAAGGCGCTGCTGTTGTCCACCAGAAAGTCCATATGCATTTTGGTTTAATCTATCTTTTACTTCATCCCAAATTGCCGCACCTCTTAAACTTTTCTCTACTATTTCATTTAAAATTTTCTTATCGCGAATACCATGAATTTTCGGTCCATATGCAACATTTTCATAAATTGACTTTGGAAATGGGTTTGGTTTTTGAAAGACCATTCCTACTTTTGTTCTTAATTCTTCCACCCCGTAATCTTTGTCAAAAATATTACGGCCGCGATAGTTAATTTCGCCTGCTGTTTTCACTCCAGGCACTAATTCGATCATACGATTTAATGTTTTTATATAAGTTGATTTCCCACAGCCTGACGGACCAATTATAGATGTTACCTCATTTTCCATAATATCTAAATCAATATTTTTCAATGCATGATTATCCCCATACCATAGATTAAGCTGATTTGTTTTATAAACAGAATTTTTTGTGTTAACATCAGTTGTACTTTCTACTGCTTTTTTCACTTTGTCTACAAAAACTGTGCTCATTTGAAGTTCCCCCTGTACGTTTAATAACGTTTTTGAAATTTATTTCTGATAAATACTGCAATAGAATTCATTAAAATTAATAACACTAATAGAACGATAATCCCTGCGGCTGCAAGATTCTGGAATTCTTCCTGTGGTCTTCCTGTCCAGTTATATATTTGCATCGGCAATACAGTGAACATATCAAAGACTGTTCTAGGCAAGAATGCTAGGAATAAAGGTAGCCCTAATACTACTAAAGGGGCCGTTTCCCCGATTGCACGTGATAGTGCTAGTATTCCTCCCGTTAAAATACCAGGAATAGCTGCAGGCATTACTACTCTTACAATCGTCTGCCATTTTGTTGCTCCCATCCCCAATGATGCTTCTCTCAATTCATTTGGCACCGCACGAATTGCTTCTTGTGCTGCTACAATAATGATTGGTAGAACTAACAAACTCATTGTTAATCCAGCTGCTAGGACACTTGTTCCAAGTGATAATGCACGAACAAACAAAGTTAATCCAAGTAAACCAAAGACAATGGATGGTACTCCAGCAAGGTTTGATATATTGATTTGGATGAAATTTGTAAACTTATTTTTACTTGCATATTCTTCAAGATAAATAGCTGTACCAACTCCAACAAGTAGAGCAACTGGTGCAACTACCCCCATTAGCCATACTGTTCCTATTAATGCAGTATATACTCCAGCATTTTCTGGTTTTCGAGAAGGTAAGCTTGTTAAAAACTGAAAATCTAAATAGCCAATTCCTTGAGTCAATAC
>Ga0182739_1001649_pt1 | contig 22551 bp, 27 predicted proteins | sample eDN5th30CBELigBY_FD_128873 | JGI IMG/M metagenome (GOLD analysis project Ga0182739, IMG submission 128873) | Enriched backyard soil microbial communities from Emeryville, California, USA - eDNA 5th pass 30_C BE-Lig BY (version 2) (version 2) | ecosystem: Environmental > Terrestrial > Soil >...
CATCAGCACCGCTTCACGCTTGAATTCGGCAGTAAAACTACGACGACTCTTCGACATTCAATGCTCTCCTCACAAGTGATGATACGCTCTTTTCCGAGCGCCCACCATTCGTGGGAAAGTCCACTTCGAGCAAAACGGCGATCTCTGCCAAGACCCTGAGATGACGTTCCTCGTCAATGACTCGGGCGTCTATCCCATGACATTCCAGCAGGCACTTCCGCCTGTCTATCAGGAAGCGATGAGAGTCGAAGACGAAGGAGTCCGGTTCGCACCCAAACTGCAACGAGACCTGACCATCTTCGCCAACTCATGGTTGAAGAACATCGAGTCTCAGCAGTTCTGAGTTCCCCCTCACCACCACGCCCCTTCACTGCGAAGGGGCTTCTTTCGTTCTAGGAGATCAACAATGTTGAAGTTCAATTGTCCTCATTGCCATGCCGCTCTGAAAGTGCCTGACAGCAAGGTAGGCATCGAGCAACCTTGCCCGTCATGCAGAGAGATCGTGAAAGCTCCCATACCATTTGGAATGGAATCGCTGGATGACTTCCTTCAGTCCTGCCAGCAGGAGCATCAGCAGTTCTTGGGGCAACCGAGGGAAGTTGAGGTTGTTCCAGTGGAGCCAGTCGAAGAGACAATCTCAACTGAAAGCAAGTTGCTCAAAGGTCTGAGGGAGTTCGGCTGGTGGGTTTCCATCATCGTCGTGGCTTTGGTGATTCACACAGCGATCATGCAAGTCTACATCAAGTTCACAATCAAACGAGAACTCAACGATGCCGCTCAGGATGTGCAGGATCAACTCAACAGCATTTTCCAATGAGGTAAAGAATGAACAACCGCATCAAACTCTATCTCAGTGATATCTGTCTTGGAGTGTGGAAGCACCGCCAAGATGCAATCGACGATTTGCCTCATGTCTCGCTGACGGAATGGAGAAAGATCATCGTGAGAGAAGTCTGGTCTCAGCACGAGATCAACTGAGAGTAGAACCAATGACCGGCATCAAGGATTCGATGCCGGTTTTTTTATTGGCAAAAAACTCGGACAACATTTCAATCACAACTTCTTGTTGTCTCGTCTGGCACTCCCAAATCGTTAATACTCTCCATCCGTTCCTCTTCAATTCGTTAACGTGTTCCTGATCTCGTGAAACGTTTCCCATCAGCTTTCTTCGCCAAAAATCTCGATTGCTTGTGGGCATCGTTGCTCTCTTACAGCCGGGATGCTGATGCCAAAAGCAACCATTCACGAAGACTACGGAATTGTACTTTCGGAACACCAGATCAGGGATTCCCGGCAATGCCTTTGAGTGTAGTCGGAACCGAAGCCCCAATCGATGAGCAGTGTGCCGGACGATCAGTTCTGGTTTTGTGTTCTTTGAGCGAACCCGACTCATTACACGGCTTCGCTCTTCTTGTGTGAACACATCCATCACGTCGGTCCTTCAAGGAAAATCTGCTGCCTCCAAGCGACCAGCATGAACATCGTCGTGACACTTGCTGCACAGCACCATCAGATTCTCAACCGTATTGGCACCTTTGTCAGCGTGACCAATGATGTGATGTAATTCAAGAATCCGAGGGTCTTCCGGCGTCCAGTCGTCCATGCTCCATCGGCAGTTGGGATTTCGGCAAGTGTTGTTGTCTCTCTGATAGACTTCCCTTTGCACATCGACTTTGATGCGTCTGTCATGTGGCTCAGCCACACGATCCTTCGAGAGAAGAATATACTCGCCGGTTCGCAAATCTGGACGACCCGTGAATTGAGTCGCAATAGGAAAACCCTCTTCCGTCCGAAGTTCACGGACTCGTCGAGCAAACTCTTTCTTGCCTTTTGCAACGTATGAAAGCTCTTCGGTCGTAACGACTCGATTCAGGTTCTCTTGAAAAAATGTCAGCAATCGAGATTTTGCGCCACCACCGCTTCTGCGAATTCGATTGGCAACAAGCCATCGGCGAGCCGAATCTTGGTCAATGTCATCTGCGACCAATAGATATTCATCAGGTTTGAGACTAACGCCACTATCCTCATCAGGAGAGGCTCCGGTCACAATCCGATAACCTTGCTCCACACGCAATTCCCTGATTCTTCTTGGATAATCGGAGATGCCTGAAACGATCTGTAACTCAACTCCACTGATGACAATCCCAACATGCCGTTGGAGGTAGACTCGAATTCTCTCTCTCGATGCACTCTTACTCAGACCCTCTTCAACGGCAACACTGACGCCAAGACACCTCGCATCGAAATGCACATCCGCAAGACGAAGCACTTTCTCTCGTAGTGAAAGTCCGGCATATTCAATGTCAAACCGTCGAAGTTTCTCGTCGATTTGCTCAACCAATGCCTTGACGGACAATACTTTGACACGTTTAGCCACGACTTATCCAACTTCCTCGGGTATTGGATTACAAATTCGGCTGATGTTCGCTCGTGTAGGCTTACGGCTCACCGATGCTTTTTCAGACTCAAGGTGTTGCATCACATGCTTTGCAACTGCTTCCGCAAAAACGGGAGGTACGGCATTACCGATTTGAATGGCAACACGAATCTTCGTTCCTGACCACTTGAATGAGTCAGGAAATGTTTGTAGTCGTGCTGCCTCCCAATGAGTAATCGGGCGATGTTCGCTCGGATGAAGGTATCTTCCTTTTTCCGGCTTGTAAAACTCACATCTCACAGTGCAGCGAGCAGGGCCATCCCAGTCGAGCCGTCCAAACAAGTCGGTTCCGCCACTTTGTTTTCTAATCCAACATGCGGGAGTTAATTCTGGAGCGGCTCGTTGCAAGTCAAATCGATTCCCTCCCGGTGGAATCAATCGGTAACGCTTCCGAGAAATTTCTGTAGGGTTGCGAGCGATATGGAGATCAGGTCCGGTCGCTGGACTTCTATTCAGGTCTTGATGAGTGGGCTTTGCTGGAATACCAGAAAAGGCATCTCTAACCGTCATCACTCGGTTTGCGGGTGAGGGAAGTTTGATCGGACCTAGTTTGGAACCAATGATGATTGCTCTTCGTCGATTTTGTGGCACTCCAAAATTGGCTGCATTCAGGATTCCATAACTATCATCGTTCAGATGAAAACCCAGTTGACGGGCCGATTTGATGATGTCTTCGCCTTCTGGTGATTTCAGGATGTTCGGAACGTTTTCCAAAACGAAAACTTTACAGTCCGACTCCTCAACAACTCGCATGTAGTATCGCCACATTTCTCGTCTCGGATCGGAAACACGGTTTCCAGTGAGATTCGAAAATCCTTGACACGGAGGTCCACCAATCACAACATCAGCGGAAAGGTTCAATCCTCGATTGCAGACGTTTACGATGTCATCTGAAACCACATGATTGCCGAAGTTGAGTGAATATGTCTTTGCGAAATCAGGTTCACACTCAACTGCCAGAACAGGAATGAATCCAGCATTGCTGAAACCTAATGTCATTCCGCCTGCCCCAGCAAACAGGTCAATTACTTTGTAAGGGCGTGCCATGAGAGTTCCATCTTGGTTGGCATTCTTCCTTTGGACGAGCGGAGCATATCGAAACATTCCGGCTCGTGCGAGAAGACGCATTTGCACGTTTGGTGGACTGTTGAATAGTATCACGTCCGATGAATGAGGCAATCAACATCCCAAGTCTTCCAGAATCGCCCCAGAATCCCCCTGATCCGGTTCCGTGGCATTTGGATCATCCGGCCAGATCGTGTGATTCTGGACAAGATTTGGTAATCATGAGAACTCGTGTTACCTCCCAATGGTTTCCAATTATTGGGCGAAAAGGGGTGGAATATGACTTCTCAACATCCGAATGTCTGTTTTGGAAGGGGTAATTGTCTGTTTTGGCGTCAAATCAAAAATTTTTGATGAATCATATTTTGACGCGAACCATTGGTGTAAAAGTGGCTTAGATCAAACCACAAGAACACGGGCCTCTCTCCCATCGGTTCCAATTTTGGAAATTCCCCAAATCTAGACCAGTTTGGTCTAGAACGCAAAGAAGCCGGTCGCAGTCCAAGTTGACCTTTTCGGACAGGCGTTCAGTTTAAAGCAGCGGGGGACAGCATGATCAAGCGGGATTCCGGTTGGCCATTGACAATGCGCCGTACCTTCAGAAGAACGGAGGATTCGTTCTGCAGGTCTCGCAAGATCTCGGTCAGTTCTTGTGGCGAACCCACCGGGCGCCGGGCCACTTCTTCGATCACGTCATAAAGTTGCAGCCCCTCATCGGCAACCATAGTTCCTGGCATGGTTCCCGGGAGAAAGCTGACAAGAACTCCTCGCTGGTTGCCTGCATAACCGGCCTGGATCGCGACTCCCGAACTGATTGGCAGGACCGACAGAGCGCCTTGGGAAGAGGGGGGCGCAGAGGGCTGACTGGTCGGTTGTGCAGGATCACGGCGCGGGCCGGGAGCCGGGGAGGTGGGAGCCCGTTTTTCAGCCTCCGGCTTTTCCGAAAGGATGACGGTTAAGGAAGACTGTTTGCCCGCCCGCAGAACGATCACCCGCACCTGCTTATGAACCGGGGTGACACTCACTTTGTTAATCAGATCGCGGTAATCCTTGACCTCCAGACCATCGAAATTCACGATGATATCATCGGCTCGAATGCCGGCCTGGGCTGCGGGGGTGTTCACCATCACCTTGGTGACGTGGGCTCCCAGTTGGCGGTCCAGACCATAGCGCCGGGCAGATTCAAAGCTAAAATTTTCGTCCAGCTGCACTCCCAGATATCCTCGTCGTACCTGACCATAATCCAACAGTTGCATGACGACAAACTTCACCAGATTGCTGGGGATGCTGAAGCCGATGCCCTCATTTCCGCCCCCTTGTGAAGCAATTGCGGTATTGATCCCGATGACCCGGCCATCCAGATCGATGAGCGGACCTCCACTATTGCCGGGATTGATGGCAGCATCTGTCTGCAGAAAATCCTGGTTAATCACATTGCGACCGGGAAGTTCCAGCGATCGTCTCCCTTTCGCGCTGATAATGCCCAGCGTGACTGATTCAGTGAGCCCAAACGGGCTTCCCATCGCCAGAACAAAATGGCCGATGTCCAGGTTGTCGCTGTCGCCGAATTGTGCGGTTTGAATCTCGACTTCCGGAACGCGCAGCACCGCCAGATCCGTATCGGAATCTTCGAGTTTTTCCGTCGGCTTCAGGACTCGACCATCGTTGAGATGAATGTCGATCTGATTCAGGCCGGCACCTTCAACCACATGCCGATTCGTGATCACGAACAGCTCTTTGGTCTGTGGATTACGCATGATGACACCGGAACCAGTCTCTTCCACATCTCCGGATTTTCCTGGGTGAATACTTTCGATGTTCACGACCGAAGGCATCGTCCGCGCTGTCACGCTGGCCAGATTGCGGCCAGCCTGACGCAGAACGTCCATCTGGTCATCGGAGGAATAACGGATCGCCGGCAGTTCCGCACTCTGTGCCAGAATCGCATGTCCGGACGCGATCCAGACCAATCCGGCAAACAACCCGAAGATGAAGGCAGATGGGAACGGTGAACGCATCCAAAATCTTCCTGTGTCGAAGCTGTCCCGGATTCAGCCCAAGAGAACTTGATGATATGCGTCGAGATACCCCGGAGGGCAGTTTGAACAGGTTGGTTCGTCCAGACGCATCCGGTGAGTGCATTCATGGCACACATCCGTTTGACGTTCCACCAGATTCCTCATTCTGCTTCCAGGTGCAGATCTCGCATTGTTAATTCCCGTTCCGAATCGCGGGACTGAAACTCCCAGGCGGATTCCCAATTCGGTTCCACTTCACCCTGTTCGCGACGGTCCTCATAGGCACGCTGACAGGTAATGCAGCATGCAGTGTGAGGAAGTGCCTGCAATCGGGCAACGGGAATTCTAGTTCCGCAGCCCTCGCATTTCCCATAGGTCCCATTACGAATGGCTTCGATCGCCTTTTCAATGCGGGTCAGTTCACGACTTTCCAGCGAAACAAGCTGAGATTCCAGCTCTTTTTCCGCATCATAAAAGGCCATGTCGCCAGTATCTCCTCCCGCGCTTTCCTGAAAATCCGTTCGAGGCAGAGAAAGCTTCTCCCGCAACTTGTCTCGTTGGGTGGTTAACCGTTTGTGAAGTCGGAGCAATGCATCTTCTCTGGCCATGATCGTCCCCCTTTGACAACGGACCGCTGAAGTCAGTCAGTCCGGAGAATTCTGCTTATTCTTATTTCAGCCCGCCCGTCACGGCTGCGGACAGAACCGTGAAAGGACAGGATGATCGAAACGTCAGAATTTTACGCCGCAGAGATTTTTTATGAGGCCAAAACTCTTCTATATTTATAAGTTATTAATCATGAAAGGGTTACAGAGATGCCAAAATGCAAAAATATCCAAAAATTGACAATTTACGGCATTTTCAGGAATGGAGGGCTCAAATTACTGAGTCTTGATGAGATCGACGCGGTAGAGTTCAGGCGCCAGATTTTGCCGAAGCCTCAGCAAGGTCGGCTTTTTCCCGAGGACCGCAACAATTGGTGCGATCACGAAACTCAGGGGACTCCATACCGGGATCTTGTCAGAGCAATTTCATTTCTGCATGGCGATCAAGTCCGACACGGAAAGCCTCTCGCCAAAATGCCATCCCCTCAGTAATGCATCATGCAGCAATGCCCCGCGAAGGCATCAGGAACCAAAATGGCTATTCTGATTCTGATTCTGTTCAATCTGCTGGGCCGTGACATTTCTTTGAGGGATGGGGTTCGGAGAAGGTGACTGGGGTGCAGAAAAAGAATTGGTCACCGGTGAGGTCCGCGGAGTCGGAGCTTCTCTTCCGGAGAAGGTACGATGGCCGGCCGGCAGCACTTGTGAATCGTCATGGACTGGCAGGTTTTCCGAGGGCTCCGGAGTTTCGGATTGTTGCTGCCGAACATGTGCCAGCCAGTTTTGAGCAGCCACCAGTTCGGGTTTCTTACTCACCGCCAAAGCAAAATGCCGTTCTGCATCCTGCAAATTTCCTTGTTGCTGAAGAATAAGCCCCACATTGTAATGGGCTTCAGCATCCCCCACTGTTCGAATAAAGTGAGGCAAGGCAGCATCCACTTTTCCGGTATGGACCAGTGCAACTGCTAAAGCATACCGGGCCTGAGTCTCATCCGGTTCTGCCAGCATGGCCTTGGTCAAAGCTTCCCGGGCTTCCTCCCACCGTTCCTGCGAAGCATAAAATTGCCCTAGACTGTAGTGGGCACGTGACGAAGTCGGAACGACTTTGACGGCCTTCTTGTATCCCTGTTCCGCCTGATCCAGATGGCCCATTTCCTGATCCAGCCGCGCCAGTCCGATCAGGGCTTCCACTTCTTTGGGTTGCAACTCCACGGCTTCAGCATAGCTCTTGCGAGCCTCTGCCAGTTGTCCCGTCTCTTCCATCAACCGACCGTATGCCACTTTCAGACGGGCGGGATTCTTGGGATCACTGGGAGCAGCAGGCACTTTTTCTTCATAAGAGGCCTGGTGCACTTTCGGCTTGGTGAGAGATTTCCAGGCGGACGATGGAGAAGGGGGCGTAATGGTAATACATCCGCTTCCCAACATGAGAATGACGCATCCAGCAATCAAAGCCGTTGTCTGCCGGGCCGGATGTTTCACTGACAGTCTCCTGAGTCCATTCATTGTGCATCCCGAACAACCATGTGCCTGCTTGCCGTATGCCTGTCTGCGATGCGCCGGCCTGCCATGTACCTGTCCGCAGAAGTGTTGCCCGAATCGGTTCAAAATCAAAATTCATGGAACCCATTGAGCAGCGAGTTGAAAGAGACACAGACAGAAATGTCTGTGCCACCAAATTCTTCCGAATCCTTGAATCGCGGACCGGACATTTCTCTGCACGGAACTTCAATGTCTTTCAACAGGCTGTTTAGAAAGCGAACAAAATCTTTCGGACAAGGAAAAACTTCTTTCCACGAACACGTCCGCTGCATATTTTGTCAGAGTTTCTTAATGGGAAACTTGCGGTCCCCCCAGGCATTCCTGAAACGCTTCGAAGACAATCTTCTCGCTCAGATGCGGCTTCTCTCCCCTAAATCGACAAATTGCCTCGATCACATCCATTAAATCACGAGGATCGCTCGCTTTCGGGGGACTTTCTGCAACGTATTGCGTCGACAACAGCCGCGAAACGATCCAGTCATCATATTTCATGTTCCGTTCGTCGCAGACATGCCGGAAAATCTCGCGATATTGTTGTTCGCTGGGAGAACCAATTTCCAATTTATGGCGAATTCGCCTGAGAAACGAAGCATCGACCAGATCCTCCGGATGGAGATTCGTCGAAAAAATCGTCAACTGTTCAAAGGGAACCGTAAATTTCTTGCCAGTATTCAATGTCAATGAATCGGTTCGTTCTTCCAGCGGCAGAATCCACCGGTTCAGTAGTTGTGGCGCGGGAACAAGTTGCCGTCCAAAGTCGTCCAGCAGAAAGACCCCCCCGTTGGCTTTCAAATGCAGGGGAGCAGTGTAGAAGCCGCTGGCGGCATGAAACTGTAAGTCCAGCATTTCCAGGCTGAGTTCACCTCCGGAAATCACGACCGGTCGGCGAACCGGCCGCCAACGCAAATCCAGCTCTCCCGCTTCTGGGGATTCTTCCACCAACTGCTTGAGTTGATCGATATTCTGTGGTGGCACCTGCGCCGGGCGATGAACATTCGGATCAAATACCGAGATGATCTGATTATCGACCGTGAACGCATAGGGGACATAGATTGTCCCGCCACTTTCATTCAACCACCGTCCCAGCCCCTTGGCAATTACAGTTTTTCCGTTCCCGGGAGGCCCATACAGAAAGATGGATTGCCCGCTGCAGACCGCTGGTCCCAGTCTCTGTAGCAGTTCCGGATCAAGGACGAGATGATGCAAGGCCGACTGCAATTGTTGCCAGTTGAGCGGCAGGTTTTTGATTGCCTGCACTCGGCATTGCCGCGTGTACTGGTCAAGCGAAACCGGGGCTGGTCCCACATAGCGGCAGATCTCAAATGCGTCTCGCGCTCGACTGCGGCCCATTTCGGTCAACAAATACCGATAACTTAACGGGCCGACCACCTCTGCCGAGGTCACTTCGACCGCTCGTTCCGCTTTCAAAAAACTCAACGCTTCCGCCAGCACACTGAAGGGTAAACGAATCTGCCGGCTGATTTCAAATCCGGTCAGCGTCCCGTTCAGATACATCAACTTCAGAATCAGATTCGTCAGTTGGACCAGACCGATTCCCGCAGCCTCCAGACTGTCTGGCGCCTGCGGCGGTTCAACTTGAAACTCCCTGGACTCCTGAACTTGAAGATTTTCGGTCGCCTCGAAAGAAATAGCTTTGGTCTGATCTTCCGGATGGATGGCCTCACACAGATCCCGGACCTGCTGCACAATCCGCTCATAGACATCAGCGGGCAGATCGACAGCCTCAGGAACCGAGGTCAGGCCATTGCCAGGCACTGAGCCTGCATTGTCCGGATGTGAAGAGAAGGGGCCGTAGGACATTGGGGGTAGAGTTAGGAGTTAGGAGTTAAGAGAGAGGGGTTAGGAGCGTCATTGTGTGTTATTTCCGCTGCCGGTCTCTCCTGCTGTCTTGGAAAGGATGGGCGGCGGCATATTTTCCTGGGCACTGGTAAAGATACTCTGCACCTCGGCAGCGGGTCGGCCCACGGGCTGGGTCGTTCTCATCGCGATCTGAATACCAGGATTTGCTCCCGCCAGTTGAGCGATTTCACGTTGCACATTGGCAGTGCGCAGGCTGTTCTTTTCCGGGTCGCGGGAAAGGGCAATGCTCACTTGCTGATGTTCCGCGGGAACGCTGGAGACAATCCAGTGCAGATGCACGCGGCCGGAACTGTTCAGTTCGTTCGTGACCGGATCGAAGTGATAGTCATGGAGTGTCGTCTGCTCCAGCCAGCCGTTTGAGACCTGAGTATTCACAAAAGCCGCGACTGCTTCACGATCCTGGCAAAGATAAGGATGTGGCCAGTAATGGGCGTGATGATACTTATGTATGAAAGTCTGCGACGGCCCCACCGGCCGTGGTTGCGGAGGCCATATTTTGCCGAATTTATAGACCTGCCGCCCTCCCGGCGGGTCGTTGGCGTGCATTTCGTAATACTCTTTTGATCCCCAGTGTGGTCCACCTTTACTGGAGAAGAATGGCCAGTCCGCACGAGTCGTGGGTGTCGCTGCCAGGATCGCCAGCAGACTGCCAATGATCGTCCATCGAGACATTCAGACAACTCCCTTGGAACAACTCTGACAAACAATGGACATCCCCATTGATGGCACGCCCCTGGATTGTTATCGGCAACCGGTTGTGCCGATCGTAACGACAATTCACAACCAGTCGTCAATCACCCTGCCAGAACGGGTTTCCAACAACAAAAAATCCCGCTGGCGCGCCGGCACCAACGGGATTCGAAAACACAGGGATGGAAATGCCGCTTCAGGCAGCGCGCCGTAGCGGCAGCACCGTCCGGCCCTCGATCTCTGCAAAGACCTGTTGCAGACCCTCGACCACCCGAATTTGGCGCTCTTCGCCCAGTTCGGCATAAATCGGCAGGGCAATGGTTTCCTGGGCAGCTTTTTCGGCTTCTGGCAACTGGCCGGCCCGGTACTGCAGATTCGAGAAGCATTCTTGCAGATGCAGCGGTCGCGGATAGTAAATCGCACAACCGATGCCTTGTTTTCTCAGCCCCGCCAGAACTTCATCCCGCAGGCCATCTTTCACACGTACGACATATTGATTGTAGACGTGATGCCGGGCGAAGAGTTCGCTGGGAAGTTCCAGACGCTCTGTGAGCCCATGTTCAGAAAACAGCTTCTGGTAACGACTTGCATTTTCACGACGCCCTTTCGACCAGTCATTCAGATGTCGTAATTTCACGGAAAGAACAGCGGCTTGCAGGGCATCCAGGCGGCTGTTCAGTCCGACTTCCAGATGATTGTATCCACCAAAGTCTCCATGAACACGAAGGCGTTTGAGTCGATTGGCCAGGTCACGATCATCCGTGGTGATCATTCCGCCGTCGCCCGCTCCACCCAGATTTTTGGTCGGGAAGAAACTGAAGCAACCCATCGTTCCCAGAACCCCTGCCTGTCGGCCGTTGTATCCGGCTCCAATGGCTTGTGCAGCATCTTCAACTACTGGCAGATGATGACGTACCGCAATGCGCCAGATGGGGTCCATGTCGGCTGTCTGGCCATACAGATGAACCGGCAAGATGGCCCGGGTGCGGCTGGTGATGGCCGCTTCCACAGCTTCCGGACACAGGTTGTAGCTGACCGGATCAATATCCACGAATACGGGACGAGCCCCAGCACGGACAATGCAACTGGCAGTGGCAAAGAAACTGTAAGGGGTGGTGATGACTTCATCGCCCGGCCCGATCCCCAGGGCCATCAAAGACAAGAGCAGGGCATCTGTTCCCGAAGCACACCCAATGGCATGCCGGGCATCGATATACTGGGCAATCTCTGCCTCAAAGTTCTCAACTTCTTCACCCAGCACGAAGGTCTGCCGCTCAAAAACGCGATGGACGGCTTCCTGAATTTCGGGGCGAAGAGTGTGGTACTGTTCCACCAGATCGATCAACGGGACCGGTGCCGGCCCCACAGGGACATTGCCAGCATGGGATTCATGTGGGCGAGACAGTGAAAGAATTTTCGACATCAGCGACTCCATTCGCTAGCTTTCGTCATCCCGCGATCTGTGCGGGCGGGGGGGACAGTAAGGCCGATTTCCGTCTCTGTCAAGATGTGGCATCAGGACGTGAAATGTGCTGCCTCATAATCGGCATTCTCAGCCTGTCCAGATGATTTCAATTCGACTAAAGTTCGCGCTTCCCGGGATTGGGCAGAGTCTGCGACGCCTCTCACCAACGGAAACTTGTTTTTGGACGCCCCATGACAAAGCCCATCTACAAAAAGGCTTACATGCCGAGAATTGCGTTTTTTGAAGACCGGACAGCTTCTCAATTCACTCCACTGGCGCTCCTGCGCCCGGTTTTCGAACTCCTCTGCGGACATTTCTCAAATCGGGAACGTTGCTGCTCCCGATTACGAGACGCAGACTGGGGAGCAGTCGTCCGGCCGGAGCTTGTGGAAGTTTATGCGGAAGAACATCCACAAGCGATTGTCAACCAGGATGACTGGTTACAGCAGAGGCCAATCCTGCTGGTGAATGGACGCTGCCTGATCGAACCGGGACAGTTGCTCGAACTGCAGCCCAACACGTCTGCCTGGATTGGGGAGACGCTGGCGGCCATTTATCTCTCGTCGACGAAAGCCGTGACCACAGATGCCATCTTGCAAGGGAAGGCACTTCTGGAACTGGCGAAAGAGACCTCTTCGGTCGAGATCGACGGGACAGTTCTGTCTTACCCCTGGGACTTGATCTCGGAAAATTCCCGGTGGTTGTGTCACGATTTCAATCAACGTCCAAAACCTGCGGAAATCACGGCACTCGATTCCCGGGTCGCTGTCCTGGGGCCTGCGGACCAGGTTTTCATTGATGCAACTGCCCGGCTGGACCCGTTTATTGTCATCGATGTCACGTCCGGTCCGGTCTGGATCGATCGAGATGCCAGAATTCAAGCCTTTACCAGAATTGAAGGACCTGCGTATATCGGTCCTCAAACAGAATTATTCCGGGCGAATGTCCGGGCCGGTTGCAGCTTCGGTCCTGTCTGTCGTCTGGGGGGCGAAATTGAAGAAAGTATCGTTCACGGATACGCCAACAAATACCATGATGGATTTCTGGGACATAGTTATGTTTGTCCCTGGGTGAATCTGGGTGCCCTGACAACCAATAGCGACCTGAAAAACGATTATTCCAATGTCAGTGTGCCATTGGCGGGTGAGAGCATTAAATCCGGCTCGCGCAAAGTGGGCTGTTTCTTGGGAGACCACACAAAAACCGCACTCGGCAGCCTGTTCAACACCGGATCGTCCATTGGTGTCATGAGCCTGGTTCTGCCTGCCGGAGAACTGCTGCCCAAACACATTCCCAGTTTCACACGTTTCTGGCATGGAAATATCGAGCCGCTCCCCAATGGAATTCAGTCCAGTTTGGAGACCGCACGAGTGGCAATGTCCCGGCGCAATCAGACTTTAACCCCCGCCATGGAACGACTGCTGCAGCATCTGCATGCCCAGACCGAAAACGAACGGCAAAAAGCCATTTCGCGCACCAGATTTACAAAAACGCTCTGATTGTTTCCTGATTATTCCAGAATGTCTGAAGGATGCGGTTCCCGCTCCACCAGGGGAATCACCTGTGGTTGATAAATCGTTGTATAGCCTTCCGCAGTGCGGTGAATTTCCCAGCTCTCTTTTGTCTCCCAGCGTTCAATCAGCATGTACACGCGGGGATCACTCTGAGAATGGCAGACATCATATAACCGGCAACCCGGCTCGCGGCGAGACAGTTGGCCACATCGGCGGAGCAATTCCCCCACGTTCTGGATGTCAGACTCGTTTTTGACCGTCAGAATCACATTCGTGGCAAATACAGACACAGCATTCTCCCGGAATGGTATGAGAATTCTTCGACGCCTATGATAATCACCCGCGTGATCCGCGATGGCCGCACTGCGATGCAGGAAGATGCGACAACCATTCAGGACGTCATGGCGGCAAGTATAACAGGGCGACAGACAGGTTTCAGTGGGAGGCACGGGCGGGCGGTGTCTGGGCAGAAAATCCGGGACCGGGCGGGATAATGTGAAAATTTCAACATCGAAGATCACGAGAACATGATGTCGCAGGAATTGCTCAGAAAGCTGGACTCTCGACAGGCTGTCATCGGGGTCATTGGTCTGGGATATGTCGGTCTACCGCTTCTGGATGCCTTCATTAATGCTGAATTTCGCACGATCGGATTTGATGTTGATGATCGCAAGGTCGAGCAACTCAATGCCGGCAACAGCTACATCAAACACGTCTCCTCCCAACGTGTGGCAGAATGGCGGGAATCCGGTCAGTTTGAAGCCACAGCCGATCAAAGTCGCCTGAATGAGCCGGATGCAATTGTGATCTGCGTGCCGACTCCGTTGAATGAGAGCCGCGATCCCGACATGTCCTTCATCATCGGGACTGGAGAAAGCATCGTCTCCCGGCTTCGTCGCGGGCAACTGGTTGTCCTGGAAAGCACGACCTATCCCACGACAACCCGCGAGGTGCTGCTGCCGATTCTGGAAAAATCAGGACTGAAAGCGGGACAGGACTTCTTTCTGGCATACAGTCCGGAACGAGAAGACCCGGGCAATCCGGTTTATTCTGCCGCCAAAATTCCCAAAGTTGTAGGAGGATTGGATGAAGTCAGCCTGCAACTGGCCTGTGCCTTGTATCGACCGGCAGTGGTACAGGTCGTCCCTGTGCGTTCCGCGGAAGTCGCAGAAGCGACCAAGATTCTGGAAAACACGTACCGTGCTGTGAATATCGCATTGGTCAACGAACTGAAAATACTCTTTGACAGAATGCACATCGATATCTGGGAAGTGATTGAAGCGGCCAAAACGAAGCCGTTTGGTTTTCAGCCGTTCTATCCGGGGCCCGGACTGGGAGGGCACTGCATTCCCATCGATCCCTTTTACTTGACCTGGCTGGCTCGTAAGCAGGGGCTCTCAACACGCTTTATCGAGTTGGCTGGAGAAGTGAATTCGAAGATGCCGGAATACGTGATCCACCGGTTGTCCGAGTTTCTGAATGATGCGACCAAGCCGATGCGGGGAAGCAAAATCTGCCTGCTGGGGTTGGCCTACAAGAAAGATGTCGACGACTCTCGGGAAAGTCCGTCATTCACCTTATTGGAGTTGCTGTTAGAGCGTGGCGCGGACCTGAGCTATAACGATCCCTATATCCCAGTCTTCCCGAAAAAACGGCACTTCAGCCATCTGCCTGAACTACGAAGCCAATCTCTGACTCCAGAGTTTCTGGCGTCTCAGGACTGCGTGCTGATCGCGACGGATCATTCTGCTTATGACTATGACTTCATTGTGGAACACTCACAACTGGTGCTTGATACCCGCAATGCCACGCGCGGAGTGACGAAAGGAATTGAAAAGATTCGCCGGGCCTGAGAACCTCTTCCTTTCATCAGGTGAAACACTTTCGACGCGGGCACATGATCGACCAAACTGGTCTAGAGCAAGTTGCTCTCGACTGTGCCCGCGGGAAAGGTATTTTGATTGATGAAAAGCTGAATACCGCGAGGCAGAACCCGGACACTGCGGCGTTAATGCGCTCTAGATCACGCCCCCGTGTGTCCGGTAAGGAGTGGCCACGTCCGGCATGTCCAGAAACCAGGCACGTTCCCAGATTTCGGGAATTTGACGATAGTTTTCTGACTGATAGATCATTTGCCGGACCCGTTCATCAGGAGATGCGCTCCAGATAGGGATGACACATCCGGATTGAGCCGTCAGGGTGGCCGTCGTCGCAAGCAGCAGGAACAGTTTCCGCATGAGTCTCCTCCATGAGCCCGCAGTCGCATCCTGCGACTCGGGACAGTCGACAGCTTCGTCCCGCAATGAGACGAATGCTACCAGCCTGACAGGTTTTCCTGATCGACAAAGACACCACGACTTCCATGCACACCAATGCAATTGGTGGCATCTGGCCGTTATGTCCGGATCGAATGTGATTGAATGAACGATTTCGAGATATGATCAGACCACAAACGTGGTCACTCTGGACGTTGCTCCTCCGCAGGACGCGGTGCATACGTTGATGGCATCGGAGGGATAGGTGTGGTCACGGAATGGGCCGCAAAGCCGTCTGTCGAAGCAGCCTCTTCCAAGGGAGTCTTGACATCCGCAGCCTGCTGCAACTGCAAGACCCGCTCTTCCATTTCCTTACCTGGCTTAAAGGTCACAACAAATTTTTCCGGGACATCCACACGCTCACCAGAGCGCGGATTACGGGCTTTCCGGGCGGCCCGCTTCTTCACCTCAAAGACACCGAAGTTGCGAAGTTCGATACGTGCCTCTGAAACCAAAGTGTCAATAATGGCTTCAAACGTCTTCTGGACGATTTCTTTCGTCTTGAGTTGAGTGAGACCGCATTCTTCTGAGATCGTCTTAACGATTTCTTTTTTGGTCACGTCTGGCCACTCCCGGCTGTTCCTGGCGTTCAAAATTGTTGCAGACTGCCAAACGCAGTCTGCACTCAACTGTAAATGCAACAGCAACTTACTGTCAAGTAGCCGGAGTACTCCAGAATTCCGCTTCCATTTGCTTTCGCGGTGAAGTGGAAACTCAAACTCTTTATCGACATCCTTACGATCTGAGAATGAGTGCAATCCGAAAAAATCCGCAAACTTTCTCTAAGCCTCACATTCACCCAATCACAAGGAACTGAAAAAATAATTGTATCCCATTGTACAAAAAGGATTTAAAAATAGTTCAGTGCTCTTGCGTAAGGCTTCAAAGTAGAGTGAATCTTGTGCAACATTCCCGAATGCTTGTGTCTCTTTGCTGTCCATTTCCACTCCAACGAAGTGTTCAAGGGGTATCATGGACTGCATTCCCGCAAATTTCTCCTAGAGCGTTTTTGTAAATCTTGTATCGCACCTGCCTCGCGGCATTCAGTCTTTCATCAAGTGAAGCCTTTTCGACGCGGGCACATGATAGACCAAACTGGTCTCGTGCTTCGTCAATTTTAAAAAATCGTGTAGGACTTCACGCAAAGTCCGACAACGGAGGACGTTTCGCGATCACGTACCCTAAATTCAAGCCCTGACAGGGCACTACCTTAACAAAAACTAAAATTTGATCTTTACGGGTTGAGGAACGCGCGTTCCGAAAACTTGAAAAGCGGACTCCGGAACAGAACCCTTTGACATTTCAATTCCTTTCACATCACCAGGAGGTGGTCACAATGTCTTATCATCATCTGATTCAGGAATACATCTCGGGCTTGCAGCAACTGCAGGCCGCGGTGGCCGGGATGACCGAAGAACAACTGCATGCTGTCCCGATTCCCGGGAAATGGTCGACATTACAAGTCGTCTGTCACATCGCCGATTTCGAACCGATCTATGCCGATCGCATGAAACGGGTCATCGCCGAAGAGGAAGCTCAATTGTTGTCCGGAGATCCGGATCTCTTTGCCGCCCGCCTGGCTTATGATGTGCGGGATGTCCGGGAAGAATTGGCAGTCATTTCGTCGGTACGACATCAGATGGCTCGCATTCTGGCCGCACAGACAGACTCCGTTTTCCAACGAGCTGGCCGGCACTCTGTGGACGGTCTCCTGACTCTGGAAACGCTGTTGAAGCGGATCACTGGCCACCTTCCACATCATGTCCGCCATATTCTGGAGAAGAGAGCGGCATTGGGGTTGAAGTAATGCGAATTTCAGAAATCCGGGTGATTCATGCTCGGATTCCACTAAAAAAACGGGTCCAGCATGCATCACACTCTCGGTTCGAAAATGATACGCTGCTGATTTGTTGCCGTATGGATGATGGCAGTTGCGGCTGGGGGGAAGGACTGCCACGACACTACGTGACTGGTGAGACCATCCAGACCGCCTGGCAACATCTGCAGGATTTTGACTTCCGCTCGCTGGGGCAAAAGTTCGATGACCTGATCACATTACAGCAACTGGCTGCTGAGATTGCGTTCCCGCGGCCACAAGAAACACGGGCTTGCTTTGGTCATGCCGCCAGGTGTGCTCTGGAACTGTCGATTCTGGATGCCGGGTGCCGCAGCCTGCAAATTCCCTTGTCCACATTCATCCAGAACTTACCCGCAACCCAGGAACTGAAGCAGAATGCGGATGTTGTTTATTATAGTGCTGTCCTGACCGCCGCCAGTCGATGGAAGACACGATTGCGCAGCTGGCTGTATCGCTACTATGGGTTTCGTCAATGCAAAGTGAAAGTGGGAGTTCCCGGTACGGACGACTTGCGGCTGCTCATGCTGATTCACAACATCCTCGGCTCCCGAGTTGGATTGCGGATCGATGTCAATGAAGCCTGGCCGCCGCAAGATGTCACTCGCCAGCTACAGAATCTCTCGTCCGTCCCCTTGCAGAGTGTGGAACAGCCGGTTCCACATGCACATGTCGGAGTTTTGAAAAAGTTGCGACCGGAGATTTCCATTCCGATCATGCTGGATGAATCATTATGCTCGCTGGAAGATGCCGATCGCGCGATTGGTGAGGAGCTCTGCGATGCTTTTAATTTGAGGCTTTCCAAGTGCGGCGGAATTCTGACCACAATTGAACTGGCCCGGCAGGCCCGGCAGGCGGGACTGACATTTCAATTGGGATGCCAGGTGGGAGAAACGGGCATCCTGTCCGCCGCAGGCCGCCACTTTGCAACCTCCATTCACGGACTCACTGCCGTCGAGGGAAGTTTTGATCGTCTGCTTGTGGAAGAGCCATTGACCCGGGAAGACCTCACTTTTCAACGGGAAGGGCAGGGGAGCCGATTGCCCGGAAATGGACTCGGCATCACGATTGATGACACAGCAGTCCAGAGAGTGACCATGCGGAGTCATTCCGTCAGCCTGAGCTGACAAAAAACATTGATGCCAGACCAGTTTGGTCTATCATGTGCCCGCGTCGAAAGGGTTTCACCTGATGAAAGACTGAATGCCGCGAGGCAAGTCCGCCACAAGATTTACAAAAACGCTCTAGACCAGTTTGGTCTCTCATGTGCCCGCGTCGAAAGTGTTACAGGTCTTAACGCAAAATCCGACAATGGAGGACGTTTTCTCGCACACGTCTCCCCAAATTCAAGCCCTGGCAGGGCATTCGGTTGTTTTCAACACGTTGCGATGGCCGCCGCTATTCTGAAGATTTGGCAGCATTCTGCTGGATGACCAGGCGGTTGAGGACTTGCGTCACTCCAGCAGCCCGGGCTGCAACCCGCTCGAATTGTGATCCCTCTTTCTGATCCAGGATTTTGACGACTCCGGTCAGGCAGATCCCATCTTCCAGCCGGTGGACCTGCAGCGATGAAAAATGAACATGCGGCATTTTGAGCAAGGCCCGTTGTGCGAGATATTCTTTCTCATGAGGCATGCCTGGTATTTTTCCGTAAATACCGCTTTCGCATTTGCCCGGGACAAGATCGTCGATGGCAGAGGAGGTGGCCTCTTCGGGCAACTCGTTTTGAAGTGAACGTGCCATTTTCGATTCCTTTCGACCAATCAAGAGGAGATTGATGAACAGATGAGTCAGCAAGATGGGAATGAATGTCACGACAGTCAGAGGACTGACGAATCTAATGCAGAATGGAACTCCCATCAGTTGCAGTCTATCTATGAAAACGGAGTTCCCAAGCGTCATTTCACGATTTCCGGAATTTTCTCGAAGATCGCTCAAGTTTGGGCGTTTGTTTTCGAAAGACTGGGAATTTACTGCAAATCGACATCTCCCAATTCCTGCATGCTTCCTGCTTTGACGTGGTGTAATGCCGCCCCATGTACGGGAACGGAGTTCAAATCGTCTCTAAACAGTCGCAAAACAATTGCAGGAATGTCGCAAAACAATTGCGTGAATACAGTGCAGTCTGGTCCAGAGCGAATTGCAATTCCCCTGGTGAAAATTACAATCGCAGTAAAATTCCTTCCTAATTTCAGCAGGAGACGAGTCTTGGATGGAGATCCCGGCAAAGTCGCAATCATCATTGGTGTCCTATTTCTGCTGCTGGTGGGATTGGTATTTATCTTTCTGTTCGGCAAGTACTTCAATTTGTGGTTGCGAGGTCTGGCAACGCGGGCGAATATCAGTCCGCTCACCTTAGTGGGAATGTCTCTGCAAAAAATCAATCCCGCACTGATCGTGGAAGCAAAAATCACCGCAGTGCAGGCTGGGATCACAGATATCCCGACGAATTCGCTTTCTTCGCATCATCTTGCGGGAGGAAATGTGACCCGGGTCGTGCGGGCCTTGATCGCGGCCCATCGCGCGAGCATTGCTCTGGACTGGGACACCGCAGCAGCCATCGATCTGGCTGGACGTGATGTGCTGGAAGCGGTCCGGACCAGCGTGGACCCCAAAGTGATTGATTGTCCGGACACACGGAATGGTCGGACCACGCTGGATGGGGTGGCGAAAGACGGGATTCAATTGAAAGCCCGGGCCCGGGTGACGGTCCGGACGAATTTGAGCCAACTCATTGGCGGGGCGACCGAAGACACGGTGATCGCCCGCGTCGGCGAGGGGATCGTTTCCGCGATTGGATCTTCGGACACTCATAAAGTTGTGCTGGCAAATCCAGCCCTGATTGCCCAGGCGGTCCTTCGCAAGAGTCTGGATTCACAAACTGCTTATGAAATTGTGTCTATCGATATTGCGGATATTGACGTGGGAGATAATGTCGGAGCACGATTGCAGGCAGACCAGGCGGAAGCGGATATGCGCGTGGCCCGCGCCGAAGCAGAACAGCGTCGTGCAGAAGCGGTCGCTACGGAGCAGGAAATGCAAGCACTGACTCAGGAAAACCGGGCCAAGGTGGTGCTGGCAGAAGCAGAAATTCCCAAGGCTATGGCCGGTGCATACTTGTCAGGAACCCTGCGAGCTGCCAACAATAGCCATGCCAGTCCAGTCATGCCCAATGGGGAGGCCTGAGGCCAGGTGAGTCGATTCAGGGAATCGATCGAAAAACCGGATGCAATGTCAGGAAAAACACCAGCGGCAGAATTTGCTGGTTATTTCGGTCGCAACTGGCAAGAAATTGTTGGAAAAGATTTCCCCTGCATTGGTACGATGTTTGAAGAGAAGCAGAAGCAGTTTGTCCACGTCCATTGATGGATAAGACTGAAAATTGATTCGGCACCAGCCACTTTCTGGATGATCACGGATGAAATTCATGGAGCCCACAGTTGGAGCCGTTTATTGGGAAGAACTACTCACATGGCAGATTTGAGCATTCAATTGACACGTAAACAGCAAGAACTGCTGCTCCGTGGCCTCCGTTTTGTGCGGAGTTCCGTGGCCTTGGACATGCAGAATTTCACCGAAACAGTTCTGGAGCAACGACAGGTTCAGTATGCTGAAATTGCCGCTGTGGAATCGATGGTGAGCGATGCCAAGATTGTCGAGCCGGCACCGTTTGAGGCGGTTGGGATATCGGCAGAGGCGTCCTAGGACGCGATAGGACGATGTTTCAGGGAACCCCCTTAGCGTCTCCTCGATTGATGAATTCGGCGCTTTGTGAACGATCGGGTTCTGGCCGTGTCAGCAGTTTCGCATTTTCGAATGCTGTTGCACGGGCGTCAGATGAGAATCACTTGCGTCTTTTTTTCTATCTGATCAATGTGCCTGTGGCGACGGTCTCAAGCCTGTCGTGACAGGCTTTTTTTATTCTTGTCCACCGGGGGAGCATGCCCTGTTTCCCTGGGAATTTTGAAATTCCTCAATCATGCGGTATCAACGGGTCTGTGTCGAAACGTTCACGACCATTCTGCCTCCGGAAGTCTGCACGTCTGCCGAGATCGAATCCCGTCTGGCCCCGGTTTATCAACGACTGGGCTTACCCGAAGGACGTCTGGAATTGATGTCGGGCATTCGGGAGCGACGTTTTTTCCCCCAGGGGACATGCCCCGGCGCGATCAGTAGTCAGACCGTCCGGAAAGCCTTGGAAGTTTCTCAACTGAATCCCGATTTATGTGGGGCGCTGATCCATGGTTCCGTCTGCCGGGATCAAATGGAACCTGCCACTGCCACCGGGGTTCATCACGCGGCCGGATTACCTCGGCAGGCCATCGTGCTGGACTTCAGCAATGCCTGTCTGGGGTTGCTCAATGGCATGTTGGCCATTGCGGACATGATCGAGCTGGGGCGGATTCAGGCGGGAATCGTAGTGGGAACGGAAACAGGCCGATCTCTGGTGGAGGGGACCATCTCCAAGTTACTGGCCGATCCAGCCGTTACTCGCAAATCCATCAAACTCGATTTTGCTTCTCTGACAATTGGTTCGGGAACCGCAGCCATTGTGCTCTGTAATGAATCGATTTCACGTACGGGGAATCGGCTGCTGGGGGGGGCCTGCCTGGCGAATACCAGCCATCACGAACTGTGTGCGGGAGGTGTCGATCCGGTCGCCACAGGTGACGGCCGTCCCCAGATGAGTACGGACTCGGAAGCACTCTTACATGCCGGCGTTGAATTGGCGGAAGAGACCTGGGATCTGGCAAAAAATGAACTCGACTGGACAAATGCCTCGGTCCAGAAAGTCTTCACGCATCAGGTCGGCAAAGCCCATCGGTCGTTGCTGCTCAGTCGCCTGCAACTCTCGGAACAGATCGATTTTCCGACGGTCGAGTTTCTCGGAAATACGGGAGCAGCCGCTCTTCCCACAGCCGTTTCATTAGGTTTGCAGCAGGAGTTTGTGGCGACTGGAGACAATCTTGCGCTTTTGGGGATTGGCAGCGGATTGAACTCCATTATGCTGGGCCTGGACTGGCAAACCACCCTTCCGGAGTAAGAGTCTGTCCCGAAAGGTGCTTTGTCAGTCGAGATCGAGGGATTTGTGTTCTGACAAGGAAGCCGAAGCAGACGAATCCCAAAGATTCGTCGATGCAGGCTGACGAAGTTCAGAACGCAA
>Ga0182739_1001651_pt1 | contig 22534 bp, 21 predicted proteins | sample eDN5th30CBELigBY_FD_128873 | JGI IMG/M metagenome (GOLD analysis project Ga0182739, IMG submission 128873) | Enriched backyard soil microbial communities from Emeryville, California, USA - eDNA 5th pass 30_C BE-Lig BY (version 2) (version 2) | ecosystem: Environmental > Terrestrial > Soil >...
GAATATACGTCCCATATTTGAACTCTGTAATGAGAATGCCATTTGTACACCTAAAAAACCGAAACTAATTAACCATATCGTACTGATTGGTAGATAAGGTAAGTCTTGCTGAAAGCTTTTTTCGCTGGTTTTAATGATCTTTTGCTCTAACATAATTTCCTCCTATGATTTAACTAACAGCTGCGAAAGATAAATATTCTTACTTAAAGCCCCATATTGTATAATTCTTAACAATTGTTTTAAATAAACCTAATAAACGCTGTGACTGCTATTATCTTCGACGGACTGTTTTTCTATTTATCCAAATCATCTTGCCATTATGCCGTTCACTTATGGCCTTTGAAACAGGATTACTACCTGCCTATTAGAAAGCCTCTACTAATTATTCAGCATATACTAATTCATAGGCTGTTGATCACTGTTTAAAAATTTTAGACCAGTTTTAACAGACACTGCTAAAAATTTAATATGGTCAGTCTTTTAATAAAACCTAATTTTTCAAAAAGTTAGAATACTCTTTACCTGAACATTTTATACTAAAATGACACATTTGCGCAAGCGTTTGCACAACTATTTTTATGCATCAAAATTTACCAATAAGTTTATAAGTGATATTAAGTTTGGATGAGAATTTAGATATTGTTGCATTAGAAAACATGTATATAAACTGCATACTGAAAAAATTTGATATGTGAAGAAGCATTATCCTTTGCAAGGGTCCTTTTAGTTGGGTTGCGAAAACAGTCACTACGCTTAACTAACTCTGTATAACGTATACGTCTTGAAAACAAAAAAACTGCCAGTGGATGTAGTTTTTATTAAGTTGGCCATCAAATGGAGCGAAGTCTATTAGAGATGAGGGGAGAAATAATTTCTATTTTTCCAACTTCGGATATTATAACAGCCGGTATTATTAAATCACTCGAGGAATACGAAGAGGGAATTCCAGAAGATTATACCATCGTTGGATTTGATAACCTTATAATTAGTCGTTATTCATTACCTATTCTAACAATAGTTAGCTAAAGTGTATCTAATAACGGAATGCTCTCAGCTCAAATAATTTTAAATACCGTTGAACAGGGGAAATCTGATTCGGTAAGTATTAACCTTCTTATTGAACTTGTAATTAGAAATTCCACTTACCCTTTCTACGTTTCTTATTGAATTTTAAATTTCTCTCAAAAGTACTTAAGACTCTATAATATTCCTAGAATTAGTAACAAAGAATTCTCCTTATTATAAATCTGAAAGCCCTTTCTAAATGTACTAAAGGTTTCTTTTTGATGGGTTTCTTTTACTATATAGTGACCTTTTTTTAAAAAACTCTCATATTGCTTTACTAATTTATAAAACATTGTTTTTTTCACATTCGCTTCTTTCATGACTTGTACAGCTGTAATTTCTTTTCATTCCCAACGAGCATAGGCTTCAATAAACTCCTGACTAATTTGAGCTTTAGATCATCCAAAAAGAAATTCCTTTATTTAGCGAAGCATCAATTCCCTCTCGCTGACGCTTGCGAATACAATCCCGTTCTTCTTGAGCCATCCACGAAAGAATTTGCAGAACCTTAAATAGTTTGATAATAATTACATTGAGGTTTATTATTAAAAACTTTTTTTTGGCAAATAATATATTTACTTTAAATTAAAAGGGGGAGGAAAATGAAGGTTTTCCTAGCACTAATTATTGTCTTTTTATTATCAATTTTAAACCTCTTGTTAATGGATTTTCTATTAGGTTTTAGCTTCCATGACTCACTTATGCACCTTTTAAACCCTTTTTGGGTAATGAGTAATGCTGAATATATCATGTTAGTTGGACTTTTTTTACTTGTTATTGGACAACAAATTTTTATGATTATAAAAAAGAAAAAAGAGAAACAATACCGTCCTAACTAGTTTTTTTCTTCACGTAGTTCCGAATGATGGAGATAACCAGCATAAACAAAGGAAGAACAATAAAAAAAGGAACATGAAGATATTTTAGTGTAATAGTAAACCCCTCTTCTAAATGTTCTGAAAAATTGGAGGCGATTGTCATGGATAGAAAAACCAACATGAATCCTATGGGAAGAATGAGTTGCTGGCGGTTCTTCACCTTAAATAAATCAGTGATTCCAATGATAGCTCCATACGTAAAAATAGATGCTTTGAAAAAAACGGTCATTAACAGGGTGAAAACTACAATAGCATCCAGCCTTTCAATAAAGTCCAATAAGTTTACTTTTCCGATTGTTGCTAATGTAGGAAATGTAGATCTTTGCATTACATCCAAACCTAGAACCGACATATTTAAAGCAGCTGTCCAGCTTAAGATCAAGCCACTTGAAATTAAGGCAGATAACCATACTCTTTTTATTAGTTTAGGACGATTTAAATACGGTAGTAACATCATAAATACGAACATTTCACCAAATGGAAAGGACACAATAGGAGGAAATGCTGTAGTTAAAATGGGTTTCCACCCATGTTCAAGAAAGGGACGTATCTGGTGAAAATCAACATCTCCAGATACGAGGATAAAGAAATTACCTCCTAATCCAAATAAGAGTAGAATGACAATAAATACTTCTGCTGTTCTTCCAACTACTTCTATCCCTAGATAAATGACATAACACATGACAAGAATAAACGAGAGATTAATTGCTAGTAAAGGTGTTTCTGGTAAAGTGGACGAAGTCAATAAATCTCCAAAATCCCGTATATTTCTGGCCGCAATATACAAAAAGAACAAACAGTATAATAATCCTAGCACCCATCCAAGGTATTTGCCAAATACCTTTCTAATATAGCCGGTAAGTGGAAGAGTCGGATATTGACGAAATAACGTATAGTAAACAAAGAATAAGACTATGCCTCCCCCCATTCCTAAAAGGATAGCAAGCCAAGCATCTTTCCCTGCGGGTATTCCATAACTTACGATTAATGCAGTCCCTAAATCGAAAATAAACATCAGGGCAAAGAGTTGAATCACGCTTATTTTCGCTTTCTCCATCTTTGTAGATTACCTCCTTTCTTTACGGTTACGGTTTTTAATGCCGACTTTTTTCTCTCGTATTGGGTTATACCTTTCTTAATGTTCAATAATAGAATGGCTCCAAACCCGTTACTAGTTCATTTTCTTTTTAAAACGATTACGAATAATCGAAACAACCAGCATGAGCAAGGGAATAACAATTAGTAGAGCAACCGAAAGGTACTGAACAAGGAACCCTTCTTCCCCTTGTTCCGAAAAACTGGAGGCCATAGCGAGGGATAAAAAAATAACAATTGTTCCTATTGGGAAAAGAATTTGACGATAGCTGTTTAACTTAAATAAATCAGTTATACCAATGACGGCAGCATATAAATAGATGGATGCTTTGAAAAAGACCGTAATCAGTAAAGTGAAGACTACAATGGCATCTAATCTTTCAATAAAGTCAAACAAATTGACCTTACCTACCGCCGTCAACGTAGGAAATACGGATCTCTGCATTACATCTATACCAAGAACTGATGTATTTAATACAAACATCCAGCTTAAAATTAACCCACTTGAAATTACAGCCCCCAACCATGCTCTCTTTACTAATTTAGGACGATTTAAATATGGTAATAGCATCGTAAAAGCAATCATTTCACCAAATGGGAAAATGAGCAGGTGGGGAAAAGCTGTGGTGAGGATAGGTTTCCATCCGTGTTCAAGAAAGGGACGTATTTGGTAAAAATCAACATCTCCAGATACAAGAACAAAAAAATTCCCGCCTGCTCCAAGTAAGAGCAAAATAACAAAAAATACTTCTGCTGTTCTCCCTACTACTTCTATCCCTAGATGAATGACATAGCACATCACAAGCACAAGCGTAAGGTTGATGGCTAGTAAGGGGGTTTCCGACAAGGTAGATGAGACCAACAAATCTCCTAATTCCCGTACATTCCTTCCGCAAATATACATAAAGTGAAGACAGTATAACAAACCAACTATCCACCCAACGTATTTACCAAATATCTCTCTTATATATCCAGTAAAGAGCAAATTCGGATATTGACGAAATAAAAAGTAGAAAATATAAAATAATACGATTCCTCCACACATGACTAACAGAATAGAAAGCCAGGCGTCTTTTCCAGCATTTGTCCCGTAGCTAACAACCAATGCTGTTCCCATTTCGAAGATAAACATGAGGGCGAAGAGTTGAATGACACTTAATTTTGCTTTTTCCATTGGTCTATCAACTCCTTTCTTTGCCCTTTATGATTAGATTTTTTATTTATTTAGATAGGATTTGGTTGTCATACCTGTACGACGTATAATTGCTTCTACATTCACATATACTTCTGTTTCTGGAAAAATATCTTTTTCCCATGAACTTTCGATGTTTTTCCATACGTGTTTGTCTGCCATATTAATCTGTTCACCAAAATTGAAGATATCACTTTTTTGTTTTTGTGCTTTTTTTACTGTCAGTAAGACTTCCTGTTTAATCTCTTCTTCTAGTTGTTCATCTAATTGGCCAAGGACTTGCGATTTACCAAGGTCTTTGGAGCAGTTATTTTCTAAGACAGCGCCTTCAGCATGAACGGTAATATAGATCACAGGTTTCTGATGTTTGATGGTTACATGAGTAGATGATTTGGCACGTGAAATTTCAATTGCAGTGGCCTCCTTTTTCTTTCCACAGTTAAGATTCATCACAGTTCGTTTCATTTCATTCGTAACCCATGTCACTCCTCGTGCAGCATGTCCATCCAACCAGTTTTTCAACTTCCCATTTTTAAATAGAGCCACCCCTTTTATTTCAATCTGTGCACTTGGGGAAATTTGTTGCGTATTTGTTGTGGCATTGCCACTCTTCGTCTCTCCATCAATCTTAATACCTGTGACCATTACACTTCCTTCTTTTAGTCCTTGAACCACCTGATCCGCACGCGTACTTTTATAGGTTCCCCAGTCCTCTTCAGAAGTCTTTAAAGCATCCCCAATCTTTGCCGAAGGGATGGCTTCTAATGATGTTGTGACTTCTAGCGTTTCTTTGGCTGTAGCATGCCCTCTTGCAATTAAAACTGGAAATAGGACTCGGAACTGGGCATCGCGTTCAATCATATCAAACAAATCTTCAATCCCTTCTTTCGCTACCTTTTCACCAATCACCAAAACTTGAAGATGAGGAAAGAAAAGCTCTCCAGGTGACTTTGTTGAAATCTTTCGAAGGGTCTCAGCAAGAGTGCTTCCTGTTTCAGTAAAAGTTGTCACAGGCGAAGCTTGAACTTTTCCTCCTTGTTGTCCACCAGAGACTTGTGAGGGGTTGATAATTTGAACCGTAACTCGATATCGATTCTTTATCTTGTCACTGCCTTTGTCAATGGCCATTCCTGATACGATGCTTAGTTGTTGTAATTCTTCGCGGTCCCAGCATCCTGATAACAAAACGACAAATACACAAACTACAATAAGCATCAACGGTTTATGTCTCATCGGAATCCCTCTTTGACTCATGTTGTTTCATACCACCTTCTCTTGGGGAAGGTCCGCGATTGTAGTTATCATCTGTCCTCTTCGTCTTTATCTGACTAACTAAACGAGGTCTTTTAGATAAGAATGGTAATGGAAATCGAAAAATAGAATCTTTTTGATCAGCCAAAATAATGGGTGCAAAAGGAGCTAAGTACGGAATACCAAAGGAACGCAAGCTGCACGTATGAGCTACTAACATGATTACACCTAAGCCAATTCCATAGAGTCCAAAAAAACTGGCCAAAATCATCATTCCGAATCGAAGTAAACGGGTAGCATCCGTCATCGCATAATGAGGAATGGTAAAGCTGGCGATAGCCGTGGCTGCCACGACAATAACCATCGCGCTAGAAACAATTCCAGCTGAAACAGCTGCTTCACCCAGTACAAGAGCCCCAACGATGGAAACAGCCTGCCCAACGGGACGTGGCATACGAACACCGGCTTCTCTCAACACTTCAAAGGTAAACTCCATCAATAATGCCTCTATGATAATTGGAAAGGGAATACTTTGACGTTGTGCTGCCAAATTAATTAACAACGGTGTTGGAATTAATTCGGGATGAAATGAAAGAAACGCGATAAATAAAGATGGGCCAAGAAGGGTAATTAAAAAAGAAACAATTCTCAGCATGCGCAAGAAGCTAGCCATCGTCCAGCGCAAATAATAATCCTCCGCCGTCTGGAAAAATTGATTCCAGGTTGCAGGAACAATGAGAGGTGTAGGTGTTTCGTTCACAAAGATCACGATCCGTCCTTCTAATAGATTTCCTGCCACTACATCGGGGCGTTCGGTAATAAAAACCGTTGGCCAAGGAGTCCAGGTTTCATCGGCAATCCATTCTTCAATTGTATTTGAACCTTGAACTTCATCTACTTCTATTTTGCTAAGCCTTTCTTTAATTTCTTTAAGAAGCTTATCGTTGACGATTCCCTTTACATACATCATGCCAACACCTGTTTGCGTGATTGTTCCCATTTCTGTCGTTTCTAACCAGAGGTTGGGACTCTTAATTCGACGGCGAATCATGGCTGTATTACTAATAAGTGACTCTGTAAAGCTATCTCGGGGGCCTCGGACAGATGATTCTGCCACAGGTTCTGAAATGGCTCTAAGATCCCCTCCTTGCGCGGAACAGGCTAACCCTAGGTTCCAACCATCTACTAGTACAATTGTTTCTCCCGATAAAAGATGAAGAAACAGTTTATCAAAATTCGTTACCTCCACCACATTCGTAATGGTTAACATGTGTTCTTTTATGTACGTCCCTAATTGGCCTGGTTCATAAGGGGCTTCCTCTTCAATCATCTCTACATCATTCATCAGCCTTTCTATAATGGAGTTTCCCAGAATTTCTTTATCCGTTAATCCATTTATATAAATAGAAGCTACTTTGCATAAAAAGGGTTTTCCCATTTTAAAATCCCGAACCACTAAATCTCCACTGTTACCTAAAGAATTCTTTACTTTTGTTAGATTTTCAGCCAAAGATGAATGAAGAGCCTTGTCAATTGAAGTGGTTTCTTCATACTGAGGAGATAGTTTTTTTGGTTTTCTGGCTTTTCTTATCAGGCGATTCCATGCACTGTTCATATCTTAATAACCCTCCACTTTTGAATGTCATCGAATGAAGAGGACAATGTTTTTTTTAATATTAACTAGTAATTTTTCCCTTTATTTTTTTTTTATACATTCATTAAGCTTACGTTAACTTGTTACAAAGAAAAGTAACTAACGTAGCATAAAATTTAGTTTCATCTATTTAAAAATCGTTACCTACTTCTCATCATTTACTTATGATTATGCAGCTATTAGCCTCCTCAATTTGCTTCTCTTTACACTTCATCCGGATTCGTATCCATTCTTTTACTCTTTGCATACGAGAGCCAAAAGCCATTTGAAATAAACCTGTCAATTGATAATCAAAAAATTCCTGTTTTCTTACTCTCACCAACGCCTCTTCATAAGAGGAAAAGCCTAACTGTTCAAAAAGGAAATAGTCCATGGTTGCTTGGATAGATTCTTCATCTTTCCAACAATTCAAGGGAACATTCGCAAAGTGCCAGAGTTTAAATACGTCTGGATAAACTGCTTGGATAGCTTGAAAGGGAGATTGTCCAAAAATATTAAATACACCGTTTAAATTATGCTTTTTAAAAAAATGATGGTTCACGTGTGAAGGAACTTCTTCGAGAGGAATATTTAATTCATTCTCTATTACATGTTTGATCGCTCTAATTGCTCGGTTTCTTCCTTCTTCACCGAACCAATATTTATGAGGAACTTGTTGAAATTCCCATGGTTTGAAGCGCCCTGGATAGGCATTCTCTATAACATCATAATAATTCCATCCATAGATCAGTGCAGGGGATTTTAAACGATGGGACCATAGAATACTTGCTTTGACTCTGAAAGGAATTTCGTCAATGGGAATTAGTAACCGTTCTTCAAGCAAATAACATGTCATATGTTTCATATACGTTTTCCCTTCTTTGCCTGCGAAGAAATTATTAGGAAAACGTTTGACTTTTCCATCTAAAATATTTTGATAAATTTCAATGACATGTTCTCGACTCATTCTTTACCCCCCCTTCTGTTAAAATTTAGTGTATACGTAGTATGGAGAAGATGGGGGTTATGATATACATAAGAGGTATCAATAAAACAATTGTTAAGATAAATCTGTTCCTATTTTGGATTATATGTAAATGAAAATTTTAATGTAATCAAGGTACTCTTTGAAGTTTGAATATCAGAAATAGTAAAAGAACTGTACTGTTACTAATTCGGCCGTTGAGAAAAACAGATTTTTCGTTAAAAATTCAAGGTACTATATGGATTAAAAAGTATAGAATATAACTTAATTAGTACCTTTTCAAATAGAATTGCTACGTTAATAGAAGCTAAGGATTACTTATGTATTAAATTAGATTTTCATCTACATCAAAGTGATATTCAAGAACTTTTGAATCATGGATTCTCTAGTAGTTCAAGAAGAAAGATTTTATCTGATGTCTTTCTTAAAAACATGTCAAATAAATCTCCAGATGAAATTAAAGAGTTATTATCTAAGAAATATTCTTTTCATTTTTGTAGCCATTATATTTTTAGGTTAGATCGTAAATCGTATTGAAAATGACAGGTTAAAAAGCCCTTTCTATGAAGTAAGAGCTTTCAATTTTGCATTATTTATTTTTAATGATGAAAATAGACCCTTTGACTACAAAAAGAGTAATACCTATACTAAATTTTAATAAAATACGTTAATTATTTCTTTATATGAGGTTATAGATTTAATTATTATATATTTGTATATAAGGAGAGTGTATTAACTACACGTTCTAAGTGGGAACGAACAATTTCCATCACACCTTCTTTTTGGACTCGAGCTTGAACAAGATTTGTCATAAACTGCTTCACAGGAAGACCTTTTTGTATTTATTTATTTGCATAAGATATTTTACGCTCTCTTTACATCATAATAATATTACAATTTAGCTTGTAATATAGATAATCCTTTATCCTTTTAGTGGCTTATGGATTTTTTTCTCCATATGACTTTTGATTTAATTCTAAGGAATATAGCACCTCTGAATTTTCTTTTCAGGACTTCTAAACTTGAACTATATATAATCTCTTCTTTCAAGTAATGCTTCGTTTCTCGTTTTCCTTTTGTATAAATATTGTTATCAAAAGACAATGTCATTTTATAAAGTAAGTTACCTTGTTTTTCGATAGTGGCGTGATATGTTCCTAAATAATGGCCTGACTGATCATACCCCTTTGTCCTTCCTTCCCACCTCGCCATTTACATTGCATCCCCTTGTAGAAAATAAGTTTTGTACTGAAATTTAAGAAGATCCTTTGAAAATACCAATGCTCTTTGAATAGTAAGAAACAGGATAATTATTTGTTATTTCCTATCCCTTGTCACTGTACTATTACAAATGTAAAGGTACATTTTCATGCTTACTTAGTAATCTTTTTTTCACCAACCAAGCTCCCCCCATAACTCCTGCATCATTTCCTAACGTAGCAATGGCTAACTCCACCCCTTGTGCTACCCTTGGAAAGGCAAAGCGAATAAACTGATTCTTTAAAGGTACTAACAGTGCATCTCCTGCTTTGGAAACTCCTCCACCAATGATAATTTTCTCAGGGTTTAATCCATTCGCAAGGTGTGATAATGCTAAGCCTAAATAAAGGGCAACTTTTTCAATCACCTTATTAGCTAATTCATCACCCTCATTCGCTACTTCAAACACTAGCTCAGATGATAATGTTTGGCGTTCATCGTAAAAATCCCTCAGTTTACTTGCTGTATGGGTAGAAGATAATTCTTCAATCATTAAACGAACAATGCCTGTGGCAGATGCTATTGTTTCAATACATCCAGTTTTCCCACAATTACAATGCATCCCACCTTCCACAATAGAGGTGATATGGCCAATTTCGCCACCTGCACCATTTATGCCGTGTACAATTTCACCATTGGCAATGATTCCTCCCCCAACTCCCGTACCTAATGTGACACATAATAAATCTTTTGACCCTTCCCCAGCACCCTTCCACATCTCCCCAATGGCTGCTACATTTGCATCGTTATCAACAATAACTGGTAAGGATGTTTCTATTTCAAGAAGATCCCTCAAGGGGAAGTTTTCCCATCCTAAATTAATCGCCACATCAACAGAACCAGTTCCTACGTTAACAGGACCTGGAGCCCCAATCCCTATCCCCATTAACTTCTGTTTTTCTTGTCCCAACTTGTTTAATGTTTGATCAATTGATTTAGCTATATCAGCTGGAATATGTCTCCCTTTTTCTTTTATATTGGACGGAATTTCCCACTTATAAATAAACTCACCGTTTTGATTAATAAATCCCATTTTAATAGTTGTACCGCCTATATCCACACCTACTAACCATTTTTCATCCATCATCATTCATCCTTTTTTATTTAAGTTGACAAGTAACTGTATTCCTTCACCATATAGCAAAATAAGATTAAATCTCTTAATCCTATCTTGCCACCTACTGTACAGCTAAAATTATTTATATAGTAATTAAGAAACTTAACTCCTATCATTCCTTGTTCAATAGAAATTTTTCTAGGGCTATGATAGCCCAGGCCTCGTCTTTGCCATCTGCGGTAAGTTTGATTTCTTCACCTTGTCTAACTGCTAAGGCCATAACCCCCATAATACTTTTCCCAACTACCTTTTTCCCATTTTTCACAATATTAATGTCACTGTTAAAAGAAGAGGCTTTCCCTACAAATTCAGCACCAGATCGAGCTTGGAGGCCATGCTGAAGAAGTACGACAACCTTTTTTTCTACCATTGATTCTCACTCTACCCTTCGTAATTTATTTATATTTTGTGTTAATTTACAGTGAGGAACTTATTTCTCAAAGTTCATATACTTGTTATAAGACACCAGCTTCTCTTCTCTTATTTTTTTGCGTCGGAAGGGGAATACGAATTTCTGTTTTACTATCAAAAAAATGGACTTTATTCATATCTATAGCTAACCTCATTTGTTGACCTGCTTTCACTTCCGTACGAGCATCTACGCGCGAAACGAAATTTTGACCATTAATTTGTGAGTAAACCATTATTTCAGCACCCATTAATTCAGCCACTTCCACGTTAATATTTACCGTTGTATTTGGTGAGGCATCAATGAAAACTGGCTCATCATGAAAATCTTCGGGACGAACACCTAAAATCATTTCTTCACCTCTATACCCTTGCTCACGTAATACTTTCATTTTTCCTTCTGGCACTTCAATACGTACTGAACCCATTTGGAACATACCCTCTTTTAAGGTACCAGTAAAGAAGTTCATGGCAGGAGAACCAATAAAGCCTCCAACAAATATATTTGCAGGTTCGTCATATACTTCTTTAGGCGCGCCTACTTGTTGGACAATCCCGTCTTTCATGACAACAAGACGTGTTGCCATGGTCATTGCCTCTGTTTGATCATGCGTAACATAAATTGTGGTTGTTTGTAAGCGTTGATGTAGTTTGGCAATCTCAGAACGCATTTGGACACGCAATTTTGCATCTAAATTGGATAAAGGTTCATCCATTAAAAATACTTTTGCATCACGAACAATCGCACGACCTAAAGCAACACGTTGACGTTGACCACCTGAAAGAGCCTTTGGTTTACGCTCTAAGTATTGTTCTAAACCAAGGATACGAGCAGCTTCTTGTACACGACGATCAATTTCCTCTTTGGGGAATTTACGTAATTTCAGACCGAATGCCATGTTGTCATACACGCTCATATGGGGATATAACGCATAGTTTTGGAAGACCATTGCAATATCACGATCTTTCGGTGCCACGTCGTTGACACGTTTACCATCGATAAAAAAATCACCTTTTGAAATTTCTTCAAGCCCCGCAATCATGCGAAGAGTCGTTGACTTGCCACAACCAGATGGGCCGACGAAGACAATAAATTCTTTATCTTCAATCTGAAGATTAAAGTCTTTCACTGCTGTTACATCCTTCTCATAAACTTTATAAATATGATTTAAACTTAACTCAGCCATTATTTTCTCCTTCTTGAATCAGAAATTTTTAATTTATAATATATTAGAATTTTATGATAATTTAAGTGTAAAAAAATGTTGTGGTATGGATCAAGTAGATCCATACCACAACGAACTTTCAAAAAAATTAAGTTTTCTCTTGTTAGGCCCACCACATCTGTGAAGGTGATTCTTCAATTAAAACCGTTTGTAAGTTTGTCACTGCACGTTTGAATCCCTCATCAATAGACATGATCGCATCCTCATGCTCAATGCTTACCACATAATCATACCCGTATGTGCGTAATGCACTCATCATATCTGACCATTCTTTTAAACTATGTCCACAGCCAACTGAACGAAACGTCCATGCACGTGAACGTACTTCTCCATAAGGCTGCATATCGGTAAGACCATACATATTGATATTCTCTTGATCTAAATAGGTATCTTTTGCGTGAAAATGGTGAATGGCATTTTCTTTGGCTAGAATCTTAATGGCTGCCACTGGATCAATACCTTGCCACCACAAGTGACTCGGGTCTAAATTTGCTCCAATTGCATCACATGTTTGTTCTCGCAGTTTTAACAATGTGTAAGGTGTATGAACTAAAAATCCTCCGTGCAATTCTAATCCAATTTTTACGTTATGCTCTTTTGCATACTCGCCGATCTCTTTCCAATATGGAATGAGTTTTTGTTCCCATTGCCATGTTAAGACATCTCCATATTCATTTGGCCATGGTGTAACCGGCCAGTTTGGATATTTAGCTCCTTCGTGATCACCACCTGTACCTGAAAAGCAGTTGACAACTGGTACATCAAGTAAAGATGCTAGTTTAATCGTTTTACGTAACGTTTCATTCGATTCTTTTGCAAATCCTTCTTCTGGTGAGATAGGGTTACCGTGACAACTAAATGCACTAATCGTTAATCCACGATCCGTTACCTTCTTTAGATAAATTTCACGCGCATGCGCATCTTCTAATAATTTATCTAATGGACAATGATGGTTCCCTGGATAGCAGCCTGTCCCAATTTCAACGGTATGTAAGCCAGCTGCTTGCACTTTATTCAACATGTCTTCAAATGAATAATCTGCAAATAATACGGTAAATACACCTAATTTCATATTTTTTCCTCCTCTAGGTTCCGATAGTGATGTAATCTAGACTAAAGCCAATCCTTTAAACAGCTGGCTCTTTTATCTCTAAAACAGTACTTACAATTTGTTTGGATTCATGTGACTCTAAAGCAGCTAGGATAACAGATAAAGATTTTGCTCCTTCTTCTCCTGAAACAGTAGGATCTTTATCTTCTAAAATGGCCGATACAAACTCTTCAATGACATGTGTATTACTTTGACCGCCTTCATCATTCGATTGAATTTTGCCAAGTTCATAATTGACTACTTCCCCTGTAGCATATTGGACAATCAAAGAATATGTTGGATGATCTTCTAAATGAATAATTCCTTTTTCACCATAAATAATAGTGGAGTTATCTTCTTTACCTACGTAAGCCCAACTTGCTGCAAGGGTTCCAATAGTGCCACTTTCTGTTTTTAATACACATACTGCATTGTCATCGACACTCGCAAAATCTTTGGCACTCGTTTGTACAAATGCACCGACTTCCACGATTTCTTCACCAAGAAGATAACGAAGTAAGTCTGTCTTGTGAACACCTAAATCTCCCATAGCCCCAATGAATGCTTCATCCTTTTTAAAGAACCAGCTCTCTTTTCCATCTACACTCCATTGCTCAGGTCCGCCGTGACCAAATGCCGTTCGAAAGCTATAGACTTTACCAATTTCCCCATTTTCAATAAGTTGACGAGCTTTTTGATGAGATGATACAAAGCGTTGATTGTGACCTATCATTAGCTTTTTACTACTTTCTTTTGATGCTTGAATCATAGCATGAGCCTCTTCTTTTGACGTAGCCATCGGCTTTTCACATAATACATGTACACCACTCTTTAATGCCGCAATAGAAATGGGCGCATGTAAATAGTTAGGAGTACAAACACTTACTGCGTCTACGGTGCCACTTGCGAGTAATTCTTCATAATTGATGTATGCTTTTGCATCATACTGCTCAGCAACTTCAATTGCGCGCTGTTCGTTTATATCACAAACTGCCACAATCTCTACTTCTTTATTCATTTTATATTCTGGTAAATGACGATGTTGAGCAATACTTCCACAACCGATAATTCCTACTTTTACTATTTTCATATTCATTCTCCCCCTTGTTTTCCTTAATTTTTTACTGCAATTCGTTCAAGTGGTGTTGCGTTTCCGTATACGGGACGTTTTCTGTCAACTGGCTGTGCCCATTTAACGCCATTCATAATGACACGTTGAATATCTTTATTGTGATATGTTGGATATGTTTCATGTCCTGGTCTAAAATAAAAGACTTTTCCGTTTCCACGCTTATAGGTGCAACCACTGCGGAACACTTCGCCGCCTTCGAACCAACTCATAAAGACTAATTCGTCTGGAGCTGGGATATCAAAATGTTCCCCGTACATTTCTTCGCGTTCTAGCTCGATATATTCTGAAATGCCTTCTGTAATCGGATGGCTAGGATCAGCCACCCAAAGACGCTCTTTTTCATCTGCTTCGCGCCACTTTAAATCACAACTTGTGCCCATTAATGTTTTGAAAATTTTGGAAAAATGACCCGAATGCAGTACAATTAAACCCATTCCATCTAACACACGTTGCTGTACTTTTTTAACGACTACGTCGTCTACTTCATCATGAGCTAAATGCCCCCACCAAATTAGCACATCTGTTTCTTCTAATACAGCATCTGTTAAACCGTGGTCGGGCTCATCTAATGTAGCTGTTTTTGCATTAAATCCTGCTTCTTGTAAAAATCCCGCAATTGCACCATGAATACCTTGAGGGTAAACTTCTCTTACGACTGGATTTCTTTGTTCATGTCGATTTTCATTCCATACAGTTACGTTTAGCATTATAAAAACTCCCTCTTTTTTAAATACTAACTGTTCTATCTAATCGAACCTAGCTTCTCTATCATGGAATACTATAATGTTTCCGTTTGAATAAAAGTTGGTTTTCCATACTAATCATGCCCCATTCTTAGAGTGATAGGATCAGTATTTCTAAGATTTAGAGCTTGCTTGCAATTGAGTTGAACTTTTTGCACCAGAACCGTTTTCATAGAACTTTTGAAACTGCCTAATTTGTAGATATAAAAATATTACTAATATAAATTACTTACTTCAGTGCAGGGCGATCTACATCTCCCACAGCCCCTTAACTTTATTTCCCTTTATAAACCCTTGCCTCATAAGGACGCAGTTTAAACAAGGATACTACTTCTGAAGGATTCACTTCATAATTACTAATCAATAATTTTTCTTTAGTAAACTGTACATCTTCAGGCTTTTCAAAAACAACTTCTTGATCACCAAAGTTCGTAACAATAAGCAGCTTTTCTCCATTATAAGAGCGTGTATATGCATAAATTTGCGGATGATCTTCAAGAAGTAGCTCATACTCGCCATACACAATAATCTCATTATCCTTGCGAAGTTTAATTAACTGCTTGTAGTAGTTATAAACCGAGTGAGGATCAGCAACAGCTTGCTTCGCATTCACCTCTGTATAGTTTGGATTTACCTTGATCCAAGGTTCACCAGTTGTAAAGCCGGCATGTTCACTATCATCCCATTGCACTGGAGTTCTGGCATTATCGCGTCCTTTTACATAGATGGACTGCATCACTTTATCATGATTTTCGTTTCCATCAATCACTTTTTCCTTATACATGTTAAGTGTTTCAATGTCCTTATATTCATCTATGGAATTGAAACGTATGTTCGTCATGCCGATTTCTTCTCCCTGATATATATATGGGGTCCCTTGGAGCATATGAAGGAACGTTGCTAGCATTTTAGCTGACTCCACGCGGTATGTTATATCATTTCCAAAACGAGATACCATGCGCGGTTGGTCATGGTTATTTAAATACAGACTGTTCCAGCCGCGACCGTGCAATTCTTTTTGCCACTTTGTTATATTTTGCTTTAAATCCACTAAATTAAGTGGTTTTAAATCCCACTTTCCATTTGGACCAGAATCAAGATCCACATGTTCAAACGTGAATACCATATTTAATTCTTCTCGTTCATCATCTGTATAAAGTTTTGCGTCTTCAATCGTTGCTCCTGGCATTTCACCAACTGTCATCACGTCATATTTGGATAAAGCTTCTTTGTTCATTTCATGTAAAAACTCATGAATTCGAGGTCCATTCAGGAAATATTCACTACCCGATACATACTCTCCATTCGCTGGATTGGATGCATTAGGTAAACCAGGGACCTTTGAAATAAAGTTAATGACGTCCATACGGAAACCATCAATCCCCTTATCGAGCCACCAAGTCATCATGCCATACACTTCTTTACGAAGCTTTGGGTTCTCCCAGTTTAAATCGGGTTGTTTCTTACTAAAGATGTGTAAATAATACTCGTCCGTTGTTTCATCGTATTGCCATGCTGAACCACTAAATCCTGATGACCAGTTATTTGGTTCTTTTCCATCTTTACCAGGACGCCAAATGTAATAATCACGGTATGGGTTGTCTTTTGATTTTTTAGACTCTATAAACCATGCATGCTCATCCGAGGAATGATTCACCACTAAGTCCATAATTAACTTCATGCCACGCTTGTGCACTTGATCGAGTAACTCTTCCCAATCCCGCATCGTTCCAAACTCATCCATGATATCTTGATAATCGCTTATATCATATCCATTATCATCATTAGGAGATTTATAAACAGGAGATAACCAGATAACATCGATTCCGAGATCCTTTAAGTAATCTAATTTCTGCGTAATTCCTTTTAAATCGCCAACTCCATCACCGTTACTATCATTAAAGCTTCTTGGATAAATTTGATAAACAACACTTTCTTTCCACCATTTTTTCTCCACACTTATCTTCCCTTCTCTTCTAATTTGTATCTTTTTCTAAATCCCTCTCATTTTTAATTCCTTACTTAACAGCGCCTTTTGTCACACCACTAATAATCCATTTTTGAGCTACGATATAGACAAGAATCATAGGTGAAAGGGCCATTAAATAGGAGGCAAATGCTAAGTTATAATTTGTTGTAAACTGTGACTGGAATACATATTGAACAAGGGGCAATGTCATCGAATCACGATCACTTAAAATAACAAGTGGCAACATAAAATCGTTCCATGCCCACAAGCATGTTAAAATACCTACTGTTGCATTAATTGGGCTTAATAATGGGAAAATAACTTTCCAAAACACAGTCCAGGTACTTGCTCCATCTACATAAGCTGCCTCTTCTAATGATTGAGGAATCGAACGTATATAGCCAACATAAATAAAGATATTAAAAGCCAACCCGTATACAATATACAGAAAGATAAGTCCTGTCATATTATTTAATCCAAATAGACTAGTTTGCTTTACAACAGGCAACATAATAATTGGAAAAGGTACAAACATCGCACTAACAAAATAGTAATAAAGGAACTTAAATAATCGCTTATGCATATTACGTGCAATGGCATATGCCACCATCGAATTCGTTAATAATGTAAAAGCAACTGTAAAAATTGTAACGATAAAGCTATTTTTAAACGATTGAAAAAAATTCGTTAAATGGATGGCTTCTGTAAAATTTCCCCATCTCAATTTGTTTGGCAGGGACAAAAGAGATTTACTCATTTCATCTGGTGACTTGAATGCTGTCACAATTGTTAGGTAGAGGGGAAATAGGATAACCAGTGAACAAAGTATTAACAGTATGGTTATAGGCCAATTCACTTTTTTACTTTCCATTACATATCCACCTCGCGTTTTTGAAGAAATTTAATTTGTAAGACTGAAATAACCACAATTAAAATAAAGTAGATCACTGAATTTGCTGCCTGATAAGCGAACTCCCCCCCTGAGAAGCCCCCTTTATAAATTAATACCGAAATGGCTTCCGTAGATTGTCCTGGACCTCCATTTGTCATTGCTATAATATGGTCAAATACCATCAAAAAGTTTTTCATCGCAAGCACCATATTAATAGTAAAGAAAGATGCGATAAGTGGAAACGTAATGTGTATAAAGCTTTTCCATTTCCCCGCACCATCTAAACTAGCCGCTTCGTATAATTCAGTTGGAATCGTTTGCAACCCAGCCAAATAGAGAATGGTATTAAATGCCACAGCTTGCCATACAGCCACAATTACAATTCCAACCCATGCTAGATCTGGGTTGCCAAGAATATTTTGTGTTAAAGATGTAATGCCTAACTTTTCAGCAATTTGTGGGATAAAAAAAGCAAATAAATAATTAAAGATAAACCCAACAATTAATACGCTTAAAATATTTGGCACAAAAAATACGGCTCTAAGTGTATTACGGAATTTAATTTTTGCATTAAGCCCCATGGCAATAGCCAAACTAATAATATTTACGAGTAAAGTGGAAACAATGGCAAATTTAAAGGTAAAACCATAAGAAGCCAAAATACGCTGATCTTGAAATAAATTTATATAGTTTTTTAAGCCTACAAAATTAAAATCTCCATACCCCTTATAATTTGTAAAACTATACATCATTCCTTGAAAAACTGGAACTGTATGAAATATAAAAAACACTAAAAATGCTGGCAATGCCATCCAGTAATAGACTTTGGATTGTTTGACCACTCGTTTCTCCCCCTTGTTATTCTCTCGCTTTAACCTTGTTCCACTCACTATCTAACTTTGAAAGGAATGGCTTGACCTCTCCCTTAATAAGAAAATCCTGTACTAAATTTGCTGCTTGCATGCTAGCAGGAAAATAGTGATCTGGAAAACTAGTAATTTTTTGTTGTTCAAAATATGGATTTAACTCTTTTAATGCTTCTTCATTTTGTAATACATTTTTAACAGCAGAAAAACTATTTTGTTCTTTAATGTAATACTCTGAATTTTCCTTTTCCAATAAAAAGTGAATAAACATTAACGCTTCTTTTTTATGTGGCGTATCTTTTGACATCGTTAACGCAGTATCTACACCTGATACGAGTTTATTTTGAGATGGATCATTGGATGCAGGTAACGGAAAAGAACCGAGTTTTATATTCGGGTTAATTGATTTAATAGCTGACATTGCCCAGCTCCCTTGGATATACATAACCGAATCACCATTTGCAAACGCCCGATTGCCTGCATTATAATCACGACCAAAATTGTCTTTGTGACCGTAATCGAGCAATGTAAGCATTTTTTCTGATGTTTCCTTATAACGTTCTGTAAAAGTTGTTTTATTGGCACTTCGATCTTGAATAAAGTTGTCACCTTGCAAATTTCCTGCTAAGGCATTAAATGACACCATTGCAGTCCAAGCATCTTTATATGTAAAATAAAAAGGCAATTCTCCTTGTTTTTGAATCCTTTTTGATACATTAATTAACTCATCCCATGTTTTGGGTACTTGTAACCCTAACTCTTTAAATTTATCCTTGTTATACAAAACCATATTTGCATTCGTCGCAAAGGGAATTCCGTTATCTTCTTTATTCGTTCTACCTAATAAATTAAGCATATTAATATAATCTGGTATAACTCTCTTTATAGCTGAATCTTTTGAAAAATCGTAAAATAATCCTTCTTCTGCAATATCGCCATACGTAGCATTACCCCCAATTGCTAAAATATCTGGTACATCTTCTTTCACCAACCTTGTCCGTAATACTGTCTCGGCGTCAGGAACGTTATTCTGTTGAATATCAATATTTGGGTGTTGCTTTTCAAACTTTTCAATCAAATGATCAAATGTCGCTACAGCCTCCGGCTTATTTTGAAAAAATTCAATATGGATTTTTTCATCGGCTTCTGGTTGGTTATTACATCCCGTTAGTAAACTAGCTATAAAAGCTGTGGTACATAGGCAACTCCACGTTTTTTTCATATACTCATCTCCAATCTGAAAATTCTGCCTTTTTTATGAATACGTAAACGTTTACTTAAAAAGAATTATTAATTCATAGTAAACGTTTACGTTAAGCCCCTTATTATCGGAGTGTAAATAATATAATCACTATTTCCACTCCAACTTATAAATTAACCTTTATTCGCTATATGAACGAACTGTATCACGTTCAGCAATATGATGAGGATAAATTTGATCTATTTTTACGGATGAATCTAATAATAGATGAATTGAAGCTTTACCCATCTCTTTTAAAGGCTGAGCTACTGTCGTAAGTGGAGGAATGGCCCTCTCAGCAGTTGCTGTATTATCGTATCCTATAATTGATATACTGTCTGGTACTTTTATTCCTTTTTTATATAAAAATGATAATGCTCCTACAGCCATTTCATCACTTGCACAAAATATGGCTGTTACTTCCGGATAACTTTTTAATAAGTTGTTCATTTCATCAATACCACTTTCAAAAGAAAAGTCTCCATACGTAATCATTTCATTAGTAAAGGTTATTTTCGCATCATTTAATGCCTCCCTAAAACCTTTTACGCGTGGAATTGTTGAAATGATATCGCCTTCACTTCCGGCAATCATTCCAATACGTGAATGACCTTTTTTCACTAAATATGTTGTAGCATCATAAGAAGCTTGGTAATCATTTACTTTAATGAATGGAAGTGGATAGTCTGATTGTGTTGCTACTAACACAACTGGTATCTTTATCATTTCGATTGCTTTATAAAAATCTTGCGTTATACGTTCACTTATGATAATAATTCCATCGACTCGTTTTTCATATAATGTTTGCAAATATTTTATTTTTCTTTTATTATCATAGTTTGTTTTACAAATCATCACGCTGTAATTAGATGCATAAGCTTGTTCTTCAATTCCTGCTAAGATTTCACCTGCAAATAAATCTGATACATTGGGGAGGATTACACCAATTGTTTTTGTTTTACGATTAATCAAACCTCGTGCCACCTCATTAGGTTGATAACCAAGTTCTTTAATAACTTTTTCTACTCTCTCTTGTGTTTCATTCGAGTATCCAGGCAAATTGTTTAAAATACGAGAAACAGTCGCAACAGATACATTTGCTTGTTTTGCTACATCTTTAATTGTAATCGACATGTTTCACCAACTTTCTACGTAAACGTTTTCTAAGCAAACTTTATCACATATAGAGAGCGTTTTCAACAAGATTTGTTTAGAATTTTAAATATTCTAATTTTTGGATATACTTTCTCTTTCCTATCCTTTTTGTAAAGGAAAAGTCAACTGAAACTGAACTAATTTATATCAATATTAATTCGTTTAACTTTAAGTTAAAAAATTCCTCGCATAGTTAATTGATAATTGAGGTTAGCTAATATAGATAGTCCAAAAGGTATAATATCACTACTCCCCAAAGATTAAGGCATTTCCTTAGTCAGACAAGCCACGAATCAGCAGCTGGTCTTTATACTAAAGAGCTTGCTAGTGGGGATGCATATGAGGGAGTTGCATGGCTAGGTAATACACATCCTGGAGATGGTCGTAAATATAAAGGAGCTGGATATATACAATTAACGGGAAGATATAATTATCAAGGTCTCTCGAATTTTATAGTGTATCCAAAAGTTATGGAGGGGGTAAACTTTGTTTCGGTTAAATATCCGTGGACAAGTGCGGGATATTGGTGGTTTGCAAATAATATGAATTCTCTTTGTGAGAGAGAGTCTACAGTGGAACAAGTCACTTTAAAAGTAAATGGCGGTAAGAATGGATTAGAGGATAGAAAAAAATACTATAACAAAGCTGTTAATATTTTTTAGAATTCAGAATAAATCCCTAAAATAGGATTTCAACAAAAAAAAGTAACGAATTTCAATAGGTGAAAAATTGGATAAGTATTTTGGCGAATACAATTAATATAAACACAATCTGTTATTAATTAATGCAAGAGAAGGATAAAACCTTCTCTTTTTTATATAGTTATCTTTATTCATTTGTAGGATCTGAGGTATACTATTTTCCATGCTGTTACTGTATTGCATTAAATACTATCCGTTATCCAAATTACTACAAATTTTTCATTTTAGAAGTAGAACAATAAATATAAAAGTATGGAAAAAATGTTATTATCACTTATGAAACCTATAAAGATGATGAGGTTTCTATTGATTTGGAGTGTGATAATACTTGTTTTTAATTCATTTATGTGAACCATGTAATTTTGAGGCAATAACAACTCAACTAGATCCAAAATATACATGTCCTAAGTGTGGGATATTGACCGAAGATAGATGGATTGATGAAGAAAAGGAATATGAATCGTGAGTTTTAAGGGGGAGTATTAACGCTCTCCCATTTTAAAACATAAGAGGGGTTTATAGCGATTATACCACCTTGTCCTTATTGTGAGAGTTTTGTTAATCCACCAATTATAAAGGATGATTTAACCCATTGTGAGTTCTGTAATGATTATATGCATTGCTCGCAAGGTGGAA
>Ga0182739_1001652_pt1 | contig 22520 bp, 17 predicted proteins | sample eDN5th30CBELigBY_FD_128873 | JGI IMG/M metagenome (GOLD analysis project Ga0182739, IMG submission 128873) | Enriched backyard soil microbial communities from Emeryville, California, USA - eDNA 5th pass 30_C BE-Lig BY (version 2) (version 2) | ecosystem: Environmental > Terrestrial > Soil >...
GGATGGTTGGAATGTTTTATCGGCGATCAAGAGCGATCCAGAATTGCAAAATATTCCTGTCGTGATCTGGTCTATGACCAATGATAATCAATTAGGCTACGCGCTGGGCGCGTCCGAGTTTCTGACGAAACCGGTCAATCGAGAACAGCTTATTCAAGTGATGGATAAATATGTGTCGAAGCATACAGATCACACCGTTTTGGTTATTGAAGACGATGAAGCGACAAGCGAATTAATGACCCGGCTATTGCAAAAAGAAGGTTATGCTGTGACTCAGGCCCAAAACGGGCGGATTGCTTTGGATTGTATGGTGAGAGTAGCACCTAAAATGATCTTGCTTGACCTCATGATGCCGGAAATGGACGGGTTTCAGTTTATCGCAGAACTGCGCAAACAGGAGTCCTGGCGTGAGATACCGATTGTCGTCGTGACGGCGAAATCCATTACGGTTGCAGATCGTTTAAAGCTTAATGGTTATGTAAAGGGTGTCATTCAGAAAGGCTCATTCGACCACAAATCGTTGTTGGATGAAATTAGCCGATATGTGATGGAACCACAAGAACAGTGATTAGCAGTTGAAGGGAGACGGATCAAAATGCAGACGATACTGCTTGTGGAAGATAATGAGATGAACCGTGATATGTTGTCTCGGCGACTGGGCCGCAAAGGATTTCGGATTATCACAGCTGAAGATGGGAAGGAAGGCGTGGACCTGGCTATTCAGCAACGTCCCGATTTGATTTTGATGGATTTGAGCTTGCCTGTTATGGACGGATGGGAGGCAACGCGATTGCTCAAAAACACAGATGAAACGAAGCGTATCCCGGTTATCGTCTTGACAGCTCATGCGATGGCGGGGGATGAAGCGGAAGCATACCGCGCCGGGTGCGATGATTTTGATACCAAGCCGGTTGTTTTAGAAAGGCTGCTTGAAAAAATAAATACGGCATTAGGGCTGTAAATTGGAAAAATAAACAAAAGGGGTATACATATGGAAGTCATGACGGCCAACATTCTAATTGTAGACGATCAGGAGTATAATGTCAGTCTTCTGGAACGAATTCTGGGTCGAGCAGGATTCAAGAATGTCTATAGCACAATGGATTCTCTTCAGGTTGAACGCCTGCTTACAGAAGTTGATCCAGATATTATTCTGCTTGACCTGCACATGCCAGGTATGGATGGGATTGCGATTTTGAAAATGATTCGAGAGCAGTCTGGGCATGACCACTATTTGCCGGTATTAATGCTTACGGCAGATTTGACCACAGAAGCCAAACAACAAGGCTTGCAAGCGGGCGTTAACGATTTTTTGACCAAGCCTTATGACCGAACAGAAGTGATTCTTCGTATTACCAATTTGCTCAGAACCCGGTTTCTTCACAATCAGTTGCAGCAACACAATAATCTGCTGGAAGAAAAGGTACGGGAACGAACGAAAGAACTGGAGCAAGCTCAAATAGAAATTTTACAGCTTCTTGGACGAGCAGCTGAATATCGCGATGATATGACAGGCCAGCACACGCAGCGGGTAGGTGCGTTATCGGGGTTAATTGCTGAACGATTAAGTCTTTCTGAACAGGAAGTCAGTATGATTCGGATGGCAGCCCCCTTGCATGATATAGGGAAAATCGGCATCCCTGATGACATCCTGCTAAAGCCCGGACGATTTGAACCCCATGAATTTGAACGTATGAAATTACATACGTCGATCGGTTCCAGCATACTAGACGGAAGCTCTTTTAAACTCTTGAAACTAGCCAGGATCATCGCACAGTCACACCATGAAAAGTGGGACGGTTCCGGATATCCTCAAGGGTTAAAAGGAGAAGAGATACCTCTTGAAGCCCGGATTGTAGCTCTTGCCGATTTTTACGACGCATTGACTCATGAGCGTCCATATAAGAAGGCATGGACAAAAGAAGAAACGCTTGCAGAGATAAAGGCACAACATGGGAAACATTTTGATCCGCAACTTGTGGATGTGTTCATTCAGTTGATTGGCGAACAGGAACAACTATAATCGCGAACATATAGTGGTCGATGCATAAGGAAGTCTCCAGCTCAATCGGAGAAGCATGGACTTTATCCGATAGAAAAAGAGGTTCTAGATTTCATGGAGCGGGCATATGCTTAGTCCTGCAACTTAGGGAGTCACGGTATATTACTTGAAGGTTTACAACAGTTAGGTCGATAGGTATATTAATTGTTAATCGATAAATCTAAAAGTAGAAAAGAGGTCTGGAAATGAATGTAAAATTTCCGATTGGAGATTTGCAAATTCCAGAAAAAGTAACATTTGAAAATGTGCAAGAGTGGTTAAAGCAAATTGGAACTTATACAATTCGATTGAGAGAAGCTGTAAATTCATTAAATAATGAAGAATTGAACAAAACTTATCGTGAAGGTGCTTGGACAGTTCGTCAGCTTGTGCATCACATTGCAGATTCTCAGTTGAACATGTATCAACGGTTGAAATTAGCTTTAACGGATGACAATCCCATTGTACCTGCTTTTAATGAAGAGAAGTGGGCGGTTCAACCAGATACTGAGCTTCCTGTAGAAAGTTCAATTAAAATGCTGGAAGGTATAAATGAGCGCATCGTAGCTTTAGGTAAAAGTTTAACTGAAGAGCAATTGGATCGAGCATTTACTCACCAAACAAGCGGTATAATTACAGTGGCAGCAAAAGTTGCAAAACTAGCTTGGCATGAAGAACATCACTTAGCTCACATTAAAATTGCATTATCAAAATAACCTAACCAATATGCTAGGGTAATTAAATCGGGGATGTATTGGCGGAATTAGAAGTTTGGATTAAAGAAATTCTTGAACATATTCATATTTATCTATTTTTGGGCCCAAGCATTGAGTTGCTTGGGCTTTGCGGATTAAGGCTATGAGAAGCACTACTTGAAGAAGAAGTAGAACTGGATAAGAGTAACCTGCCAATTACGGAAATTTCGTGGGTTGATTCGCGTTCACAACTCCCTTGAACAAATGATTACCCTATACAATTTAAAGTGTGAGTTATCGTATGTAGGTTATCTGTGAAGGGATTGGGTTAATAACCTAAGCCAATGAATAATTATAATACACATTGTTGCTTACTGCGATTTACCCGCCGATTTTACTAATACTTGAATCTGAAAGCCCGAATCCCCTGTATCATCGTTAACAACTCCGACTGAGCATTCATGGTCGAGCAGCATGATAGATCGTTGTTCCTCATCAAAACGATTCCATTCGGGAAACTCCGATATAGGCGTTCCATTTTTAATAAATTCGATCCAAGCGTTATGTACGCGGTCAGCTAAGGCTGCCCCATATGGAGGGTAGTTTTTATACCAGACATATGGCAACTCAATGCCATGGATGGCCCCTGATGGTCCGCCTTGATCGAAGCGGTATACCCAGACATCAGCTCCCGCCTTACTGTATGCCTCAGCTGTACGGACGGTTGAGATTTGATACAAATAATCTGTCAGGATGGAGCTCCATACAGCTTGATTCGTTTCCTCCTCCATTTTGCGGTCGGCTCGACGTTCATATGCAGCTGCAACAACTTCTGCATTGTCACCGAACAATTTGATAAGCACTGGTCTCGTAGGCTTATTCAAGATAGAAGTGTCCGCAATATACGTATTGCACTCCTGACGATTCGTTCCGATGATCATAGCAGGAAGAGGCTTGCTTCGTTGGGTCAGATTCTGCAATGCATCAACGGGAATGACACTGCCATCGATTACCGGTCCAAACAGGTGTAAGCCTGCCAAACCTTGTCCCCATTCCTGTTGTACCCGCATTAATTCTTCAATAGGCATTTCAACTATTTTATGAGCTTCAGCTGGTTCAAGGCCAAGTTCAGCCAGAAACTCTCTCGTAAGTATGCCTGAGGTTGTCTGATCGCGGATGGATTGGACGGAACCGCTCATGAGGATGGCTTGATGGAAGAGATCATCGGCTAAAGGAGAACTAAGCAATCCGCCAACACATTTAGCGCCAGCAGATTGTCCCATAACGGTTACCCGGTTCGGATCTCCTCCGAATTGGGCGATATTCGTTCGTATCCAGCGAAGGGCTTCAATGAGATCCAACAAGCCGTTATTTCCCGAGCTGCGGTATTCCTCTCCAAGATGCTCATAGAAATCCATAAATCCGAGTACGCCTAACCGATAATTAACCGTAATAAAAACAATACCTTGGTCAGCAAAAGCTCCACCATGCCATGCAGGATTAGTACCGGAGCCTCCTGAAAATGCGCCGCCGTGTATGAATAGAACGACAGGGCGAGAGGGATGATCCAGACCATTAGTCCAAATGTTTAATGTAAGGCAGTCCTCAGACTGCTTCGGATTAAAGTCTAATGGAGCAGATTGCGGTGCAGCAGGGCCATAGGAGTCCGCCATAACGACACCGGACCAGGGCTTGAGCGGCTGCGGCGGGTGAAAGCGAAGCGGCTTCTCTGCATATCGCAGACCATAGAATGCAGCGACATGATCTTCCTGAACACCTTGTACCCAACCACAGGCGGTTTCAACTAGCAGTGTGTTAAATGACATGCATGTAATCTCCTTTGCGTCTGATCGATGGAGCAGCAGATGTCTGATCCTTCGTCTAATCGGATTTCTGTTCCAATTGCAACAGCTTCGATTTCATCTCCATACCGCCGCGATAGCCCGTAAGAGATCCGTTTTTGCCGATTACACGATGGCAGGGGACGGTTATTAAGATCGGATTGGCGCCAATGGCAGATCCGACCGCCCGAACCGCAGCAGGTTTCCGAATATGCTGAGCAATGTCTGAATAGGATTTGGTTTGTCCATACGGGATGTCGCAGAGAGCACGCCACACTGCTTCTTGAAAAGGCGTTCCACGTAAGAGGGTCGGGACGGTGAAGCGCTCGCGCGTCCCTTGCAAATATTCGGCTAGCTCAGCCGCATAGGGACGAAGCTTATCGTCATCCCGAATTAGGATGCTGTCAGAAAATCGGGCATTCACCCATAAGGTCAATTCTTCAAGCGGCTGGTTTCGTGAACCGACAAAACAAAGCCCTTCATCGGTAGCGGCAACATGCATCCTCCAATCCTCAGTGGAAAGCAGCGTCCAATAGACTGGTCCACTATTTTTTATTGTCATTTCGAATGATCTCCTTTATTAGTTAAGCTCCATCTGCGATAGCCTTCTGGCGTATAGCTAGTTTTCTTTTTGAATAGGGTAATAAAATAAGGGGTGTTGGACAATCCGACAAATGCGCCTACTTCTGCAATGGATGCAGATGATGAAATCAGCATGGCTTTAGCGTTTTTGATCCGTACTTGATGAATATAGTCAACAGGCGTAATGCCCAACACTTTTTTGAATGTCCGATGAAGATGATAGGGTGTGCCGTGACAAATGGCGGCAAGAGTTTTCAGTGTTAGCTTATCTTGATAGCATCGATCTATATAATCGGTCACCAATGCGACCCATTCCTCATCGGGCAATCGTTGACCTGTCGGTTTGCATCTTTTGCAAGGACGAAAGTTGGCGGCCAGTGCTTGATCTGCCGTTTGATAAAAGCCGATATTTTCGCGTTTTGGCGGTCTGGATTTACATGATGGGCGGCAGAAAATGCCTGTCGTATTAACGGCATAAAAAAAGTGTCCGTCATAGGAAGCGTCGTTATTAATGATGGCTTGCCATTGCTCGTCTGTTACGGGTTTAGGATGGGATAGTCTAGCCTCATCATGCTGTAATAGCTGGTCTGAATTCAGTTTCCTTCGCTCGGCCAATGTCACTCGCCTCCATCTTCAGTATAACCGCTAGAAGAGCCGTTTGTGTGTTTTCTTGTATATAATAGCAAGATAACGAAATTGCTAAATGACAATTTATGTTGCAATATCCTCATTATAGTGATCGAGGTCGACAAATTGATGATTGCCCAAAGTGCAATATTGCACTTTGGGCAATTTTAATATAAACTTCTAAAAGAGATGTGCGGAAAGGAGAACATGCATGATAAAGCAAAGCTTACGCGATATCAAGAAAGAAGCAACGATCCAAGCGCTTGCGAATGCGGCATTTGAGCTTGCGCTTGAGCGCGGTCTGGAAGGTTTTGTTGTCGAAGACTTGGTTCAAAGAGCGGGCTATTCCAGAAGAACGTTTGCCAACCACTTTTCTTGCAAGGAAGAAGCGGTGGTAGCAGGAGCTTTTAGCATTAATGACATGATTGAAGTTGAGAACTTGTTTGCGAATTTATCCGAGGATACGCCGCTCTTAGATGCGCTCTTTCGATTAATTGAAATGCAGATTACGTTAGAGCTATTTAGAAAAATAAGCAAGCTTGTCACTCTAAGCAATAAACATCCATCGCTTAAGCCTTATTTTCTTGACAAAATGAGCCATATGCAGGATGGAGCACATGACGCTTTAAGAGAGATTTCAAAAGGCAAATATGATGAAGTCTATATTCACCTTCTCGTCGGAGCAGTTTATGGAGCGATCATGCCGGTGTTGAACGGCAGTCTCAATGTGCTGCTTCCCGAGCAAACGCTGACAGATACTTCATTTCAGAAATACTTGGATAAGATATACGAAAGCTTGAGGAATGGATTCAAATACTAAACGAAATAGCAGAAGGGAACAGCAGATTATGTCTACATTTTTATACAAAATCGGTACCGCCGCTTATCGCAAGCCATTTTACTTTATAACGGGCTGGCTTGTCATATTAGCCATTGTGATTTCCTCAATAGGAGTAAATGGTATTCAAGTAAGCAGCGAGATGAAAATTGAAGGAACCGAATCACAGCGCATACTGGACCAATTAGCAGAGGAGCTTCCGCTAGCTTCAGGTGGACAAGGCAGTATCGTGTTCAAAGCCCCGGATGATGAGCGCATGGATACACCAGAGCGAATGTCAGCTATTAGTAAAGCAATCAATGAAGTCTATCAGTTGGAGGATGTGCTGAATCCTGCGAATTTCGATACAGGAGCCAGTGAGCTAACGATGCTTATGATGCAGAATGCATCTCCTGACCAGCTTCCTCCTTACGGATATATGATAATGGACGGCGCTCCGCTGCCAGGAGTGTTGCTCTCGGCTGATGGCAGAATTGCGTTATTCCAATTTCAATTCACAAAAGACGTTAATTCCGTGCCGCAAGAGGTTAAGGATTCGATTATAAAAGCGGCTAAAGTTGCGGAAAGCGAAGCTAATATTACCGTATTGCCAAGTGAATCGCTGCTGCCTCTTCAGCTTGGAATCGGGTCTGGCGAAATTATTGGCGTAATCGTCGCGGCGATCGTTCTGTTGATGACATTAGGGTCGATGGTAGCTGCTGGTTTGCCGCTGCTTACTGCACTATTGGGTGTTGCTATTGGTGTCGGCGGAGCTTTTTCGCTATCAAGCTTTATTGAGATGACCAGTGTTTCGGCTATGCTTGGTCTTATGGTTGGTTTGGCGGTAGGAATCGATTATTCACTGTTCATTGTTAATCGCCAGCGCCGCTTAATATTTGATCAGGGTTTGAGCGCTCAGGAAGCTGCAAGCAGAGCGATTGGCACAGCTGGAAGTGCAGTATTTTTTGCCGGTCTGACGGTCATTATTGCTTTATGCGGTATGCTTGTCATCGATATTTCTTTCTTGTCGATCATGGCATTGGTAGCTGCGGCAACCGTATTTATTAGCGTTTTGCTTGCTTTGAGTTTATTGCCAGCTATGCTTGGATTAGTCGGAGAAAGAATATGTTCTCAGAAAGCTCGTCAAAAGAACAAAGACAAAGCGGCTAACGCCGCACGCAAAGGGTTTTCTGATAGATGGATCAGAGGCGTTATCAAGTATCGTTGGCCAGTCATTATTTGCATTATTGTTGTACTTGGCGCAGCATCGACACCGATTTTGAAAATGGAAATGGGTATACCTGGGGCTGCCACTGCGAATTTGGATACGGCGGCAAGACAAAGCTATGATGCGATTACTGAGGGATTTGGTGAAGGGTTTAACGGACCGTTTGTTTTGGTTGCGGAGCAAAAGGATGCTGCTACCTCGTTTACCCCTGAAATGATTATGGGTCTTCTCCAAGAGCTTAATAATCAGGATAATGTCGCTCAAGTGTCGCCTTTGGGAATTAGCGAGAATGGCAACATGGCCATATTTAGTTTAATTCCTGAAACAGGACCTTCGGATACAGCGACAAAAGAATTGGTCGCACAATTGCGTGATCCTGATTTAAGCATTCTGCAGTCATATGGGATTAAGCTTGGCGTTACTGGATTTACAGCAGTAAATATTGATATGTCTGCTAAGTTGGCTAATGTGTTTCCTCTATATATTGGAATCATCGTTGTTCTGTCATTAATTATTTTGATGCTGGTATTTCGTTCTGTTGTTGTGCCGATCAAAGCGACGGTAGGCTTTCTTCTAAGCATATTGGCTACCTTCGGCGCTACGACGGCTGTGTTTCAATGGGGTTGGCTAAGCTCTGTTTTCGGTTTTGACACCGGCGGTCCTTTGCTCAGCTTTATGCCGATTATTATTACGGGTATTCTTTATGGACTAGCTATGGATTACCAAGTTTTCCTTGTCAGCTCTATGCGTGAATCCTATGTTCATGGGCATCGCGGGGACGAGACTATTATTCATGGCTATAATCAAGCCAGTCGTGTCGTTCTAGCGGCTGCGGTGATTATGGTATCCGTATTTGCTGGATTTATTTTTACCGATGATATCATTATTAAACAAATTGGCTTTGCGTTAACGATAGGAATTTTTATTGATGCGTTTATTGTACGAATGACATTGGTTCCTGCTGTTATGGCGATCTTTGGAAGAAAAGCGTGGTGGTTGCCGAAGTGGATGGATCGGTTGTTGCCAAACTTAGATGTCGAAGGAGATAAGCTCATTTCGAAGCTGAATCAGAGTGACAAATAGAATAATAAGCTGAAAAAAGAAAGCAGTCCATTCTTGGTCGAGGGTGGGCTGTTTTTGTTCATTCTTGATCTGCATCAAGGTTTTTCACTCTCAATTGCTTTAAACTAAGGGCAAGAACAACAGAGGGAGTGAAGGAAATGACTAAAACAGAATTTCGTTTAGAACCGCTAACTTGTCCATCCTGCATCAAAAAGATTGAAACCGCCTTGAACAAAACTGAAGGTGTGGAGACAGCTAAAGTATTATTCAACTCAAGCAAGGTTAAAGCGGAATTTGATGAGTCCCAAGTGAGTGAAGAGAAATTAAAGCAGGTCATTATAAAGCTTGGTTACGCGGTGTTGTAGAAAAATTCGAACCTCGTATGATTAACTTTACGTTTTCGGCCATACAATTAAATCTATTTCACAGGCGGGTGATGGAGCTATGCTGCTGTATATCCATAGACATAAAAATCATATGACTGCGATTTCGGGAGCTTTAATCATTGTTGGGTATCTAATTTCAATAGTAGGCTTTATAGGTTTAAAAGATCTGTTCTTGGTTGCAGCAACTATAGCTGCCAGCGTGCCAATCGCCATTAAAGCCTTTCAAGCGCTGAGGATGAAAGCATTCAGTATTGAGCTGTTAGTTATTATTGCAGTCATTGGAGCTCTGTATATTGGAGAGTACACGGAATCCTCGATCGTTACGTTTTTATTTCTATTCGGTGCTTACTTAGAGGCGCGCACGCTGGAGAAAACTCGTTCCTCTCTTCAAGCATTAGTCGATATGTCTCCGCAAGAGGCGGATGTTTTTCGAGAAGGGGAATGGATTACGGTTCCGGTAGAAGAGGTTGCGGCAGGCGAACGAGTGTTGATCCGATCTGGCGGTAAAGTACCTGTTGACGGGCGCATCACGGCGGGAAAAGCATTTGTAAATGAGGCTGCCGTTACCGGGGAATCCGTACTTGCCGCTAAAAAACTAGATGACAAAGTGTTCAGCGGAACCATCGTAGATAACGGGTATATCGAGATTATAGCTGAAAAAGTAGGAGCGGATACGACCTTTGCCAGAATCATTGAGCTTGTTGAAGAGGCTCAAGAGTCTAAGTCAAAGACTTCCAGATTTTTAGATAAATTCGCAAATATATATACACCTGCAGTGGTAGTGTTATCGGTTGTTGTATATCTTGTTACCCGTAACCTCCATACAGCTATTACTTTCTTAGTCGTTTCTTGCCCAGGCGCGTTGGTGATCGGGGCTCCAGTGTCCTATGTTGCAGGAATCGGGAACGGAGCCAGACATGGTGTTCTTGTCAAAGGCGGAGAGATCATGGATAGGCTGTCAAAAGTAAACGTCGTTGTTTTTGATAAAACAGGCACGCTCACCATCGGAAAACCAGAGGTAACAGCTATCAAAACCTTTAATGAGCAAGACCTCGATGAGTTGTTAAGGCTGGCGGCGGAAGCAGAAGCTATTTCTGAGCATCATTTGGGAGCAACGATTGTGAAGGAAGCCAAGCGGAGAAATATTCCACTTATCGGCAAGTCGGTTAATGGTGAGGTAGTGAAGGGAAGCGGGATACGTGCAAAGGTAGAGGGGCATACGCTGGCAATTGGTAACCGAAAACTTATGGTTGTCGAGCAGAGTGATCTATCCGATGAGGCGCTAGCTTATGCGGTTAGTCGTGAGAAAGCCGGCAACACGGCGGTATTTGTCGCCATTGACGGACATTTAGCTGGTATAATAGCGATAGCGGATCGAATTCGAGAGGATGCTCCTAGAGCAATAGCTGAGATGAGAAAGAATGGCATTAAACGGTTTATTATGCTGACGGGAGATAATAAACATACGGCAGAATTGGTCGCTAATGAGCTGGGCTTAGACGGATTCCATGCCGAGCTATTGCCGGAAAATAAAGTGGAATTCATAAAACAGTTAAAGGCTGAAGGGTATGTAGTTGCCATGGCGGGGGATGGTATTAACGATGCGCCGGCGATTGGCGCAGCGGATATTGGAATAGCAATGGGCGAAGGCGGCACAGATGTATCCATGGAAACGGCGGATGTCGTATTAATGGCCGATAAGCTGATACAATTCTCACATGCTTACTCGCTTGCCAAAGCAACGGTAAGCAATATGAAACAAAACACCTTCTTTGCAGTTGCCGTTGTATTCATTTTGTTAGCTGGGGTGCTGTCTGAATATGTTCATTTGGCGTCGGGCATGTTCGTTCATGAAGCTAGCGTGTTAATTGTTATCCTGAATGCGACGCGATTAATTCGATTTAATAGTGAGGGTGTGAACAATGGAACAAAAGAACTGCTGCCATCACGTTTTAGGAACGCATAGTTGTATAGCTAAGGTTCCTATTTTTAATCATTTAGAGGACGAGCAAATGGAAGAGATCATGGGGACTATTCTATCCGTGTCCTACAGCAAAGGTGAAATTTTGTATCGAGAGGGAGACCAGTCGGACTCCCTTTACATAGTAAGCAGCGGGAAGATTAAAATTTATCGTTTGTCAGAGTCAGGGAAGGAACAGCTTGTACGCATTTTGTATCCAGGCGATTTTACAGGTGAGCTGTCATTGTTTAACGCCTCTATCCATGAATCTAACGCAGAGACAATGGCGGAGACTAGCGTCTGCAAAATCACTCGTACAGACCTGCAGCGTTTTTTAATGAAATATCCGTCCATAGCATTGGAGATATTGTCTGAGTTTTCTAGCCGATTAGAGAAATCCGAGAAACAGACGACTCGTTTTGCGACGGAGAAGATTGACACGCGGTTAGCGCTGTTCCTGACGGAATGCTTAGATCGTGAGAAGGAGACAAGTGAATTTATTTTGCCCATGAGTAAAAAGGATTTGGCCTCTTATTTGGGCACAACGCCCGAAACGATAAGCAGGAAGCTGGGCGAGCTTGAGCAAGCGGGGTATATTAAGCAAAAGGCTCAACGCAAAGTCGAAATTGTAGACATGGATGGGCTGCTGCTTGTTTGACGCGGCAACGGCGCAGTATTTTTATTTATAGGAAAGTTTTAGTTGAAGGATGTGCTTTGATAGTGACTATTGTTAGCAAAAAAATGGCCAGCGGTCGTCTCCTAGCGGAGCATGCAGAGCTGTTTCGTTGTCCAATCTGTAAAGCTGAGATGGAGGTAATTGAATACCAAAGCCTCATCTGTAGTAATAAGCACTGCTTCGACCTTGCTAAGCAAGGCTATATTAATTTATTGGCACAAGGTCATAAAACAAAATATGACAAGGGGCTATTCGAAGCACGGCGCGCTATTAGCGATATAGGCTTTTTTGATCCGATGCTGGACCGGATAATTGCGTATATGGAAAAGGGAATGCGAGATTCTAATGCTCGAACAGCGATCATGGATGCGGGCTGCGGCGAGGGCTCACATTTAAACCGGTTGATGCACACCTTAAGCTTGAAAGGAGTTCATGATGCAGTTGGCGTGGGCTTAGATATCGCTAAGGAAGGGATTCATGCCGCTTCGCGTGGCGATGAAAGGACGATATGGTGTGTTGCGGATTTGGCCAACTGTCCGATTGCGGACAAGCAGCTGAACACTATTTTGAATATTTTATCCCCCTCCAATTATGCGGAATTTACAAGACTGCTCGCCGATGACGGTCAAGTGATCAAGGTTATGCCGGAAAGCGGATATTTGCAGGAGCTTAGGGAAGTTTTCTACAGAGAGAGCGATAAGGATACATATTCGAATGAGAAAACGTTGCAGCATTTCAGCCGCAGCTTCAAGCTAGTACATTCAGAGCGGATCGAGTACAAGGTTCATCTGGATCGGGCTGCCTTGGAGCAGCTGATCTATATGACGCCACTTTCTTGGTCAGCTTCTGAAGCGGAGAAGGAGCGGGCTTTGGATCAAAATATATCCGACATCACCTGCGACTTCTTGATTGTTGTGGGGAAATGATAAATGGGCTGTCCTTAAAGTCATAGATGACTTTGGGACAGCCCATTTACGCGTGCTAGGGTTACTTATGCAACATTAGAACTTAATTAATGCTGTCCAGAAGTGCCTTCAAATCTGCATTTAAATTTAATGCATTGAGAAGGATCGTAAGTGCTTCTGCACGAGTAGCCTTACCTTTTGGATCGAACGTTCCAGCTGACTTGCCTTGGATAACACCAGCTTGCGCGGCATCCTTAATAGCGTCTACAGCATAGCTGCCAGCTGTGGAAAGATCATTAAAGCTAGCGTTGTTGCTATCTTGATTTGCATTAGCAAAGTTCATAATCCGCGACAGGATAACAACGATTTCTTCACGGCTTATCTTTTGATTAGGTCTGAATGTGCCGTCATTGTAGCCATTGATGATTTTTGCGCTTGTTAACAATTCAATAGCTTCTTTAGCCCAGTGTCCATTAACATCATTTAGTCCAGAATGATTGCTAGTGCTTTGTTTGATATCGAAAATGCGCGTAATAAACGTAACAAACTCTGCACGAGTAATATCGCCATTAGGCCTGAAGCTTCCGTCCTCATAGCCGCTGACACTTTGCAGCTTCACGAATTTTTCGATAGTCTTGGCAGCCCAATGACCTTGAACATCAGATAGCTCTGGCAATTCATTGGATTCATTAGCTTGTTGAATCTTTGCCTTAAGCTTATTAACTGTTTCATCCAGATCAATCACATCGCTGTTGAACACAGGCTTAGCCGATGGAGCAGGTGTCGGCGTTGGACTGGTTGGTGTAGGTTCAGGTGTCGGTGTAGGTTCAACAGGACTATTCCATGTAATTGTATAAGTAAGCGACGATATACCGTCCGTACCTACAACATGAATGATAGTTTGACCAGTAGTACTGCTCAGATCCTCAACGGTAACGACAGCTCCTGATTGTGTTGCAGAAGCTGCTACAACACCCGTTGCAGGCGCCATCTTGTATTTCAATACGCCTGGCGAGAAGCCGGAGATTGGCGCTCCGTTAACTGTAAGTGAAGACAGCGTTGCGTCGGTTTGCGGTACGGCAATCTTAGATAGATTCGTACCTGCACCTGGCGCGAAATAGATGCTGCCGTCAATGCCTAGTGTCATGCTGTTCAGGAATGAATCTACAATTACTTTATGTTGCAAAGTTTCAGGATCGATAGCAATGACTTTGCGAGACAATGTTGTATAGATCAATCCATCTGGAGCCCAGTGCAATTCATATGGCATCCATTTGCTTGAGTTGTACACACTTGGATAAATCATTTTGCTCTTCACGATTTCTTTCGTTTCCACATTCATTGCGAAGATCGTTCCATCAACGACGCCCCATAGTAAACCGTCTGGACCGAATTTGATTCCGCCGATCATACGTGGCACTTCATCGATCTCAAGATTAAGATCACTAAGTGAAATTTCCTCGATTTTTTGACCTGCATTAACGTCCCATACGAAAATCTTCGCTTCCTTCTCTGTAGACTCGCTGCCTAGACCGCCCCATACAGTTGTGCTTCCATAGAGAAGTCCGTTCCTATAAGCAAGACCGATGATGCTTTGGTTATGAACCACTTGATCGAACTGTGCCCATGAATTGGATGCTTCATCATACACAGCGAGCGAGCCGCCTAGATATCCATAATCAGGAACTGTGCCAACAAACAGCTTGTTGTCTGCAGCTTCTATCGCAAATGGACGATCCTGGTGTGCAATGTCATATTCAATTTTTGGATTTTCGTTCAGCACGACCTCTTTAGTTGGGTCATAGCTGTACATAATTGCCCCTACATAGGTTCCGTACCAAACTTTATCATTCAAGAAGCCAATGCCTTCCGGCTGTGCGAATGAAGAGATATTAACATCAATGGTCGATGTAAATGGATTGTAAATACTCATACCGCGCTGATATCCGCCCATGTACAAGCGGCCATCGAAGCCAGCTTGTAAAGATTGAATATTTACAGGTTGTGGTTCAATTGCTAATTCGATAAATTGAACCCATTGGTCCGTTGGGTCAACGAGAATATATTCGCCATAGGCCGTAATCATAGCCAATACGGTTTGGCCAGCTTTCTCACCGCTATTCATCGTTATCCAAGTGTAGTCCTTCACACGAGCTGTATCCGGCAAAGGAACAGGAAGTTCAATCTCAGTCGTCTTCTTGGCTGAGATATCGTATTGATAGAACTTCGTTAAATACTTAAAGTAAATCAGATTAGAATTATAAGGTGCCGGCTCTGAAATATTATTGCTGTGCTGGAAAGTCGCTTCAACTTCAAGCGTTTTCAAGTCCAATACGGCCATAGTATTTGTTGTAGGATATATAAACAACTTTCCACCATAAATGTCTATATCCTGGATCATCTCAGTCTGACCTGTGTAGCCTGGAAGAGCGATTTCTTCTTTATCACCAGTAACACGATTAATTCGATACAGCTTGGATTGGGTACCAACACCTGCATAAATGTATTTCTCATCTACCGCAATTCCGCGAACGTACTGTTTGCCCGGCTCAACGACACCATAATTGCGGAATATGCCTGTAGCCACGTCATATTCGAAAATTTTTCCTGATTCTGCTGAATTGCTGTTATAGGTACCGCCATAGATTTTAAGACCCTCGGTCCTCTGATCATCGCTAGTATTCTCGGTGCCTTTATCATCCACCAGAATGTCTATAGTTTCCAAATCCCAAACCCAATTATCGGCTGTATTGTAGCCAAGCTTATCAATCTTCTTCTCTACAGGCAGGTAGCGGTATAGAATGCCATCCTCTGTGCCTGAGAAATAAACATTTTTATCCGAACCAATCGTCATTGCCCATGTTGCAATTGTATTCGGGATAACCTGTTCAAACTTTACTGCACCTGTCTCGCCGTTAACGGCAAAGAACTTGCCAGGTTTGCCATTCGTTACGAAATAGGCCTCATTCTCGCCATTGGCATTCGTTTGAATAGCACCTGCTTGACCGAGATTAACATAGACCATTTCACCAAGATCAACAGCTTGTTCATATGTGCGATCGAGCGGAACTTCCGGCAGCATAACACTGATCGAAATATCATCAAAATAAGCTTCTGTTACGCTTGGTTCACCTGAATACAAGTAAACTCTTGCATAAGCCGCCTTGGCAGGCACTTCCGAAAGAACTCGCATCGTGGACCATTTTTTCACGCCTAAGGAGTTGCTTGAGAATAGAGCTTCATTCACGCCTACCTGAGTATCGGCAGCATCATAGTAGTAGATTTGCGGAACGATATTATGCGTTTGTGAAATGACGTATACATTAGACGAAAATACAAGCTTATCGCCTGGCGTTACTAAAAATTTGTCACTCACGACCTTAAAGCTGCTAGTTGTCGAGGAATCTTTGAAATACAAGGACTTTGATCCTGTAAGAGCAACCTCGCTGCTAAGGTTGAAATCACCAGCGCCCAAGCCTAAGCTCCAGCCTGGAATTGCACCGTCAACTAACGCTTCTTCGAAGCTAGGGTTAACAATTTCTGTAGGGAGATCCAGCGCTGGCGGAGTGCCTACCTGCAACTCAATGTCATCGACAAATACCTTCGTCAAACTAGGGAAACCTGAATATATGCCAACTTTAATATAGGCAGTACCAGCAGGAGCCTTCGCTGATACGGTAAGTTCATTCCACTCTTTATCCGTAAGCGCACCATTGCCGTAGTTCACAAAATCCTGCTTGATTTCACTGCCAGCGCTCGTGTAGGAGACGATGATTGGCTGTACGCCATGACTTTGATCGGCAAGCTTTTCTCTATACACTTGAATAGATAACTTAATTTCTTCGCCAGGTGCTGCTGTAATCGGGTTGCTCAGCACTCTAAAATGACCTGTTCCTGGTACCCCGGGCGACGATGATGTGCCCGCTGTTTTATCCCAGAACAGCAGACTGTTAGCACCCGTTTTCGCGTATGCTGTGCTTAATTCCATCGTTCCATTGCTCGTTGTAGCTGGATCAATAATCCAGCCTGGAATCGCGCCGTCTACTAGCTCCAGATCGAAGCTTGGATTAAGCAGAGCATCACTAGGCTGTTCTGCAGCCGGCGGTGTTGTCGGACTTGTAGTTGGGGTTGGAGTAGGAGCACCATCTGATGGCGATGGTGATGGAGCAGGCGCAGCGGTAAACGTAACGCTCGCATTGTCCATATACACCTTCGTCAAGCTTGGATAGCCTGAATACAAGCCCACTTTAATATAAGCCGTGTTGTCCGGGACGACACCTTCGAGAATCAACTCATTCCATTGACCTGATTTAATAGTTGACTTTGAATAGAGCTTTTCCTCATTAGCCTTATTATCAATCGTCCTAATTGGATCTCCTGCCTCATTGTAATAATGAATGACTGGCAAAATGCTAGCTGTTTGGTCGCTATCTAGCTCTCTATACACATAAGTTGAGAAAGTGACTGTTTCACCCGGGGAAGCTTCTATCGCATTACTTAGAACTCTAAAGCTCCCGGCTGGGGTGCTAGCGTTTACATTATCGATGAACAGCAAGCTTTGCGTACCGGATTTTGCGTATTTATCACTGATGCTGATGCTGCCGTTGCCTTCTGACAATGAATCTGTACTCCAGCCCAATACAGGCTGAAGTTGTATTGGAAGCTCAAAGCTAGCATTCACAAGCTCAACTGAAGTAGCCGACCCGCCGCTCGGTGCTATATTTACACTGGCATCATCAACATATACTTTAGTTTTGTTTATAAAACCTGAATATATGCCAACTTTAATATAAGCTGTGTTGGCAGGAACTACTTTATTTTCTAGTTTCAGCTCGAACCATTCCCCTACGGGAACATTAGCCGCTCCATAGTTTAAAAAGTCATTTGTTTTTACTTCTGTGTTATCAGACTTATAGTAGTGAATAACTGGCTGAACGCCATGTGATTGGTCTGCAGCAGCAGCTTTATATACATAAGTTGAGAAGGTTACTGTATCCCCCGCAGTTACAGGGATTGGCTCACTTAACATTCGATACGAACCTACTGGCTGAGCACCACTCTCAGTATCCTGAAACAACAGACTGTTATTGCCCGTTCTTGCATAATCCGTACTAAGCGAGATATTTCCATACGCTGCTGTCGCAGCATCCTCTGACCAGTTCGGAGTAAACGTCGAAACTTCTGCGTCAAAGTTCGGATTAATTAAATTATTATGCACGGTTTCCTGAGGCACTGAAGAAGCTGCACCATTCGTTGCAGCAAAAGTCGGATTAACTGGGAACGCTCCCAAAATTAGCGAAAAACAAAGAACTATGATGCCCCAAGCTTTCAAATTAACTTTCTTCACATTGTCACTCCCCTAAAATAAAATGATGTGTCTTGCTGGCCTTGATGTGTTAAACAAATGTGATGAAAAACCGTAAACGCTTACAAAAGGTCGTTGTTTGATCGCATCACCCTTCATTTTCTTATATCATATCTGTATCATATATGACTATATTGTAAGGATGTGCCTTAATACTGTCAATCACATCGAACAAAAATATATTTGAGTATATTTTGATCGGTTACGAATGAAGCAGAAAAAAGCAGCATAAAACAGCGAAAGTGCTGTATTATGCTGCTTATGACTTAATCACTTTTTCCCGAGATCCGCCAGTCAAAGCGTTAAAATAACGATTGTGGCAGAGGAGGGGAAGGGAGCAATTGGTACGGAGGCATCACGGAAGAGGTTAAATTTTATAATATATTAAAGTCCGTTACAAGCGAAACTATCTGGCCGGCCTCGTCATAGCCCCAATAGGAAGTGTAAAAACCGTCACCATAGCCTGAGCTGAACATGATGACATTAAGTCCAGATTGCTCGTTAACAATCAATTCGCCCCACTCATCATTGTTTAAGGCGAGAACATCGGCTAACGCATCATCGTAGAAGCTGATAAAGTCGTCGCCCAGCTCATCAGCAAGCTTATCCTCTATCTCATTCATTAGTTGGATGGCAGCTATATCGCCGTAGCAACCGAGGCCTGTATCTACCGAATAACCATACTTGTAGCCTTCCTTCAGCTCAGATATGTTCTGCCCCGGTTTTGTTGCCATCTCCCAGTGAACAGCTTTAGCGGCCGACAGTTTAAGCTCAGCTGCTGCAATTCGTTCCTCATCTGTATGAATCCATGCAATGACGGGATAGCTGCCTGGGGGCACAGCAAGCTCGAAGGCGTTGCTATGAGAAACAAGAGGATCGCAAGCAACGATACGTCCGGTATGAATATGCAGGTCCGCCAGCTCCTCTGAACGTAGTGCAGTAGTGGAAGTGTCCGTAATATGCTGCAGTAAAGGCATCATTGTGATTGACATCCTTTCATTAATGAAATCTTTCTCTGGAGGTGATGTTTATCACAGGGTTAGATTCGGAACAATGGCGGATCTGTTGATGGGCTTTAGACAATACCTAGATGACTATGCGTTGGCCTCTGTGAGAGCTGACCCAGCTTTCTCCACCTTCTCAGCCATCGTGCTTGTTCCCTTAAAAATACCGCCAGCCTCGATGACGAGGCAGCCTGCGGTTAAGTTTCCGATAAATGAGCCGCTGGCGAGTATCGTTAATGTTCCTTCTACATCGGCATCGCCAATCACTTTTCCTGCAAGATGAAGAGTGCGGGCTTTGATGTGGGAGCGAGCCGAGCCATTTTCGCCGATTGTCACAAGTCCTGATGACTCAATGTCTCCAATAATATGACCATCAATACGAATACTTGCTTCTGACCTCAATTTCCCTTCAAAATGAGTCCCTTCGCCGACTAGTGTATCGGTTGTATCCGGATTTAATTTAACGGATTGCTTCTTGAACATGGCTAAAATCCCTCTCGATCTGCTTTAATATAAGGCTCTGGGTTAATGGCAGTGCCGTGCAGCAGTACTTCATAGTGCAGATGCGGTCCCGTGCTGCGGCCTGTGTTGCCCAGCTCGCCAATCGCTTGTCCTTTAACCACTTTGTCGCCAACATCGACGCTTCTTTTTCTTAAATGTAGATATCGGGTCTGCAGTCCTCTGCCATGATTGATCGTAATATAATGGCCATAAATACGGTCACGCTCGGAGCGCACGACTGTGCCATCCGCTGCGGCATAGATGGGATCGCCGCTGTTGCCGCCAATATCCAATCCTGAATGGAAAGTAGCCTTGCGGGTAAAAGGATCTTTTCTTGTTCCAAATAGTGAGGTGACTCTGCGAGAATCGGTAGGCCAAATCGTTGGCGTAATTCTCAAAATCTCTTTGTACTTAATGACAGCCGCCTTCGTTTCTTCTAGTTGAGGAAGAATGACGTCAAGCCGCTCGCTTATTTCGGTGTATTGCTGGCTTGTAGTGTTTACGAGTGTTTCCGGCTCATCGCTTAACGGATACTCTTCTCCGCCTTGTCCGCCTTCAGTGGCCAAAAAGCTGGAAATGGTAGCATTCGATTTCGTCGAATCCATGCCAATGAGCTCCTTCAGTTGTCTCTCAAGCTCGGTAATCTCAGCTAATTTGTTTTCTGTTGTGTTAGCTTGGTCCAATAAGGTAACGAGCTCAACTTGCATATCGGCAAGCTCCAGCTCCTGGTCGGCAATTAGCTGCTCGTAATGCGCTTTAGACGAGGTTAGCTGTCCTTCCAGCGATTCTATCGTTTCCGTACTTCTAGCAAATAGAAAAAAACTGATAGCCGCCCCAATAAGGGCTGACAGCATTAGGATAGGCAATAGAATGATGATAAGCTTTGAAATCGTATATTTGCGCACCGTTTGATTCGCATCTGGAATGACGAAGAATGTGTAACGTTGGGATAACCGATTCATTCTCTACCTCCGACAGCTTTATTGGATTAATGATTGAATATCATATTGGAAGGAAGACCGATTTCTGAAAGATGAGATGCAACTTCCTCTTTGCTAATCATATCTGTCCAATACATTTTCATAACATTTAGCAGCGCTTCCTTCTCCCGCACATTTAAATTCAGATCATCTAAATGAGCGAAAGTATCGGTTAACTTTTGATAGATGTGGAAGCTTTCAGGCCGGTAAATGCTTTCTTCGCCTTCCCATTCGGCGGCTGCCTGCAAGGCAGGGATGCTATAAGTGTGCTTGCGGATTAAGAGCTGAGACTTGTAGGATACGACATAATCGACGAAGGTTTTTGCCGCTTCTTTATAATTAGAACGTGCATTTACGGCTAAGCCAATTGTGGCCAGCATCGTTTTCGGCGTATGTACATAAGGCAATGGAGCGAGCTCGAACGGCAGGTCATTCTCATTGCGCAGCTTATTTAAGTTAAAATAAGTCGTCATCATGATGGATATTTTCTGCTGTGCGAACATTTCCTCAACATTGAAATCATCGTCTGAGAGAAGCAGCATGCGCCGCTTATTACGATGGATGAGATCATAGCAAGCTTGGATGCCGTCGATCACAGAAGGATGATCTAATTGAAGCAGTACGTTCTTCTCCTGCAAATAAGGAACAGCGCTTTGAAGCAAAAATATAGGCCAGCGATTATAATTGGCAGGGTAAAAATAAAAGCTCATTCCGAAGTCCGAGTTCATCTCCAAATCGTCCAAGTAGCCCATAAAATCATGCCATGTCCAATCGAAGGAAGGAAGCGGCTTTCCAAGCTCCTGTATGATCTGTTTGTTATAGCATAATACGACAGGAGAAAAAGCGACGGGCTGGGCGAAGTGACTCCTGTCCTGCGTAAAGGTGTCTGCAATGTAGGGCTGTATGCCTGATTGAGCCGCGATTGGCTCTAACAGCTCGCTAAGATCCGCATGCTCGTGCTTGAAATTTAAGAAATGGATATGGTTTATCGTTATGACATCCACGAGCTGACTCGATAAATAGAATTGTGTAATGTCATTAAAGCTCGCATATTGTAGGGGGACTAGCTGTATACGTATATGAGGGCAGTCCGCTTGGAATTGCTCAATAATCGCTGCCAGCTCAATATCCTTTAATAAAGAAGGATAGTAACCGAGAGATAGAGTGACAGGCTCCTGTTTAGCAGAATCCATAACGCGTATGCCGACTCGAGGCAGTCTTTCGATCAATGATTCGGCCTCCAGCCGGTCCAAGCCTTTCTGGACGGAATTGATGCTTAATTGATAGGTTTTGCTTAATTGCGTTATGGAAGGCAAAAATTGACCGACACACCATTTCCCTGTAACTATGTCGTTTCTTAATGAGTCAACCATCTCATTCAAACGCTGCTGGAAAGTTGTGCGGCTAGGCTTGTTAGGCAATGAACTCGTCCTCTCTGATCTTACGATAAAGCGCTGTTATAGTACAATAGTATTATAAGTTTAAAGGGAAATATTGTCCAATTTTGTTTAATGACGGACGGGAAGCTTGTTTGCAAAAAAACAAAAAGCTGCCTCATTTTTATTCGAAAAATGTAAGCAGCCCAGCTGTTATCCCTTATAGATCTGATATTGATTTTTTCCGTACTCCTTCGAGCTGTAAAGTGCTTCATCGGCATGCTTAATCAACGTTTCAGCGTCTTCACCATGATGAGGGGAGAAAGCAACGCCAATGCTGATCGTCACGGGTGAATCAGTGAGCTCTTCATTCGATGCGATGGTATGATTAATGGACGCAATGAGCTGCTCAGCCATATGAACGGCTTCCTTTTCATTCGATTCTGGCATAATCATCATAAACTCATCTCCGCC
>Ga0182739_1001653_pt1 | contig 22512 bp, 30 predicted proteins | sample eDN5th30CBELigBY_FD_128873 | JGI IMG/M metagenome (GOLD analysis project Ga0182739, IMG submission 128873) | Enriched backyard soil microbial communities from Emeryville, California, USA - eDNA 5th pass 30_C BE-Lig BY (version 2) (version 2) | ecosystem: Environmental > Terrestrial > Soil >...
TATAATAGAGTCATATCTATTGCATTTATTATTTGTTGCTTACCATTTTTGGGTAACGCAAGGGGACAAACAACACAAGCCTTTGGGTAATGTACGGGACCATTCTGTCTTTTTTAGACAGAATGGACACTGAACTTATCCGAGGCTTTTTTTGCGTAGATATACGTCAAAAAATACTTTGGAGAGAGGTTGTAAATTATGAATTTATTAAGGGGAATTGAGATTGTTAATGCTACGTCATTACGGATTCCAAAAGAAGAAAGAGAGGAATCATTATTTTACTATGACGTGCAGCATGAGGATGAAGATTGGTTTGCTCCATTTGCTGTTTTTCAATTTTGTTGGGCAAATCATATGGGTACGATCGTAACGAAAGAACCATTAACACTAACTGATTTTGGTGGTAATTGTCTGGAGTTAACGGAAGAAGAACAAGATATTGTACTCACAGCATTTTAACAACTAAGCAAGAGTAATGGAGGAATTTCAGATGTTTGAAATCGGAACATATCTCATTTTAAAGGACGGAAAAAGTAAATTTATTAGTATTAGAGACAATGCTCATAGTGTATCGATTGAGACCGCAAACAAGCTTTATGAAACAGGTCAAATTAGTATGGCATCTGTCTCGGAAAATGGCGATGAACTATTTTTCCCAATTGAAAAATACGTTCAAATTCGTCAAAAACAAACTTTATAAGGATAAAAACAAACCGCGCACTGTCTTAAAGATGGTAGGCGGTTTTTGTTTTAACGAAAGGAAGATTAATATGCGCGAATATGAACGCATTGCAAAACAAATGAAATTATTAGCACAACAAGGAAACTGGCAGGAACGAAATAAACTTACTCCACACTTTCGTAAAGCTTATCGGTCATATGATTTCGGTTTTCAAGTTGGTGAAGAAATCGAATCAAATGCTTGGCATGGTAATTGGCAAAAAGCAAAGATTGTCAAACATGATCCAGATGAAAATAACTTTTTTATTCGTAATGAAAAGGGATGGGAAGTCGTTGTACCTGGTTTTATGCTGCGACACGCACAGCTTGAACAAGTCGAAGTTAAAGGGCATGTCATTGCATAGAGAGTAAGGAAGAATGGGTACAAATTAATCTATTTGAATTAGTGTAACTAGAATCATGGTTTCACAATTTTAATAGACGATTTTAAACAAACATTTATTGGAGGAGTAGTTATGCTTACTGCAGAAGGGTTAAAAAACTTAGAACAATCAACTAAACATTTTGGGATTGTCACAATTAAAGAGAGAGTTGGGTACGAAGAAGATCCGTATATTGCCGAACCTACTGTACATCGTGTGTTTACTTTACAGGTAAATGAAAGAAGCGTTGACTTCTTTTCATTTGAAAAAGGTTGGTATATGAATGTATTAAAAACGGAAATTGAATCGTTCCAAATCGATACGGACTATCATCATCCGCGCCAATACTATCTCATGCACTTATTAGAAGATACATTCAATAAGTATAAAGGTGATCAGATTGACCGCAGCTATTACGTTTGGGGTACTGAAATAGTGAATAATGAGATGGATATCATTGCTGACAAAGCACTTAACACCATAACAGAGGGTCCGTTTTATCATTCGTTCGTAGGTGATTATAAAGAAGAACGAAGAAAAGGGGCGTTTTTAATTGGGAATACCGTGAGCTACCAAGAGTATGATGCTACTAAAAATTATCCATTCGTATCGAAAAAATTTGCTCGAACTACGATTACAGATAATAAAGCTGCATTAGATTACTTAGGGGTTGCAAATGATTCGCTGGTACAATCCGTTATTCAACAAATTCAATCCATAAACGAGCGCATACTTCCGGTCTGTGATCCGCATGTAAAACCGCTTTCGATTGAATTGAGTGTCAGCATTTCTCATGAAAGATGTTTTGCTTTAACCATGAAAGTGTATTACACATTTTCAAAGGAGTTTGCATCTCTTAATGCCATTAAACGACCAATCGAGAAGGTATTAAAAGTATTGGAGCAGTTGAATAATTTAGTTGAAGAGGATTTATTGCCATTTTAATTGTTGAAGGGATGTAAGCTAGAATTAGTTAATGGTAAGTAAATATAAAGACCGCAATCATTCATTTGTATTGCGGCTTTTTGTTTTCTAAAAAGTAAAATTTTTGAACCGTTTAAACGAAAATTATACTTTGTCCAAATCAGGGTTATATTTATCGGGTAACCATTTCTTTCTCAATTCATTCTGCCCTTTAGAGAGATTAATTGTACGTTCTAAAATTAATTCATTCATGGACTTATCTTTATATTTTAAGTGATCTTCCAGAATACGACTCTTTTTCATTACATCCCTCTTTCCAGTATCATATTCTCCATATCTAACGCTTCTACTCCTATATTTACTGTATAATATCGTTAAAAATAAGACAATTACTAGGACAGTTGGTAACAATCAATCAGGGAATAAATAAGATGAACCTGCGGGTAGGCATCATATCACAGTACAGTTAAAAGGGAGGCGATTTCTTGGAAAAGATTTTTAAGAAGCTATCATTAAAACAAAAAAATATAGCATGGTTCGACCAGATAAGAAGTGGAAGAAGGCCGAATACATATGAAATAGAGTTATTCATAGAAAAACATGAGGAACAACTCAATTCTAAATTAAATTTTGAATTTTTCCATCTTGGAAGCTACGAAGAAGTAGAAGAAGCAATGGATAAAGAAAATGATTACTTTTGCAGTAAAGAGTTTTTAAAACAGGTTAAAAGAACTGTAATTTATATAAATCATATGCAACCGATCTCATTTCTCTATAAAAAATTAATTAAAACTTATTCTGTAGAAAAAGCGAAGAAATTAAAAGGATTTACTAAAGAGGTAATCGTCCCTCTCTATATACAAGATGAAAACATAGCCATAATTAACGAAGGTTTTAATCACGACGAGGATATAATAAATCTTTTAAAAATGTCTGATATTACATTATATATAGTAAGATACCATTACGAATATGGACACATATTAATTAAAGTAGAGAGTAATAAAGAAATAGACAAAGTTTTAAATACTCTTGAAGAAGAGATAAATTTCCTTACAAAACGTGCAAGTGATATGATTTCAAAGATAAAGCCACGTTTAGAAAAAGATTCTTATTTGTCACTTGAAAACAAAAAAGAATGTGTAGATTTTTATTATTCATTAAGTGAAAAAAAGACGGGTACTTACTAATTTTTTATCGTCTATGACAGGTAAACGGTTGATACAGTTTATTGAAAGTCATTTTGATGAATTAGTTGAATTAAGTGAAAAAGTAATGGATATAGGAACTCTGCTTCACTCCTTTGTCTTAATTTACAAATACAAAGATGAAAATAAAGACAAATTAGAAATAGATGCTCGTAGAAATCATGATGATATATTTAAATACTATGAATTTAAAATAAGATTTCTAGATTATAAACTACTGGTAAAAGAATTGGATAAACGATCCCGGATTCTCCAAAAATGGATGAATCAATTTTACGATATTGTTAGTACAGAAAAGAGCATGATAAAGAAATATCCTAATAAAAATTCAATACATTATAAAGCTGCTATTGAGGCCTCTGAAGAACTATCAAAGCTTTGGTTCATAAGTGAAGTAATACTATTTGGTTCGGTTTCAAAAGGAGAAGAAACCATTGATTCTGATATTGATATAGCGTTTAAAGTAGGGGTCGATGTGGCTGGCTTAACAGAAACCAGAAAGGGTAATCTAACTTGCATAGTAAGAAATATTATAAAAAAGGTTGAGGGTAAATACGAAAAGTTAATGGAATCTTATCCTAGATACCTTGAAAATGATTTATTTAGAGAAAAAATATCAATGTTTAATTTATTATCGTTAAGTACGTGTAATAAGTCGGAACTTGCTAGGTTTGAAAAAACAGGTTTCTTTGAACACGCTGTAACAATGTTTAAAAGAGATAAGTTCGAATATCAGTTAAATGGTATAAAAGAGACTATCTATTATGAGGACATAGCATGTGTTATTGTTCCCACCGACCGTTATTATACCTATATCGTTAAAGTGCTTCATGATAATGATGAATACCGATATATTCAGTATTACAAACATCAAGCTGAAGGCTCACTCGAAGAAGAATCGAGAGAATATTTTTACGACAGTGGAATTAGCAATTTTACTGAAGAAGTTATATTGGTGCAAAAAATTGATAAATCCAAAAGGGTTAGTCATTATATGGATCAATTTAATCTCTTCCCATTTTTCAATAAATCGGAATATGAGCGATTTGTTGAAAATGCTCATTATTATTTTAGTGATAATGTTGATTATGATATTGAGCGAATGAGAGGGGAAATTTCTTATGAGATTGACAAAGGGGGAGTTCGACTAGTAAAAAAAGGGATTGAACATCCTTTTTGGATTGAAGAAGAGGTAGAGAGTTAAAATATTTATCTAAAGTAGGGATATGGTATTATGCAACTAAATTGGTATTACGTTGACGATAAAGATATAGCAGCCTCTAATAATGATTTTGTATTTCGATTGAAAATGGATATTGAACAAGTTACTTCGCGACATAAAGAACCATTTGTTGATTTTTTAAGTCTACAAGTACGAAAAAAACAAGATGTTGCATTTTATGACCTGGGCTATAAATTTCTCATTACAGAAATAGATGATACGGAAATAGAAAAAAGATATGTTGATGGTGTAGTGTGGACGGATATAGTTGAATTAGTAAATAGAACAGAAGAAATTTTATTAACTTTAGGTTATTTGGAAGACACTATCGTTATGAATGATAAACATATTGAAGAAGATTACTATGATGACGATGAAGAAGAAGAACTTGATAATACAGATGATGAAGAAGAATTTCCTTATTATTGGACAGAAGAAAAAATAAATAAATATATAGAGCTAGGAAGAGGTAGCGGGGAAAGAGGGGAGTATAAATCATGGTTAACTACCGATGATATATCACCCAATTTTAAAGAAGCTGCTCAGATAACTTCCTGTGATTGGATCATAGATGATGTTAGGTCAGTTCATCTTATCGGTACGTTAGATATAGGATTTTTTCATGAAATGAAATGGGAACGAGATATTGTAGATATTCGAGAATATTACCCTTTAGATAGTGCTCGAACATTACAAATTGCAAAAGAGCTGAAAATAGCTCACAACAAAGACAAAATCACGAAAATACCGATATTCATGGTTTCTAATTTTCTCGTAACATATGAAAAACAAGGAAAACAGTATAGTGAAGCAATTATCACAAGCTGGAGTGACAAGGTCTCTTCCAAAAGATTTCAAAATCAATTAAAGATTTTTAAGAAATATTGGAGTGAAAAAGGAGTAGAAGTTAGATTAATTACAGAGGATGATATTAATTGGACTGCTGCACGCAATCATTCAAAGTTATTCCATATGAAAACAGCGAACCACTATATACTCGATCAAGAAGAATGTGAAGTTACTGTAAATAAGTTGAATTTATATCAAAAAAAATACCCAACTATGACCATAAGTGAGTTTACTAAAGAGGTTGCCGAAGATGTTTATCTTACTCCAGGTCAAATACTTTGTGCATTAGAATTTTTAATTGCAAACAGAGTTATAGAATTCCAATATACTGTTGAAGAATATAATTACAATCTACCAATTAATAAGTTAAATATAAAACATACTGAATTTAAAGTTGAAGCAGTTTTAAGACCTCCAAGAGTATTTAAAGATAAAATACTAACTCTTTGTTAATAACATAAAGCATCCTTTATAAACAGTTTAAAAGCTTTTCTACACGATTCTAAGCGCGCGGTGCACTTCGGGTCAGAATTAGTAGAAAAGCTTTTTATATGCTTAGAAACAGCTAACTCAAGTTAGGGAGAGCAGCAACTTCTTCTTGTTTTGGTGGAGCTACAAATATCTTGGCATCTGAATTAAGCATGTCATAAATTTTGGGATTCGATAATAAATCGCTATGAAGTGAAGTGTATCGCTTAATATCAGAAAAATTCCCTTTCCGTGCAAGACTATTAATATAAGCGACAATGAGTTGAATCTCCCTTGAATAAAGATCCTTATTCTCACCTTCATTCATTTCATTCACAATATTAACAAGTGTCAATGCATCCATACTTAACTTATTCCGCACAGCTTGTGCTGAAAAATGCTTCGGATTTAACTCGATAATATTCCTTGCGCGAACAAAATCACCTTCCTTTATGCTTTTCTCCAATAGCCGTACATCTTTATCTATTTTCATATAATCACCTTTATTTATTAATACTAGCAAATTAAGTTATATCAAATCGTAGAGAAGATTCCTACTTTTTTAACTTTTGGCAGGTTATTCAGACAAGGTGAAGGGTAATTATAAATGAAACTTCTTAATTTAAAGGGGGTATAGCAATTGTTAGAATATGAAAGAGGAAAGATGAATAGTTTTCCGTTAGGAGCAAAAGGTGCAGATATATATGATGTGGTGTTTATAGGAGAAGCTGTACCTAATCATGGGATTTCTCATATTCAAAATTTGTTGTATAACGATTATGTATTTTTGTTTACCACCATGTTAAATCAAGATGCTGATTCGTATTGGTATGGTCACGTTAACATTGATTTAGTAAGGCATGACCACCTATCATATTTCAATGAACGTCTTAGAGGCAAAGGTAGTTTCCACGTTTTACAAAATGATTCATTAAACCTTAATGATTTTTTAGAGATTGTTCCTGAAGAAACAGAGAATGGAATACAAATAATTGCACATCTAAAAAAACAAAAGATATTAGGTACGGATAAAACCGTTAAGCTGGTTAGAGACTTCCGTGTTCTACTGTTTAGAGAAAATGCGGGTGAACGTTTTGATAACTGTACAAATCCAATTTTAGAACTAGGACCAGAGTTTCAAGCAAAAATTGACCTTGCTGAAGCAGAAGAACGGTGTTTTGAATTAAGAAGAACCTCCGATATTTTACTAGGAATTGAACAAAGTAAAAAAAGTAAACCTGAATTGACGAGTACAATGGAATTGGTGAAAGCAGAACTTATGGATGCTGAACTAAGAAAAAAACAGGAATACGAACGTTATTTATATTTTAATAGGAGTCTATCATACATTCATAAAAGAACTAATTAACTAATCACATGTCTAATGAAAGTAATTGCTATACAATCTCTAAAAATCTATAAAAAGATGCACAGAAGTGTAAATCTTTGTTTAAAACAAAAAGCTTTTCTACAATCCTAAAGTGCGCGGTACACTTTTAAGATGAAGAAAAGCTTTTATTTTTATGCTACTACTAGTTTTTACGATATGCCCGTCTTTCTGCATATTCCACACAAAGAGCACAAACTCTAACTTTTTTATTGGCATCATTTCTGTAAATTTGCATGTTCGACTCTTGCCTTGAGCAGAAGTAACAATGCTTTTTAGAAGGCTTTTTATTTACTTTAACTTCTTGACCAGTTTTTACTTTTGTTTTTAAAAAAGGTAATCGCATGAATACTATCCTTCCTATGTAAAGTAATCAATTTTTAATCCCATTCATTTGGGAAGCGACTAATATTCGCATCTTCAAAACGCTCGTCAATAATAACATTTACTATATTTGTTGATTCATTTAGATCATAATTTCCTACCTCAGATAAACCTAATTCAGATAACACATTTTCTTTAGTTACACCATCTTTTAGTTCCAATTGAGCTTGTACAAGTTGCCCATCTAGAAACGTAGCAGATGCATATTCGAAGGTTTCACCATCTAAATAAAAATACCAATCTGCAAGAACAATAGAGCCATCTTTCAACTCAAATTTGCCATCTTTATATGGATCACTATATTCGGTATCAAGTTCATAACGGTTGTTAAAATCCTCTAAAGTTAATGGTGTTAATTCACTTTCTTTCGTTTCGGGCTCTAAAACCTCTGCTTCTTCTGTCGGCTCAGTAATTGTTACTTCCGTTGGATTCGTTTCAGATGTAACCTCTTTCGTTATATCTTCATTTGTTGATGGAACTGCATCACTACAAGCAGCTAACACCATAACGCTCATAAAAGTAAATATCCATTTCTTCATAAAAAGCCTCCATCACATTTATGTATACATATATTAACTTGATTTTGGAATAAGTTTACTACCTTTCAAGTTAAAGGAAAACTATTGAATGAGCAAGGGGTAAACTGAAAAACAAAGATTCGCGGAAACATTCGCGCATTATGTGGGACCAAAAAGGGACTCTTATTAAAATATTAGTAATTTGGATACGGTTATTAAATCAGTTAAATACATATGTTACTATATTTTGCACGTTTGGGGAAAAAAGTAAAAACATCTACTTGTAAATGTATAATGAAAATATAGATCTTTAAGGAAATGTATTTATGTTATATAGTCAGATATTTAGCTATTTTAATATAAATTACATACTTAATATGTGAAAAGGAGGTACAATTAGTAACAAATTATGGTAGTTGGATCTAAGGAGATGTAAGAATGACAGTGAAAAGAAAAATAATGATAGGTATTTTAATGGTCATCATAGGCGGTGTTTTATCAGGGTTTAGATTAACTTATGGTAGTGGCTGGATTAATTTTCTTATAAAAGCTGTTGGAATAGCTCTAGCTTTTCAAGGTTCTTACTTAATAGTATTTTCAAGAAAAAAAAATCAAAATAATCAAAGGAGCTAAGGTAAATGCTGAAAAAACTAATGTCCTTTTTAATTGTATGTGCATTTCTCACGTCTTCGCTATCTCCAGCAACCGCTGCAATGAATGAAAACAAGTCTACTAATCTAGAGAGTGAATATAAAATTGAAGATGTCGTAGAATTAAAAGACGGTTCAAAATTGAAATATAATGTAGAAAAGAAAAAACAAAATACAATTATTACAGCAGAAATTAATAAGGAAAAATCTGTATTAACCGTAAATTCCGATAATACTATGACGTTAACTGAAATACACCCGGATGGAACAATTAAGAATTATGATAATGAGGATATTAAAGAGTTTTTTGTAGTAAAAGAAGGTAAAGTTAATCCTTCCGAGGAAGAAGTTATTATTAATAACTCTTCTGATGAACCATTATTCCAATCATATGCAGCTACTGCATCTGCACCTATCATTGACCTTGGAGATAAAAATTCAGCATCAGGAAAGCGGAAAATCACTTATGAAGGATATGCGGAGTTTCTCCCTTATTCTCTGTTAACATCGGCTGTTGCTACATTCGTTGTAAATTTAATGATTTCACATCTAACAACGGATGCAAAAAGTGGAAATAAACTAACTACAAATCTATTAACGGCTGCAGCTGCCGGCTTTTTATCTAGTCTAACTATTACAACTGGAAAAGTATATTTGATTTTATACCAATATAAAGATACTGACCCAATTGTAAACGGTAACTATTATAGAACACAATTGTTATTCTTTTCGGATGCTAATTATAATGATAGGTTAGGAACAATAAGTTATTATTGGGGAGTTTTTTTAAAATAATTAATTCTATTTCATAATAAAAAGAAAGTATCTTGAACAATTTTGGTTCAAAATACTTTCTTTTTATTTAAATAAGGATTATTGAAAGAAGATATTTGTTCTACTGAATACTAATCGTGAAAATATAAATTAACATCAAAGAAGATGAAATAGTAGAAGTTAATAATTGGCTATATGTTGTGAACGAGGGGGGATTCATGTTGAAAAAAATTTTTTAGCTATTACTACATTTGCCATTTTACTGTTTGTCGCCTTTTTAATTTTTTATAACGGTAATAAGCCATTGAATGGAAACGATATAGAATCAATCGAAAAAGTCATAACCTTAGAGGGATTTGAGGATAGTTCTATTGAAATTCTTGAAATAAAAGATTTTGATGAAATAAGAGTTGTTGCATTTTTATCAAATAATAACCCAGGCTATATTCAATTTGAAAAAAATGAAGATGGGAATTATATAAAGAATTTTGTGGAGGTTAAAAATGATGCAACACTCGGTTCTTTTAGCCCAACCATTCCTGTCCTTTTGTTAGTGACTAATTATGAAAATGAAATAGCTGAAATGCAAGTAACCATAAATGGGGAAACGTTGGAACAGAATTTTACTCCTAATGACGCAACTGTTGCTTGGATTGATCTTCCTAAAGACGTTAGCGACAAATATACATTTCGTAATTATAAATATTTTGACAAAGATGGAACGCTTATTAAGGAATTTAACTAATTAAAATGGAGCATTGATCCACCCAAAGGATTGATGCTCTTTTATATTGAAGTCCATCAATGGTCATGTATTTTAGCAATAAACAGTGGCGAATAAATTTAAGTGAAAATTACGTTTAGGACAAATAATAGGACATTCATGAATAAAAAGCACTTATATATGAATAAATGGTAAAATAATAGTGGGTCTAAGGTGTTACTATATATGTATATAATAATTTCATTTTTTGAACAAAATGGAGGGGAGGTATATAGGATATATAGACTAGAAAATGCTTTGTTTAGCTTATTAAATCAAGAGAATTATTCAGTTCTTGAGAAAGAAAAGTTAAGATTTGGTATTCAAATCATTTTATCTGAATTTAATAAATTACTAATTATCTACCTAGTAGCATTTGTATTGGATTGTGTTGTTCCAACTTTGGTTACACACCTTACATTTTTACTTTTAAGACAAGTGTGTTTGGGATACCACTTCAAAGGTTTATACACCTGTATAATATGGAGTATTCTTACATTTCCGGTAGCCATTAAATCTTTATTGGAATTTTATGATTGGAATTTATCAGGTGCTTTTCTATATGGAATATTTGGTATCCTCTTGTTAGCGATATATGTGCTCGCACCAAGGGGTACGGAAAATCAACCCGTTATTAATAAAAAACATAAGAGTTATCTACGCAAGAAAATGAGTTTTCGGATGATAATTTTAATTGGTGTTTTTTGTTTCAGTTCAGAGGAAATAAGAGTTTTAATTTCATATGGAGTATTTATAGAAGTAATTATGTTGATCTTACAGACATTAAAAGGAGATGTTTCAAATGAATAAAGAGAAAAAGAATTTTAAATTTATTTTTGCGAGAATAGCTCAAGCAGTAGTTGCAGTAGGAGGAATGGCTACGATTTATTCTTGCACGATTTTGTTCCATGAGAAGAAAGTTCCTAATGAATTACTTAACAATAACCCATTTGCAGATAAAGAATAAAATAAAGGCATTTGGAGAGTGTTATGCAATTTTTAATATTAAGCATTATTGAATTTATAATTTTCTTTTGGGCAATAACTTACACAACTCATATAAAAATGAGTATTAAGCGTATCTTATCCTACATTTTGCTAAGTATGTGTCCAGTCATCATTATTCTTCAATCTATAGGTCAATGGCAAGGAATTGTATTCTTAATAGTTAGTTCTTTTACTTATTTCTTTTTGTTATCAAAAACGTTTCTAACTCTTATACATATTTGTTTTGTATTAATTATTGGTGTTTTAACAGACAATCTTACGCAATTTGTGATGAGTGCTTTACCGTTTAATTTTTTACCAGGAATACTAGAACATTATTGTATTTTTACTGTTTTATTTATTATTAGTATCATTATCTATCAGCAATTAACTAGAAAAATATATACGCTGTTTGAAGAAATCAAAATGGCGTATATGTTGATTCTGTTTATTGCACTTGTGACAATGAGTACGTTCTATATTAATATTTATTTAACAGATTATTTATCACAGGATACCTTATTAAAGTTTAATATCATTACACAGATCACGTACTTTGCGATAATGCTTTTTGTTCTTTATTTAACTATTGTTAATATAAAAAAAGAAAATCATTTTCGAAAAGTTGAGTTTGAAACCGCGCAGTTTACGGACTATATGAAGTCTTTAGAAATAATTAATAATGATATGCAAAAGTTTCGACATGACCATGCGAATATACTGGCTACCATGCAGGGATATATGGAGATAAATGATTTTGAAGGCTTGAAAAAGTACTTCAAAAAGCATATTTTCTCCGCTGAAGAAGATACACTCAAAAGAAATATGCGTTTGTCGACTTTATCGAAGTTGCAAATAACGGGGCTAAAAGGGTTAATCTTAACAAAAACCTTACAAGCCGAAAAAGAGGGAATTTCCGTTACCATTGAAATTCCTGATGTAATTGATGAAATCAGTATGAATGTTATTGATATTGCTAGAATTTTAGGCATCTTCTTAGACAATGCAATTGAGGCAAACGTACAGGTACAAGATACTAAAGAACTTAATGTTGCCTTTTTTAAAACTAATTCTAATTCTACTATGATAATTATCGAAAATACATTAGATGAACATGCGGTGTTGGTAGATAAGATTTTCGTGAAAGGGTATTCATCGAAAGGTGAAAATCGCGGTACTGGACTTAGTACCGTTAGAAGTATAGTAAGTACCTACCCTAACGTTGTGTTACAGACAAACGTAAATAACGGTTTGTTCACTCAGATTATGGAAATTAAGTGAGGGAATAGTCAGTGAAAATTGTAATTTGTGAGGACAACCAGCAACAACGGCAAATGATTCATACTAAACTAAAAAATTATGCGATGATTAATCACCCAAGTGTTGAAATTGTCCTGGTTGCCTCCGATGCCGAACAAGTTTTAAGTTTTCTAGAAAACAATAAAGCAGATTGTTATTTTCTCGATATAGAATTGGGAGATGGAAGCAATGGGCTTCAACTTGCAAAAGAAATCAGAAAGCAAGATCTATTAGCTAGTATTATATTTGTAACGAACTACTCAGAACCATTGAAATTAACGTATAAATACAAATTAGCTGCATTAGATTACATTATTAAACGAACGGATGATAGTAGTTTTTCCGATCAATTAATTGGAGCATTTGAAAGTTCGATTCAACGTTACGAGAAGTTAGGCCAGACAAAAAAGATTAATTTCTTCCAGATCAAGATGGCAGAATTAATAAAGAATGTCCCATATGACCATATCTATTATTTTGAGACATCGGAAGATACACATAAAATCCGATTATATGAGAAAAATGGGGTATTTGATTTTTATGGCAACCTGAAAGACATTGAACAAATGCATCCAACATTTTTTAGATGTCATAAAAGTTGTGTAATCAATCTAGAGCATATCGTGGAGATCAACAAAAAGGAGAATTACGTTAAGTTAGCAAATGATGCGAAATGTACGGTCTCCTTCCGCGCTATGCGAAATATTCTAAAATTACATGAATAAAATCAAGAACCAAAGATGCTACGAAATTAGCATTAATTGGTTCTTTTTTGCGATTACTTATATTAATAGTCAAAGTAAGGGAAATAACAACGATTATGAAGGGAATTTAAACGCTTACGAAAAAATCACATATAGGTAAAATAAAAGGGTACAATATTACTATAAATGGGTATAAAGTTTTATAGTAGCTATACACTTAAATGCACTACCATGAACGAGAATTGATATCTAAATAATGATGAATTTTAAAGAGGTGATTAAATGTATAATCAATCAGTCGAATATAACGGAAAAAACTGTTTAGACCTAGCTTTACGGTTGCTCATTCAGGTAGGGAAATTGTATGAATCGGTTGTTAATCGAATCCTGAAGGAAGAGGATTACAAAGAATTATACGAACTGCTAGAGAAAAGTCGATATAAAGAACGATCTGCTGATGCGGTCACAAATCTATATAGACCATTTCGCTTTAACGAAAGCAACTGTTTGGCGGAAGCCATATTGTTTTTAGTTGATTTAAGAATTTTAGAATATGCTGATACGCTAAGGATTATTGAAGATGAAAGTTATGTAGTGGTATTCACTCTTTTAGAGAGCAAACTTCATGAGTACGAAACTTTCTATTCTAGAGCTACTTAATAAGATAAAAAAAGGCGTATCTATTAGGGTACGCCCCCTTACATTTGCTTCGGATGTTAGCTTTTTCAGCAAATTGAAAGTAAATTCCAACCTGGCTTTACATTTTTATTCTACATAGTATAATTCAGTAGCCTTATCAGCATGTGCTATTACTTCTAAACTACAACCACTATTTCTGAAAGCATCCATTAATCTATTAGCTCGTATTATAATTTGGTAAACAGTACATCATTTTTACCCCAAAGCCCTAGATTTCATTTCAAGGAGCTTTTTTGTTTTTTCTTCCATCATGATATTTTCTGAACTCTGAATGAATTTAAACTTCAACTTTTATAATTACCTTACCAATATCTTACTTGTTATTGTAAATATATTCAAAATTAGGCTAAAATTATATATATTGCTACAAGCTGCTTTTCAATAATAGAAATAGAGGTGTTTTTGTGCAAATTAAAAAACTAATATTTGCTATAACAACCTGCGCGGTTATTTTAAGCGGGTGTTCAAATGGAACTCAAATTGAAGAAGAGACACAGGTAAAAAAAGAAGTAATAGATGTATCAGCAGAAAACCAATTTTTTAATGCCTGTGAACTAGGCGAAAGAACAGAAAATATTGATATAGCCTTTGTTTTCGACAACTCTAAATCGATGAACGAATGGGATGAAAAAAATAACCGAATTAAGTATGCAGAATGGATTGTAGACCAATTAAAAGACAACGATCGAGCAACCGTTATTTCATTTGACGGGGAGGCAAAGTTACTAACTGAAACCTTTACGAATGATAAAGAGGAAGTCGTTGATGCACTAAAAAATATCTCAATAGGTAATGATGGAACAAGCCTAAGTGCTGGTTTAGAAATGGGAATCAATGAGTTTGCAAAAAATCCTAGTGAAAATAGAAAGGTTATGATTGTTGTAACTGATGGGGTACAACTTGATGAAGGCGCGTAAAAGGGGCATTTTCACAATCGCAAGACGCAAGTAATCAAGGTATTAAAATACATACAATCGGATTAGGAATTAAAACCCAAGTAGAAAAAGATGTACTAGCACAAATAGCTGGCAATACTGAAGGTTCTCTAATGTCCCTCGAAACGAATGAAGATTTTGAGTTGTTATATGCTGACTTAGTAACAAGCATCAATTGCTTACCCGAAGCTAATGAGTGGCCAGTTGCGGTAAATGATGAATATATAATAGATCCCACAATGCGTAACCTTTTGAAAGAGAATGGACTTGTGAAAAGTGGGATTAAACAAACCGATACATATGAGTCAGCTAAAGAAAAAAGTGTAGAGCCACTTGAAACTGAGGAAATATATAACGGTCGTCTTTGTTCATTCTATAATACATTCACAATCTGTACAAACGCATATACAGAGCAAGGGCAAGAGAATGAAATAACCGCAGTTGAGTTATATCCAAATATAACAGTAGGGGATTTAGATAATTTAGAGGTAGCTGTACTATTAAATTTTGTTGATCAAAGTGAAGGTCCAGCTTTAGGAAACTACTCAGCTTACTATGAGTATAAAGAGCATCAAAGTTATTTAATGTGGACTGACGGCAATGAAACTGATTCTTTAATTAAATCTATGATAATTAAATCATTGTAGAAAATGTAATTCGTGTAATTCGAGAGGGTAGAGGTGTGTCTAGTAATCTTTAATGTTTTAGAAATCTCGTAAGGATTATATAACCTTTTAAAAGAGGAAAAACCACACTTACTTATGGTTTATTCCTCTTCCTTCTTTTATTGATTATTTATAAACCTTGTTACATTTTTTAATAGACAGAGAAATTTAGTTTTGAAGTGCGGAATTAACCCATTTAGCTTTTACTTTAATTTATTTACTGTTTCCATTATATTAGTTTTCAATTGTTCTTCAGAATGCTCACCACTTACATAATCACGATAGAACGAGCGACCGGTATCAATGTGCATTTCCCATGCTTCTAATAATGCTAGATAAGTTCCTTCCAATTGATTCAAACTTCCTTGTGAGCCTACGTATCCATTCCCAGCTCCAAAACTTTCAAAACGAACTGGATATTCTATTATATTAATAGGTGTTCTGTTAATCAAAGGAACCAATTTGGGATTACCGTCATAATCAATTACAAGTGAATTTGAGTAGTTATCATTACCATTTAGTAAAACATTTCTAAGTTGCTCTCTTGTAAAAATCGGGTTTGAGGGTTTTGTAATTCGATGAGCAATAATTTCAAAATCATATTTACCATCAAATAATTTAGAGCTTTCTTCATTCAAATCCACAATTTCCCCGTTAATAGAAATCGGATTATTGGACTGCAACCATCTATCGGCTGATGTGATACTTTCAAATAGCATATCGGTATCAGGATCAAAAGGAACAAAGTCTCTTTGTAGTTTCCATGTTTTATCTTTACATAATCGATAAGTATCTTCGAAACCTAGTAAAAATTTATAAGCATTAATTGAAAATAACATGCAGTTCCCCCTATGAGTTATATATCTCTATTAAATTTACCATAATTATACTAATGTTGTAAAAGCTATTATAAGTCTTAAATGTCCTACAGTGTATTTTATATTATTGAACAATGTAACTTTTTTCAATATTCACTAATCAAATCACTTTTTGCTTCTTCCAACAGACGAATTGCATAAACATTATCTTTATAAGCTTCATCGTGCCAAGTAATAATCACTTTGGGCGTAGGAGAGCCAAAAACTTCTTGAACCCGAACAGTTACAATGGTCTCTACATCGCAGTCATCATTGTCTATATACCAAGTGACTTTACCAATGTCTGCTTCTGAAAAATTCACAGTAAAACCATTCTCGTCTTCATCATAACCATAGCCCATTTCATCGTATATCAAAAAACAACGGTCAACCGATACATTTGTTATTTCTAAATCGAATTCCATTACTAAACCAACTTTCTATTCAATTTTGCTTAAGGATTTCAAGGAGTAACGAATTGTGCTACTCCTTTTTCTATTTAAAATTAAATTAGATTACCCAACGTCTCGCTACGCCAGTAATTACTTGCATGTTCATCTAGCTCCATAGACTTCTGTAGGTAAATCATCGTTGTCTCAATCTTTTCATGCCCGAGGGAACGCATAATATCGAAAACGTCAATATTGTTGTAATGTGAAATAATTGCGAAAGCGTGACGGAAAACATGGGGTGAACATTGCAGTGTAATTCCTTCTAAATAAGGCGCAATCTTCTCCATTTCGCGATTAAATACCTTCGATAAATAAGGAGGGGAGTAAGCTTTACCAGAACTTGTAGTGAAAAGTGGATCTGCTGGATTTGCAGTTCTGATAGAAGATAAACCGCGCAATTGACGAAACATTTCAATGCTTTGTACCACTTTATCCCGTAAAGGAATATTCCGCTTTTTACGCCCTTTTCCCATCACTTCAATATAATAACCATCCCCAAAAGGCATTTCTTTCACGCTACCAACAGTTAAAGTACATAATTCCTCATTCCGTAAACCAGTAGTTACCAGTGTTTGAACTAACGTAAACATAAATATGTTTTTGGTTTTTACAAAAGCATCTAATATTCGCACCACATCTTTCGGAACCATATCACGATTCGGACGATCATCGCTATTAGTTCGAGCAACCATCATTCGTGAGGTAAGAGGGGAGGAAATAAACCCGACTTCATATAAATAGCTAAAAAACATACGAAGAATGGTTGTTTTACGTTCTATAGTGACTACTGAGTAGCTACGACCGCTTTTCACGTAAGGACTACTTGATTCCAGCCATTCTTGATACCTTAATAAATGTCTCGGTTGCAAAGACTTAAATAAAGAACCTTCTTTTAAATCCTCAATATCAATACCAATTTCGGCAGCATACGTAATTAAATATGTGCAAAATTGTTCCAACTCTCGCTTATAGGAAATCGTAGAGCGCTCAGAACGTTCATCCTTTTCATTCATATGCTTACGTTTATATAAGAACCAATAAATCATGTCCACATCGGAAAAATGCGTGAACTCGTTTTCTTGGGTGCGTTCTGCTTGATCAATACGTTCCACTAATTCTTGCAAATAGCTTTCAGAACGATTTGGTACAACTACCTCATGTATATTTTGCTTAATAGTAATTTCTGAACCCAACATGTCCCACCACCTTTAAATAAAAATGTTCCAATAACTATGACAATTACGAAATAATATAATTGTATTTTACACTAAATTCCACTGAACTTGTATCTGTACATCCCCCAGGTTGTAGAGGAAAGAGAACATGAAAATGCAGATTTTATTGAGTTTTTTCAATATTTCCTAAGCGCTTTTTAGAGAAATTTGATATAATTTTTCGTTTAGTGCTTATTATCTAAAAGGTTTGGAAACTAATTACATTTAATGATAAAATAAGACTAAAAGATTATTTTGGGAGATCGTATGAAAAAAGGACTTTTGATTTTTTTAAGTTTCATATTAGTGTTTCCGCTATTTTTTGGCTTTATCGCGGTAGGAGACGCAGATGCAAAAACTGTAAGAGTAGAAGGGTATTACCGCAAAGACGGAACGTATGTAAAGCCACATACTCGCAATTATGGTGGTTCATCAAATAGTTATACGACAACGCCAAGCTATTACATTCCAAACAATTCAAATCAAAGCTATCCTACTCCAATTTACTCGACAGAAGGAATTGTTAATCTCTATAAAGGAGAAAAACTAGCAGGACAAGCCTATGTGGATGAATTGGTATATGTGGATGGCTATTACCGAGAAGATGGAACGTATGTAAGACCTCATTTTAAAACACATGCAAACAAATACGTTCGCGACAATTTTAGTTATTTAGGGCTGTCCACACTTTTACCGTTAAGCAAGAAGTACCCTACCTACAAATACAGCAAGAGTGACGATGTGGCTGCTATTCAGCATTACTTGTACGCAAACACATTAACTCATTCACTTTCTTCTTGGGCATTTTACAATTTAACGGAGTATGCCAATTCCCTTAATGAGGATGCGGATGATTACATGACTGGCGTAAATGGACGCTTGTTCTACTATGATTTAGGCTATGATTACAATATGTCCGATGCCCTTGTCCGATTCGACAAAAGTGGAATTTTGACAGCTGAACTGTATCTGTATCAGATAATAAAAGCAATGGGTATCAAAAAACTACTTTACAACCAACAGTCAAATTTAGAAAAATACGCTGAATTATTGACCAACCACTCCACGGAGAATGAAACACAAGTAATGGAAATGGGAAGAGAATTTTACAAATCGATAGGCTTAAAAAGTGAAGATATTGAGACACAAATCAAACTAGATATGTTACAAGTTTTCTAAGAACAAACCCCTAATCTACTCTTAAAACAGTAGGATAGGGGGTTTTTTGTTGAATTTATTTGGTGGTCAATGCCTTCTTTGATTCATTTTTCACTTGATGGTAGTGCAAAGTTAATTGTACTTAATAAGTCTGTTTATTTTATAAACTCCATGCTATAATATAATCATATTTTCTAAATTTTTTTGGATAACGTATTACATTTTGGTAATACCGTTGGGGACAAACACTTACAAGCCTTTGGGCAATTATGGATACGCTTTTTTGCGTTGAATTAATTCGCTCATTGGCTTTTTTTCGTCCTTTTTTCAGAAAATATACGTCAAAAAATACTTTGAGAGGGGCATTTTACATGCAAGTAATTTATTTTATGAATGGAACAGAAGGAACAAAAGACAATCATGAGGTCTGTACGCAAGGATACGATTGCTTTGAGAATGTCTATATTTTGGATGGTAAAAAGGCATATGGTATTTCATTTGTGTATCTTGATTCAGTTAAAGTTATTAAGATCACTGAAATGTATCCAACATGCCCTTTAGATGAAGTTGGAAGTAATAAGATTCCAGATTACGATTGGGTACCTGTAAATGCGTTTTGTAGTTATGGGGAAGAGAGAGGTTTCTTATTAAACTTTATTTCTATGTTCAGTGAAGCTAAGCAAGAAAGTATTCAGGTAGCATTTACTTATTTAATTAAACGTAAAAGCGCTCCGATGGTTAACTATGCACCTGCAGAACAGTTTGCAGAATTGCAACTTGCTTAATTACGACGAGGGACAGCGAAAAAACAATTAGATAGAACGGTAAATTAAACCTTGAGGATTTCATCTTATGGAATGGCATAAAAGGGAATTTAAATAATCGTACAGGATGGGGAGGCATTTTACATGTGTCCTTTTTTTCGTGTGCAAAAAACAAGGAGAGATAGAAATGAGCTTACAAGAAGCCTATAAAAATGTGAAGAATGGAAACGCAACAATACAAGAACTTATTAGTGTAATTTGTGGACGTAACAAGGAAGTCTGTATGGAGTCTGCATATGAATTATCGCAATTTAGAGAAAACCGTTTAACATCGAATGGTTTTACTATAAATGAAGCGAGAAAAATTCGTGCAGCCTTCCAACTTATCGACTTAGCTGAAGTTGATAGTGATAAACCGGAGTATATTAACTGCTCACGCGATGCACTACCTTGGTTAAAATCTATCGCTTTTCAATCACAAGAACATTTTGCGGTGATAGCGTTAGATCAATTAAACGGGGTATTGGATGTGGAAACAGTTCATATCGGTTCTGTTGGTAGCTCGATTGTTCATCCACGCGATGTACTGAGATTTGCAATTCAAAATGGTGCAACAAGTATCATCATTTCTCATTGTCACCCTAGCTTCACATGCAAACCTTCACCGGAAGATGTTTCTGTGACAGAGAGACTTGCAAAAGCCTGTAAAATCGTCAATATCACACTAGTAGATCACATTATTGTAGGCGGGGACACGTATCTGAGCATGAAAGAAAAAGGGTATTACTAAACTTCTAATTCTATTGTTCAGCAAGTATAAACGTTAATTTAATAATACCTGGGAGGAATAAAAATGATTAAAATCTATCATCTTTCGAAGGATATTAAAGATGTAGAAAATGATTTTTATAATTTTAGAGAGATACCAGAAGATGTACAAAAAGTCATTTTACAAGGTAATCATTTTCGAATTAATGGAATTGAATTACTGATTTATCATGACAGACAACTTATTTGTTCATGTACGATCCAGGAATATAAAGATAATCAATATATTATGGATTGTTGGACAAATAAGGGAAATCTCTTCAATTTTAAAAACATTTATGAATAGAAACTTTATCAATCAAAAGGATGATTTTGAATTTCTAAAATTACTTGAATGGAAATAGAGAGAGGTATTTAGCTAATTTAACGCAATACCTCTTTATTAATTTAAAAAGGATGATTAATTATGATGAAAAATATTGGAGTAACAGAAGCAGTTAATACAATTATAGGGAAACCAGTCTATTTTATCGCATCAGAATTATTAAATTTAACACTTGATGTATTAATGCTTGAACAGAATATGACGGAAAAAGAAGCGCTTCGAATTATGGCTGTTAGCCAACTTAAAGGGATGCTTGAAAAGGAAAAACTCAATAAACAATTCGGTTTTGAGTGTAATAGTCCTGAACTTTTAGCACAAGTTGCAAAAGAACATGTTGTGGACGACCATCTGCTAATTATTGGTTTCAATAGCAAGCTTAGAGTGGTTACTCATAAAAACTTTCCACTAGATAGTCCAGACTTATACAACGATATCTTTAGTTATTTATGTTGTGAACCAGTCGCATCTTTTGCTGCTGCAACCCAAGAAGATATTAGAGGGTTAGCAGAACGGCTGGTGAGTTTAGGGGATATTAGTGGAATAGAGTTAACGGACTATCTACTTTATCGCTATGGTCGAGTATTCGAGAGTTTTAGAGCACTAGGAAAACTTTAAGTTCGTTGAAGAGAACCTTAAATATGTATACAGGTAGAAAATAAAAATGCTTATTCATTGGCAATTGAAAACTATCGAAATAAATGATATTGAAGTGAAAAGGAAGGTTAATTGATTCTTTGAAGCAAATAAGATAGCAAATCCTTCATTCTATGAAAAGGTCTGTAGTGCTTTAAAACCTCACACGGAATGGGGTTGGTATTGATCCAACTAAGTTTTATGTGAATCTCCAATCACTAACTAGACCAAGTAAACAAGGAAGAATTTGAGAAATATGTTGTCAGCATTCTTTATACCGATACTAAGAAAATTGTCATTGACCGTCAATTATTTACTGAAAATGATGTGCAGATTAATAACTTAGTTGTATAAAACATTGTGTTGAAAGATGGTCTTTGGGACGTTCACTAAGTATGGAGTTAGTTAAAAAATAACAGAATCGTAATGTTTAGTGGTGGTAAATATCCTTTAGTTGCGAGTTTAGTGAAACAGCGTTATCCAGAGGATAACGTTGTTCTCTATTTTTGCGAAGCTGGGGTATATCTATAAAAATTGACTGTACATGAAATTAAAATAGACTTTTAATTGATATATTAAATGTATCTAATGTTTTTTATAAATGCATATAATTCACAACGTAAAAGTGAATTATGTGCATTTTTTACTAAAGTATTTAATTAAGGAAGAATTATTAATGTTATACAGTGAATAAAAGAGGAGATTTTTAATAATGTAGATGTTATTCAACTAAAGGGCCATA
>Ga0182739_1001654_pt1 | contig 22511 bp, 19 predicted proteins | sample eDN5th30CBELigBY_FD_128873 | JGI IMG/M metagenome (GOLD analysis project Ga0182739, IMG submission 128873) | Enriched backyard soil microbial communities from Emeryville, California, USA - eDNA 5th pass 30_C BE-Lig BY (version 2) (version 2) | ecosystem: Environmental > Terrestrial > Soil >...
ACCGTAGGCTTACTCCCTAGCCGGAGCGCATCCGAGTAGGTCGCCTCGCTGAGGCGGTGCTGGCCGATGAGTTCGCTGGCGACGATGCGCGCGAGCGCGAGGGCGGCGCCAAGGTCGTCCGGTGATGGCTGCCGCGCATCCAACGCGGCCAGCACGCCGCCGGCACTCCGGCCGCCGCAGCGAGCAGCAGGTGCATGTCCCATTCAGAGACGTTGGAGAGCTCGCGCGCAACAACGCAGATTGTCCATTCGCGCAGCGCCGCGTCGAGCGTGCCCTCCTATCGCAGGCTCTCGCCCAGCTTTGCTGCGGCGCGCAGCAGCGGCGGGCGGTGCAGGAGGGGCCGGAAGGACCATGATCACCGCGGTGAGGACCGTTGATCCGCTCCTCCGCCGCCTCCTGCTGCGCCGCATCGAGAGTTGTTGGTTGCCCCAGCCGTTCGGGCTGACCCGCCTCGCGGAAACGCAGGACGAGGTCATCGAAGGGGCAGGGCTCACCGTGCTGGCCTCAGCGGGGAGGGGACAGGTGCGGCGCTGCGCCACAACCAGGCTGAGGTGAGCGCCAGCAGCACCGTGGATGCCGCATTTGCCCAAGCGAGGGCATCCCAACCTCCCCAGCTGCCGGGGCCGAGCAGACGGACGAGGAGGGGACCCGCGATCTGCCCGGCCGCGAAGGCGACGGTCATCCGGGCCAGCAGCGGCGTCGGGTTCGCAGGAAGCAGCTCACGCGCCAGCTGCAAGCCGGCCATGGTCGCGACCATGAAGGTTCCACCCACCAGCACGGCCGATGCGGCGAGGCTCCAGAGCGCCTGCACCGCCAGGGGCAGGGCGGTGCCCAGCGCCATGATGCCCTGCGCCAGCGCCCAGAGGCGCCGGCGTGGCCATGCGGACAGCCAGCGCGCGGCGATGGCGACGGAAAGGGCGGCGGCCAGCCCGAAGAGGGGCCAGGTCAGTCCGAACACCAGCGGGTCGGAGACCAGCTGCCGCGCCATGGCGGGCAGGAAGGTGGCGGGCACGATATAGCCGAAGCCGAAGGTGCCGTAGCACAGCATCAGGCCCAGGTGCCGAGGCCGCCCGCCCGGAGCCGCTGTCCGCGGCGGTGGGTGTGCCGCTGCCGCTGCGGGTGTCCCGCCCCGACCTCCCGCGCCCAGCCTCACCGCCACCGCGCCTGCCGCGGCGATCAGCCCCAGCTCCAGCCACAGCCAACGGGCAGGCTGGCGCCCTCCGAGCCAGGCCAGCGCCCCGGCCAGCGCGATGCCCAGGCCGACCCCGGTGTAGATCCAGGCGCCCAGGCCCGGAACCTGCCGCCGGGCCAGTTCGGCCAGGCACCAGCTGCTCGCGCAGACCAGCGCCCAGGCACTGAAGGCGCCGGCGGCGGCGCGCAGCCCGGCGCCGAGGAGGACCAGGCTCTCCCCACCGATGCAGGCCGCGGCCAGGGTCGTCAGCGTGACGCCGAGCAGGGACCACTGCACGCCCCGCCGGGGGGCGCCGGAGAACCAGGAGGCGGTCAGGGCGCCCGCAAGGTAGCCGCCGTAATTCGCCGCCGCCCATGCCGCGCCGTCAGCGGCGCTCAGGGTGCCGTCGCGCATCATCAGCGGCAGCAGCGGCGTGAAGGCGAAGCGGCCGATGCCCATGGCGACGCCGAGGGCGATGATGCCGCTGCCAATGATCAGCCATGTCGGCGGAGAAGAGGCGGTGTTCGGAAGGTGTCTGCGGGTCATGGGCAGCCCGGATGAGACACCTTGCAGATCACGTTGAATACTGAATTTTCGAGGAATACAATTCTCGAAATGAGAACGATGGATCTCGACGACCTGCACATCTTCCGCTGCGTGGTGCGGGAGGGCGGGGTGACACGCGCGGCCGACCGGCTGCACCGCGTGCCGTCCAACGTCACCACCCGGATCAGGCAGCTTGAGGAGCGGCTGGGGGTCAGCCTGTTCCGCCGCCAGGGCCGCGGCCTGATCCTCACGGAGGCGGGCCGGACCCTGCTGGGCCATGCCGAGCGGCTGCTCCAGATGGCCGAGATGGCCGAGCAGGAGCTGCGGAGCGGTGTCGTGCGAGGCCTGTTGCGGCTGGGCTCCCTGGAAAGCGCCGCCGGCGCGCGACTCCCGCCGGTGCTGTCGGCCTTCCATGCGCGCTATCCCGACGTCTCGATCGAACTGCAGACCGGTACGACCAGCACACTGCTCCGCCGGCTGGAACGCTTCGAGGTCGAGGCGGCCTTCGTGTCGGAGCCCTTCGAGATGGGAAGCCTCTCATCCGTACCCGCCTTCGAGGAGGAACTGGTGCTCATCAGCGCCAAGGGCCGGCCCCCGCTTCGCCAGCCCGCCGACCTGGGAGGACAGACCTTGGTGGCCTTTCCGCATGGCTGTTCCTATCGCCGGCGCCTGATGGAGTGGCTGGCCGAGGGAGGCGCCTCGCCCGGGCGGATCCTGGACCTTGGCTCCTACCATGCGATCGTGGCCTGCGTGGCGGCCGGCACCGGCGTCGCCATCGTACCAGCAGAGGTGCTCGATCAGGCGGTCCTGGGCACATCGGTGGACCGTCATCCGCTGCCCGCACGGTTGCGCAGGAATCGTACGCATCTCGTGTGGTCGGGCGAGACCAGCGCGCCCCTACGCGCCCTGGCGGAGCTCCTGCCCAAGCCGCTCTGATACTCCATGGAACCCTATTGTTCTTATTTTGTTCTGTACGGTAGCATGCCCGGGAAGGGGCTCACTGCGGGGACCATGAAGGAACGCAGCTCATGTCTGGATGCACCGCACCGCCCTCCACCGGCCTGTCGCTACACGAGACACTGGAGAGCCGTCTCTCCTGCTGGCGCGGCTGGCAGATCCGGACCCGCTGCGGCGATCCGCTGTGCCCGCCCAATCGCCTGATCTGTGTGTGCGACATGCTGCGAGCCTGGGGAGACATCACGGTCCGTGACATGGCTGGCCGGATGCGCTGCAGCGTTTGCGGGCAGCCCGTCCGCTCGGCTGCTCTCCTGAAGTCTGGGCCGGGCGGGCCAACCATTCATCCCGTGCGCGGCATGGCGGTGCGGTGAAGCAGTGAAACCCTCGGCTGCTGCGCAGGATGAGGGTGAGACACAGGCTGGCGCCTTCTCCGACCCCGATGAGCACGGGCGAGGTACCGGTCGCCGCCTGCCAGCGCCTGGCGCTCGATTCCGCGGGAAGGCGGCGTCGTGTTCCCCGTAGGCCATGCTCCGCAAGGTTGCCCGGAAGCCCGCTTCACGGTTATGGCGCTGCAAGGCGCACAGTTTTGCAGGAATGCCTCCGGGCCGGCTCCTCTTCATGACATGGTTTCGTCGCCCCCTTTCCGTTGCCGCCCGCCTGCCGCTCCTGGCTGGCCTGGCCGTCTTCATCACCGGGGCGACCACCGCCCAGCTCGCCATGTTCTTCATGGGGCGCGAGGCCGAGCGGCAGAGCGAGGCGCTGGCCGACGTCTATCTCGACAGCCTCTCCACGGCCGCCGTGCAGGCCCTTGAGACCGGCGACATCCGCTCCCTGCAGAAGGCGCTGGAGCGGGCGCTGGGCTTCCAGGTGGGGGTGGTGGACCGCATCATCGTGGTCGGCCGGCCAGACGGCTCCATCCTGGCCCGCGCAGGGGCCCGGGATGCCGAGCCGCCCATGGCGCGAGGCGAGCTGAGCAATGAATGGGAGCCCCTCAACGGCGGCCGCCTCGCCTGGGCGCAGCGCGAGGTGTTGCAGGACGGCACGGTGGTGGCGCTCGCCGCCGTGCAACTCGCCTTCCCCGATCTGGTGGAACGCCGGTACGGGCTGCGCCTACGGCTCGGCGTCGCCTGCGTGGTGCTGGCCGGCATCGCGGCGATGCTGGCGGCCGGCCTGGCGCAGCGGCTCATGGAGCCGATCCTCGCGGTTGCCCGGCTGCTGGAGCAGATGGCAACGCCGGGTTCGCCGCCCAGGCCGGAGCGCGAGCCGGAGGCCAGCCGCCTGCAGGCCGCGCTGGAGATGCTGCTCGCGAGGCTGCGCGAACGGGAGGAGCTGGCGGCGCGCCTCGCCGAGCGGGAGAAGGTCGCTGTGCTGGGCCGGCTGGCGGCGACCGTGGCGCATGAAGTGCGCAACCCGCTGGCGGGCATGCTGACGGCGATCGACACGATGCGCCGCTTCGGCAACAACGCTGCGGTGCGCGCCGGCTCGCTCGACCTCGTCGAGCGTGGGCTGCGGCAGATCGAGACGGTGGTGCGGACGACGCTGGCGACCCAGCGCCCCCAGCATGCCGCGCGCCCTGTCACGGCCGAGGATCTCAACGACCTCCGGGTTCTCGTGCAGCCGGAGGCGCGGCGGCGGGAGGTGCGGCTGGACTGGCATGTCGCCATGCCCGAGCCTTTCCCCACGGATGCCGTGCAGTTGCGCCAGATCGTGCTGAACCTCCTGCTGAACGCCATTGCCGCCACGGCGCCGCAGGGGCGGGTGGTGCTGCGGGCGGAATGGCGGGAGAAGGAGCTTTCAGTGCAGGTCGAGGACGAGGCCGGTGGATTGCCGGAGGATGCCACCACGCGGCTGAAGGGCGACGCGCCGCCTAGCATCGGCGACGGGCTTGGCCTTGAGGTCGCGGCACGGCTGACCGCCGGGCTGCAGGGGCGCATCAGCATCGAGGCACGGCCGGGCGGCAGTTGCATCGGCCTGCTGGTGCCCATGCAGAGGGTCGCCGCCGCATGAGCGCCCCCGCCTCCGTCCTGCTGATCGAGGATGATCCCGTGCTCGGTGCCTCCCTGGCCCAGCGCCTGACCCTGGAGGGGGTGCGCAACTGGTGGGCGCGCGACGCCGCCGAGGGGGAGGCCCTGCTGCGGCGCCACCGCCCCGGCCTGATCGTCTGCGACATCCAGCTGCCGGACGAGAGCGGCGAGACGCTGCTGATGCGCCTGATGCCGGAGATCGGCGCGACGCCCGTCATCGTGGTCACCGCCTATGGCGAGATCGGTCAGGCGGTGCGGCTGATGCGCGCCGGGGCGGATGACTATGTCGAGAAGCCTTTTCCGCCGCAGCTTCTGCTGGACAAGCTGCGAGGCCTCGCCCCGTCTCCGCCCGCCCCGCCGCCCGCTGAGGCGGGCTGGCAGTCGCCGGCCATGCGGCGCCTGGCGGAGAGCCTCGCACGCCTTGGCCGGGTCAGCTCGACGGTCCTGCTGAGCGGGGAGAGCGGCGCCGGCAAGGAGATCGCCGCCCGCCGGCTGCACGCCCTCGGCAGCGATCCCGCGAGCCCCTTCGTCGCCGTGAACTGCGCCGCCATTCCCGCCGAGCTGATGGAAAGCGAGATGTTCGGCCATGAGCGCGGCGCCTTCACCGGCGCTACCCAGCGCCATCAGGGCTTCGCCGAGCGGGCGGGCGAGGGAACGCTGTTCCTCGACGAGGTGGCCGAGCTGCCGCCTGCGCTGCAGGCCAAGCTGCTGCGTCTGCTGCAGGAGCGGCGCTTCACCCGCGTCGGTGGCCAGGAGGTCCTGCAGCTGCGCGCCCGCATCGTCGCCGCCACCAATGTGGATCTGGAGGCGCGGATCACCGCCGGTCAGTTCCGGCAGGATCTCTATTACCGCCTCGCCGTGATCGAGTTGGCCCTTCCGCCCCTGCGCGAGCGGCTGGAGGACCTGCGCGGCCTCGCAGAGTCCTTTCTGCGGCACTTCGCGGAGGCTTTCGGCCGCCCTGACGTCTCGCTGGGCGCGGCGGCGCTGGACGCCCTGCTGGAGCATCGCTGGCCCGGCAATGTCCGCGAGTTGCGTAACCGCATCGAGCGGGCGGTGGTGCTGGCCGACCATCCTGTGCTGGAGCCGGGCGACCTGTTCCCCGGGCGTGATGCCACGGCCCTGCCGCCGCTCTCCCTGGCCGAGGCGCGCGAGATGGCGGAACGCGACCATATCCGCCGCGTGCTGGCCCGTTGCGGCGGTCGGGTCACAGAGGCCGCGCAGATGCTGGGTGTCTCGCGCACCACCATGTGGGAGCGCATGCGCCGCCTGGGGTTGGAGGGTTGAGCCGCCCGGCCCCGCGTTCGGAATGCCGAACGCCGGGCCGCCGCCATGTCAGGAAATCCGGACTCCGCCTAGCCTGAGAAGCTGACAAGCTCCTGAAAACAAAATCTTCTCTGAGTGGCACGGCTTTTGATGTCGCTCCTCCGCGCATGTCGTCCTGTCCCCGGGCTTGTCCCGGGCGTCAGGGACGATCCTCAAAGCCCGCGCGGAAGGAGACGTATTAAGATGTTTGGACTTGGTTCGGGGCGCCGGCGGTGCTCCGCATCGTCGGGGGGCCGCGCTGCGCCGCAGCGGACTGCCTGCCGCTCATGAAGCTCCCCGCTTTTGATCCGCGCGACGTCATCGGCGGCGCGGTGCTGATCGGCATCGGCCTCACCGCCGTGGCGGTCGCTGGCGACTACTCCTTCGGCACGGCGCGTCGCATGGGGCCGGGCTATTTCCCGGTTGTCCTGGGTTGGATCTGCGCGATCCTGGGCGTCGCGGTCGTGGGCAAGGGCTTCGTCCGCCGCCTGCGGGACGATGGCGAGATGGAACTGCCCTCGCTCCGGGCGGTGCTCGGCATCACCCTCAGCATTGCCGCCTTCATCCTGGCCGGCTCGCATCTCGGCTTGGTGCCGGCCATCCTGCTGCTGGTTGGCATCAGCGCCCTGGTGGACCGCGGCAACAGCCCGCTGACCGCAGGACTCCTGGCGATCGTCGTCGCTATCGGTGGGGTGGCCATCTTCATCTATGGCCTGGGGATCATCTTCCCCCTGTTCACGGGCGGGCGCTGAGCGATGGATGTCTTCGGCAATCTCTTCGCGGGCTTTCAGATCGCCTTCACCCTCACCAATCTCGGCTATTCGCTGCTGGGCGTTGTCGTTGGCAACCTGATCGGCGTTCTGCCGGGCATCGGGCCCCTGGCGGCCATCTCCATCCTGCTGCCGATCACCTTCGGCCTGGAGCCGTCGGGCGCGCTGATCATGCTCGCCGGCATCTACTATGGCGCGCAGTATGGCGGCGCGACCACCTCGATCCTGCTGAACATTCCCGGAGTCGCCTCGCATGCGGTGACCTGCCTCGACGGCTACCCGATGGCGCGGCAGGGGCGGCCGGGCGTGGCCATCTTCACCTCGATGTATTCGTCCTTCATCGGCGCCTGCATCGGCATCGCCATCATGATGTTCTGCTCGCCCTTCATGGTGCAGGCGGCGCTGAGCTTCGGCCCCGCCGACTACTTCGCCATGATGGCGCTGGGCCTGATCGCCGCCTCCACCCTGGCGCAGGGCTCCGCCCTGAAGAGCATCGCCATGGTTGTCCTCGGGCTGCTGATCGGCATGATCGGCACCGACGTGCAGACCGGCCTGCAGCGCTTCACAAGCGGCGTCCCGGAGTTGTCGGACGGCGTGAACATCGTCGCGGTGGCGACCGGCCTCTTCGGCATCGCCGACATCCTGTCGAACGTCAACCGGCCGCAGGGCTCGATCCTGACGCGCGGCAAGTCGATGTCGATGCGCTCGATGTTCCCCACGCTGAAGGAACTGCGCGCCTGCACGGCACCGATCCTGCGGGGGACCGGCATCGGCGCCATCCTTGGCATCCTGCCCGGCACCGGCGGCACCATCGCCTCCTTCATGTCCTATGCCTTCGAGAAGAAGGTCTCCCGCAACCCGCAGCGCTTCGGCAAGGGAGCCATCGAGGGCATCGCGGCGCCGGAGGCCTCCAACAACGCCGCGGCGCAAACCGCCTTCATCCCGACCCTCACGCTGGGCGTGCCCGGTGACGCGGTCATGGCGCTGATGCTGGGCGCGCTGATCATCTTCGGCATCCAGCCCGGCCCGCGCTTCCCCGCCGAGCACCCGGACATCTTCTGGAGCCTGATCGCCAGCTTCTGGATCGGCAACCTGCTGCTGGTGGTGATGAACATCCCGCTGATCGGCGTCTGGGCGCGGCTGCTGCTGGTGCCCTACCGCATCCTCTATCCGGCGATCCTGTTCTTCGTCTGCATCGGCGTCTACAGCATCAACAACTCGCTCTTCGACGTCGGGCTGGCCATGGCCTTCGGCCTGCTTGGTTATGGCATGAAGCTGCTGAACTTCGAGCCGGCGCCGCTGCTTCTGGGCTATGTGCTGGGTCCGTTGATGGAGGAGCACCTGCGGCGCGCCATGCTGCTGTCGCGTGGGGATGTGATGGTCTTCATCGACAGGCCGATCAGCGCCTCGCTGCTGGGCCTCTCGGCTCTCCTGGTGGTCTGGACCGTCTGGTCCGCGGTCAGGGCACCCCGGCGGAGGGCAGAAGCGGAAGCCTGATGGATCGGTGGAACCGGGCAGTTCCGGCTTTGCCTCGCGGGGCTTTGGGTGCGCCGCCGTCCATCAGGCAGCGCGTGCAGAGCCGCTCCTCCACCCCATCCTCAGGGGAGGACGCTCTGCGCCGGGCTGATCCTGCGGCCGGGCTGGACAATTGAACGGCCCAAGCTGACGTGAACCCGGCGGTGGGGAGAGGAGGATTTCGCTTCCGCCTCTCCCCTGGTAGGCTAATCAGATGCTTCCTGGTGAGCCTCGGACCGTCTTGCTCACCCCTGAGCCGCATCACGGCATCGAGGCGCAGGTGGCATTCGCCCGTGACCAGACCACCCGCGAGGCCGCCCTTGCCGGGCTTCGCCTGCTGCCCGCGAGGGGCCCGTCCCGGCAGATCCAGCACGGGGTTGGAGCCGGAATTCCTGAGGAAATCCGGTTCACGTGACAGAACAGAACGAAGGTCCATCCTGGACCGAGGCGGAGCGCCTCGCGGCCCTGGACCGCTACGCCATTCTGGACACGCCTCCGGAGCAGGATTTCGACGACCTCGTTCGCCTGGCCGCCGACCTGCTCGATGCGCCAATGGCCGCCATGAACCTGATTGCTGCGCGGCGGCAGTGGTTCAAGGCCGAACTCGGCCTGGGCGTGCGTGAGGTGCCGCTCGACGACTCGATCTGCTCCCGCGTGCTCCTCCAGCCCGGCGGGCTGGTCATTCCGGACCTGCTGGATGATCCCCGCTTCAACGGCAACCCCCTGGCCACGTCAGGTCCCCCGTTGCGATTCTACGCGGGCGAGCTGCTGGAAACCTCGGAAGGATTGCCTCTAGGTACGTTGTGCGTGCTCGACACCAAGCCTCGGCCGCAGGGGCTGACGTCCCGGCAGCGCTTCGCGCTCAGGGCGCTGGCTCGTCAGGTGATGAACCTGCTGACGCTGCGCCGGAGCCTGGCGCAGCAGGAACTTCTCCGTGCCGAGCAGGCGCAGTCGCAAGCCCTGCGGCGGCAGATCCTGGACAGCGCGACCGACTTCGCCGTGGTCAGCACCGACCTGGAGGGCCGGATCACCGGCTGGAACACCGGGGCCGAGAACATCCTGGGCTGGTCGGAGGCCGAAGTGCTTGGCGGGACCGCGCATTGCTTCTTCACGCCTGAAGACCGCGAAGCCGGAGTCCCCAGAGCCGAGATGCGGGGTGCTGTCCGGAAGGGCGATGCCATCGACGAACGATGGCACCAACGCAAGGATGGCTCCCGCTTCTGGGCCTCGGGCGAGATGATGCCGCTCCGGGACAACGGCGGCGCCCACACCGGCTACCTCAAGATACTGCGCGACCGCACGGAGCAGCACCTTGAGGGCCAGGCCCTGCAGGCGGTCAACGAGCGCTTCCGGTTGGCCCAGCGTGCCACCCGTGACGCGATCTGGGACTGGTCCTTCGAGGATAACAGCGTGCTCTGGAACGAGGCGCTGGAGGATGCCTACGGGTGGCGCCCCGAGCAGGTGGAGCCGACCGGGGACTGGTGGATCTCCCAGATCCATCCTGAAGACCGTTCGCGGATTGCCGAAGGCATCCATGCGGTGATCGACGGTAGCGGAACGAGCTGGACCGACGAGTACCGCTTCCGCCGGGCCGATGGCTGCTACAACGATGTGCTGGACCGCGGCTATGTGATCCGCCGGCCGGATGGCCGGGCTATCCGCATGATCGGCGCCATGGTCGATTTCAGCGAGCGCAAACGCGCCGAGGCGGCCTTGCGGGAGAGCGATGAGCGCCTGCGCCTCGCGACCAGCGCGGCGCGGATCGGCATCTTCGACTACCATGTGCAAACGAATGAACTGACCTGGGACGACCGTTGCCGAGCGCTCTTCGGCCTGCCGCCCGGAGCGCCTGTGAGCTATGAGCGCAGCTTCCTGGCGGGACTGCACCCGGAGGACCGGGAGCGGGCGCAGGAAGCGGTACGGCAGTCCCTGGATCCGGCAGGATCGGGCCGCTTTGTAACCGAGTACCGCACCGTCGGCCTGCAGGACGGGATCGAACGCTGGGTGTCCGCCCGGGGCAGGAGCGATTTCAAGGACGGCATGCCGGTACGGCTGGTCGGCACCGTGCTCGACATCACCGATCGCAAACGGGCCGAGGAAGCCTTTCGCACCAGCGAGACGCGGTACCGGACCCTGTTCAACTCCATGGACGACGGGTTCTGCATCATCGAGTTCATCGATGGGCCGCACGGGCCGCTGAGTGACTACATCCATGTGGAGGCCAATCCCGGATACGCGCGGCATACCGGCATTCCGGACATCGTCGGCCAGACGATCCGCGGCCTCGCGCCGGATGAGGCAGACGGGTGGGTGGAGCTTTACGGCAGCGTCCTGCGCACCGGCCAGCCGATCCGCTTCGAGCGCTATTATGCGGCCGCAGGACGCTACATCGAGGTCTCGTCTGCCCGGGTCGAGCCGGCGAGCGAACGGCAGGTGTCGGTGCTGTTCCGCGACGTGACAGTCCGCAAGCAGGCGGAGGCGGCCCTGCGCGCCAGCGAGGCGGTGGCGCGCGAGAACATCCAGCGCGTGCAACTCGCGCTCGCGGCGGGCGCCATCATCGGGACCTGGCTGTGGGATCTGCCGGCCAACCGGTTCACGGTGGACGAGGCCTTCGCCCGGACTTTCGGCCTTGATCCCACGCTCGGCTGCGTCGGCCTCAGCTTTGAGCAGCTGGTCGCCACTGTTCATCCTGACGACAAGCCGGGGCTGGCCGCCGCGATCGACGAGGCGGTCGCTCGCGGCGGCGCTTTCGCCCACCAGTACCGGGTGCGGCGGGCCGACGGGAATTACTACTGGATCGAGGCGAACGGTCGCGTCGAGCACGCACCGGACGGCACGCCGTTGAGCTTTCCCGGCGTGCTGGTCGATGTGGAGGAGCGGCGTGCCCTGGAGGCGGAGCGCGACCGTGCCGCCGCCGCGCTCCGCGCCCTCAACGAGACGCTGGAGCAGCGTGTCGCCGAACGCACCGCCGACCTGATGCGCGCCGAGGAGAAGCTGCGGCAGAGCCAGAAGATGGAGGCGGTCGGCCAGCTTACGGGCGGCCTCGCACACGACTTCAACAATCTCCTGACCGGCATCATCGGATCCATCGAGTTGCTTGGCGTGCGGGTGGAGCAAGGCCGCCTCAAGGATCTGGACCGCTACACCGTGGCGGCCCTTGGCGCGGCCAGGCGGGCAGCGGCGCTGACGCACCGCTTGCTGGCCTTCTCCCGGCGGCAGACACTCGATCCCAAGCCCACAGACGCGAACCGCCTGGTCGCCGGCATGGTGGAGCTTGTCCGCCGCACTGCAGGCCCGGAGATCACGGTGGAGGTGGTCGAGGCGGGCGGCCTCTGGCCGACGCTGGTGGACCCGCCGCAGCTGGAGAATGCGCTGCTCAACCTCTGCATCAATGCGCGGGACGCCATGCCCGGCGGAGGGCGGATCACCATCGAGACGGCCAACAAGTGGCTGGACGAGCGCGCGGCCGGGGAGCGCAGCCTGCCCCCGGGCCAGTACGTCTCCCTCTGCGTGACGGATACAGGCACGGGCATGACGCCGGACGTGATCGCCCGTGCCTTCGACCCGTTCTTCACGACCAAGCCGCTCGGCGAGGGCACGGGGCTGGGCCTGTCCATGATCTATGGCTTCGTGCGCCAGTCCGGAGGGCAGGTGCAGATCTACTCCGAGGTCGGGCAGGGCACGACCATGTGCCTCTACCTGCCGCACTACTATGGCGATGCGGGGAAGCCCGAGATCCGGCCGGACCTGGCCGATGCGCCGCGGGCCGGGGTGGGCGAGACGGTGCTGGTGGTGGATGACGAGGCCACCATCCGCATGCTGGTGACCGAGGTGCTGGAGGAACTGGGCTATGCCGCCGTCGAGGCGGCAGACGGCGCCTCTGGGCTGAAAGTCCTGCAATCCGACCTGCGGCTCGACCTGCTGGTGACTGACGTGGGGCTGCCCGGCGGCATGAACGGGCGGCAACTGGCCGATGCGGCGCGCGAACTACGCCCGGACCTGAAGGTGCTGTTCATCACCGGCTACGCGGAGAACGCGGCGATCGGCAACGGGCACCTGGAGCCCGGCATGCACGTGCTCACCAAGCCGTTCGCCATGGAGGCCCTGGCCAGCCGGATCAGGGAACTGATCTCCTCCTGAGGAAGGAGACGCCCGCCCTTTTGGTGCGGCCCGGAGGCTGGCCCATCAGCCTTCGGTTTCCTCGGAAGATGGCGAGACCGGCGGCACCTCCGTGCTGCCTTCACGGCGGTCGCGATACAGCACGGCTCGCATCAACAGCATGAGGGTGACGGGTGTCGTGACGCCCATGAAGAACACGATGAGAAGCTCATGCAGGACGAAGCGCGTTTGCAGGACTGAGAAGAACAACATCGACGCCAGCAGGATGCAGCCGATGCCGAGCGTCGTGCCGAGGGTCGGGGCATGGAGGCGCTCATAGAAGCTGCGGAGCGTCAGCAGTCCGATAGAGCCGGTGAGCGCCAGCCCCGCGCCCACCAGCAGGAGGAGGGCGACAGGAAGCGCCGCCCAGAAAGGCAGGTCAGCGGCATGGCTCACTCGATCACCTCCCCGCGCATGAGAAATTTGGAGAGGGCCGCGGTCGAAACGAAGCCGAGGAGCGTTATCACGAGCGCGGCGTCGAAGTAGTGCGTGCTCCCCGTGCGGATGCCGAAGACCAGCAGCAGCATGGCCGCGTTGACGTAGAGCGTATCGAGAGCGAGGACGCGGTCCTGGGCGCGGGGGCCCCGCAGGATGCGAAACGCCGCGCATCCCATGGCGGCGACCAGCATGATCTGGGCGATGAGCACCGCACCCGCCAGCAGCGTCGCACTCATTCGAAGATCTCCATCAGCCGCTGCTCCCAGCGGTCCTTGACGATACGTACCCAGGTCTCCTGGTCGATCAGGTCAAGCACGTGCAGCAGCATGCTGCCATCCGAGGGATCGTAATCGGCCCAGACTGTCCCCGGCGTGGCGGTGAGAATGCAGGTCAGGGCGGCAAGGCCGTAGGGATTGCGCATGTCGAGCGGAATGCGCACGAAGCCAGAGCGGCGGTCGCCGGTTGGCCGCAAGATGATCCGGGCAACCGCATTGTTCGACCGCACGACCTCAAGGAAGACGTCGCGCAACAGCGCGGGCACGCCCTTGAGCCGTCGCAGCCGTGCCTGGGTCAGTCCCAGCGCATTGAGCGTTCCGGCTCCTGCCAGGGAAAGTATGATGCCTGAGAGGATTGCACCCGGCGAGACGCTCTCCAGCAGCAATAGCCAAAGCAGGAACAGGCCGATCGCCGTGAGCGGATGCGGAAGCCACCGGCTCATCGGCCGCCCCCCGGCTCGCCGGGAGGAACGGCGAGCACCCCCTGCACATAGCTTCCGGGCGCGTGCAGCGCCTGGGCTGCGTCCTGCATGTAGTCCATGACCGGCCCTGCCCGCACCGTCAGCGCCGCGCAGAGTGCGAGCAGCAGAGCCACTGGAAGGATTTCCACGAGACCGACGCGCGGTGCCCGGTTCTGGGGGCTCGCCCAGAAGACATTGATGCCGGCGCGTGTCATGGCGACCACTGTCGCGAGGCCCGACAGGATCAGCGCAGCCATCAGAACCCAGGTGGTGGCAGGCACGGCACCTTCTCCGGCGGCGAGCAGCGGTGCCAGAATGGCGAACTTCGCGAGGAAGCCAGACAGCGGAGGCAGGCCGGCCAGCAGGAGCGCGCAGGTCAGGAAGGCAAGGCCAAGGATGGCGATGGTGCCGGGAATGGCGACGCCCACGGCGTCCTTGTCCCCGAACTCCTCGTCCTCCTCCCCGGTGCCGAAGGCTTCGCGCGTCACCGCCAGCACATCCGCGCCCACCTCACGGCCGCGTTCCACCAGTTCGATGAGCAGGAACAAGGCACCGATCGCCAGAACGGAACTGGCCATATAGAACAGGGCGCCACTGGTCACCGCCACGCGGCCGGTGCCGATGGCCGCAATCAGCGTGCCCGAAGAGATCAGCACGCTCGCACCCGCAAGGCGCGGCAGGCTCTGCGTTGCCAGCACAGAGATCGAGCCATAGGCGATGGTGAGCAGGCCGCCCGCCAGCAGCCACGTCCCACCGAAGCCGGCCGAGGCACCCGCCGCGCTGCCGAACAGCAGCAGCCAGATGCGCAGCACCGCGTAGATGCCGACCTTGCTGAGGATGGAGAGAATGGCGGCGGCCGGCGTGCTGGCTGCGGCGTAGGTGGGGGACAGCCAGAAGCCGAGCGGCCACATCGCCGCCTTGGCGAGGAAGGCAATACCGAGAACGGTGAGGCCGGTCTCAAGCAGTCCGCGATCCTCCGCCGCCACGCTCCGCATCCGCATCGCCAGATCCGCCATGTTGAGCGTGCCGGCGATGCCGTAGACGACGCTGACGCCGATGAGGAAGAGGAGCGAGGCCACCAGGTTGATGGTGATGTAGTGCAGCCCGGCGCGCACCCGCGCCACGCCCGAGCCGTGCAGCGCCATGCCGTAGGACGCGGCCAGCAGGACCTCGAAGAAGACGAAGAGGTTGAACAGGTCACCCGTCAGGAAGGCGCCGTTCAGCCCCATGAGCTGGAACTGGAAGAGGGGGTGGAAATACACGCCTGCGCGGTGCCAGCGCCCGAGCGAGAAGAGGAAGGCGGCAAGGCCCAGGACCGCCGAGAGGAACAGCATCACCGCGGAAAGCCGGTCCAGCACCAGCACGATGCCGAACAGGGCCGGCCAATTGCCCAGCCTGTAGACCTGCACCGCCGGCGCGTCCGCGAGCCCGAGTAGCGCGATAGCGAGAAGGAGCAGGGCGGAGGTGGAGAGGAGGCCCAGCGTCACTGTCAGGCGCCGCCAGCGGTCGCCGACGACGATCATCGCCGCGCCGGCCAGCATCGGCACGATGATCGGCGCGATCAGGAGGTGGTCTGTCCATGCGGTCATCGCTCGCGCTCCCTCCCGTCCACGTGGTCGGTGCCGGTCAGGCCGCGGGTCGCCAGCAATACGACGAGCAGCAAGGCTGTGGTGGCGAAGCCGATGACGATTGCCGTCAGGACCAGCGCCTGGGGAAGGGGATCGGCGTATTGCGTCACGCTGCCGACCTCGCCGGGCGCCAGGATGGCGGCCGCGCCAGTACGCAGGCCACCGGTCGAGAAGATGAAAAGGTTCACCGCGTAGGAGAGAAGTGCCAGCCCGACGATCACCTGGAAGGTGCGCGGCCGCAGCAGCAGCCATACCCCCGAGCCGGCCAGCACACCGATGCCGACCGAAACAATGAGTTCCATCAGCCCTCCCGCTCCACCGGAGCGACCGTCTTGCGCCGTGCCGCGAGAGGGGCTGGCGGGCGTGGCGCGGCGCGATGGCTGCGGACGGACTGGTGGGCCAGCGCGACCAGCATCAGCAGCGTCGCCCCCACGACCAGGCAGAAGACGCCAATGTCGAAGATCAGGGCGCTGGCCGTCGGCACCTTGCCGATGACGGGCAGCTCCAGATAGGCGAAGTAGGAGGTAAGGAAGGGTTCTCCGAACAGGCAGGCGGCCAGGCCCGTGCCCGCGGCCACCAGCAGCCCGCTCCCCACCCAGAGCTGCGGCCGCAGCCGGAGCCGGTCCTCGGTCCAGTCTGTGCCGCCGATCATGTACTGCAGGATGACGGCGATCGCCACGACCATGCCGGCCGCGAAGCCGCCGCCGGGCAGATCATGGCCGCGCAGCAGCAGGAACATCGCCATGGTCAGCATGACCGGGAAGAGCAGCCGCGTCAGGGTGGAGGGCACCAGCAGCCAGCCCGCGGCAGGCCGCTCCTTGTCGGCGTGCAGCGCTCCGCCGCCCTGGTCCCGCTGCTGCTCGGGGATCTCCACACTATCCGGAGCAGGGCGGAAGCGGCGCAGCAGAGCGTAGGTGGTCAGCGCCACCGTGGCGACGACGAAGATCTCGCCCAGCGTATCGAAGCCGCGGAAATCGACCAGGATCACGTTGACGACGTTCGTGCCGCCGCCCTCGACATAGGCGCGCTCCAGGAAGGGGCGTGCCAGCAGGTCGGGCGGCGTTCGTGTCATCACGGCATAGGAGAGTGCGGCGAGGCCGGACCCTGTGCCGGCCGCGATGGCGAGGTCGCGCAGGCGGCGCGTGCGGGTGAGAATCTCGGGGCCCTGCTTGCCGGCGATCTGGAAGCGCTTCGGCAACCAGCGCAGGCCGAGCACCAGGAGCACGGTGGTCACCACCTCCACCGTGAGCTGCGTCAGGGCAAGATCGGGGGCGGAAAACCACACGAAGGTCACGCAGACCACCAGCCCCGTGCCGCCGAGCAGCATCACGGCGGCCAGCCGGTGATACTTGGCCATCCAGGCCGTGCCGAGGGCGAAGGTGGCACCAATCGCCCAGATCAGCGCAAGGACGGGGTCCACGGGCGATGAGGCGATGTTGCCGGGGCCGACGCCGCGGAGCCAGGCGGTCGCGACGCCTGCCAGGAGGGCGATGCTGACGATCACCCGCAACTGCGGCTGCAGGCGGCGTGTGCCTGCAAGCCCTTCCAGCCGCCGGGCAAGCCGCCAGGAAAGGAAGACCATCGCGCGCTCGAAGATGCGCCGGCCCTCGATCCGCCGGATCAGCGGCGGGCCTTCCTCCCTGCTGTTCAACTGGCGCTGCAGGATGAGGTAGAGCGCCACCCCGCCCGCCAGTGCCACCAGGCTCATCAGCAGCGGTATGTTGAAGCCGTGCCAGACGGCCAGGCTGTAATCGGGCACGTCCTGGCCCAGGATGGCCCGGACGGCCAGGGCGAGATAAGGCCCGATCGTCGCGGCAGGCAGCACGCCCACCATGATGCAGGCCAGCACCAGAAGCTCGACGGGCAGGCGCATCCAGCCGGCCGGCTCGTGCGGCGTGCGCGGCAGGTCCACCGGCTCCGGTCCGAAGAAGGTGCCGTGAATGAAGCGGAGCGAGTAGGCGACGCTGAAGGCGCTGGCCACTGTCGCGGCGAGCGGCAGGACGTTGAGGAGCGGAGAGGCCGGCGCTCCGGCGGAAAGCGCCTCGGCGAAGAACATCTCCTTGGACAGGAAGCCGTTGAGCAGCGGCACCCCCGCCATCGCCGCCGCCGCCACCAGGGCGAGGCGCGCGGTGAAGGGCATGGCATGGTTCAGGCCGGAAAGCCGCCGCATGTCGCGGGTGCCTGTCTCATGGTCGATGATGCCCGCGGCCATGAACAGCGAGCATTTGAAGGCGGCGTGGTTGATGATGTGGAAGACGGCCGCGACCAGCGCAAGCTCGCTCTTCAGCCCAAGCAGCAGCGTGATCAGCCCGAGATGGCTGATGGTGGAATAGGCCAGCAGCCCCTTCAGGTCGTTCTGGAAGATGGCGATGTAAGCGCCGAGCAGCAGCGTGATCAGTCCGGCCAGACCGACGGTCCAGGCCCAGGCATCGGTGCCGGCCATGACCGGCCAGAGCCGGGCGAGCAGGAAGACGCCAGCCTTCACCAGCGTCGCCGAATGGAGATAGGCGGAGACCGGCGTCGGCGCCGCCATGGCATGCGGCAGCCAGAAATGGAAAGGAAACTGGGCGCTCTTGGTCAGCGCACCGAGGACGATCAGCAGCAGGGCGGGCAGGTAGAGCGGATGCTCGCGGATGCGGTCGCCGGCGGCCAGGACGGCATCCAGGTCGTAGCTGCCCACGATATGGCCGAGCACCAGCACGCCCGCGAAGAGCGCAAGGCCACCGGCGGCCGTGATGGTCAGCGCCATGCGGGCACCGTCGCGGGCGGCCGCGGTATGGTGCCAGTAACCGATCAGCAGGAAGGAGAAGAGGCTCGTCAGCTCCCAGAAGAAGGCGAGCTGCACCAGGTTGCCTGAGATCACCAGCCCGATCATCGCCCCCATGAAGGCGAGCAGGAAGGAGAAGAAGCGGGGCACCGGATCTTCGGAGGACATGTAGTAGCGCGCGTAGAGCACCACGAGCGCGCCGATGCCGGTTACCAGCCCGGCGAAGAGCCAGGCAAAGCCATCCATCCGCAGGACGAGGTTGAGGCCGAGGGTCGGCATCCAGGCGAACTCGGCCCGGAGCACCCCGCCGGCAGCAACAGTCGGATAGGCCGCCCAGACAAGGCCGAGGCCGATGAGCGCGACGGCTCCGGCAAGGCCGGAGGCGGTGTCGCGCGCCGCCGTCGGCAGCATCCCCGCCAAGACGGCACCCAGAAAGGGCAACCCGACCAGAGCAAGAAGAAGGCCCTCAGGCATCGTGCCACCCATCTTGCGCCAGGCGGCCCCCGCTGGGGGGACGCATCATTCCTCCTCCTCCGTCTCGGGCGAGGGGGTGCCATACCGGTCCAGCAGCGCGACGATCTCCTCCGCCGAGGTGGCGGCGCGTAGCCGGCGGAGCGCCTGCGGTTCCCGCAGCGCCCGGCAAGTGTCGGAGAGGGCAGGCAGGAAGCCTTCCGCTGCGGCTTCTGGCCAGAGCACGAGGACCACGAGGTCGACGGGCTCTTCGTCGCGCGCGTCGTAGTCGACCGGGCGGCCGAGGCGGACGAACAGCATCAGCGGCGGGCTGTCCCGGGTCAGACGTGCGTGCGGCAGCGCGACGCCGCGACCCAGGGCGGTGGAGCCAAGCGCCTCCCGGTTCTCCAGCGCGTCAAGGATCTCATCCGTCGGCAGCTCCAACCGCTGGGCGGCCTGAGCGGCCAGTGCCTGCAGCAAGGCGTGCTTGGTACTCGCGTCGAGATCAAGAATGATATTCGCGGCTGGAATGCGGTTCGTGATCCCCATTCTCCCTCCCGGAGATGCAGGCGCTGCTGAAACAGGTACAGCAACACCTCGAACTGTCTCCACTACGCCGGAGCGTGCCGGGAGATCAACGAGGCGAAGCAAACCCTTGCCAGAATGATGGTCGTAGCATTTCGGGCACCTTGCTCACGGAACCCCCTACCAAGATGATTACTTTTTTGCAATCCGGGGCGATGCCGGAGCGTGGCCAAGTCCGCAGCAGGACGCCACTTCGACCTTCGCATGTGCACCCGGAATGCTGCGGCGGCTCCCGCGCGGATGCGCTCGTAACCGGGACAGGTCGAGGCGTCATCCGGCCGCCCGCCCGTTCGGTCAGGCCTGCTCTGGTGCACCGGCGCCTTCTGCCCTGGCCAGCTCTGCCAACCGCGACCCTTGTCCCCGCCTCAGTCCAGGCCGAGAAGCCAACGATCCAGTGGAACGGCGCGTATTCTGGCGCCGGGGAGCATGCGATTAAGATGTGCCCGGTTGAGCATGATCCAGCGCAGGCAGCTGGACTGGCTGTCGAAGGGCTCGAACTCGTCCCTGCTCACCTGAAGCGTCAGGCAGTTGACCATGTACCGCGCGCCCCTGCGGCAACCGGGTGCGCCGGCCCAGTTCCGTTCGGGCGCAACAACCGCCGGCACCCAGTAGGCCCGGCTGGGGTCCAGTTGATCGACGTCGCGCCGCCGCATCGGTTGTCCCTCCCGTTTGACTTCCATCCGGTGCCGCAGCGCCAGGGCGCCGCGGCGAGGAATGGCTCACACCCGGCAAGTCACCGGGCGATCAGGATCGGGCGAGGTCGAAACGGTCGGCGTTCATCACCTTGGTCCAGGCCGCGACGAAGTCGTCGACGAACTTTCTGCCCGCATCGGCCGCCGCATAGACTTCGGACAGCGCCCGGAGCTGAGAATTGGAGCCGAAGACGAGGTCGGTGCGCGTCGCCCGCCATTTCTCCTCGTTGGTCTTGCGGCAGGTGCCGATGAAGACCTCGTCCGCCTGGCCGTCCACCAACTTCCAGGCCGTGCCCATGTCGAGCAGGTTGACGAAGAAGTCGTTGGTCAGCTGACCTGGGCGGTCGGTGAGCACGCCCTCCTTCTGCCCGTTGTGGTTGGCGCCGAGCACGCGCAGCCCGCCGACCAGCACCGTCATCTCCGGCGCGCTCAGCCTCATGAGTTGGGCGCGGTCGATCAGCAGCTCCTCCGTGGGCACGCTGAAGGGGACCTGCAGGTAGTTGCGGAAGCCATCCGCCTTCGGTTCCAGGACGGCGAAGCTCTCGGCATCGGTCTGCTCGGCCGAGGCATCGGTGCGGCCCGGCGCGAAGGGCACCGCGACATCATGTCCGGCATCCCGCGCCGCCTTCTCGACGGCGGCCGTACCGCCCAGCACGATGAGGTCGGCGATCGAGACCTTCTTGCCGCCCGGAGCGGCACCGTCGAACCCGGCCTTGATGTCCTCGTAGACCTTCAGCACCTTGGCGAGCCGCTCGGGCTGGTTCACGTCCCAGTCCTTCTGTGGGGCGAGCCGGATGCGTCCGCCATTGGCACCGCCCCGGTGGTCCGAGCCACGATAGGTCGCGGCCGAGGCCCAGGCGGTCGCCACCAGCTCGGGAATGGTGAGGCCGGAGGCGAGGATCTTCTGCTTGAGGGCCGCCACATCGGCCTCGTCGATCGGCGCGTAGTCGGCCTTCGGGATCGGATCCTGCCAGATCAGGTCCTCGGTGGGAACCTCGGGGCCGAGGTAGCGGACCTTCGGGCCCATGTCGCGGTGGGTCAGCTTGAACCAGGCTCGGGCGAAGGCATCGGCGAACTGGTCGGGATTGGCGCGGAACCGCTCCGAGATCTTGCGGTATTCCGGATCCACCTTCATCGCCATGTCGGCGGTGGTCATCATCGTCGGCACACGGCGGTCGGGGCTGTGCGCGCCGGGCGCCATGTCCTCGGGCTTCTGGTTGACCGGCTGCCATTGCTTGGCGCCGGCGGGGCTCTTCACCAGCTCGTACTCATAGTCCAGCAGCATGTGGAAGTAGCCGCCGTCCCACTGGATCGGGTTGGGTGTCCAGGCGCCTTCCAGGCCGCTGGTGATGGTATGGTCCCCGATGCCGCTCTCATGGCCGCTCTGCCAGCCCAGGCCCATCTGCGCGATATCGGCGCCTTCGGGCTCCTTGCCGACCTTGGAGGGATCGCCCGCGCCGTGGCACTTGCCGAAGGTGTGGCCACCGGCAGTCAGCGCGACCGTTTCCTCGTCGTTCATGCCCATGCGGGCAAAGGTTTCCCGGATGTCGCGCGCCGAGCCAGCGGGGTCGGGCTCGCCGCCCGGGCCTTCGGGATTGACGTAGATGAGGCCCATCTGGATGGCGGCCAGCGGGTTCTCCAGCACCATCTCCTTGGCGGGATCGATGCGGGTCTGGCCCAGCCATTCCTCCTCGGTGCCCCAGTAGATGTCCTTCTCGGGTTCGAAGACGTCCGCGCGCCCGCCGCCGAAGCCGAAGATCGGGCCGCCCATCGACTCGATGGCGACGTTGCCGGCCATGATGAACAGATCGGCCCAGGAGAGCTTGCGGCCGTATTTCTGCTTGACCGGCCAGAGCAGGCGGCGCGCCTTGTCGAGATTGGCGTTGTCGGGCCAGCTGTTCAGCGGCGCGAAGCGCTGCCCGCCGGAGGAGGAGCCACCGCGGCCGTCGCCCGTGCGGTAGGTGCCGGCGCTATGCCAGGCCATGCGGATGAAGAAGGGGCCGTAGTGGCCGTAATCGGCCGGCCACCAGGGCTGGCTGTCGGTCATCAGCGCGTGAAGGTCCTTCTTCACCGCGGCGTAGTCGAGCGACTGGAATTCCTTGGCATAGTCGAACCCATCGCCCATCGGGTTTCCGGTGAGACCCTTCTGATGGAGGATGTCGAGCGAAAGCTGGTTCGGCCACCAGTCGCGGTTGGTCCGGCCCAGCAGCGATCGCAGCGCCGCTGGCTTCTTCATCGGGCAGCTCAGCGGACCGCTGGCATTGGTATCCATTATCTTGGCCCTCCCTGGATGTTTTAACGGCAGGCTATGCGTCGCCTGCAATCGAGGGAAGCAGTTTTTTTAAATCAGGATCATTGATCCAATCGATCAATCGCCCACCGAGGCGTGGAAGCCCGGAAGGTCCATGACAACCCGCGGGAGGGCGGCACGAGGGCTGCTCAGGCCGATGCGGCGCCGGGCGACTGCGACATCACTGGAAGCCTTGCCCGCAGTTCCTCGACCAGCACACGGGTGTTCTCCGAGTAGTCGATAGGAACGGTCACGAGGTGGACGCCGCCGGCCGCGAAGGCCCGCTCCAGAGTCGGGGCGAACTGGCCGATCTCATGGACGCGCCAGCCCTTCGCGCCGTAGCTCTCGGCGTAGCGCACGAAGTCCGGATTGCCGAAGGTCATGCCGAAATCGGGGAACCGGTCCACGGCCTGCTTCCAGCGGATCATGCCATAGGCACCATCCTCCAGGATCAGCACGACAAGGTTCAGCTTCAGCCGGAC
>Ga0182739_1001655_pt1 | contig 22507 bp, 22 predicted proteins | sample eDN5th30CBELigBY_FD_128873 | JGI IMG/M metagenome (GOLD analysis project Ga0182739, IMG submission 128873) | Enriched backyard soil microbial communities from Emeryville, California, USA - eDNA 5th pass 30_C BE-Lig BY (version 2) (version 2) | ecosystem: Environmental > Terrestrial > Soil >...
CGCTGCATTGCGCATGACGACCGCCATGTTGTCGCCGAAGGATTTCTCTCCGCCGATGGCGAGGACCGGCATGGCAAGCTTGGTCTTGGAGAACGCGATGTTGTCGGCGACATCGCTCTTGGCGATGGTGTTGAACTGCGCGAAGGCGGCGCGCATCGCGCCTGGCTGGGAATAGAGCTTGGTGTAGTGGCGTCGCGTCGCTTCATCGATCTTCGAAGGCGTGCCCGCGAACTCGTTCCAGAAGCGGTCGAGATAAATACGCTCCCTGCCGGCGACCAGCCGCTCAAAATCGGGGCCTCCGGCATTGAAGTGCCACAGCGCGGGCCACAGAATGATCTCATCCCACGGCGCGATACCGGGCACGGGCGCGTCCATCACCACGAGTTTGTCGACCTTGTCGGGGTAGCTCGCCGCATACGCATAGGCCACCATCGTGCCTATGTCGTGGCCGACGACGGCGGTCTTGTCCTGCTTTAGCGCCGTCACGACCGTGCGTATGTCGACAGCCTGCGACTTCGTGTCGTAGCCACTGGCGGCTTTGGACGATTTCCCCATGCCGCGCAGGTCCGGCACGATCACCAGGTGCGACTTCGCGAGCTCTTTCGCGAGCGGCGCCCACATGTCGCCCGTGTCGCCGAACCCATGGATGAGCACCACGGCCGGGCCGGTCCCTGCGGAGCGGACGAAAATCTTCGCGCCGTCCGCCATGGTGATGGTCTGGCTCTTGAAGCTGCTCGGGAATGTAGGCTGTGCTGCGGCATTTGTGATGCACAGCACTCCCGTCAATAGCGCTACTGTCATTGCAAGGCGACTTTTCATGTCGGCACTCCAATATCGGGGATCGGATCCGCCCGGAATATTGTGAGGCCTAGTCGCGCTTGCCGGCGAAGATATTTGGTTTCAGCCGAAAAACGGTGTCACGCCGAAAAACGGTGTCAGACTACAAATTCGCCAGGGCAGGGGATGCGGGCGCTGCGCGCTATCCGGGGGCGCGATCGGCCTCGGCTCGCGGCTTCAGCGCGCATGCCGCCGCCGGCGCCATGCCGCGGCGCAGCGCCTCGTCCGACGGCGGCGCTATCGGCCGCCTGGGATGCGCGTAATTCCAGCCCGACCACGTCGGACCGATCCGTTGGCGGTCCAGCATTCCCGCCGCGTCCGCCTGACGAACCCAATAGTGCATGAGTTCCTCGCGTTCTTGGCGGGTGTACTGCTCGCGCGCGTCCTCGGCCTCGTAGGTCTCCACCATTGCCAGCATGGCCGCGCCCATGCCGCGCTGCGCCGCAGCGGCAAAGCAGGCGCGCCCCGCGGCCATGGTCGTTGGCTCGTACGCGGACTTGCCGGACGCGCCTTTTGCCGCTTCCCGCTGCAATATGATTCCAATGTTGTAGAGCGCCAGCACGTCGCCGTTGGCTGCCGCCAGCGTCACCCACCGCGCGCCGGCCTCGCGGTCCTTCAGCAAGGCCGGATCGTCCGGATAGCGCGCATGCAGCTTCAGCCATAGCTCTGGCGTCCAGCGTATCTGCTGGACGGTAAAGTCCAGATACCGCAACCCCAACCGCCCCTGCGCGGGCGGGTAGCCCAGCTTGGCCGCATCGGTAAGGGCATGGATCGCCTTGGCCTCGCAGCCGTCCCATTCCGGGCGCGCATTGCACCAGTTATCCAGGTCATAGAGCGCCGGCGCATAGCCGTCATCGGCCGCCTGGCCCAGCCAGCGCCAGGCCTCGGGCAGATCCCGCGCGCCGCGGTCGTCCCGATAAAACTCCGCAAGGACCGCCGCGCCCTGTGGCAGCCCCAGTTCCGCCGCCCGCCGATAGAGCGATAGCGCGGCGGCCGGCATGCCGCCCTGCGGTCCGGCCTCCCGCTGCAGCTGGGCTGCCTGATTGAACAACGCTCTGCGATGGCCCTGGTCCGCGGCAAGCTCATTCCACTTACGCGCCGCCCGCTCATCCTGACGGCCACCCCAGCCCGCCTGCAACATGCGCGCAAGAGACGCCTGCGCGGCGGCATCCCCGCCCCGCGCGGCTGCCTCATACCAGCGCCGCGCCTGGGCCAGGTCCTGAGGTACATGCTGACCCGCCTCCAGGGCCACGGCGGCGCGGTACTGGACCGTGGTATCGCCTTGCGGCGCATCGCGCAACCACTGCCGCACTTCGGCGGCGCTCCAACGGCCTGGATCCTGGTCGTACCAGATGGCCGAATCCAGCCATTGGGGGCGAGTCTCCGTGGGCGTTGCGTGCGCTGCGTGCGGTGATAGCGCGAGCAATGCAAACGCGGCGAGTGCTTTCAAAGGGGGTGGGAGTTTGGGAGGGGAAGAGAACATCAAAAAAGTGTCAGACTGCAAATTCGCTGGCTAGATACTGCGAAATTGTAGTCTGGCATCTATTTCCTGCTCCTAATGAGGATTCTCAAAAATATCCTCAACACGCCTCTTGAACAGCGCACTGATCCGAAACGCCAAATCCAAAGACGGATCATGCTTCTCAGTTTCCACCGCGTTAATGGCCTGGCGTGAGACGCCCAACCGTTCCGCCAGTTCCGCCTGTGTCCAACCCGCTTCGGTCCGCAGGACTCGCAATCTGTTTTTCATTCAATTGCTCGTGCGGACGAAAGGAGATACCAGCGCGTAGATTCCCCAGAATATGGGGTAGAAGAGCCACCCGGGAATATGGGGAGCGGCCGCATAGGTTTCGCCAAACCCCCACGCGGTCCAGAGCGCCATGGTAGCGCCAGCGGCCAGGATGAAGCACTTGGCGACGATCACGCGCACGTATTCATCGCTTTGCGCCATGAGCCGTAGCGTGGCCCATATCTGGCCGGCGACAAGCAGCGCCGCCAGCGCTGCGACGGCCCATCCTGCCGGTTTGCCCAAGATGCTATCGAAGAGGCCCGCAATGGCGGCAACGTGGACCAGCACGTAAGCGCTCATGAAGGCAACGGTGCGGACGGCGTAGCTGCGGCCAGGGGAAGTCGCACGGGCGGAGGCAACGTGAGTGGGCATGGCAATGACCTATGTAAAGAAAACCTGACTTTAATAGTGTCATGTTTACTTGTCAATAAGTCGCGTTTTCTTTACATGTCCTGGATTGTTCAGTTCGAGCACCGCGGCACGTCTCGGCGTGCGTCGCGATCGGGACGCTGTTCCCGGCTACTTGCATCAAAAAAGTGTCAGACTACAAATTCGCTGGCTAGATACTGCGAAATTGTAGTCTGGCACCTATTTCGCCTCCTTTTCGTCAGTTCCTCGTCTGGGGAGTCCGAGTCACGGCGCGGATTGGTTGTGAAACATCGGCCGGAATCAGAAGAAGGGCGTAAACCCACCCTTGCGCAGCGCATCGTTCATGATCCGCGCGACCTCGGCCCGGCGTCCTTCGTTCAGCCTGGATGCGATGGCGCCCACGCTGAGCGCGGCGTAATGCGTGGGCGTGGCCTCGAAAGGCACGCCGACCGCATAGGCGCCCTTGGTGATCAGGTCAATGCCAGTGGCATAGCCGTTCTTGAGGGTGCGCTGGACCATCTGCCGGATCCGGCCTTCCGTGAATCCCTTGCTTTTGTAGTCCGCCGCGTGCCGGCGGTACAGGTCGCGCAGCTCGGTGTCGCCGAGCGTCGCGAGCAGGGCCTGGCCGGCGGTGCCTTCGCCCAGCAGCCGGAAACTGCCAACCAGCGAGGTGATGACGCGCACCGGAAAAGCGCCTTGCTCCAGGTGCAGGCAGTGCGCGAAGTCGCCATTGCGCACCACCAGGAACACCGTGTCTTCGGTGGCGCGCGCCACCGCCTGCATCAAGGGGCGGCAACGTTCGACGATGGGCGGGCGGCTCATCGCGGTCAGCCCCAGCTGCATGGCGTTGATGCCCAGCCGGTAGGTGCCGCTGTCTTCGTGATGCTGGCCGTAACCTGCCTGGACCAGACTGCCCAATAGCCGGAACGCCGTGGAACGGTTCAGGCCGGTGGCGGCGGCCAGCGCCGGCAGCCGCACCCCGTCCTCGTGGTGGCGCGCCAGCAGCCTGAGCAGGGCCATGGCGCGAGAGACGGCCTGGACGTTCTGATTGCCGCGAGAACTGTTGTTCATATTACGCACAAACTCCGTAAGGGTGTTTGTATGTTGGCGCAGGCTTTCTGTTAAATCAACCTCGCATCATGCATGCAGCCCTACGGAATAAAAAGGACCGCCGCGACGGCCCTGGCTCCGGGAGACGAGGGCCGCCATGGGCTCCGGCAATGTCCGCCGGATTTGCCGAACCGATCGCCAAGGAGAGATCGATGAAGTTGCTGGCCTTGTTGTTGTCCGCCGTGTGCGGCCTGGCGGGCGCCGCCCCAGCCATGGCGGCCTTCCCGGAAAAACCTATCACTCTGGTCGTGCCGTTCCCGCCCGGGGGCTCCACCGACGTGCACCTGCGCAGCCTGGCAAACATGGCCGCCAAAGAGCTGAAGCAGCCCGTGATCATCGAGAACAAGCCGGGCGCATCGGGCTCGGTCGCGTTGACTTCGATACGCAGCGCGGCCCCGGACGGCTACCGCCTGACCGTGCTGGTGCCCACCAGCCTGCGTCTGCCGGTGTTGCAACCCATGGGCTACGACCCGCTGAAAGACTTCACCTACATCAGCATGCTGTCTCGCTACACCTACGTGATCGCGGTGCCGGCCAAGAGCCCGTTCAAGACCTGGGCCGACGTGCTGGCCTACGCGCGCGCCAACCCCGGCAAGCTGAACTACGGCAATGCGGGCGCGTACTCAAGCACCCACCTAACCATGGAGGCCATCGCCGCCAAGGAAGGCATCCGCTGGAACGCGATTCCCTACAAGGGCGACGGCGATCAGGTTCAGGACCTGACCGGTTCGCAGCTGGATCTGGCCACGCCCAGCGTGGGCGGCATCGGCCCCATGGTCGACGCCGGCAAGGTCCGCCTGCTGGCCGTGATGAGCGGCAAGCGCGCCCAGCGCTACCCCGACGTACCCACGCTGCCGGAAGCCGGCACCGATGTGGTGGCCGACGTGCCCTACGGCATCGTGGGCCCCGCCGGCATGGATCCCAAGGTGGTGGCCGTGCTGTCGGACGCCTTGCGCAAGGCCTCCGCGCAGGAAGACAACCTGAAGCTGCTGGTGCAGCTGGGCCAGGAAGACGCCTACAGCACGCCCGAAGCCTTCGATAGCTGGGCGCGGGCGACTTACGTGAAGGAACGCGCGCAGATCGAGAAGATGGCGCAAACCAAGGGAGACAAGCAGTGAGCGCAAACAGAATCGCCGTGGTGACCGGCGCGGCTCGCGGGATAGGCGCGGCCACCGTGAGCCTGCTGGCCGAGGCCGGCATGAATGTCCTGGCCTGCGATATCGACGCCGGCGAACTCGAGACCTTGCTGGCGAAGCTGGGCTCGGACCGCGTTGCCATGCTGCCGCTGGACGTGGGGGCGCCGGATGCGCCGGCCCAGGTCCAGGAAGCGTTGAGCGCGCGCTGGAGCGCCGCGTCGGTGCTGGTCAATAACGCCGGCATCGCGCCGAAGTACAACGGCGTCGCGCTGAACATCCTGGACATGACGCCCGAGGAATGGGAGCGCATCCTGCACATCAACCTGACGTCGGCGATGCGGCTGTGCCAGGCCTTGCTGCCCGCAATGAAAGAGAACGGCTGGGGGCGCGTCGTCAATGTGTCGTCCTCGGGCGGGCGCACCCGCGCGCTGGGGCCGGTTGGGCCAGCCTACATGGCGTCCAAGGCGGGCGTGTTGGGCTTGACGCGGCACATCGCCGCCGAACTCGGCCCTTATGGCATCACCGCCAACGTGGTGGCGCCGGGGCGCATCGCCACGACGCTGGGCGCGACCACCGGCCAGGCCGTGGCCGAAGACTATGCGCGCCGGGTTCCGGTGGGACGCATCGGCGCGCCCGCAGAAGTGGCCGCCGCCATCGCCTTCCTGGCCTCGGAAGGCGCCAGCTTCGTCAACGGCGCCGTCATTGATGTCAATGGCGGCATGTTCATGCTCTAGGTAGCCCAGTCATCATGCTCTACACACCGGAACACCACGCACTGATGGATTCGATGCGCCGCTTCATCGAGGCGGAGATCGAGCCACACACCGAAGAATGGGAAAACGCGGGCATCTTTCCCGCGCATGAATTGTTTCGCAAGCTGGGCCAGGCCGGATTCCTGGGGGTGGGGCGGCCGGAGGAGTACGGCGGCTCCGGGCTGGACTATTCCTACGGCATCGCCGCAGCCGAGGCCTGGGGCCGCGTCTCTTCGCAGGGCGTGAGCATGGGCATCATCGTGCAGACCGACATGGCCACGCCGGCACTCGCGCGCCACGGCAGCGATGCCCTGCGGCGCGAATTCCTGGCCCCGGCGATCTCGGGCGAGGCGGTCGTCTGCCTGGGCGTATCGGAAACGGGCGCGGGTTCGGACGTGGCCTCGCTCAAGACCCGCGCCCGCAAGGACGGCGGCGATTACGTCATCGACGGCTCCAAGATGTGGATCACCAACGCCACCCAGGCCGACTGGATGTGCCTGCTGGCCAATACGTCCGACGGCGCCCCGCATCGCAACAAGTCGCTCATCATCGTGCCGCTGCGCGAGAACGGTAAGCTGCGTCCCGGCATTGAGATGCACAAGATACGCAAGATGGGCAATTGCGCGTCGGACACCGCCCAGGTGTTCTTCGATGGCGTGCGCGTGCCGCAGCATCATTGCATAGGCGAGGAGGGGCAGGGCTTCGTCTACCAGATGGAGCAGTTCCAGGAAGAGCGCCTGGCCGCGGCCGCGCGCCGTCTCGGCTCCGAGCACCTGATCGCGGGCGTGGCCGACTACCTGCGCCAGCGCATTGCCTTCGGCAAGCCCTTGCTGGACAACCAGTACATCCAGTTCAAGCTGGCCGAGCTCAAGACCGAGATAGAGGCGCTGCGCGGGTTGATCCACATGGCGGCCGAACGCTATATCTCGGGCGAGGATGTGGTGGAACTGGCTTCCATGGCCAAGCTGAAAGCAGGCCGTCTGGCGCGCGAAGTAGCCGACTGGTGCGTGCAGTTCTACGGCGGCATGGGCTACACCTGGGACAACCCGGCGGCGCGCGCCTTCCGCGATTCGCGGCTGGGCTCCATTGGCGGCGGCGCGGACGAAATCATGCTGTCCATCATTGCCAAGAAAATGGGGCTGACCAGCCCCAAAGCCGCCCGTGCCTGATGGGCGCGTGTAGGGCGCGGCGGCGGCGATCAGCTGCCGCGTCCGAAGACAGGCGCGCGCTTTTCGGCGAAGGCGGCCAGCCCTTCCTTGAAATCCGCGCTCGCCGCGCAACGGGCAAAGGCTTCGGCCTCCGCCTGTAATTGTTGCGGCAGGCCGAGTTCGGGGGATAGGCGCAGCAAGCGCTTCATCTCGGCCCAGGAGGCGCGCGGTCCTTGCGCCAGCCGTTGCGCCACCGTCAACACCGTGGCTTCAAGCTCGACGGCATCCACCACCTGATTCACCAAACCCAAGCGCAGCGCGGCCTGCGCGTCGAACTCGGGTTCCAGCATCAGCATGTGCAGCGCCCGGCGCCAGCCCAGCAGGCGCGGCAAGGTCCACGAGACGGCGCAGTCGCAGCTGGCGCCAAGGCGGGCATAGGCGAGATTGAAGCGCGCGTTCGATGACGCGATCACCACGTCGCAGGCCAGGGTCAGGCCCACCGCGCCGCCCGCCGCCACGCCTTCCACCGCCGCGATGACGGGGATGGGCGCCTCTGCCAGCGCGGCGATCAGGGCGTGCAGCGGCTCGATGATGCGCGCCGGGTTGCGGGCAGGGTCGGCGCGCATGCAGGCGGTGTCGCCGCCCGCCGAAAACGCTTTGGGCAGGCCGCGCAGCATCAGCACGCGGGTGGCCTCGTCCCGCAAGGCCTGCTCGCAGGCGTGGCGCAGCGCCTCGGCCATCTCGATATCGAAAGCATTGAGCGCGCCGGCGCGCTGCATCGTGACGCAGGCGATGCGCCCGGGTTGCAGGCTGACCAGTTCCCGGCTTGCGGATTCGTCGCCGTTCAGCACATCAGCGCTCCGCCATTGATGTCGAGGCAGGTGCCGGTGATGAAGCCGGCGTCCTCGGACGCCAGGAAGGCGATGGCGGCGCCGATTTCATCGGGCGTGCCGGCGCGGCCCACCGGCGTCTTGTCGCGGATGCGTTGCAGGAGTTCGGGCGAGACGCGCGCCGTCAGTGCGGACTCCACCAAGCCGGGCGCGACGGCGTTGGCGGTAATGCCGCGCGCCGAATACTCGGACGCGAACGACCGGGTCATGCCCAGAACCGCGGCCTTGCTGCTCATGTACGCCACGCTTGCCGCATTGGCGTGCGAACGCCCGGCGCGGGAAGACACATTGACGATGCGGCCCCAGTGCTGTTGCAGCATGTCGGGCACGAATTGCCGCGCCAGGCGCATGCCGGCCGTGACGTTGACGCGGAACACCTGCTCCCATTCCTCGTCTGCCATGCTCAACAGGTCGGCAGCCAGCCCGTTGTGCTTGGGCGAGATGGCGGCGTTGTTGACCAGCACGGTCACCGGGCCCCAGGGGCGGGCCAGCTCATGGATGTGTGCGGGCGCGGCGGGGTCCGCAATGTCCACCGTGACGGCCATCACGCGGTCGGCCGGCAACGGCACCAGGGCCTGCGCCAGCGCGGCCGCGTCGCGGTCCACCATGACGACGCGCCTGCCGTGTTCAAGCAATTTGCGCACCGCGCCCTGGCCGATGCTGCCCGCGGCGCCGGTCACTACCGCTGTTCTTTGCATTGCTGTCTCCTCATTCTGTATGGGCGCTACAGGGCGCCCTGGGAGCAGCTATTCAAAGCCATCGGCACAACCGGCCGCAAACATTGCGCAAATAATCGTGCGCAATATGAACGACGCGCGGATCAGGCCGTGCCGGCCACCGGCGTGAAGCCGCGCGCGCGCAATTGCTCGCGCATCAGTTCCGCCAGCCACAGGCGGCGCGGCGGGGGCATGCGGTCGATGATCGTGGCTACGCTCAGCGCTGCATGGCCGCCGTGGCCGATCTCAAAGGCTAGGCCCACACCGCACACGCCGGGGGTAATAACGTCCACGGTTACCGCATGGCCGTCGGCGCGAGTCTGCTGCACCCGCTTGGACAGCCGCGCATTCGTCAGGCCGTGCCGTTCGTATTCTTCGCGGTGGCGGCGGTAGATGGCGTCTATCTCGGCATCGGGCAAGGTCGCCAGCACGGCCAGTCCGGCCGTGCCCAGGCCCAGCAGCCGCATGCCGCCCACGTGCTGCGTCACGGTGCGTATGGGAAACGTGCCTTGCTCCAGATGTAGGCAATGCGCGAAGTCGCCATTTCGCACGATCAGGAACACGGTGTCTTCGCTGGCCCGCGCCACTTCCAGCATGGCCGGCGTGCACTCGTCGAGGATGGGCGCGCGCCCCATGGTGGTCAGGCCGATCTGCATCGCCTCCATGCCGAGACGGTAGCGCCGCGTGACGGCGTCGCGCTCCACCAGGTGTTCGTACTCCAGCGTGCTGACCAGCCGATAGACGGTGGTGCGGTCCAGCCCGGTGGCCTCAACGAGGTCTGCTAGCGCCGCGCCTTCGGCGTGCTGGCGCGCAATCAGCCCCAACAGATCCAGGGCGCGGAATACGCTCTGCGCGCCTTCCACCGTTTTCTGCGGCTTGTTCATATTGCGCACATATTGGATTGTATTGAGTGCAGTGTGCCGCACGAGTCTTTGAAATGTCCAGCACGGCACATCGCCGAGACGGAGACAACATGCAAAACGACAGCCCCCTGATCATCGAGAACCACGGCGCCGTGCGCCGCATCTGGCTAAACCGCGGCGATGCCGCCAATGCGCAGACGCGGCAGATGCTGATCGACCTGGACGCCGCTATCGCCGAGGCGTCCGCCGACGAATCGGTGCGCGTCATTGTGCTGGCCGGCAAGGGCAAGCATTTCTCGGCCGGGCACGACCTGAAGGAAGCTCAGGCCAAGCGCTCGGACTTCAGCGCCCAGGAGCGCTGGCGCTATGAAGAATTCCACTACCTCGATTACTGCCTGAACATCTGGGACTGCCCCAAGCCCGTGGTCGCGCAAGTGCAGGGCGCCTGCGTGGCCGGCGGATTCATGCTGGCCAACATGGCGGACCTGATCATCGCCGCCGATGATGCGTGGTTCTGGGATTCCGTCATGTTCTCCATGGGGCTGGCGGCTACCGAGGTGCTGTTCCAGCCCTGGGTCATGGGCATGCGCCACGCCAAGGAATTCCTCTTCATGGGCGAGCGCATCAACGCGGCCGACGCCTATCGCATCGGCATGGTGAATCGCGTGGTGGCGCGCGACGAGCTGGACGACAGCACCATGGCGGCGGCCGAACGCATCGCCCAGGCGCCGCCTTTCGCGATGCGGGCCTTGAAGAAGTCGGTCAACCGCACCTATGACATCCAGGGCTTCCGCAACGCGGTCCAGGCCCACTTCGATACCCATCAAGTCACGCACGCGTCTTCCGAATTCTTCGAGATCCGGGATCGCGGCATGACGAACGTGATTTCGCACAACAAGACGGACCTGAGGAGCGTCAATGGGCAAGCCTGAAGCCGTGCTGGCGCCGCACCCGCCGCAAGCCACGCCCATGCAGCGCTTGCTGGACCCGCGCTCCATCGCGTTCATTGGCGCGTCGGCCGACCCCAAGCGCCTGGGCGGCATCGCCATCGATCATCTGGTCGACTTCGGCTATGGCGGCGCGGTGTATCCCGTCAACCCGAAGTACCCGCAGATGCACGGACTGGCGTGCTATCCGGATGTCGAGTCGCTGCCGCAGGCGCCCGATCTGGTGGTACTGGCCATTGGCGCCGAGGCGGTGCTGCCAACCTTGAGGCGCTGCCATGAACGGGGAATCCGCGCCGCCATCGTGTACGCAGCGGGATTCGCCGAGGCCGACGAGGCCGGCGTGGCGCGCCAGCAGGAGCTGGTGAACTTCGCCAACGAAACCGGCATGGCGGTTTGCGGCCCGAACTGCATGGGGCTGGCCAACCTCAATACGCGCGCCATCAGCGCCTTCGCCACCTTGCTGAAAGACTACCCGCCCAGCGAGCCCGGCCATGTCGCGCTGCTGACGCAGAGCGGCAATATGTGCGCCGTGATCTACGGCGCGGGCCGTGACCGTGGCGTGCGCTTCAATCAGTTCATCAACACGGGCAACGAAGCCTGCCTGGAGTTTGCCCAATACCTGGACTACCTCGTTGATGATCCGCAGACCCACTGCGCCATCGGCTACCTGGAGGGCTTGCGCGACGGCGAACGCTTCATCGCCGTGGCCGAGCGCTTCCGCCAGGCGGGCAAGCCGCTCATCCTGATCAAGTCCGGCGAGACCGAGCAGGGCTCGGCGGCGGCGATGTCGCACACCGCGTCGCTCGCCGGCAACCAGGCCGTGAACCGGGCCGCCTTCCGCCAGCTTGGCATCATGCAGGCGCGCGACCCGGGCCATCTGGTGGACCTAGCCTATCTGGCGAGCTTCGGCGGCCGGCGCGGCGGCCGCCGCGTGGCGGTGGCGTCGATCTCCGGCGCCATGGGCGGCCTGTTGACCGATCTGCTGGTCGACAGCGGCCTGCAGGTGCCGCCGCTGGCAGCGCACCTGCAACAGCGCCTGCGCGACACCGCGCCGGAACTGGGTATGGTGGGCAACCCCATCGACCTGACCGCCAACCTCTACAACCGGGAAGGCATCGCGGGCAAAGTGTTCGGCGCGCTGGCCGATGACGATGGCGTGGACACCGTGCTGGTCTACGGCACGGGCTACCTGCTGGACCGCATCGCCCAAGAGTTGATCGAAGCCTCGCGGGTGTCGGGCCGATTGTTCATCGCGATCGACACCGGCCGCGCCCGCTCGCGCGGCGAGCTGGAGGCGGCAGGCGTGCCCGTCTTTACCGATGCCGCGCGCGCCGTGGCCGCCATGGCGGTGTACCTGCCATGGTTTGAAATGGCCGGCAGCCGCGAGCATTGGGCGCGCCTGCGTCAGGCTAGCGGTGCGCCCCAAGCTACGCAGGCCATCCCGCGCCGCCTGGACGAATGCGAAGCCAAGCGCCTCCTGGCCGCCCACGGCGTGCCGGTTTGCGATGAACTGCCGGCCGAGAACCCGGACCAGGCCGCGCAGCTCGCGCAGCAACTGGGCTACCCGGTGGTGCTCAAGGTGCTCAGCCCCGACATCCCGCACAAGACCGAGATCGGTGGCGTGCGCCTGCGGCTGGGCGACCCGGCCGCGGTGAGAGCAGCCAGCCAGGAGGTGCTGGACAACGCCGCCCGCAACGCGCCGGGAAGCGAAGTGCGCGGCGTGCTGGTGCAGCGCATGGAAAGCGGCATCTGCGAACTGATCGTCGGCGTCACGCGCGACCCGGTGTTCGGCCTGGCCATGACCGTGGGTCTGGGCGGCGTGTTCACAGAGGTCTTCCGCGACGCCGCGCATCGCGTGCTGCCGGTGGACGAGCGCATGGCGCGCGAGATGCTGGAGGAGCTGCGCGGCTTCCGCCTGCTGACCGGCTATCGCGGCCGGCCGCCGGCCGACCTGGACGCGGTATGCGGCGCCATCGCCGCCATATCGCGCGCCGCCTACGCGCTGCCCGAGGACGTCACCGATATCGAAGTCAACCCGCTGCTGGCCAAGGCGCAAGGGGCGGTTGCCCTGGATGCCTTGATTCTTCAACGCTAAGAGGACGGCTGCCCCAGGGACCCACCCCAAGAGCCCGCCCCGAGGAGGAGACACATGTTGCACTTATCGAGAGTGTTGGCCGGCGTGTTCGCTGGCTTTGCCGTGGCCTCGGCCGCGTCGGCCGCGCCGGTATTTCCGGCCCGGCCCATCACCGTGCAGGTCGCCTATTCGCCGGGCGGCAGCACCGACCGGCAGCTGCGCCTGCTGGCCGAGCTGGTCGGCCAGCAACTGGGCCAGACCATCATCGTCGAGAACCGCCCGGGGGCAGGGGGCACCATGGCCGCCGGCACCCTGGCGATCAAGGGGCCGGCCGACGGCTACACATTGGCCCAGGCGCCCGTCAGCGTGTTCCGGCTGCCGCATCTGCAGCAGACCAACTGGAACCCCCTGCGGGACTTCACCTACGTCACCGGGTTGTCCGGCTATCTGTTGGGCGTGGCGGTGCGGTCCGACTCGCCCTTCAAAACCTGGCAGGACGTGGCCGACTACGCCCGCGCCCATCCGGGCGAGGTCAGCTTCGCATCGGTGGGCATCGGCAGCACCCAGCACCTGGGCATGACGGAACTGCAACGCCAAACCGGCCTGCAGCTCAACCACATCCCCTACAAAGGCGGCGCCGAAACCGCCCGCGCCTTGCTAGGCGGCGAGGTCACCATCAACGCCGACGCCATCAGCACGCTGACCGGCCTGGGCGACAAGGCGCGCATCCTGATGATCTGGGAGCCCGAACGCAGCCCCGCGCTGCCCAACGTGCCCACCGCCCGCGAACTGGGCATCGACCTCGTACTGCAAAGCCCCTACGGCCTGATCGGCCCCAAAGGCATGCCGCCCGACGTCGTCCAGAAACTGCACGCCGCCTTCTCCAAAGCGCTCGATGACCCGCGTCATCTGGAACTGCTGACCACCATCAACCAGACCGCCTGGCACCGCAACCCAGACGAGTACGCGGCCTACGCCCGCCAGGCCTACCAGGACGAACGCCGGCTGCTGGAGAACGCCGGCCTGGAAGTCCGCCCCATGCCCGAGGAAAAAAAATGAGCAGCCTTTTCACCGCCGAACACGAGGACATGCGCCACGGAATCCGCAAGTTCGTCCGCCTGGAACTGGACCCGCACGCCGAAGCCTGGGAAGAGCAGGGCGAGGCCCCGCTGCCGCAGCTCTTCAAGCGGGCCGGCGAACTCGGCCTGCTTGGCATCAACAAACCCGCCCGCTACGGCGGACTGGAGCTGGACTTCTCCTACGTCATGGTCGCCGCCGAAGAACTGGGCCACGCCCACTGCGCCAGCATCCCGTTCGCCATCGGTGCCCACCTCTCCGCCATCCCCGCGCTCACCGCGCACGGCAGCGACGCCCTGCGCGAAGAATTCCTCGCGCCCGCTATCCGCGGCGAGGCCGTCGCCAGCATCGGCGTCAGCGAAGCGGGCGCCGGCTCTGACGTCTCCGCCGTCACCACCCGCGCCCGCAAAGATGGCGACGACTACATCATCGACGGCGCCAAAATGTGGATCACCAACGTCACCCACGCTCGCTGGATCAGCCTGCTCGTCAACACCGGCGACGAAGGCGGCCCCTACCGCAACAAATCCCTCATCGTCGTCCCCATGGACACCCCCGGCGTCCAGATCGGCAAACCGTTGCGCAAACTCGGCATGCACTGCTCGGACACAGCCCCCGTCTTCTTCGACAGCGTCCGCGTCCCGCGCCGCCACCTCATCGGCGAAGAAGGCAAAGGCTTCCTCTACCAGATGGAACAGTTCCAGCAAGAACGCCTGTGGGCCTGCCTGCGCACCATGTCCGCGCTCGAAGACGCCGTACAGCTCACCGCCGACTACACCCGCGAACGCCGCGCCTTCGGCCGCCCCTTGATGGACAACCCCGCCATCCACCACCGCCTGGCAGAAATGGCCACCCAGATCGAAGCCCTGCGCGCGCTCGCCTACAGCGCCGGCCAGGCGCTTGTCGCCGGAGACGACGTAGTGCGCCTCGCATCCATGGCCAAATACCTCGCCGGCAAACTCGCACTGGAAATCCCCTCGGCCTGCGCACAATTCTTCGGAGGCCAGGGCTACATGTGGGACAACCGCATCGCCCGCATGCTGCGCGACCTGCGCATCGTCGCCGTGGGCGGCGGCGCCAACGAAGTCATGCTCGAAGTCATCGCCAAACAAATGGGCTGGATAGGGAGGCCCCGTGCACGCGCATGACACCATGTTCTGTATGGAAGCCGACCCGGCCGGCAACCTGCGCCGCGCCCACCGCCCGCGCCCCATCGCCGGCCCCGGCGAAGTCCTCATCCAAGTCGCCGCCGCCGGCGTCAACCGCGCCGACCTCGTCCAGCGCCAGGGCGGCTACCCACCGCCACCCGGCGCCTCCGACCTGCTCGGCCTGGAAGTCTCCGGCCACATCGCAGCGCTAGGCGCAGGCGTCACCCAATGGCAAATCGGCGACGCCGTGTGCGCGCTGCTTCCCGGCGGCGGCTACGCCGAGTACTGCGTCGCGGCGGCGGGCTCCTGCCTGCCTGTGCCGCGTGGAGTCAGCCTGGTGGAAGCCGCCGCGCTTCCCGAAGCCGCATTCACGGCGTGGACCATGCTGTGGCAGCTTGGGCGGTTAGCGGAGGGGGAGAGCCTGCTGATACATGGAGGGGCGAGCGGGGTGGGGACCTTGGCGATTCAGATGGCTGTGGCCTTGGGGCACACTGTTTATGCCACGGCTGGGTCGCCGGAGAAATGCGCGTTGTGTGTGGAGCTGGGGGTGGCCGCCGCCATCGATTATCGGCGGGAGGATTTTGTGGCGCGGATTCGCGAACTGACCGGTGGGCGGGGAGTGGATGTAGTGCTGGATATGGTGGGCGGGGATTATGTCGCGCGCGACCTGAATGCCATGGCCGTTAGGGGGAGGCTGGTGTTGATTGCCTTTCAGCAGGGGCGGATGGGAGCGATTGATATTGCTCGGGTGATGACGAAGCGGTTGAGTATTTTGGGGGCGACGCTGCGGGCTCGGTCGGATGAGGTTAAGGGGGAGATTGCTGTGGAGCTAAGGGAACGGATTTGGCCGTTGGTTGAGGAGGGGAGGGTGCGGCCGGTGGTGGATTCGGTTTATGCGTTGGGGGAGGCTGAGGGGGCGCATGAGCGGTTGGCGGCTGGGGTGGTTAGTGGGAAGGTGTTGCTGCGGGTCGGTGGGGCCTGATAAACAGCACGGTGAGCGCTGAGCAGATTCCTTCTGGGGCTGGAACGGAGGCCTCGGTGGTACAGGGCTAGAAACCTGGGCAGTTCTCGAAGCTGTCCTACGATCCGCCCAGGGACTTCGTGCCGGTAGCCTATCTGGCGGGGGGCTGTCAGTAATTTCGTGTTTGTCGAGCCGTTCGGGCACGTTCTGCGAATTGTCCTACGCACGGCAAGGGCTCTAGGGCTCTACTACGTCCTGTACATCCGAGCTACCAATTCATCGAGTGCGATTGAATTGACTAGCACCGTATTTGCAGCATCGACTAGTTTCTCGTCGCGATTTGGTCCATAGAAATCATCCCGGTATTCACCAAACTTCCCCCCGTGGAACAGGTTGTTCCGTACGCGGCGAACCATCAGGAGCGCTTGAAAAGATGCTGGTTTGTCGATTGGTGGAGGCGCGTTTTTCCAGCTCAAATGGCCATCTGTGAGTGTCTGCTTGCGAGGCGGGCAGGCGATAAGATAGGCGACCGACTCGCGAAAACGAGCGTCCGACAAGTCATCAAATTTGGCCGAAATATGCTCTGCGAAGCCGTCCCAGTCTGCCGATGCGGCTCCGCCCTGTTCTTTGCAAAACCTGGCGCACTTGAGCGCGTACTCGGCTCTCATAAAGACGCCTATGAACTCTGCGGCCATTCCTGCCGGCAGACGGAGGTGGTCATAAACTCCCATAAATCCTCGCTAGTTGCATCGCTGCTAGGCCCTCGTTGACCTGAGCGAAGTTTGTGGTTGTGTGAGGTGGTGTATTTTCTTCAACAGTTGTAAGGGGGAAGCAGCGAGCACCCGATTTAGTTGGGCACATCGAACCATTCTGGCGGGACTAGGTAGTTATCGTCGCGCCACTCTTCAGCCTGTTTGACGCCATCTATGCCGCCCCAGACGTTTGGGCCGGCGTGGTCAAGAACAATGATTTGGAGCGTGCCCTTGTAGTGGGTCACTATCTTGCCCATTGTCTCGAAGTACTTCCGAATGGCTTGGACGTCTTCGTCAGGCACTTCAACGATATCTTCATCCTGCTTTCGGCGGGACGCGGACCGTGGAAAGTACACCTGGCTTGGTTGGTCAAAAATCATGAGTCCAGGAACGGGCGACTGCCTTTGGTTGACGAAGAAGGCATGTAAGGCTAATAGGGCTGCAACGTGGTACGAAAGCCAGTTTGCACCGCTGCCAATCTGCCATAGGTAGTCGTCCCTGCCTGACTCGCTCCTAATTGCAACGGTAAGCTCGTTGATATCAATGCGGGCAGCTAAGAAATCCTCTTCAATGTCCAACTTGCTAGCAAGTTTGGTTAGATTTTTGGATACCCGTGTTACTGCGGCTTCCAGCTTTCGCTGGTATTCATCTTCTGATAGATTGCCACGAATTTCCGCGATGCGGGTTTGCAGATGGCCAATCTCGCTGGCCAGGCCGTCTGGGTCGTCGCGCACTTGGAACAGTTTCAGCGCCTGCTCTACATTGCCGATGAAACGTGCAACTTTGGCCGTTGCGAGTTCGTGCTCTCGGATTTCCTTCGAGCGTTCTTCGATGGCACGCTTGCGAATACGAACAGCTTTTAGCTGGTCCTGGAGTAGTTGCAGGCGCTCAGTGACCTCTATCAGGTCTCTGTCCAATATAGGTGGCGCTTTGGACACCGCGTGCGTTTCATCTTCAACGACAGCGAGAGCATCACACAGTTGATTGAGTTCCTCGTGCGCAGAGTCCATTGCCCCATCGCAAACTGGGCAACGTACATCACCATTAGGGAGCGCTCGCAGCCATCTCGATATTCCGAGCCGGTTTGATTGGTCTGTCAAACTGTCGGTGTAGCCGTTCACCGTACTACGAACTGCTGAAATCTGTGTAAGGCGGTGCTGGGCGACAGCCGCGTCACGGTTGATTTTCGCCTCTTCGGACTGAAGAGCAGCGTATTCCGTCGCGGTCGCTTGGCTGCCTTCGAGGTATAACCCATCACTGATAGCACCCGCAGAAACTATGGATTCCAGTGCTGTTAGCAACGTATGCTCGTTATTGTCTACTAGAGGGGTGGTTAAGAGGCCGAGCTCACGTGCCTCAGTTATCCAGACGCGAAGATTTGCTAACCAAGCCTCAGACGCCTTGATATATGCGGCTTGCTCGCGCTCCATTCTGCGAAGCTGTCGATTTAGATTCTCAAGTTCCCATTTCAAAGCTAGACGTTCTGCCGACGTTGCCCCTAACACATAGGGGAAAATAGTTCGAACTTTTTCTCTATGCTCGGTGGAGTCGGCGCGATACAACAAGACCGCCGGGTTTGCGACGATGTTTTGAGGTTGGAAGCAAAACGCGAGGGTGTCCCGAAAACTTGGCCGACCTTGAAAGCCGATGTTGAGGCCATCTGGGTCGAAGCCAAGATTTGAAAGCCCTGCTAGTCTGTCAAGCATTTGCTTAACGGCGGGTCGAGATGTGTTCTTCTTAGGTTCTTCGGTCGGAACCTGAGTGGTATCGCCTTCCAACAAGAACATATCGTCGGTGCCTTGTTGCTTTCCAGGCTCGCGACGTGCAAGTACCTTTTCTCCTTCCTTGGTTTGCACCTTGATGCCAAACCAAGAGCACGCGTGACGGATTTTCCCTGCCGGAATATTGCAGTGGCGAGAACCAAGGCAGTAGTCGATAATAGGAATTACCGACGATTTTCCTCGCTTCGACGCGCCATTGATGACGTTCACGATGCCCGGAGCTAGTGGCACAATACGGGGTGAAAACCGTGAGCTCTTGGGCCATAAGATGATTTCGAGAATCTGAAAGTGCACAGCTAGAGCTCCAGTCGAAGCGAAAAGCAAAGTTCGCGTAGAGACGTTTGTTGGGCCCAGGCCCCAAGTTTTTCCGCAGCTGACGTCATTTCGTGTACGCCTAGCGGCACGGCCTTGGTAAAGGTCGTGCTGCGGGGCCAAAGAAGAGACGCCTCTGGAGCTAGTGTCAGGAGACCAGTAGAAAGACCTATTGCCAAGGAGCGCCGAGATAGCTCCCGCATCGCTGCAGCTCGGTCCTGTATTGAGAAAAGTAGGTCAACTTCCTTACCGAATTTGCTCTCGAATTTGCGGATTCCTGACGATGGCCACGTCCTGGACACGACCTTTCTAAGGTCTTCGTTGTAAATCACAGGAAGAACTATGAACGCTAGCAGCAACGGACAGCCATTCGCTTTCCCGCTCGCTTTGTAGTAGCCGCAAACAGTCCGCCAAATCAGTGTTGCACCCAACCCGGGGTTTTGGATTGCATCAACCTCGTCAACCAACATCGGCCGTGCTCCTTGCTGCCGTTAGCAGCTTCGCGAACTCAGGATGCCAACCGATGACCAGATTGTTGGCAAGCTTGTGGAAACTGCCAGGGGTGAAGTATGAGGTGACAGATTGCTGTTGTAGAGGAATTGTGGCTTGAAGGCACTGTGCTAGCACGACGTACCCAACTTGTTCTGGAGATGCATGGGGAATAGCGGCCTTCGCTGACGTCCGATTGAGCATCCAAGTCCGTCGGAGCGCGTCTTCATAGTCGATAAAACTGCTCCGATGAACATAGCCACGCTTTGCCCACTCTGTTCGGTCTGTGGTCGCCATCAGGTAGGTATTGATAGCGTCATAGACTAAGTCGTCGTCAGCCCCGATAAGTCGCAGTTGCTGGACGTAATTCTGCTTGAGAAGTTCATCCTGAATCTGCGCTTCGCTTGGCCGCGTTGCGAACGGAGGAAGGGCCGTGTTGCTTCTGTCGAATTTCCTAGCAACCGCTACATATTCTTGTTGAAATTGCTCATGAGTTATAACGGCGGGCTCACGTTTGGATATTTGCTTATAGGCAGTTGTCCTGACCCAGCCTACTAGCTGTTTTAGGACGTTGTCCACGTTCTCCTGGCCAATTGGGCCATTCGCAATGTGTGCCGCGATGTCCTCATATGGAACTCCGGTGCCGCATTCCAGGGTGAAGGAGCAGATGATATCGATTACCGCGGCTTCCTTCGCGGCCAAGACGATATTGACATATTTGGCTAGCTTTTCCGGGAGCTGAGCCCGCTTTTCATAGGTCGGCTTGCTACCCCAGAACTGGGTTCGAATGGCTTGTAGGGCGGCCTTGGCTGCCTGAGGGGTATTGCACGCACTGAATTGCTCAGCGATTTTTCCTCTGTATGGCTGCACGATATAGAGTATGAACTTCGCGCCAGGGGGTATTTTTCCCGAGCGTCGACCTTCAATCCAATTGGCGAACGTCTTCCATAAGTCAACGGCCCGATCGCTAATCGGATTGTGGGCGAGTCCACTTTTGTCTTGTTCAACAAAAGCCTTGCCACGCTTTGAGCCCGTAACGTCGTCGATGTACTCCAACGCAATAGCATCGCCGTGACTTGCATGAAGGAGGTGATGGAGGAAGCGCGCCTCCTGTATCCCATATCCGTAGAGTTGCCCCAGTGCTTCGGAAGACGAAGCGGCTTTCGGTGTCGTGCGCACAAACATCTCCCGTCACTGCTGGGCTGAAAAATCCAACGAATACATTTTTTACATTTAATTATGGAGCATGTACCCTCCTATGTGCAAATTGGTTATGGCTCACGCGCTGCAGCAACAACATATCCGCGGCATGTCTTGCCTGAGGCGAAGGCAACCCCAAGGCAGTTCTTTCTATTGCGCCGAAAAATTCGATACGTGACATGTTGTCTCGCTACCTGCTATAGCTGACTTACTCTTCAGATCTCTCCGGTGAGGATGACGACCTTCGCATTCCCGGCGTTTCGGCTGCATTTGGGTGAGTTGGCATCCGAGCAACGCCAACTTGTATCAACCGTTCGAATTAATGAACCGGATTATCCTCGGCAACGAACCCAAAATCCAACTGCGCCCCATCAAGCGCCACTTCCACAAGATCCGCAACGTGCTCGCAAAGGCTCTCAATCCCGCCTAGCAAATTGGAAGTCACCCAAGGATCCAGCGGTTGCGTGCCATGACCATCGGGCTCACTCACGCCATTCCCCACAATCCGAGCAATAGCCCAAATCCCCAGGCAAGCCCGCTCCATCTTGCGAAAATCCGCAACCCGCACCCAGCCAAACTCCGGATCATCCGGCGTGGCCCAGCGGTCGTGTGTGAGGGGATGGTTGTCCATCAGGCGCTCCAGTGTTGACGATATGAAAAGAGACACGGCCGCCATTGCGGCGACCACGGTTCCTGTCTTTCCGGCTGTCAACCCGGGCGATCTTGGTGGGATTGGGGGGCCAGTATCGGCCTAAGCGGGCATCGGGATCAAGGCTGACCCGTGCCAAATTGAACACGCTTTCGCTAAGAAAGCGTGATTCGGACTATGTGCTCATTGGTTGGTTTTTCTTCGACAGCTTCATGTCCTGTCCAACGATCAGTTCATTCGTGATCAAACGTATCCGTTTCCGACTCCACCCGAATTCGTCATCTCTATCTCCTACACTATCCATCAATCACTTGGGAGAGATATGTCGATTCAAACCTTAAGCCGTTGCAGCATCATCCTGTTTCTCACCGCGCTGACTTCAGGTTGTTCAATAGGCAACGAGTGCGCGTGGTACCGCAGCAGCTGCATGTATGAAGGCAAGTACGAGCAGGGCGAGGAAGACTACGCGGAATCCGAGGCGAAGCGCCTGAACAAGAATTCAACGGATCGCTTGCGCCGTAGCTCCGGCAATTGATCCATAGAGCCAGCCTTTCCCGCTAGCAGAACATGACGGCGGGTTCTTACTCCGCCGCTGTCGGCTCCGGCAAGAAAAACCGATCCTTCAATTCCTGCAACCCAATCCGCTCCAACATCTCCGTCAGCCTTTCCGCCGGCTTCTTCCTCGGCAAATCCTTGTACTGCGCAATGATCAGCTCATTCTTCATCGAATGCTCCCACCCCACCAGCTCCGTCACGCTGACCTGATACCCATGCGCTTCCAGTTGCAGACAGCGCAGCACATTCGTGATCTGGCTTCCAAACTCCCGCGTATGCAGCGGATGCCGCCAGATCTCGGCCAGCGGATCGGCCAGCGCCTTCGCCTTGTTCTTGCGCAGCACCGAAGCCACTTCCGCCTGGCAGCAGGGCACGACGACGATGTACTTGGCCTTCTTCTCCAGGGCGAAGTGAATCGCGTCGTCGGTGGCGGTATTGCAGGCGTGCAGGGCGGTGACCACATCGATGGTGGCGGGCAGCTTGTCCGACCTGATCGAATCGGCCACCGACAGGTTCAGGAACGACATGCCGCCAAACCCCAGCCGCTTGGCCAGTTCTTCGGACGACTTCACCAGTTCTTCGCGGGTTTCGATGCCGTAGATGTGGGAGCCGTTCTTCAGCGCTTCGGGCTGCTCTTTGAAGAACAGGTCGTAGAGGATGAAGCCCAGGTATGACTTGCCCGCGCCGTGGTCGGCGAGGGTGACGGCGCCGCGCTGCTGTTGGACGTCTTTGAGCAGCGGTTCGATGAACTGGAACAGGTGGTAGACCTGCTTGAGCTTGCGGCGGCTGTCCTGGTTCATCTTGCCGTCGCGGGTCAGGATGTGCAGGGCCTTGAGCAGTTCGATCGACTGGCCGGGGCGGATGTCGTGGGTTTTTTCGGACATGGGGTAAGGCAATGCGCCCCGCGATGGGCGGGGCGCAGGAGAAGGCGGAAAGCGTCAGTTTAACGAAA